>Ga0307372_10007095_pt1 | contig 16180 bp, 17 predicted proteins | sample OX1MG_FD_202533 | JGI IMG/M metagenome (GOLD analysis project Ga0307372, IMG submission 202533) | Soil microbial communities from Risofladan, Vaasa, Finland - OX-1 | ecosystem: Environmental > Terrestrial > Soil > Coastal area > Acid sulfate soil | place: Finland: Risofladan, Vaasa | collected... | reverse complement strand
CCAACTCGCCCGCCGCTACAATCACACCCCGCGAAAATGCCTCGACTTCCAGACCCCAGCCGAGGTCTTCTTGAAAGCGTTGCACTTCGAATGTGACTCCACCTTCCCGCTTGCGCGGGAATGACGAAACAGTGGAACGCGTCAGCCCATTTCCTCCAACTGGTCGATGAAGCCCGCGACAACGCCGAGGCCCTTCTGCCAGAATTTCGGGTCCGAGGCGTCGAGACCGAACGGCGCCAGCAGCTCCTTGTGCCGCTTCGTACCGCCGGCGCGCAGCATGTCGAGATACTTCTCGGCGAAGCCCTGCGCCGCGCCCTGGTAGACCGCATAGAGCGAGTTCACCAGGCAATCGCCGAACGCATAGGCATAAACGTAGAACGGCGTATGGATGAAGTGCGGGATGTAGGCCCAGTACCACCTGTACTCGTCCTCGTAGCGGATCGCCGGGCCGAGGCTCTCCTTCTGCACGTCGAGCCAGATCGCGCCGATGCGCTCGGCAGTCAGCTCGCCCTGGCGACGCTCGTCGTGGATTCTGCGCTCGAACTCGACGAAGGCGATCTGCCGCACGACGGTGTTGAGCATGTCCTCGACCTTGGAGGCGAGCATCGCCTTGCGCCGCTTCGCATTCTTCTCGCCGGCGAGCAGCGCCTGGAACGTCAGCATCTCGCCGAACACCGAGGCGGTCTCGGCCAGCGTCAACGGCGTGTCCGACATCAGCGTGCCGCGCGGCCCGGCCAGCACCTGATGCACGCCGTGGCCAAGCTCGTGCGCCAGCGTCATCACGTCGCGCGTGCGCCCGAGATAATTGAGCAGCAGATAGGGATGCACGCTCGGCACCGTCGGATGGGCGAAGGCGCCCGGCGCCTTGCCCGGGCGCGCTGGCGCGTCGATCCAGCGCTGCTCGAAGAAGCGGCAGCCGACCTCGGCCATCGCCGGCGAGAAGGCGCCGTAGGCGCCGAGCACGATGCGCTGTGCCTCGGGCCACGGCACCAGCTTGTCGTCCTGATCGGGCAGCGGCGCGTTGCGGTCCCAGTAGGGCATCACCTTGACGCCGAACCATTTCGCCTTCAGGCGGTAGTAACGGTGCGCGAGGACCGGATAAGCGCCACGCACGGCCGCAATCAGCGCGTCGACCACCTCGTCCTCGACATAGTTGGCAAGATTGCGCGACGAGATCGGCTGCTTGAAGCCGCGCCAGCGATCCTCGATCTCCTTGTCCTTGGCGAGGGTGTTGGTGACCAGCGCGAAGAGCCGCGCGTTGTCGCCGAACACCTTGCCGATCGACTTGGCCGCCGCCTGGCGCGTCGCGCCGTTGGGCTCGGACAGCAAGTGGAGCGCCTCGGAGCCGGTGAGGCTCTTGCCCTTGATCGGAAAGCGCAGCGCCGCATTCGTCTCGTCAAACAATCGCGTCCACGCCGCGCGGCCGGCAACCGCCTTTTCATGCAGGAGCTTCTCCAGCTCATCCGACAGCTGATACGGCCGAAACGCGCGCAGGTCGCGCAGCCACGGCGCGTAATGCGCAAGCTCGGGCGTGCGCAACTTGTCGTCGAGCGCCTTGTCGTCGACGCGGTTGAGCTCAAGCATGAAGAACAGCACTCGGGTCGAGATATCGGTCGCCTTCTCCTGCATGTTCTGGAAGAAACGGCCGTTCTCCGGGTCGCTCTGGTCGTCGGCGTAACGCAGCGAGGCATAGCTCAGCACGCGGCCGAGCAATTCCTGCAGCCGCTCGTACTCGCGCACCGCGCGGCCAAGCTCGGCGCCCGACAGCCCGGCGAGCTTGCCCTCATAGGCGGCCTGGAAGCGCTGCGCGGCGGATTCGGCCTCCGCCAAGTCACGTTTGAGCTCGGCGCTATCGGGCCCTGGGTAAAGATCGTTCAGGTCCCATTGCGGCAGGCGGCCGAGCGCCGGCTCCTTCCGCTTTGCTGAAGACTTACGCGCCGCCATGGTCCGCCTCGCTTGTTGTGCTGCGCCCGCTCGCCGATTCGACCCTATACCTAGGTCACCGGGAAATTGACGCCAAGGCGCAAGCCCTGTATTTCGCATAGGCCCGCGAGCCAGCACGGCGTCGATTCGGGGAACGATGGATTACCACAGCTGCCCTAACCTCGCCGCGATGTTTTTCGCCGAAGCGGCGCGTCAGGGCGAGCGGCCTTTCCTGTGGGCGAAGCACGCCGGCGCCTACCGCGCGCTGAGCTGGAGCGCGGCACGGCAACAGGTCACAGATCTTGCCAAGGGATTGCGCGCGCTCGGCATCGGCCACGGCGACCGCGTCGTCCTGGTGGCCGAGAACCGTCCGGAGTGGATCATCGCCGATTTCGCGATCATGAGCGCGGGCGCGATCACCGTGCCCGCCTATACCACGCTTGCGGTCGACGACTACCACCACGTGATGACCAACTGCGGCGCGAAAACGGCGATTGTTTCGACCGCCGCGCTGGCACGGCGCGTGCTGCCGGCAGCTTCCCGGGCGCCGAGCGTCGCCACCGTGCTGACGATCGAGCCGGTCGAAGCGGAAGCGACCTCGGACGTCGTGCTGCGCTCGTGGCAAGCGGCGCTCGAACTCGGCGCTGGCGCGCCGGGCAAGGTCGAGGATTGGATCGGCGCGATCGGCCGCGACGACGTCGCCTGTCTGATCTACACCTCCGGCACCGGCGGCACGCCGAAAGGCGTGATGACGACGCACGGCAACATCCTCGCGAATTGCCGCTCGGCCTTCGCCCTCCTCGAGAAGGTCGGGCTCGGCCATGAGATATTTCTCTCCTTCCTGCCGCTGTCGCACTCCTACGAGCATACCGCGGGCATGATGTTTCCGATCTCGCTCGGCGCCGAAATCTATTTCGCCGAGGGCGCCGATACGCTCTCCGCCAATCTCGTCGAGGCGCGTCCGACCATCATGACGGCGGTGCCGCGTCTCTACGAGGCGTTCCAGCAGCGCATCCTGCGCGCCGTCGAGCGCGAGGGCGGCCTCAAGGCGAAACTGTTCTTCGCGGCGCTGGCGCTCGGCCGCAAGCGCTACGAGCGGCCGGATGGCCTCGGCTTCGTCGAGCGCATCGCGGACGCAGTGCTCGACGTGCTGGTGCGGCGCAAGCTCAAGGCACGATTCGGCGGGCGGCTCAAGGCGATGGTTTCGGGTGGCGCCGCGCTCAATCCCGAAATCGGCCGGTTCTTTCTCGCCCTCGGCCTCCGGCTGTTGCAGGGCTACGGCCAGACCGAGGCGGCACCGGTGATCAGCGCCAATCCGCCCGATCGCATCAAGATCGACACCGTCGGCCTGCCCGTAGTCGGCGTCGAAGTCGACTTCGCCGAAGACGGCGAGATCCTAGTGCGCGGCGACAACGTCATGAAGGGCTACTGGAACGATCCGGAAGCGACAGCGCGCGCCCTCGACGGCGGCTGGCTGCGCACCGGTGACGTCGGCCGGCTCGACGGCGAAGGCTTCCTGGTGATCACCGACCGCAAAAAGGATTTCATCAAGACCTCGGGCGGCGAGATGGTTGCGCCGGCGCGCATCGAGGGCTGCCTGACGCTGCAACCGGAGATCGGCCAGGCGATGGTCGCCGGCGATCGTCAGCCTTACCTCGTCGCCGTCGTCGTGCCGAGCCAGCATCTGATCGACGACGTTGCGGGCCGCCGCGACCCGGCATCCGACACCCTGATTCCCGACCAGCCAGAAATCCGCCGGGCGGTCAGCGCGGCCGTCGCGCGCGCCAACGAGAGCCTTGCGCCGTTCGAACGCATCCGCCGCTTCTTCATCGTCGGCGAACCGTTCACCACCGCCAACCATCAGATGACGCCGACGCTCAAAATCCGGCGCCACGTCATCCGCCAGGTCTATGGCGAGGCGCTGGCCGCGCTTTACGAAAAGGGGGGCGGCTTAGCGCCCAAATGAGCGCCGCGCTTCAGCGCCGCTTGTGATAGTCGCGATACCAGTCGACGAAGCGGCGCAGGCCGTCGTCGATCGTGGTCCGCGGCGCGTATCCAAGGTCGCGGCGCGCGGCGGTGATATTCGCATAGGTCGCCGGCACGTCGCCTTTCTGCATCGGCAGGTTCTGGCGCTTGGCGGTCTTGCCCAGGGCGCCTTCGAGCACGGCGACGAAGCGGCCCAGATCTTCCGCCCGGTTATTGCCGAGATTGTAGAGACGGTGCGGCGGCGCGTCCGGTCCGCCGTCCGACGGCGGCCGGTCGAGTGCGGCGAGCACGCCGAGGACGATGTCGTCGACATAGGTGAAGTCGCGGCGCATGCGGCCTTCGTTGAACAGCTTGATCGGCCGTCCGCGCTCGATCGCGTCGACGAACAGCCATGCCGCCATGTCCGGCCGGCCCCATGGGCCATAGACCGTGAAGAAGCGCAGGCCGGTCGTCGGAATACGATAGAGATGCGCATAGCAATAAGCCATCAGCTCGTCGGCGCGCTTGGTCGCTGCATAGAGCGATTGCGGCGTCTCGACCCGGTCGTCTTCGGCGAACGGCAGCTTGGTGTTGCCGCCATAGACCGAGGACGAGCTGGCATAGACGAAGTGCTTCAGGCCTTTGAGCACGCGGCACGTCTCCATCACTTCGAGCTGCGCCGCCACGTTCGACGCGACGTAGGCACGGGGATGGTCGAGCGAATAGCGTACGCCCGCCTGCGCGGCGAGATGCACGACGCGATCGACGCCGCGCACGCGCTTCAGCAGCGCCGCAAGACGCCCGGGCTGCGCAAGCTCGAGACGGTGGAAGGCGAAATGCTTTTGCGCCTGAAGCTGCTTCAGCCGCGCCCGCTTCAGCGGCACCGAATAATAGGGGTTGAGATTGTCGACACCGATGACGCGCTCGCCGCGCACCAGCAGCGCCGCGGAGACGTGATAACCGATGAAGCCGGCGGCGCCGGTGACGAGGACGGTCATGCGGTGATGGGAACCCCCGGCTGCAACGCGCCTCTATAGCGCGGCTCGATCCGGAAATCATCCCTTGCGGCGGCGAGGCGGCGGATTAAGCTCGGCGCGAAAAACGAGCGCGAGGCCCGCTCATGAAAAGCTACGTCCTGACCGAGTTCGGTAAGCCGCTCACGGCAGTCGAAACGCCGACGCCGCAGCCGCAAGGCACCGAGGTGTTGCTCAAGATGCTCGCATCCGGCGTCTGCCACAGCGACCTTCACCTCCACGACGGCTATTACGAGCTCGGTGGCGGCAAGCGCCTCATCCTGTCGGATCGCGGCATCAGCCCGCCGATCACCATGGGGCACGAGATTGCCGGCGCGGTGGTGGCCGCCGGTCCCGAGGCGAAGGGTGTCCGCCCGGGCGACGGCTACGTCGCCTATCCCTGGATCGGCTGCGGTACCTGCGCCGTCTGCCGGTCGGGTAACGAGCAGCTGTGCAACGACGCGCGCACGCTCGGCATACGGCAACCGGGCGGGTATGCGGACTACGTGATCGTGCCGCATCCCCGCTATCTCTATCCGCTCGGTAGCTTGTCGCCGCAGGCGGCCGCGCCCTATGCCTGCTCGGGACTCACCACCTATGCGGCCCTGAAACGCGTCGGCGCCGCGACCTATACCGCGCAGCCGATCCTGATTCTCGGCGCCGGCGGCCTCGGCCTGATGTGCGTCAAGCTGCTGAAAGCGCTCGGCGGCAAGGGCGCCGTCGTCGTCGAGCTCGAACCCAAGAAGCGCGAAGCGGCGCTGGCGGCCGGCGCGATCGCGGCAATCGATCCGCGATCCGACAAGCCGGGGCGTGCGATTCGGGCGGCGGCCGGCGGACCGGTCGCGGCGGCAATCGACCTCGTCGGTTCAAGCGAGACCGCGCAGCTCGGCACCGACGTGCTCACGCGCGGCGGCAAGTACGTCATCGTCGGGCTGATGGGCGGCGAGCTCACGCTGTCGCTGCCGCTGCTGCCGATCCGCTCGATCACGATCGAAGGCATGCTGGTCGGGACGCTCGCCGAGTTCCGTGAGGTGATGGATTTGGTGGCCTCGGGCCGAGTCGAACCGATGCCGCTGATTGAACGGCCGCTGACACGCGTCAACGAGACGCTCGAGGATCTCCGTGCCGGCCGCATCTATGGCCGCGCAATGCTGATGCCCTAGGGCTCACGAGCGCCGGCGCCGGGGCCGTCGATTTCATCCGATCACGGAGCATTTCCGGCCGGTCCCTATCGGGCGGCGCGGTCGATGGCGTCAGCCATAGTCTCGCCGAGGCACCGATAGATCTCCCCCGCCAAGACGGCCTGTGTGCCGCGCGGAACATCGACCAGCGCGAACCGCCCGTTGTCGCTCCAGTACCGCATGATGTCATAACGGCGAAACAGATACGCACCATCCAGGTCAGCGGCGTGATGCAGCGCGTCGAGATAGGGTCCGAAGTCGATGACCGCACGGAGGCTGGGGTTGTACTGCATGTCCACCAGCATCACCGCAGCACCGCCAGCGCGGAGCGCAGCGATGCCATCTTGGAGCGTACCGGCGAAGTCCTGGACATCGACCGCGCGGACGGCATCGACGGTTCCCGTCTCCCAAATCACCAGGTTCGGCTTGACTGCGAGCACGTCGGCGGCGAAGCGTCCAACCATGTCTCGCGCCGTTTGGCGTGGAATGGCTTTGTTGATCACCGTGACCGGCATATCCGGATGGCGCCGTTCCAGTGCGTCCTGCAGCTGCTGTGGATAGGCCTTCGCGGGGCTTCCCGCCGCAACGCCGGCGGTCGACGCGCCGCCGATCGCGACGATGATCAGCGGCTGATGATCGTGGAAGCGCTTCGCCAGGCCCGGCAGGCCGGGACCGGTGGCGATGAGATCGGGCGGCACGGCGCACCGGCCGGCCGCGTCTTGCGCGCGCGCGGGCACCGCGAGCAGCGATGCGGCGAGGGCCACGACGACCAGCACGGTGAGCGGGCGCATCATCGCGTCACTCCGAGGGCGTCGCGGTAACGCGCACGCCGCCGCCGCGCCAAGGCCGGCCCTCGCCGCGATACGCGCCTAGATTGCGTCGAGCTGCCAGGCGATGTCGTTGTAGATGTTCCAGAGATAGCCGATGTCCGCCGTGCCGACGAGCGCGTAGGCATGCCCGTGATGGCGCCAATAGAGGATATTGAGGTCGTCACGGCGATCGAAGGTCGGCGCGAGATCCGGTTTCGTCGATACCGCCTCGACGAAGGTCAGCGGCCCGAGGCTCTTGTTGTCCGTCGTATAGAAGAGCTGCGTCGCCGGCTGGCCATTGACGACCAGAAAGCGGGCACCCTGGAACTGGAGGCTCCACGGCTTGAGATTCGGCAACCGGAGGTCGGGTGGCAGTTGCCCGGCTTTGGGCACCGCGCCGCCGTTGGCGTCGGCCGCCACGTCCATCAGCGCCCGGTCGTTGCTGCCCGCCTTGATGAGCAGCTTGTGGTAGCCGGCGACGCTGTCGAGCCAGTTTGCGCTAGTGCTGGCGGTGACCAAATCCTGCTGCGCCGTCAGGCTCGCGCTCCGCTCTGTGCCGGCAAAATAGCCGACTCCGCCGCCGACAATGAGGCCGAGCAGCGACGCTGCGACCGGTACGCCGATCCACCATGGACGCTCGCCGAGCACGGCCCGCCAGCGCGCGAGCCTGGCCAGACCGCGCCGCAGCGCCGTGAGGCCGCGCTCGCCGCGCGCTGCGGCGATCAGCCGGTCGGGCACCGCCTCGCGCAACACATCGTCATAGGCAGCGCGGATCAGCCGCGCGCTCGCGTTGAGGCGCTGCGTGTACGCATGGAGGCGCTCGTCGCGCACAAGCGCCTGCATGACCTCCGCGGTCTCGCGTTCGCCCAACTCGCCATCGAGATAGGCGATTAGAACTTCGTCACTCGGCTGTTGCATCTTCCGTACTCCCCCGGAGAGCATCACCACTAAGCTTCGCGAGCAGGGCCATCCGCGCCCGTGCCAACCGACTCATGATGGTGCCCACCGGCACCTCGGCGACCTCCGCCGCTTCCTTGTAACTCAACCCCTCGACCGTCACGAGGAGCAGAGCCAAGCGCTGCTCCGCGGGCAGCGCGCCGATCGCCGCTTGCACCTCACGCAATGCCAGCCGGGCCTCGACCCGCCGTACCGGCTCGTCGGTGCCCGCATTCAACGCCTCGTCTTCGCTCTCGGTCCGCCGGGTCTCGCGCGCGCGCAACTGATCGATCCAGACCGTCTGCACGATGCGAAACATCCAGCTGTCGAAGCGTGTTCCCGCCTCAAACTGATGCGCGCGAGCCAGAGCCCGTTCGCATGCCGCTTGGACGAGGTCGTCCGCGTCGACGGCGGAGCCGGTCAGGCCGCGGGCAAACCGCCGCAGCCGGGGCAACACGGCAACGAGTTGGTCGCTGAACGACGCACTCATCGCCTCAGCCCCTGCCGGGGCTGGGTCGCCCGATCGAGCCTGACATGGTGACAACGGGTTCGGATGTGAATTATTCCTTGGGGGGTGCCGAGACGGGCACCACAATCCTTGGTGGCTCGACCGGCGCGGATTCGGCGGCGCACCTGTTGACGGATCGCTGCTATCTTAGTTTCGGGGGAGAGAGATGAGAAGAGCGCTGCCGATCGTTGCTGTTGCCGCGGTGTTGTTCGGCGTCAATGCACCCGCGCACGCCGACTGCGCGCAGGACATTGCGACGATGCAGACGCGCCTCGCTGCCATCGGCGACAGCGCGAAACACCACGAGCTCGAATTGCTCCTCGTCAAGGCGCGGGACGACAACAACACCGGCCGCGCCAAACTGTGCGCCGACGACCTGCGTCACGCGAAGCAATTGGTCAAATAGTCGCGGCCCAAAATTCTTGAGAAAGCGGCGTGAGCTAGGCATTGTGTCGCCGCGCTGCCTCGGCCCAAGCGGGAAGGCGGCAGGGGAGCGTTTCACCGTATGATTATCGGCATACCCAAGGAACGCCGGGCGGGCGAGCGCCGCGTCGCGACCTCGCCGGACGCCGCCAAGCGCCTCGTCGGCCAGGGTCATGCCGTGGTCGTCGAACGCGGCGCCGGGATCGGTGCTGCCTACCCCGACGATGCCTATGCCGCGTCTGGTGCGCAGCTCGGCGATGCCGCAGCCGCGCTCGGCGCGGAGATCGTGCTCAAGGTGCAGCGGCCGACGGCCGACGAGATCAAGGCGATGAAAGCCGGCGCCGTGCTGATCGGCATGCTTGCGCCGCTGCAGAACAAGGACGAGGTCCAGGCCTATGCCAAGGCCGGGCTGACGGCGTTCGCGATGGAGCTCGTGCCGCGCATCACCCGCGCCCAAGCGATGGACGTGCTGTCGAGCCAGGCGAACCTCGCGGGCTATAAGGCGGTCCTCGACGCCGCCGACTATTTCGGCCGCGCCATGCCAATGATGATGACCGCCGCCGGCACCGTCGCGCCGGCCCGCGTCCTGGTTATGGGCGCCGGCGTCGCTGGCCTGCAGGCGATCGCGACCGCACGTCGCCTCGGCGGCGTGGTTTCGGCAACCGACGTGCGTTACGCCGCCAAGGAACAGGTCGAAAGCCTCGGCGCCAGCTTCCTCGCGGTCGATCTCGAGGCGATGAAGGCGATGGAAACCGCCGGCGGTTACGCCAAGGAGGCGAGCGAGGATTTCACGCGGCGCCAGCGCGAGCACGTCACCGAAGCCCTCAAAAAGATCGATATCGTGATTTGCACCGCGCTCATTCCCGGCCGCAAGGCGCCGATCCTGATCACCAAGGAGATGGTGGCGGTGATGCGCGCCGGTTCGGTGATCGTCGACCTCGCCGTCGAGCAGGGCGGCAACGTCGAAGGCAGCAAGCCCGACGAGACCGTGACCACGGCGAACGGCGTCGCGATCATCGGCCACAGCAACATGCCCTCGCGCATCGCGGTCGACGCCAGCGCGCTCTACGCCCGCAACTTGTTTGCCTTCCTCGGCCTCATCGTCAAGGACAAGGCGCTCAAAATCGATGAGGCCGACGAGATCGTGAAGGCGAGCCTGCTGACGCGCGACGGCAAGGTCGTCCATCCGCAACTGGCGGGAGGCTGAGCGATGGATACCGGCGCGCACGCCGACGTCTTCGTATTCTTTCTCACCGTTTTCGTGCTGGCGGTGTTCGTCGGCTATTACGTCGTCTGGCGCGTCACGCCGGCGCTGCATTCGCCGCTGATGAGCGTCACCAATGCCGTGTCGTCGGTGATCATCGTCGGCGCGCTGATCGCCGCCGGCCCGGCTGGCGTCAGCTTTTCCAAGGTGATGGGCTTCGTCGCGGTGACGCTCGCCTCGGTCAACATCTTCGGCGGCTTCATCGTCACGCAGCGCATGCTGCAGATGTTCAAGAAAAAGGCGCCCAAGGAGAAAGCCGGCAAATGAGCGCTAATCTGGCCGCGCTGCTCTACCTCGTCGCCAGCGTCTGCTTCATCATGGCGCTCCGGGGCCTGTCCTCGCCCGAAACGGCGCGCGGCGGCAATCTCTACGGCATCATCGGCATGGTGATCGCCATCGGCACCACGCTGGCATCGCCGGGTATCCTCAGCTACGGCGTGATCGCGGGCGGCATCGTGATCGGCGGCTCGGTCGGCACCTTCATCGCGCTCCGCATCCAGATGACGGCGCTGCCGCAGCTCGTCGCTGCCTTCCACAGCCTGGTGGGCCTGGCCGCCGTCTGCGTGGCGACGGCGGCATTCTATGCGCCCGCCGCCTACGGCATCGGCCAGCTTGGCGCGATCCAGGCCCACAGCCTGATCGAGATGAGCCTTGGCACAGCCATCGGTGCCGTCACCTTCACCGGCTCGATCATCGCCTTCGGCAAGCTGCAGGGGCTGATCACCGGCAAGCCGCTCGTATTTCCCGGCCAGCATCCCTTGAACGCGCTGCTCGGCATCGCGCTCGTCGCCCTCATCGTCTGGTTCGTGATCGCCCAGCTGCCGGTAACGTTCTGGGCGATCGTGGGCCTGTCGCTGCTGCTCGGCCTGCTGCTGATCCTGCCGATCGGCGGCGCCGACATGCCGGTGGTGATCTCGATGCTGAACAGCTACTCGGGCTGGGCGGCATGCGGCATCGGCTTCACGCTCGCCAACTCGCTGCTGATCATCACCGGCGCGCTGGTGGGATCGTCGGGCGCCATCCTCTCCTACATCATGTGCAAGGGGATGAACCGCTCGATCTTCAACGTCATCCTGGGCGGCTTCGGCACCGAAGGCGGCGCGGCCGCAGCGGGCGCTATCACCGACAAGGCCGTCAAGTCGGGCAGCGCCGACGACGCCGCCTTCATCCTGAAGAACGCGAGCTCGGTGATCATCGTGCCGGGCTACGGCATGGCCGTGGCCCAGGCGCAGCACGCGCTCAAGGAGATGGCCGACGTCCTCAAAAAGGAAGGCGTCACCGTGCACTACGCCATTCACCCGGTGGCGGGTCGCATGCCGGGGCACATGAACGTGCTGCTGGCCGAGGCCAACGTGCCTTACGAGGACGTGATGGAGCTCGACGAGATCAATCGTGATTTCGCCTCGACCGACGTCGCTTTCGTCATCGGCGCCAACGACGTGACCAACCCGGCGGCCAAGACCGATCCCAAATCGCCGATCTACGGCATGCCGATTCTCGACGTCGAGAAGGCGAAGACTGTGCTGTTCGTGAAGCGCTCGATGGCCTCGGGTTATGCTGGCGTCGAGAACGAGCTGTTCTTCCGCGACAACACCATGATGCTATTCGGTGACGCCAAAAAGATGTGCGAGCAGATCGTGAAGGCGCTCGGCGCTTAAAGTAGCTTGACGCATAGTCGAGTCGCAGATTTATTATTTCCAGTACATCATACAAAAATAAATCTGCCCGCTGGAATCGTGCGGTAACACAATGTACGTCTACGTAATCGCGAGTTCGGACAGCGGTCCTAGTAAAATTGGCATAGCCAATAACCCACAGAAGCGCCTGAGGGGTCTTCAGACCGGTAGTCCTACGCCACTTCAAATCTTTGCGACAGAACCCATCGGCTTCGCTGCCGCTGCCGTCGAGCGTGCTGCACATAAAAGTTTATCAGCACACCGATCAGTTGGTGGAGGCGAGTGGTTCAATGTAACACCGCAAGAGGCGCACGCCGCCATCAGAGATGCAGCCTCCGCCGCAGGCATTCTGATGGACGATGAAATGACCCTTTCAAAACTAGATATGCGGAACGCTCTCACGTGGATCGCTCGTTGTGAAGAACTTGCCGATGAACACGAGGAAGATGAATTTCAACCAAAGGCGCCATTATCGCCACTTCTTCTGATCGCTCTTTCTCAACGAGCCCCCGCCATCAAGAATTTTACGTTCAATGATTACTTGCTGACCTGGAACGAGGGTATGTGGCTGCGTTGGGCATTCGATCGATTGAATAAACGACCTCCAACTGGCCGAAGTTTTAATGCCTATTTAGCGGCAGATGATTTTCTTGAAACTAAGAATGCAGCGTACGGACGTGACGTTTGCTCTCGTTGGATCGAATGGTCACGCGCACGCGAGCTTGAAAAGAATGAGGTTAAGAGCTTGCAGGAAATTTGGGATCGATTTGTGCCCTTGCACAATCAAATCGAACGCGACGGACCGCAATGGGCGACGGCCGGTATTGATGATCATGTTGATGAAGTGCACCTGTTCGCGTTAAGTGGAAATTCCGATCTGGGGGATAGAGACTGCGTTGTTTTTCGCCATAGGGACTTCCGTGCGGTGCTCAAACCACGAAAGCGTATTGAGCTATTTCACCGCAGAGCATTGGTTCCATTAAACGGCGCGATTACGTTAGGGTTCGTAACTCCCACCATGCCTAATGATATTTGGGAACGCCCATTTCAGCCTTGGTTGCGCGATGCGGCACAACGACGTGAATCGGCCCTTGCTGGATTTCTCAATAACCCAACCAAACGTTTTCCGTCCTCGCGACCATATGACGGACCTCAACAGGCAACGACTGTTTGGACTTATCTAGATTGTATTGAAGAGGACGGGACTTTCTGAATCATATCCGGTTGTCAAATCAGAAAGCCGCCTTTCGGCGGCTTTTTCATTTCGACGGGAAACCGGGTCTAGTACCCCTCGCGCTCCATCCGCTTGCGCAACAGCTTGCGATAGCGGCGGACGGCTTCGGCTCTTTCGCGCGCGCGGCGCTCGGACGGCTTCTCGTAATTGCGACGGATCTTCATTTCCCGGAAAAGGCCTTCGCGCTGCATCTTCTTCTTGAGAACGCGAAGCGCCTGGTCGACGTTGTTGTCGCGGACGAGAATCTGCACGAGAGCATTGCTCCTTTCGCCAATACGAGGTTATCGACCCAATCCCGACCCGGCCCCCGCAGGGCACCGGCTCAAGGGGCGGCTAAATATCACCAAATTGGGGCGTTGTGAAGGCTGGGGCGTCGCCGGCTCAGACCAAGCCGTCGGGCGCGGTTTTTCGGCGGCCTGAATCGGCTTATAGTGAGGCCATGGCCATTCTGAAGATTGCCCGTATGGGCCACCCCGTTTTGCGCGAAAAAGCGGCACCGGTGGCTGATCCGACCGCGCCGGAGGTCCGCGATCTTGTCGCCAGCATGATCGAGACCATGCACGACGCGGGCGGCACCGGCTTGGCCGCGCCGCAGGTCCACGTTGCGCAACGCGTGGTGGTCTTCGAGGTCGGCGAAGCGCGACTCAGCGGCCGTCCCCTCGACCGGCCGCAGGCGCTCACCGTGCTCGTCAACCCGGTGGTCGAGCCGCTGACATCCGAGACCGAGCTCGGCTGGGAGGGGTGCCTGTCGGTACCCGGCCTCAAGGGCGCAGTGCCGCGCTTCACCCGCATCCGCTATCGCGGCGTCGGCCTCGACGGCAAGCCCATCGACCGCACGGTCGAGGGCTTCCATGCCCGCGTCGTGCAGCACGAATGCGATCACCTCGACGGCATCCTCTATCCCCAGCGCATGACCGACCTGCGGCTGCTGACTTTTGTCGAAGAGGGCATGCGGTTTCCGATCGATATCGGCGTCGCCAACGCCGACGCCGACGCCGACGCCGACGCGGCGGAGTGACATGGACGATCGCGCGCTCAGGGACAAGGTCGTGCTGGCGATGCTGCCCGACGTACCGTTCGAGGGCTGGAGCCGGCGTGCGCTGGCGCATGCGGCACGGCGACTCGATCTCACCGGAGCCGAGCTCGCCTCGCTCTTTCCGCGTGGCCCGCGCGACGCCGTCGCCGCCTTCAGCGACTGGGCCGATCGAGCAACCGAAACGGCATTGGCCAAAGGGCATCTTGGGCGGCTCAAGCTGCGCGAACGCATCGCACTCGGCGTTCGCACGCGGCTCACGGTGGTCGAGCCGCATCGCGAAGCCGTGCGGCGGATGCTGGCGTTCCTGGCGCTGCCGGCTAATCTGCCGCTCGGCCCGCGGCTGCTCTACCGCACGGTCGACACGCTGTGGCACGCGGCCGGCGACCGCTCGACCGATTTCAGCTTCTATACCAAGCGCGGCCTGCTCGCCGGAATCTACGCGGCGACCACGCTCCACTGGCTCGATGATAAATCGCCCGACCACGCCGCCACGTTGGCATTCCTCGATCGTCGTATCGGCGAGGTGATGCAGATCCCGAAGTTGCGCGGCCGCGCGACGGCAGCGCTGCGCATTCTGCCCAATCCGCTGCGCGCGCTTGGTGCGCTTGCCCGCTTGCGCCGCGCCTAACGTTTCGGCAAGAGCCGCGTGACGTGCCCCATCTTGCGGCCGGGCATCGGCTTGCCCTTGCCGTAAAGATGGACATGCGCCGTCGGCTCAGTCAGCGCCTGCCGCCAGGTTTCGACCTCGTCGCCGATCAGGTTTTTCATCACCGCGTCGGAATGACGCTCGGCGGAGCCCAGCGGCAGTCCGCAGACCGCGCGCACGAGCTGCTCGAACTGGCCGGTCGTGCAGGCGTCGATCGTCCAGTGACCCGAGTTGTGCGGCCGCGGCGCGAGCTCGTTGACCAGGATCTCGCCCGACTTGGTGACGAACATCTCGACGGCCAGCAGCCCGATCAGGTCGAGCCGCTCGGCGACATGGCGGGCAATGCGTTGCGCCTCGGCGGCAAGTGCGGGCGGAATGTCTGCCGGCGCGATCGTGGTGTCGAGGATGTGATTGACGTGACGGTTCTCGACCACCGGATAGGCGGCGATGTCGCCCTTCTCGCCACGCGCGACAATGGCCGAGACTTCGCAGGCGAAATCGACGAAGCCTTCGAGTACCGCCACCGCAACACCGAGCTTGTCCCACGCCGCCCCGGCATCGGTCTCGGACCCGACCATGACCTGGCCCTTGCCGTCATAGCCGAGCCGCACCGTCTTCAGCACGGCGCGCGGGCCAATTTCCGCGACTGCCTGCGCGAGCTGCGCCGCGCTCTCGACCGGGCGGAAGGTCGTCGTGCCGACGCCGATGCCGCGCAGGAAGTATTTTTCCTTGAGCCGGTCCTGGGCGATCTCGAGTGCACCCGCGCCGGGCCGCAACGGCTTCAGCACGCTCAACGCCTTGGCGGTGTCGAGCGGCACGTTCTCGAATTCGTAGGTCGCGACGTCGATCGCCGCGGCGAAGCGCCTAAGCGCGGCCTGATCGTCGTAGGCCGCAGTGGTGGCGTAGGGCGTGACCTGCTTGGCCGGACCGTCGGCATCCGGCGAGAAGATATGGCAGCGGTAGCCGAGCCGCGCGGCGGCCAGCGCGGTCATGCGACCAAGTTGCCCGCCGCCGATGATGCCGATGGTCGCGCCCGGCAGGATCATCCGCGCTGCGGACGCTTCGGCACGGCGGCGGTCTGGCGTCGCCGGAAGCGCTCGAGCCGCGCCGCGACCTTGGCATCGCCGAGCGCCAGGATCGCCGCCGCGAGCAAGGCGGCATTGGTGGCGCCGGCCTTGCCGATCGCCAGCGTGCCGACCGGAATGCCACCCGGCATCTGCACAATCGAGAGGAAACTGTCGACGCCCTTGAGGGCGCGGGTCTCGACCGGCACACCGAGCACCGGCAGCGGCGTCATCGATGCCGCCATACCCGGTAAATGTGCCGCGCCGCCGGCGCCGGCGATGATCACGCGGACGCCGCGCGCCTTGGCGCCGTGCGCGTAGTCATAAAGCCGCCGCGGCGTGCGATGCGCCGAGATGACGTGTGTCTCATAAGGGACATCGAGCCGGTCGAGCATGCGCGCGGCGTGACGCATGGTCTTCCAGTCCGATTGGCTGCCCATGATGATGCCGACCGGCTTTGCGCGTCTCATTCCGCCGCCCCCGTGCAGGAAGCGCGCATTAT
>Ga0307372_10007091_pt1 | contig 16188 bp, 18 predicted proteins | sample OX1MG_FD_202533 | JGI IMG/M metagenome (GOLD analysis project Ga0307372, IMG submission 202533) | Soil microbial communities from Risofladan, Vaasa, Finland - OX-1 | ecosystem: Environmental > Terrestrial > Soil > Coastal area > Acid sulfate soil | place: Finland: Risofladan, Vaasa | collected... | reverse complement strand
CACCCGTGCATCGGCCTGGAAGGAACGCCAGCGGCTGAACGCCGAGAAGAACGGCACCACGATCAGCACGGCCGATGACGCCAGCTCACCACCCACATCACCAGCAACGGCCACGAGCCCCCGGCGGGCCTCGACCTGCTCGGCCGAAGGATCGTCCGGCAGATCCGGCGCCGCGGCCCAGCGCGCTGCCCTCGCCGGGCTGGGATCCAGTCCGCGGAAAACCTCCGCCGTGAAGTCATCGATGATCTGGCGCCGCTCGGCCGCGGACAGGCGCGCCAGTTTGTTGATCATGCCCATCTCCTGGCCGTCAGCGGAGCGCTTCACCACGGCGGCCACGACTGCCCGGCGCAGCCGCAGGGTCCGGATCTCGGTGTCCAGCGCCTCTAGGTGGATAGCGGCCACCTCCGCGGCGGTGACCTGGCCGTCCAGTACGCGCTGGACATTGGCCAGGCTCACGCCCAGCTCTCGCAAGGTCGTCACCAGTTCCAGCCGGGCCACGCACGCCGCGTCGTACAGCCTGCGATCGCCGTCAGTCCGCGAGGCCGGCGGCACCAGCCCGCTATCCGACCAGAACCGGATAGTGCGCACCGGCACGTCTGGCCAGCTCACCGATTGTCAGAAGAGGTCCGTCGTTCTCCATGGCGTCAGTCTTGCTCCTCCAGTAACTGGAGGAGCAAATCCCCAGCACCCGGTAGCCGCGGTCCAGGGAATCCAGCAGGCAGCCCATCCGCGAGGACGTAATCGGCAGCACCCGGACCTGCCGGCCGACGACAGCGCGCCTCCGCCCTAGTCCAATACCCGTACAAGATGATCACGTAAAGTCGCTGAGAAAACCTCATTCTGCCAGCCCGCGCTCCAGGTCGACGTTGAGGTCACCAGTGAAGCCGGGCATCCCGGGGCTACGCTGGCAGCATGCTTGTCGCTTCCTCAATTACGCCGCTCGGCACGGGTGAAGGTGTCGGCGAGATCGTCGCCGAGGCGGTCCGGGTCGTCCGCGAGAGCGGGCTGCCCAACCGGACCGACGCCATGTTCACCAACATCGTGTGCTTAACGCACTATTAGCACTGAACAGCATCGCCGCAGCTCAGGACACCTACAGGAGGTCCCTCCGTCATGATCGTCGCGTTCTCGGTCGCTCCGTCCGGTACCGGACGCGCCGACGGCTCCGTCTCCGATGCGGTTGCCGCAGCGGTGAAGATCGTACGAGACTCCGGCCTGCCGCAGCGGACGTCGTCGATGTTCACTGAACTTGAAGGTACCTGGGACGAGTGCTTCGAGGTGGTGAAGCGCGCCAGCGAGGCCATGCTCCCGTTCGGGTCGCGGGTCTCGCTGGTACTGAAGGCGGACATCCGGCCAGGCTACGAGGGCCAGATCGACTCGAAGCTTGAGCGGCTGGAGGCAGCGATCGAGAAGCAGGACGACCAAGCCCACTCGTGACCCGCCTGTTAGATGTCTAGGTCATGGCGGAGGCCGGTCTTGCGGCCCGCGCAGCTTCTATTGTCAGCACGAGCTTGTGGTGGCCTGGGATTTTCCGCCGGTCAGGTCGGCCGCCGGGGGAGCACGTCCGCGCGGCGGGGGCAGCCTTCATCTTCCTGGTGCCGCCGGTGTCAGGAAGATGGGTGACGGTACCAGGGCCGGGAGAGCGTTACGCCGCTGGCTCCTGACCGTTGCGGGCGTCGAGCCGCGCGGCGATCCTGGCCACCGCCGCCGCCTGCGAGCTGGTCAGCGGCGGCAGCGTGGCCGCCAGCGCCGCAGCCCACGCTCTGAGGCCCTGCTCTCGTGACACCCGCCCAAGGTCCTGGTCGGGGGGGCAAACGTCATCCGGCTTCCTCCCCGGCGGGTCTGCTTTACTGGGTGCTTGCGGTGCCGGCGGCCCAGCCGGTGACGTTTCGTTCGAGGGGTGCGGGATGCTGGGAGAATCGCCGGTCGGTGAGCTGGGGGTGACGGGGTTGGTCATAAGCGGTCCCACTCCACTTCATCCCACCCGGTCTCGGCGGGGTCTAGCTCGTGCTGGTCTTGCTCGTCGTGTTCGGGTTCGGTGCGCCAGGGGTCGGGGAGTACGCCGCCCAGGTCGATGAGCCGCATCGGCGGGTGGCCGCCGTGCAGCGGCAGCCATACCGGGTCGCAGGCCGGGCAGGTGAGGCGCGGGTCGAGGGCGGCGGTCGCGGTCTGGAGGTCGAGGGACGCGGCGGTGGCGGCGAGGGCCTTGCGTGCGGTCTGCTCACGGCGCGGGGTGGGGAAGCAGAACAGGAGCGGCATCGTGAGCGCGATGTTGGTCCGGGCGTGCTCGGCGTAGCCGGTGAGCTGGGGCAGGTGCTCGGTGCCGGCGTCGTATTCGAGCAGGAACGCGATGTCGGTGCCGTCTTGCGCCCAGACGCTGAGCCCGTCGGGGCGCGGGCCGAGTTCGCGTTGGCGGGCGTACAGGTAATCGGAGGCTTCGCCTTCGCCGTCCCACTGGAGGAGTTCCCCGTCGCCGTGCTCGCGGGCGTGCCTGGTGAGGGCGGCGAAGAACCAGTTCGCGCCGGTCATGTGGCCGAGCCGCTGGGAGCGTTCCAGGGCGAGCTGCCGGTCCGCGCGGACCAGCGGCGCCCATTTCTTCTCGTCGCGGTCCTCCTGGCCCAGCATGGCCGCGCCGACCGGCCCGAGGACGTAGTGCCAGGGGGCAGAGCCGGTCTCGCGGTGTGGCCGGAACCGGCGCAGCACGCCCAGGCGCACGAGCACGGCGAGCCGGTGCCTGGCCGTCGTGAGGTTGCTGAACCTCAGCGCGGCGAGCTGATCGGTGGTCAGGACGCGGTGCCGTCCCACGAGACGGGTCAGCTCGCGGTCGCGGTCGGTCAGGTGAGCGGACGCAGCGAGCACCGCGGCCTCGGCTCTTGGTGCTGATGTGCCTATCCCTGCCCCTGTGCCCGCGCGGCGCGAATGATTCTTAGATGGCATAGGTCATCAGCCCCGGTCCGGGCTCGCAGGTATATTCAGCCGCTGACCAGCGCCTACAGCCCGGCCAGGGTCGGCAAGTGTGTCGGCAGGTCTGGGGGGCCGGGTCATCTGCCGGGTAACCGTCCGACGGGTTTGCCGGGTGGAACGTTGGCTGACAAGCGAAGTCATGCCGGAAATCGCCTTTCCGCGCGTGGACCGTGCCGGTCCTTACGCATGCCAAAGCCCGCCTTGACCCCCTGACCGAACACGAGGGAAGGCGGAAGATTGCCAGGGAAGCGGCGGACCAGGCCGCCGAACCGGGGTCGCGAAAGCTCCCTGGGTACGGGGGCGGGGACAGGCACCTGGCATTGCTGGAGTCTGGCGAGACTGTTGTAGATAAAGACAGTTCCCGGCGTCCCGACTTCTTCCTTGAGGTCCGGATCGGGTAAGCACCTCCGAACTTAGGAAGAAGAACCCGTTACCGTCCGGGTTTTACTGTTTCCCCGGGTCCATTCACGGGCTCGCAGCCTGGTGATTGAGATCAGGCGACGGAAGGGAGCGGGGGATTATGACTGTCGCATCCGCGACCCCGGCGGATGCGGGTCTCGTTGAAGACCCGGCCCCGGTGCAGAAGGATGACGCCATGCCGGATGACTCCACGGCGACCGAACTCAGCCTGCGGGAACTCCGCGAGGTCGCCGGCTACGCGGTGGCCTGCGCGCAGCCCGCACTGGCGATCTTCGAACGTGAACGCCCTGACGACCGGCGGCCACGAGCCGCGATCGACGCCGCGCGGGCGTTCGCGGAGGGAGCCGAGCGGACCAGGGCGCTGCGTGACAGCGCCTGGGCGGCCCAGCGGGCGGCTCAGGAGGCCCGCGACGCGGGACAGGCCGCGGCGAGCGACGCTGCGCGCGCGGCCCTCGCCGCAGCCGGCGCGGCGTTCCTCCACCCCCTGGCAAGGGCTACCCAGGTCAAGCACATCCTCGGATCGGCCGCTCATGCCGCGCGAGCGTTCGAACTCGCCGCCGGAGACGATCCCGCCGCCGGAGCCGGCCACATCGCGCAGGCGCGGGCCCTTGCGCCTCCGGTCGTGGTCGAGGTCCTGGTGCGCTATCCAGCCGCCCCGCGCGGCGGTGGGCGGGTCGGAGAACTGATCCGTCAGCTGGACGCGTCACTCCGATGATCCCGGCCGTGCACGGATGGGCGAGTTCGTCACCGCCGGCCGCCTGGAGGTGCCCGGAACGTAAATCAGGCCCCGTGAACGGATACGTTTCCCCCGCGTGGTCATTCAGGGTGAACAGGCCGCCGGGTGCCACGGCCAGCCAGCCCCGCGCGGCCAGCAGCTTCAGCTTCGACCGCAGGCCCTCCACCTTCGCCTTCTCCGTGCTCAGCCCCGCCGCCGCAGCGAACTCCGCCGCCCGCAGCGGGCGCCCCGCGTCAGCGGCCACCTCCAGCAGATCCTGGTACGACCGCGGCAGCACCGACGCCCCGGCGCCTTCCCGCCACGGCGGCACCGTCACCACCCCGACGCGCGAGGCAGGCCGCGGTTCCCCCGCGAGCCCGCCTGCCGGACTGGCCTGCGGCTCCGCGGCGGCAGGCTCTTCCAGAACCCGGGTGACCTCCTCCCGGGCGATTGCCAGCCGCGAGACCTGCTCCTCCGCCCTGGCCAGGTCCCCCGCAAGCTCCTCCATCCGGCAGCGCAGCCGCTCCGCCTCGGCCCGTGCAGCCGCCTCCCGCCGCCTGAGTTCCTCGATCAGCGACCCCATCCACGGCCTCGTTCCCCCGCATACGACGGTAGAAGACCACGACGCCGGTCATTCGGAAATCAGGCAAAGCTCCACGTCAGAGGTCCCTTCAAAAGAGCTGCACCCTATGGCGATTACGAGGCCGCCGCTGCGGCGCTGGGGCTGAACCAGTCCACGTTCAACAGCCATGTGCGGCGGGGCCGGGCGGCGTTCCTGGCGCTGTGGCACGAGCACGAGGCGGTACCGGGGCGGTGGCGGACCGACAGGCGGCTGTACCGCCGCGCCCCCCGCAGCGAGCCCGCTGACCGCGCCGACGCGGCCCGGTCGCTGTCCGGCATCCGGGACGCGTTCGGCGGGCACGCGGCGATCGCGAGCGCGGACCTGCCGGCGCGGCTCACCGCCGCCGATCCCGGCCGGTACGGCGGCTGGGACTTCCACGACCTGGGCGCGTTCCTGGCCGCGGACGGCATCGCCCGGCACCGCGTCGCGGCTGCCGGCGACGACCGCAAGCGGGTCAGGTACCGGCTCGCGGACATCACCCGCGCCCTCGCCGGGCTCACCGCGCCCGGCCCGCTGGAAGGGCATGCAGCGTGACGACCGACGCCGGCTCAGCCGCCCGGGATCTGCCGCCGTTCAACGAGGACGCCGAGTGCCCCAAATGCCTGGGCGGCCGACACGGCATCCCCAACGGGCTCAAGAGACCTGTGAGCACGCGATACCGGCCTCCCGTGGTGCCTACTGCCACGCGTCCGGCGTGATCGCGACAACTGCGGCGACAGCCCTGAGTTCCACCGTTTCCGGGGCGGCCTCCTTCGCGGTCTGGATCTTCGTCCTTGTCGTGGTGTGCGCCCTTGCGGGACTTGGCTATGACTCCGCTCTGGTGAGGTGCGCTGCCAGGTACAGCTCATCCCGCAGGACCAGCGGCAACCCCGGCGGGGCCGTCCGGAAAGAGGCCGGACGGTGATCGACCTTCCCGCCTACAGCGGCCCGCACGCAGGGTGCCCGAAGTGCAGGACCGGGAACCTCACCACGAACTATCACTACGGCAGCCGCGCCACGAAGGAGACACCGCACGGCGAGGGGTGGCCGTGCACGTGGTTCGACAGGGAAGACTACGGCCTGGAGTACCTGTGCCATTACTGCCGCACCTGCGGCTACACCCGGCCCGAGGCTCTCCCCGCCGGCAGCGGCGACACCGGCGCCGGGACGGTCGGCCCCGGCCCGTTCTTCCCGGGCACGGACCTGGACGGCGAGGCCGGGCGCCCGTTAACCCTCGCCCGCTGGTGCCGTGACTCCGCCCACGCCGAACTCGGGGCCGGGGGCTGGGGCGACGGGCAGAAGGCCGCGTTAACGCGGTCGTTCGAGGACCTGGTCGACACCTGGACCACCTACAAGTGCGTCCTGGCCTCGGCCACCGCCGCGTTCGAGGACATCGCCAGTGCCATCGCCGCCCAGAATCCCGAGCTGGACCGCGCCGAGTGCAGGCGCTCAGCGCAGTTCATCCTTGAGAGCACAGCGCGCCAGATCCGCGAAGGACAGTACATGATCGTCCACCACCCAGGCAGGCTCAGCCACGCCCCCTACGACGGCGACGACTTTATGAAGCTCGTGCGATCGCTCCCGAAAGGGACCGTGATCCACGGCTGCTCCAACGACGGCCTTTAGGCCAGCAGGTAACCCAAGCGGCCCCCGAGCGCGAACGCTCGGGGGCCTTCACATCACAACGCTGTCAGACCGAACAGGCAGACTGTCAGATCAAACAGGGAAGAGGCAGGGTCGGACGATGCACGACATCATTAGCGACATCATCGACTGGGATCAGGCCAACAAGACTTACACGGCCGGAGAGGGCCAGTCGGGCGAACGGTACATCCAGCGGCTTGAGGCAGCCGGGCAGATGGCTGAGATCGAAGCCCGGTGGCACCACCTCCCCGAGGGGTTCCACGGCGCGCGGAAGCTCATCAAGATCCATATCCAGGCCATCGCGGAGACCACCCAGGTAACGAGCAAAGAAGAGATGTGCTGGCTGGCTATCGCCGCCGCAACCGCTTGGCTCCCCGCGCCGGAGCACACCGTGGCGGCATCACTCGCCGTCGCCGACCAGGTCGGCGCCGAACCCTAGCCGACGCCCGAACAGAGCCATCGCGGCGAAGGCGGCGTTCCTGCTGCTCCGAGGCCATCCTTGTGTAGCGATGCTTCGTCCAGCCAAAAATAGTCTATTTAACCCCTACCCACTCGCCCTCGATGGTGGTGAACATCGCGTCGGTCTGGTTCGGCAGCCCGCTGTCGCGCACCACTCGAACCGCGTCCGGACATACTCGGCCACGGCATCGCCCACCCCCAGCGGCGTCACTGAGAACGCGACCAGCATCAGGCCTCCCGTTAATAGTTGTACTTCTATGTACAGTAACGTACAATTCTGCTATGACGTCCATGACAGCCTCGGAGGCGCGAGCCGCTCTGCCTGAGTTGCTGACCCGTGTCGAGCAGGGCGGCGAAGTCACGATAACCCGGCACGGCCGGCCGGTGGCCGTCCTCGTGTCTCCCGCTGCGCTCAGGAGCCGCAGGGTGGGAGCGGTCGCTGACGCTGAGCGAGTCCATGAGCTACTGGCCGGGGCTGCGACTGTCGCGATACCGGAACACGACGGGCTGACCGCCGAGCGCGCCGATGAGCTTATTCGCGAGATCAGGGCCGGGCGCGAGGCCCGCTGATGGATTCCTTCGACGCCGATGTAGTTATCTACGCGGCCGTTCCCGGACATCCGCTCGGTCGGCGGGTTGCTGCGCTGTTTAGCGCCGGGCCGCCGGGCAGGGGTGAGGCCAAGGCAGGTGCTGGCTCGGTCCTGCTGCTACCGGAGGTACTCGGCAAGCCCCTTCGCGACGGGGCCGTTGGCGAGGTCCGGGTCCTGGCCGGTTTCCTGGCGCGGCTTGACCTCCGCCCGGTCGACCGGGCTACCGCAGAACTCGCGACCGCGCTGGCCAGCAGGTACCGGCTACATGCGGCCGACGCCGCCCATCTGGCCACCGCCGTGAGCCTGGGCGCTGACCGGTTTATCACCAACAATCGTCGTGACTTCCCGCCGACGATCACGGAAGTGCAGGTCACCTACCCTGCCGACCTGCCAGACGGCGCCGTCTGAGAGCGCGGGTCATGCTCGAGGCGTGACCCGTAGCTAGGCGGTTCCCGTCGCGGGCACGCCGGTCCGGGGCCAGACGACGGGGAACAGCGGGTGATCGAGGACGGCGCCGTCGGCTAGCTCGGCGGCGAGGCCCTCGAACGGCGGCGAGGTCCGCCACCTTCGCGGCGCGTGCCGGGCGTCGGCCGACAGGTAGCGCAGGGACACAACGCGGCGACGGCCACTGAACGGGAAGCCCGGCGCGCCGTGGACGGTCAGGAAGTCGAAGAAGATCGCATCGCCGGGCGCCAGCTCGAACCTCCGGATGTCGAAGCCGGCCCGGTCGGCCTCGACGTCGGGCAGTTCCGCCAGGCTGCCCTCGGGGAACCATCTGGCCTCGCCCTTGAGGAAGGTGCGCGGCATGAGCCACGGACCGCGGTGCGACCCGGCCAGCAGCTCCAGGCAGCCGGCCTCCGGAACCGGGTCAACCGGGATCCAGGCACTGACGCCCCGGCCGTCGACGTTGTAGTAGGGCTGGTCCTGGTGCCAGGGCGTGCGCTGCCGGGTGCCGCCCTCTTTCACCAGGATGTGGTAGTGGTAGAACCGGGCCTGCGGCGTGGCCATCAGGCCGGCGGCAATCTCCGGCACCCGCGAGTGCCTGGCCAGCCGCTCCAGCTGCGGGACCTGCTGCCACCGGCAGAAGTCCTCGGTGAACGAGCCGGGGTCATCCGCGCCACTGGCGACCTGGGCGAGCGGGCCGGGACTGGCCAGCACGGTCTCGATGGCCGTGGCCGCGTCGGCGAGCTCGCCCGCGTCGAGCACGCCGCGCACGCAGACGACGCCGTCGCGGGCGAAGGCCCCGGCCAGCTCCGGGTCGGCCTGCTGCGGGTCCATGTCGCTTGCCTCCCGCCGCCCAGCCGGCACCGCGGGCCGCTCGGGCCCGGTGCCGCACGTCCTGCTCGCCATCCTCGTAGATCGTCTCGCCGCGCACAACGCGAGGCCGTCAGGGGCCAGGCCCGGAACGCCGCCCGTTAATGATCCCAAGGTCGTGGCCCTGACGGCCCGGACGCGGCCCGCGGGTAGCCAGGGTCTACGCGCGGGTAGCTTAGAAGCATGAGCGCGCATACTTCTCGTAACGGGGACCGGTCGCCCCAGGTCGGCCGCGGCCTGGCGGTGGCACCACGGTGACGGCGGACCAGTACGCGGCCGCGACCGGGCTCGTCGAGCGGTCGGCCGCCGCCCAGGTGACTGGCATCCCCGAGCACCCCGCGGATGATGGTTACTTCGGGCCCGCCAGCGTGACCTGGCGGATCAGTACCGACCTGTCCGGGGTGATCGCAGGGCTGCGGTCCCTGCTGACCCAGGCCCTGCATCCGCTCGCGATGGCCGGCGTTGACCAGCACAGCGGCTGGCGGGAGGACCCCGTCGGCCGCCTCGCCGCGACCGCCGCGTACGTCAGCACGGTCACCTTCGGCGAGCGCGCCGGCGCGGAGCAGGTGTCGGCCCGGGTGCGCCGGATTCATGAGCATGTGCGGGGCGTGGACACGGTCACCGGCCGCCCCTACGCGGCCGGTGACCCCGCCCTGCTGCTATGGGTGCATGCGGCCATGGTCGACTCCGTCATCGCCGCCAGCAACCTGTTCGGCGCGGGGCTGTCGGCGCCGGATGCCGGCCGCTACGTGGCCGAGATGGCCACCGCGGCCGAGCTGATCGGCGTGCCGCCCGGCGAGGTGCCGCGCAGCGTCGCCGGCCTGGAGGCCTACCTGGCCTCGGTCCGCCTGGAGCTGCGGTGCACCCCGGCGGCCAGCGAGTCGATGGCCTACCTGCTAGATCCGCCGGGCCTGGACCCCGACATCGCCGAGATCTGGCAGGACGTGCGAGACGGCGCGATCGCGTCGCTGCCTGACTGGGCCCGGGACCTGTACGGGTTCGACACCCCGCCGCTGACCCCCGCCCGGCGCACCGAGATCCGTCAGGCGCTCGGGGTGCTCGACGCGGTCTACCTCGGCGAGCCCGGCGTGCTGGAGGCGCGGCAGCGGATCGCCCTGCGGATGCGCGCCGCGCAGCGCGCATGAGGCGAGCCGGGCAGCTGAGGCGGGCGCGGCGGGTCGCCGTCGGGCTGTCGGCCGGAGCGGCGATGACGGCCCTGTCGGTGGCCCTGGTCCGCCGCCGGGTCGGCTCGCTGCGGTTCACCCGAGGGCTGGCGGCCGCCCAGCTCGTGCTGCGCGGCGGCGCCCGGTACGCGAGCAGCGCGCCCCGGCTGTTCGCGGCCGCGGGGGAGCACCGGGAGCGGCTCCGCAACGACCTGGCCCTGCAGACCGCGCAGGACGTGACCGCCACTCTCGGCGCGATGAAGGGCGTCCTGGTGAAGCTGGGCCAGATGGCCAGCTATGTGGACGACGGCCTGGCGCCGCCCGTCCGCCGGACGCTCAGCCGGCTGCAGGACAGCATCCCGCCGATGAGCCCGGAGCTGGCCGCGCAGGTGGTGCTGGAGGAGCTGGGCCTGCCGCCGGAGCAGGCCTTCGCGCAATGGGATCCCGAGCCCATCGCCGCTGCCTCGATCGGTCAGGTGCACCGCGCGATGACCCACGACGGCCGGGCCGTGGCCGTGAAGGTGCAGTATCCGGGCATCGCCGAGACCATGGCGGCCGACCTGGACAACGTCGCGCTGCTGCGCCGGATGCTCAAGATCACCGCGCCGAATCAGGACGTCGACGCGCTGGTCGACGAGCTGCGCGAGCGCGTCCTGGAAGAGCTCGACTACCGCCAGGAAGCCGCCAACCAGCGACTGCTGGCCGCCTACTACGACGGGCATCCGACGATCCACGTGCCGGCGGTCATCGACGAGCTGTCCACTCGCCGGGTCGTGACCAGCGAGCTGTCGGACGGCGCGCGGTTCGCCGAGCTCGCGACCTGGTCGCAGGAGGAGCGCGACCTGGCCGGGGAGACGATCTACCGCTTCGTGTTCCGCAGCCTGTATGAGGTCCACGCGTTCAACGGTGACCCGCACCCGGGCAACTACCTGTTTCACGGCCAGGGGCGGGTGACGTTCCTGGACTTCGGGCTGGTCAAGCACTTCACCGCCGACGACCTCCAGCCGCTGATGCAGATGGCGCGCCGCCTGTGCGTCGACCAGGACCCCGAGGCGTTCCGCGCCAGCCTGGAGGAGGCCGGCTTCCTGGCGCCCGGCGCCCCGCTGAGCACCGACGCGATCGTCGAGCACCTGGCGGTGTTCTACGAGCTGATCCGCGAGTCCCGGACCCTGAGCGTGACCGGCGACTACGCGTCCGCGGTCGTGCGGCGGTTCTTCGACGTGCGCAGCCCGGTGGCGCAGTACGCCAGCGTCCCGCGGTCTTATGTCATCCTGCAGCGGATCAACCTGGGCCTGTTCGCGCTGCTCGGCGACCTGCGGGCGACCGCCAACTGGCGGGCCATCGCCGAGGAGATCTGGCCCTTCCTGCAGGCCCCGCCGTCCACCCCGATGGGCGAGGCGGAGCTGCGCTGGCGCGAAAGCCGCAAGCTGGCCGCCAGCTGGCGGCCTAGCGCCACCGCCGTTTCATGATCACCCGGCTTTCTCAGTCATAGTGACTGAGAAAGCCGGGTGATCATGAATGCGAGACCTGTCCGGGGCCGTGGCGGCTGCTGCTGGGCTCCCCGGGCCGCCTCGCTAGAGTGCGACGAGGCACCCGGGCCCCGGGCGGAGCGGAGGCTGGGAGCGCTCGATCCGCCCGCCCCGGCCGCCGCGGCCTCGAAGGGATGATCATGGATGTCCGGCAGTACGTAGACGACAACGCCGCTGAATTCTTCGGCGCCCTGCAGCAGTGGCTCGCCATCCCGTCGATCTCCGCCGACCCGGCGCGGCATGACGATGTCCGGCGCTCCGCGGACTGGCTCGCCGCGCACCTGCGCGAGACCGGCTTCCCGGTGGCCGAGGTCTGGGAGACCGGCACACCCGGCACACCCGGCACACCCGGCACACCCGGCACACCCGGCACACCCGGCGCGCCGGGCCTGCCCGCGGTGTTCGCGCACTGGCCCGCCGCCGATCCGGCCGCGCCCGTGGTGCTGGTCTACGGCCACCATGACGTCCAGCCCGTGGAGCCGCTGGCCGAGTGGGACAGCCCGCCGTTCGAGCCCGTGCAGCGCGATGGCCGGCTGCTGGCCAGGGGCGCGTCCGACGACAAGGGCCAGGTGCTCTTTCACGCGCTCGGGGCCCGGGCCGGCCTCGCCGCCGCCGGAACCGATGCGCCGCCCGTCACCCTCAAGCTGCTGATCGAGGGGGAGGAGGAGTCGGGCTCCACGAACTTCGCCGGGCTGCTGCGCAACCAGGCCAGCCGGCTGGCCTGCGACGTGATCGTGATCTCCGACACCACGATGTGGTCGGCCGACGTGCCGTCCATGTGCGTCGGCATGCGCGGCCTGGCCGAGGCGGAAATCCACCTGCGCGGCGCGGAGCGGGACCTGCACTCTGGCTCGTTCGGCGGGGGCGTGCCCAACCCGCTGCACGTGCTCGCCGACCTCCTGTCGGGCCTGCACGACGAGGGCGGCCGGGTCATGCTGCCGGGCTTCTACGACCGCGTGCTGCCGCTGTCGCAGGCCGAGCGCGAGCTCATCGCCCGGCTGCCCTTCGACGAGAAGGCGTGGCTGGCCGAGGCGGGCAACAGCGGCGCCGCGGCCGGCGAGGCCGGCTACAGCGTGCTGGAGCGGATCTGGACCCGGCCGACCGCCGAGGTCAACGGCATGTGGGGCGGCCACACCGGCCCGGGCGGCAAGACGATCATCCCGGCGCAGGCCCACGCCAAGCTGTCGTTCCGGCTGGTCGCCAGCCAGGAGCCCGCCGACGTGGTCGCCGCGCTGCGCCAGTACGTGCGCGAGCGCACCCCGCCGGGCATCGAGGCCACCGTGACCTCCCTCGGCGACGGCGTGCGGCCCTCGTTCTCGCCGCTGGACTCGGTCGCCGTTCAGGCGGGCCGGCGCGCGATGCAGCGCGCGTTCGGGACCGAGGTGCTGTTCACCCGGGAGGGCGGCAGCGGCCCGGAGGCCGACCTCGCCGAGATTCTCGGGGCCCCGCTGGTGTTCGTCGCGGTCGGCCTCGACTCCGACCGCATCCACGCGCCGAATGAGAAGGCGGAGATGGCGCTGCTGCTCAAGGGCGCGCAGGCCGCCGCCTACCTGTGGGACGAGCTGGCCGCCGCCGGCGCCGAGCTCACGGCGGCCCGGTGAGCGGCGGGCAGCCCGCGGCCGCCGCCCCGCCGGCCGGAGCGGCCCCGTCGCTCGGAGCGGCCCCGTCCGCTGCCCCGTCCGCCGGTGCTGCCCCGTCCGCCGGTGCTGCCCCGTCCGCCGGTGCTGCCCCGTCCGCCGGCACGGCACTGCCGCGACTGGCGCTGGCGCGCGGCGAGGTGGACCGGGCCGCGCACCGGCGCGACGACGAGCAGTGGCTGGCGGCGGCCTGGGCCGATCCCGGTACCCGCGTGCTGATCGTGGACCGCGGTCGCGCCCTGGTCGGCTTCGGCCCCGAGGGCGCCCATCTGCTGTTCCTGCCGCCCGAGCAGGTACCCGAAGGCGTCCGGTTCCTGCTCGGCGTGGCCGCCGACGGCGTCGTCTACTTCGGCGTCAACGGTTCCCTGCCGGAGCCGGCCGAGGTCGTGGGGGTGGAGGTGCGCCCGGCCCCGCTGCGGGAGGCCGGCCCGCTGCTGTCTAACCGCGACGCTGGCCTCATGACGCACGCGGTCGCGCTGGCGAACTTCCATGACTCGCATCACTTCTGCCCGCGCTGCGGCGAGCCCAGCGAGCCGGTGTCGTCCGGTCACGCCAGGCGCTGCACCGCCGAGGGCACCGATGAGTTCCCCCGCTCGGACCCGGCCATGATTGTCTTGGTGACCGACCCGGCCGATCGCTGTCTTCTCGCCCGTAACGCCGCCTGGCCGCTCCATCGGGTCTCGATACTGGCCGGCTTCGTAGAGGCGGGGGAGTCCGCCGAGCAGGCGGTAACCCGTGAGGTGCACGAGGAGACCGGCATCACCGTCGGCCGGGTCCGCTATCTCGGCAGTCAGCCCTGGCCCATGCCGCAGAGCCTGATGCTGGGCTTCGGCGCCGAGGCTGTCACCGTCGAGATCAAGGTGGACGAGAACGAGATCGCCGAGGCCAGCTGGTTCAGCCGGCCGGAGCTGACCGCCGCCATCGCCGATGGCTCGATCCTGCTGCCCCCGCCGGTCTCCATCGCCCACCAGATCATCCAGTCCTGGTACGGCGCGGAGCTGCCCGGCAGCTGGTAGGGCGCGAGGCTAGGCGGGCGCGAGCTTGCGGAGGGACCGCGTGGTGTCCGCTCCGGGCGCGGGCAGCAGGCTGATTACCGGAGTGTCCAGGCCGCAGGCCTGGTACTGCGCGACGCGTTCCCGGCAGGCTTCCAGCGTGCCGTGGATGACCAGGTCGTCGACGACCTCATCCGGGATCGCCGCGGCGGCGCCCTTCCGGTCACCGCTGTTCCACGCCGCGAGCATCGGCGCGAGCAGCTCGCCGCGGCCGAGCCATTCGTGGAATGCCGCGTAGACCGGCACCGTGAGGTAGGCGGCCAGCATCCGCCTGCCGATGGTCCGGGCCAGCTCGGTGTCGGTCGTGGGGCAGACGAAGACCCGGGCGATCAGCTCGCAGTCCGGGCCCGCGGCCTCGCGCACCCGGGGCACGTCGGCCGGCGAGAGCCAGTTCGTGATCGCCGCGTCCGCCTCCTTCGACGCCAGCCTCAGCATCCCCGGCCGGAGCGCGGCCAGCGCCAGCGCCGGCGGCACGGCCGGGGCCGGGTCGAGCCGGAACCCGTGCACCGAGAACGTCTCGAACCGCTGATTGACCTTCTCGCCGGCCAGCGCGGCGCGCAGGAACTGCAGCATGTCGCGGGATCGCTGGAACGGCTTCTCGAACGGGATGCCGTTCCACTGCTCGACGGCGACCTGGGACGACGTGCCGATGCCCATGACAAACCGGCCGGGCGCCAGGCTCGCGAGCGTCCCCGCGCTGACCGCGAGGGCGACGGGAGCGCGGGTGAAGATCCCGACGATCGCGGTGCCCAGCCGCAGCTCCGGCGCCCATTGCGAAGCCAGGATCAGGGGCGTGAACGCGTCCACCCCGTTCAGCTCGGCCGACCAGGCGTCGGTGTACCCCAGGATGGGCAGCGCGGTGATGATCTCCCGCTGGTCGGGCAGGCTGAGTCCGGGTAGCGGGAGCGTGATTCCCCAGCGCCGCGTCGTGTCCATGTGGCTGTCCCTCCCAGGGTCCGGTGCCTGCCATTGTGGCTGATTTCGGATCGCCGGCGGCGGGCGGGATGACGAAGCGGGTCTCGGCGGTTGTTGCCTGGCGGCAAGCAGACGAGGACGCGACAACAGGGAGCTGTTCATGCGCTACAGATCGATCGCCGGAACGTCGGTCAGTGCCATCGGACTTGGCGGGATGCCGATGTCGATCGAGGGACGGCCCGACGAGGGCCGCTCCATCCGGACCATCCACGCGGCGCTGGACGCGGGCGTGACGTTCGTCGACACCGCCGACGCCTATCTGCTCCAGGCAGGGGAGACCGGCCACAACGAGCGGCTGATCGCCAAGGCGCTGGCCACCTACGGCGGCGACACGAGCAACGTGCTGGTGGCGACCAAGGGCGGGCACCTGCGGCCGGGCGATGGCTCGTGGACCGTGAACGGCTCACCCCGGCATCTTCGCGAGGCGGCCGAGGCGTCGCTGAAGGCGCTCGGCGTCGATGTCATCGGCCTCTACCAGTTTCACCGGCCCGACCCCAGCGTTCCCTACGAGGAGTCGATCGGCGCCATCAAGGAGCTGCACGACGCCGGCAAGGTGGCACTGACGGGCATCTCTAACGTGACCGTGGAGCAGATCGACATCGCTCGCGCGATCCTCGGCGACGGGAACCTGGCCAGCGTGCAGAACCAGTTCTCGCCGGCATTCCGGTCGAGCGAGGGCGAACTGGCGCACTGCGCGCAGCTAGGCATCGCGTTCCTGCCCTGGAGCCCGCTCGGCGGGATCACGCAGGCCGGCGAGCTTGGCTCGCGCCATGCCGCCTTCCAGCGGGTCGCCGACTCACGCGGGGTCTCGCCGCAGCAGGTCACCCTGGCGTGGATGCTCGCCAAGGCCCCCGTCGTGATCCCGATCCCGGGCGCCAGCCGCCCCGAGTCGATCACGGACTCCGCCCAGGCGGCGGAGCTGGAGCTCAGCAGCGAGGAACTGGCCACGCTCGACGCGGCCTGACCCCGCCCGTCCCATCCACCCGCATCCGCACCAGGCGCCGCGCGGTGGCCGCTCCAGGCGGCCCGCCGCGCGCCGCCCTCACGCTCCCCGGCCATGATCACTACCGTTTCGTCGCGCATGGCGCGACGAAACGGGAGTGATCATGACGGAAGGCCGACCCT
>Ga0307372_10007086_pt1 | contig 16198 bp, 18 predicted proteins | sample OX1MG_FD_202533 | JGI IMG/M metagenome (GOLD analysis project Ga0307372, IMG submission 202533) | Soil microbial communities from Risofladan, Vaasa, Finland - OX-1 | ecosystem: Environmental > Terrestrial > Soil > Coastal area > Acid sulfate soil | place: Finland: Risofladan, Vaasa | collected... | reverse complement strand
TCGTGTTCGCGGACGTCTCCTTGAAGGGCCAAGACGCCGACGCGAGGCACTACCAGCCGCGCTCGGCCAAACGAGTCTCGAGGGTCGAGGTCTCGAATCCCTTCATCGCCGCGCCGAGTCCCGTTGACACCTTCGCCACCACGCCAGCGTCCTCGAAGTGCGTGGTCGCCTCGACGATGGCGTGCGCCATACGCACCGGGTCGTCGCTCTTAAAGATGCCCGAACCGACAAAAACGGCCTGCGCGCCAAGTTGCAACACCAGTGAGGCGTCAGCGGGTGTCGAAATACCCCCCGCACAAAAGAGAGGCACCGGCAAGCGTCCGGCTTCGGCGACCTCGTGCACCAGGGGCAGTGGCGCGGACAGGTCCTTCGCGAGCGCGTAGAGCTCGCTCGCGTCGGCACTCTGAAGGCGTCGCATCTGCGCGTTGATCGTGCGAAGGTGACGCACCGCCTCGACGACGTTGCCCGTGCCCGCCTCGCCCTTGGAGCGGATGAGACATGCACCTTCGCCGATACGGCGCAGCGCCTCGCCCAAATTCGTGGCCCCACAAACGAAGGGCACCGTGAAGGCCCACTTGTCAATGTGGTTCTCTTCGTCGGCCGGAGTGAGAACCTCGGATTCGTCGATGTAGTCGACGTTCAAGGCCTGGAGAATCTGAGCTTCCGCGAAGTGCCCGATGCGCGCCTTGGCCATGACCGGAATAGTCACCGCCGCTTGAATGCCCTGAATCATCTCGGGATCGCTCATTCGTGCCACCCCGCCATCGCGGCGGATGTCAGCAGGAACCCGTTCCAGGGCCATCACGGCCACTGCCCCCGCGTCCTCAGCGATCTTGGCCTGCTCGGGATTCACCACGTCCATGATCACCCCACCGCGCAGCATGTCCGCCAGGCCGCGCTTGACCAAAGTCGAACCAGTAAATGAAGTATCAGAACTAGAACTCATGGCTCCAGCCTAACTGTCGAGGCGCCTCACCACTCTTCGAGTGCCATCGCACGCAGCTCAACGTCGTCGAGCGAAGCGAGGTCGCTCCCAAGGGAATCACTCGCGACGTCAAAGAAGATCCAGCGCCATTGGCCGTACTCCGGCGAAGTGAAAAACGAGTTCGTGGGTAGCTCCTGACGAGCGCAGCGGCGCAGGGCGCCCGCCAGTCCCAGTGGGTAGCGGATGGTGGCCGCAGCGACTTCGTCGGCGCGATAGGTCGCCCCGGCACCGGCCAGCTCGCCGCGGTTCTCAGCGCTCATCGAAACGACCGAAGCCACCGATTCGCGCGCGAGCAGTCCGAGGCGCTGGCGAGCCAGACAGTGCGCGACCACACCCTCGAGTTCAATGAGTTCGAAATCACCCATCACCGCCGACGTCACGATCAAGGCGAATCCCGACTGGTTGGGCACCAGTGCCGCGTTGTAGCCCGCGTCGCGCACGATGTAGGGAACGACGCCGTCCACACCAAAGGTCGCCGCCAAGCGGTCGAGCACGATGGCGAGGCGTTGACGGTTGACCTCGTCGTCGGCGATCTCGAATCGCGCCAGGACCTCACCGGCGAGCGTGTGGCCCCGTCGGTCGTAGGCCATCACCACGCGGCGCAGGTCATAGGCGTACAGCCCGGCCACGATCACGCCCGCGATCGCGAACCAAAACGACATCATGACCATGACGATCAGCCCGAGGGCGACGATGCCCACCACGATGGTCTGGGGCAAACGGCGCCGTAGGGCGAAGCGACGCACGGCGGCGGCGTTGGCGTGACGCTCGCTCGCGGCTGGCAGGTAGGGGCTTTGCCACGTCGGATCGAGAACGGGCTCTACGTGACGCGGCCCGTGCTCTCGCGACGAATTAGAGCGTCGATTCCGCGATCGTTGCGAGGTGGCCACCACGCCACTCTACCGGCTTGGTGAAAAAAGCTCGATGGCGCTTTGGTAGTGCTCGAGGTAGAGATCCATCAAGCGCGTCATGGACCACGACTCAGCGTGACGTCGCGCGGCGTCCAAAGATTCGGGGCGCTCGCTGGCCAGAGCGAGCTCGACGCCGGCGGCGAGCGCGTCGGGGTCCCCAGGAGTCACGAGCGTCGCGTGCCCATCGGCGGCTTGTCGATAGCCCTCGATATCACTGGCCACGACGACGACCTCGCTGGCCATTGCCTCGAGAAGTACCATCCCGAAGCTCTCGCCGTGCGTGGCCGGCGCGACGAAGACCGTGGCGCGGCGAAGCCACGCTCGCTTTTGCTCATCATCGACGGCGCCCAGGAAGACAATGCGCTCATCGTGCGCGGCCAAGGCGTGCAGACGCGCTCGCTCCGGGCCGTCGCCGGCGACGACCAACTGCCAGGGATCCTTCGCTCGGTCGTTGTGTCGACGCACCGCTTCAATCGCGACCGCGACACCCTTACGCTGTTCGAGACGCCCTACGGTGAACACGATGACTTCGTGACCGCGCTGTCGTGGCGAGCGCACGAAGCGATCCGTCTCAAAGCCGTTGAAGAGCACTTCACTGGCCAGACCAGCCGCCCCCGTCAACGTGTCTCGCGCCGCCGGGCTCACACTCACCGCGACGTCGACACCGCGCGCTAGGCGGCGCAGCAACGGTTTGGTGAATCGAATCGCCGGGCCGTCCCCGCTGCGATGAAAGGTGGCGACGCTCGCGAATTCGTGCGCCTTGAGGGTGGCCCAGCCAAGCATCGGCGCGAAGGGTTCGTGGAAGTGCACGACGTCGGGATCAAACGCGCTCACGGCGTCGCGCGCGTGAGAAGTCGCGCTCGGGCTCAGGGCGAGCGGGGCACGAGACCCGTTGGCGCGAATGGACACGCGACGGCCAAAGTGCTCGACGCGCGCGGGCGTGTCGTAGATCGTTCGGTCGTCCACATCGGGGGCGACGAGCAGAACCTCGACCCCGCGACGAGAAAGCTCCCGGCTCATCGCGAGGGCCTGTTCCTGCACCCCACCAAAGACGTTGAGTGCGTAGGGCGAAATCATCGCGACGCGTTGGATCACGGCGTGGGGAACACGGGTTGCAGGACGTGCCACTGTTCGGGGGCGCGACGAATGAGTCCCTCAAGATTGTGGGCGATAAGTTGCGTCACCCGTGCGACGTCTTGGCGAAGACGGGCCTGACGGGTGGCGTCGATCGGCGGGCACACGACGGCATGGTGATCACTTCCGGGGCCGCTGTAACAAGCGGCCGTTAAGAGCGTCGCGCCCGTGCGCAGAGCCAGCGTCGCCGGACCCGCCGGCATCGTCACGCGCTTCCCGAAGAATTCGACGTCGACACCGTTGCCTTGCAGGTCGCGGTCACAGAGCAGGCCCACCACGCCGCCGCCGCGAAGGACCTCGAGTAGCACGGTTCCCGCGTGCTCGTTCAGAGGTTCGATACGTATGCCGATCGACTCGCGCTTCTTCTTGAACCACTCGAACAACTCGGGCGGTTCGAGCTCTTCGGCGATCGCGGTCATGCCGTAGCCCAGTGAATGCAAGAACGATCCCCCCCACTCCCACGAGCCCACGTGCGGCAGGGCGATGACGACGCCTCGCTCGCGATCGCGGGCGGCGTCGAGGTATTCGATTCCTTCAGAAATGGCGAACCGCTCGTAAATCTCGGCCTTGCGCATCGCGGGCAGTTTGGCGCTTTCGGCCCAGTACTGGCCATAACTGGCAAACGCTCGATCGACGAAACGATCAAGCAGCGTTCGCTCGTGCGACTGACTTTCGTCGTAGAGCGCGTGTTGGAGGTTGGCCGTCAAATTCGAAACGGCCGATTCACTACGCGGACCGAATTTTCTCGCGAGCCAACGAGCCGCGGAGACGTCACCGCGCTCCGGCATGGCCTCGAGCAGAGCGCCGAGTGACTTAATAAGCGCGACGCGCGCGCCGGTAACCACGGTTAGTGACGAGCGGTCCGACTCAGTCCACGACGTAGTCGCCGGCTGTGGGAACGGTCGGGCTCGACGTGGCTCGAAGGCGCGGGGTGCGCCGCGAGATTCCAGACGCGGCGAAATCGCCCGAGTGCGGTCATCGCGGTTAAGCCCAGCATGACCCAAAGGGTCGGAATGAGCAGAGCGGTGGCGAGCAGTCCAACCCCCAGCAGAATCATCCGCTCGGCGCGCTCCATGAGCCCGCCCTTGGCCGTGAGCCCCAGACTCTCCGCTTTCGATCGCTGATAGGAGATCATGAACGTCACGGTGAGGATCGCGAAGGGCAACAGCACGAGTTGTCCATGGTGCCGGGCGGTAAGGAAGTAAGCAACTCCACCCATAAGAAGTGCGTCCGAGAGTCGGTCAACCACCGAATCGAAAAAACTCCCGCGCTGCGACGCGCGTTGCGACGCCTTCGCCACCGCCCCGTCAAAGAGGTCGTGAAAGCCCGTAAGCGTCAAGAGCACGATTGCCCAAAAGTGCATGCCCACCGCGATCGACCACGCCGTCGCGCCCGCAAAAACGAGGCCCGAAGCGGTCAAGACGTCCGCCGAGAAGCCGACGCGAACCAGCCAACGGCCTATCGGAGCCGTAGTGGCGTCTATCGACTTACGAAATTTGCCGTCGAACATCGATCTTCAGGGCTCACGCGGCGAGTCTATCGGTACCCACCAGTAACTAGCGGGCTTCAAGCGCGGCGTGGACTTTGCGCCACGTAGAGTCAAGCGACTCGGGCAGCACCCTGGTCTCGGCGATAGTCGTCATGAAGTTCGTGTCACCGTCCCAGCGCGGCAGCGCGTGGGCGTGCAAGTGCTTGGGTATACCGGCTCCGCCCGCACGTCCGAGATTCATCCCGACGTTCATACCGTCCGCCGCGTAGGCGCGGGCCAGCGCGTTCGTGACCACCCGAATGGTCTGGGCGAAGTCGGCGTACTCCTCATCACTCATCTCGTCGAGCCCCGCCAGATGGCGCCGAGGAAGCACGAGCAGGTGGCCCGACCCGTACGGGTAGGCGTTCAGGGTGACGAATGAGCACGTCGTGTACAACAACACCCCGCTCGACTCGCCGACCTCTTGCTGGGCGAGGACGCAAAAAACGCAGACCCCCTCGACGAGTGCATTCGCCTCAGCGTCGGCGCTCGAGACGTAACTTTCACGCCACGCTGCCGCGAAGCGCTCAAGGGCCACTAGCGCTCCTCAGGAGAGCCGTGGTTGGCGATCTCGTCTTTAAGTCGATCTCGAAAACCCGCGAGCGCGACCCCTCGTTCGGGATCGTTACTGCCGCGCGCGTTGACACCGACGGTCGCGTTCGTGACGTCGTCATCGCCCACGACGAGCACGTAGGGAACCTTCTCCAGTTTGGCGCGGCGAATGCGAGATCCCAACGGCTCTGAAGCGGTCTCGACGTGAACGCGAATACCCTCGGCACGCAGCGAGGCGGCGACCTCGAACGCGTAAGCGTCGTGATCGTCGCGCACCCCTAGGACCCTCACCTGTTCGGGCATCAGCCACGTGGGCAGGTTCCCCGCGTAGTGCTCGAGCAAAACGCCAAAGAAGCGTTCAACGGAGCCAAAGAGTGCACGGTGCAACATGATGGGGCGATGACGTTGATTGTCGGCTCCGACGTACTCCAGGTCAAAACGTTCGGGGTGGTTGAAGTCAAGCTGGATTGTGCTCAACTGCCAGGTACGTCCAATGGCGTCGCGCACGTCGATGTCGATTTTAGGCCCGTAAAACGCGGCGTCGCCGGCCTTGATTTTGTAGGCCAGGCCGTAACCCTCAAGGGCGGAACGCAAGGCGTCGGTGGATTGCTCCCAGATCTCATCGCTGCCCACGTACTTCTTTGGATCCTTCGTCGAAAGATTCGCCGTGAAGTCGTTGAATCCGAACGCGCGCAAGACACTGATGACGAAGCTGAGTAGCGAAGCGATCTCCTCTTGAAGCTGCTCTTGGCTGCAGTAGATGTGCGCGTCGTCTTGGGTGAAGCCGCGAATGCGCAGCAGACCATGCAACGTACCGGCTCGCTCGTAGCGATACACCGTGCCGAGCTCGAAGAGCCGTAGTGGAAGTTCTCGGTAGCTGCGCGCACGACTCTTAAAGATCAGGCAGTGCATCGGGCAGTTCATCGGCTTCATGTAGTAGGTGCCGTTGTCCAATTCCATGGGCGGGTACATGCCGTCCTTATAGAAATCCAGGTGCCCCGAGGTCTCGTACACCCTCGCGTTGGTCACGTGCGGCGTGACGACGAACTCGTAGTCGCCCTCGAGGTGTCGGGCGCGCGAATAGTCCTCCATCTCCTTACGCACGATGCCCCCTCGGGGGTGCCACACCGCGAGGCCTCCGCCCAATTCACTGGGAAAACTCAACAGGTCAAGCTCGCTCACCAATCGACGATGATCGCGCTTTTCCGCCTCCTCAAGCTGGACCAAGTGCGCTTCAAGCGCCGCCGGTGACTCCCACGCCGTGCCGTAGACGCGCTGGAGTTGGGGGCGCTTCTCGTCGCCGCGCCAGTACGCTCCGGCCACGCGCATCAACTTGAAGTTGCCCAGTCGCTGGGTCGAAGGTACGTGCGGACCACGGCACAAATCGACGAACGTCGGCGAGTTCGAATACGCCGACACCACCGATCCCGAGACTTCACCGAGGTCTTCGTCGTCACTGGCGCCTTCGGCCACGGCGCGAATGATTTCGACCTTGTAGGGCTGATCCTTGAACAGTTCCAGGCCCTCGGCGAGCGAATGTTCGTGACGTGTGAAGGGTTGATTCTCCGCAATAATCGCACGCATTTCAGCATCGATGCGCACCAGATCGTCGTCGGTGAAGTGCGCGCCACCCGGCAGCGCGAAGTCGTAGTAGAAGCCGTTTTCAATGGAGGGTCCGATCGCAAAGTGCGCACCCGGCCAGAGTCTCGTCACGGCCTGCGCCAAAACGTGCGCCGTCGAATGACGCAAGACGTCTCGACCCTCGTCCGAAGAGGGAGTCACCAACGCGACGCGGTCGCCGCTTGAAAGTTCGGCGTTGAGGTCGCGCGGCTCGCCGTTGACGATCGCCGCCAGGGCGTCTTTGGCGAGACGCGGCCCAATCGCCGCGGCCAGGTCCAAGGGCGTCGAGCCCGCGGCGAGGGTGCGGGTACTGCCGTCGGGCAGTTCTACGTCAATCTCGGACATGAGTCCCTTTCGTTGCCTACAGCGTAATGCCGAGCAACGCCGCGGCCGAGGTGACGCCGGCACCGGCGTGCGCCGCGTCGTCAATCGCGCGCAGCGCCTCGGGCGCGTTGAGGTCGTCGTCGATGGCCGAACGAACGTCTTCGAGTACCGAACTCGCGCGACCCGTCGTTTGCGTTGAACGCCACGTCGCGAGGCGCGACTGTGCCTTCAAGAGCAGCTCGTCACGCCACTCCCAGTCTTCGCGGTAGTGCTGATCGAGGAGGGCCAAGCGAACTACGGAGGGCTCCGAACGACGAACGAGTTCGTCGACGAAGACGAGGTTCCCGAGTGATTTACTCATCTTGATCCCGTCCAGGCCCACCAGTCCCACGTGCATCCAGTGCTTCACGAAGGGCTTGCCGGTCACGGCCTCGCTCTGGGCGGCCTCGCACTCGTGGTGAGGAAAGGCGAGGTCGCGGCCGCCTCCGTGCACGTCAATGGTCTCGCCCAGCTCGCGAAGAGCCAACGCCGAACACTCAATGTGCCACCCCGGACGTCCAGCCCCCCAGCGCGACTCCCAGTAGGGCTCATCTTCGAGTGACGGCTGCCACAGCACGAAGTCGAGCGGGTCGCGCTTGCGAGGATCATCTGGTCGACCGCCGTGGGTGGCGGCGAGTTCGAGCATGGACGCGCGCGATTCATGACTTACCTGCCCGAAGTCCGGGAACTTCGAGACTTCGAAGTAAACCGAGCCATCGACTTCGTAGGCGAATCCGGCGTCGAAGGTTCGACCGATCAGGGTCAAGATCTCGGGAATGGCGCCCGTCGCGCGCGGCTCGGCGAAGACGGGCAGAAGGTTGATCATCTGCATGTCTCGTTCGAACTTTGACATCTCTTGCGCGGCCAGGTCTAAGTAATTGACCCCGAGCTCGCGCGCCTTGCGCAACATGTCGTCGTCGACGTCGGTGACGTTTCGAACGCAACGTGCTTCGTGACCAGAATCGCGAAGTCGTCGCTTCAAAACGTCAAAGGAGAGGTAGACGAACGCGTGGCCCAAGTGCGCGGCGTCATAGGGCGTGATCCCGCAGCTGTACAGCGTCACGAGCGGACCCGCCTCGAGGGGAAACACTCCCTGGCGCGCGGTGTCGTAGAGGCGCATTAGTGCTCGAGGCCCGCGAGCTTAAGGTAACTGTGAGCCTTGTGGCGAATGTTGATCGAGACGCACACGGCCGTGAACGCTTCGACCGCGCTGGCGAGTGAGAGCGATCCGGCGATGACCGCCCTGAGACCAGGCATCTCGTTAATCATCGCGGCCACGACGTCACGAGCATCGGCGTCGTCGCCCACGATGACCACGTCAGCGTCAAGGCCGCTTTCGAGGTCTTCCATCTGCGCGGCGGGCAAGTGATGAAACGCTCCCACGACGGTGCTCTCGGGCAGCGCGAAGGCCAACTGCGCGCTCATCGAGCCTCTCGGTGGGTAGAACGGAATCACTTCTCGACCTTCGCGCGAGAGAGCGTTCACCATCGAGATAACGACTTTGCCGCGAAGCGGCTCTCGAAGCGCCGCCGCGGTCGCCACCGCTGAGTCCCACGGCGTGGCGATGACGACGACGTCCGCGTTCGCCGCCTCCTCGTTGGTCGCTCCGTTGACGGCTCCTTCGCCGCGCGGCACCAACGCGCTCGCGATTTCGCTCGCGCGAGCCGCGTCGCGCGAGCCGAGGGTGACGACGTAGCCCGCGCTCGCGAGTCGAATCGCGACACCTCGACCCGCCGGTCCGGTACCTCCCACAATCCCTACTGTCGTCATGATCATCCTCGTACTCGAAATGCTGAGAAGTACGCTAACAAGATGGCGCTCCTGACCGATCACCGACTTCTAATCACGGGTGTATTAACCGATGACTCCCTCGCCTTTGGCATTGCCCAACGGGCCCTGGAAGAGGGAGCCACGGTCGCGCTTTCGGGCGCGGGGCGCGGCACCTCTTTGACTCGACGTACCGCGCGCAAGCTGGGCGACGTGGGCGAGATCATCGAACTCGACGTCACCGACGAAGGGCAGATCGGCGAAGCGGTGAAGGAGATTGAGACGCGCTTCGGTCGCCTCGACGGGCTCGTGCACGCCATTGGCTACGCGCCGGCGAGCTGCCTGGGCAGCGGCATGTTCACCGCCCCCTTCAGCGACGTCGCGACGGCCATGCAAATTTCGACGTACTCACTCGCCGCACTCGTGGGGGCCTTTCGCCCGCTGCTCCAGCGAAGCGAAGTACTCGGGGGCGCCTCAGTGCTCGCGCTTGACTTCGATGGCTCGCGCGCTTATCCGATGTACGACTGGATGGGGGTGATGAAGGCGGCGCTCGAGTCTCTAGGGCGATACCTCGCCCGAGAGGTCGGACCCGATCACGTTCGCGTGAACATGCTCGCCGCCGGCCCCATTCGTACCGTGGCGGCAAAATCGATTCCCGGCTTTGCCATTTTCGAGGACACGTGGGCCGACCGCGCACCCTTGGGTTGGGACGTCAATGACTCAAGTGCCGTGGCCGACACGGCGATCGCCCTGCTCTCACCTCTGCTACGTGCGACGTCGGGATCGGTGATCCATGTCGACGGTGGCGCCCACGCCATGGGCTAAGTCTGTTGCGGAGCGAACTGCGTTTCGTAAAGGTCTTGGTAGAGGCCCCCGCGCGCCAGAAGTTCTTCATGGGTACCGCGCTCGACTACCCGGCCGCTATCGATCACCAAAATCTGATCCGCGTTTCGGATCGTCGAGAGTCGATGCGCGATGACCAGCGACGTGCGCTCGTGCATGGTCTCATCGAGCGCGCGTTGAACGGCGGCCTCGCTCTCGGCGTCTAAGTGCGCGGTGGCTTCGTCGAGAACGACCAGGTGTGGCGCCTTTAGAAGCATTCGCGCGAGCGCCACGCGTTGCTTTTCGCCTCCCGAAAGTCGATAGCCACGCTCGCCCACCACCGTGTTGAGACCCAGCGGCAGTGAAGCGACCAGTTCGGCTATCTGGGCCGAGGCCAACGCTTGGGCGATCTGCTCTTCGCTCGCGTCGGGGCGCGCGAAGAGCAGATTCGCTCGCAACGTGTCGTGAAAGAGGTGCGCGTCTTGGGTGACGACACCCACGGTTCGATTCAGCGACTCGCCAGTGGCGTCGCGAACGTCGAGACCATTAATGGTGACCGAGCCTTCGTCAACGTCGTAGAGGCGAGAGACCAACATCGAAATCGTCGTCTTGCCGCCCCCCGAGGGACCCACGAGCGCCGTCATGGTGCCCGGCGCGACGACGAAGGAAACGTCGTGCAGCACGGACGTTCGCGGGGTGTCGTCAAGTCGGGCCACGGCCTCGAGCGAGGCCAGCGAGACCTCCTCGGCCCCGGGGTACGAGAAGTAAACGTTCTCAAAGCGCAACTCCGCCGGGCCGACACGTATCGGTTCGGCACTCGGGCTCTCTTGAATCATGGGTTCGAGGTCCAGCACCTCGAAAAGTCTTTCGAAGGAGACCATGGCGGACATGTAGTCAATGTTGAGGCTCGAGAGCTGCGTCAAGGGACCATAGAGCCGTGTGAGATACGCCGTGAGCGCGACCACGGTGCCCACGTCGAGCGTTCCGTGGAGGGCCTCAACACCGCCAAAGCCGTAGGCGAAGGCCGTCGCGAGGGACGCCGTCAGTGAAAGTGAAATGAAAAAGAACCGCTGATAAACCGCCTGGTGCACGCCAATGTCACGAACCTGAGCGGCGCGCTCTTCGAAATGGCGACGCTCCTCGGCTGGTCGACCGAAGAGTTTGACGAGCATCGCACCCGAAACGTTGAAACGTTCGGTCATGACCATGTTCATCTCAGCGTTGAGCTCCATGCCGCGCTGAAAGAGTGTGCCGAGGCGCCGCCCGACTCGGCGTGCAGGAATGAGAAACACCGGTAAAAGCAAAAGCGCCACTAACGTGATTTGCCACGAAAGAATGAACATCGTCGCCAGCACGATGACCACGAGGATCACGTTGCCCACTACGTTGGAGAGCAAGTCGGTAAAGGCCTGCTGCGCTCCGATCACGTCGTTGTTGAGACGGCTGATAAGTGCTCCGGTCTGCGTTCGTGAAAAAAACGCGATGGGCATTTTTTGAATGTGTTCAAAAACCGCGGCGCGCAGGTCGTAGATGAGTCCCTCGCCGATGACCGCCGAAATTCTGCGTTCCACCATTGAAAGCCCGGCGTCCACGAGCGCCAGCACGGCGGTCAATACCGAGAGTCCAATAATTAGGCCTTCGCGATGGTGCTTGATTCCCTTGTCGATGATGGCGCGCAGCAGCAGTGGCGCCACCGAGCTCACGACCGCGCCCAACACCACGGCCACGAGGAAAAAAACGAGCACCCGTTCGTAGTGCTTCGCGAATTTCATGATTCGCGGCAAGGTTCCCTTTTTCAACTGGTGCTCGAGCAGGGTGCGGTCGCGCTGCATCGAGCGCATGCCCGAGCGTGGGCTTCGACCCGCTCCGCTCATCCCGTGCATGCTCAACGGCGCTCCTTTGCCCTCTGCAGTGTAGGAACGAAGGGCCCGACTTTCGCCACTCCTGAATCAGGCGTGGAACGCACTGACCATGATCAACGTACCAAGGGTCATCATGACGCACGCGCCGACCGTGCGCAGGGTGACTAAACGCTGCGCCGAGCTTGAGAGCCACGCACGCGCCGTTCCCGCGATGACGCCCCACGTCGCGTCGGAACAAAAAGCCATCACGCTAAAGAGCACGCCGAAGAGCAGCAACTGAACCGTTTCGTTACCTTTGGTGGAGTCCACGAAATGCGGGAATACCGCGGCAAAGAAGACCAGCGATTTCGGGTTCAAGATGCCCACGGTGAAGCCCTGGCGAACGATATGGAGATTGGAGGGCCGGTTAGCTTCGCGTTCAGCCATGGCGCGCGCGTGCTCGTGGCGATGACGCATCGCCTGGACGCCCAGCCACACGAGATAGGCGCCACCGGCGAGTTGCAGCGCCACGCCAAAGGTGTGCGAACGTGAGAGCAGTGGGCCGAGCCCCACCGCCACGAGAACGGAAAGCACGAGTGTCCCCAAACTGTTGCCAAGCACCGTCAACACCGCGACCGCCCGACCCCACGCGACGCCCCGAGCGAGTGTAAATAACACACTTGGACCAGGTACAATAATGATTGCCATCGAGGCGACGACAAAGGTAATCAACTGATCGCCGCTGATCACGCCGAGATCCGATTGCTGTATCGAGAAACGCCCATGAGGCTCCATCCGATGCTGAAGCCGATGGTCGCCGCGAAGAACGCCGTGCCCACACCAACACTGCCCCCCATCAGCCAGCCCGCAACGAGCACCGTGGCTTCCAGGGAGAGCCGTACGTACACGACACTCACTCCTAGGCGGCGGTGAAGACTCGTCATCAGCCCGTCACGCGGACCGGGCCCGAGTCCCGTCGTGAGATAGAGCGCCGAACCAACACCGATCGACGCCACCGCCGCGACCATGTAAAACGCTCGGAGAAATGGGTTCGTCGGTGACACCAGGACCAAGGTCGTCACTTCGAGCATCAAGGCAATGATGACGAGATTCGCGATGGTTCCCAGTCCGGGTCGTTCACGGAGCGGCCACCACGCCACGAGGACTACCGCGCTGATCAGTGCCGTCGACCAACCAAGCGAAAGCCCGAGGTGTTTGGCGACCCCCTGGGCGAATACTGTCCAAGGAGTCGCTCCCCAACGCGACTGTACGAGGAGTCCTTCGCCAAAGCCGAAAAGTCCCAGGCCAACCACTAACGGCACAAGAGTGAGGGGCCCTGGCGACCACGTCGTGGCGGCGCGCCACGACGTCGTGGGAATTCGGTGACTGAGACTCATAGTGCGCCACGCTACGTCACTTGAATCTCGGTTTGCGCCGTCGTTCGGCGCGGTGGCGTAGCCGAACCTCTTCTCGCAGTTCCGCCAGCCGTCAGCCCGTAGAGCCGCCTTCGGATACCATTTGCTTTCACTTCGTGCGAATGGAAACGGCTTATGAAGGCGTTTCAGGACTTTTATCCTGAGCATCTCGCCCACTGCTACGGGTGCGGGCGCCTCAACGAGCACGGGTACCAAATCAAGACCCACTGGGACGCCGACGAAAGCGTCACCCTCTTCACGCCACAGTCCTTTCACACGGCAATTCCAGGGATCGTCTACGGCGGGCTCTTGGCGTCGCTCATTGACTGTCACAGCACGGGCACGGCGGCCGCGGCGATGTATCGCCAAGAGAATCGCGAGATGGACACGGAGCCACCGTTTCGATTCGTGACAGGTTCGCTGCGCGTCAGCTATCTAAGACCAACCCCGCTCGGACCCCAACTCGCAATTCGCGGCCGGATCGAAGAAATCAAGGGCCGCAAAGTAGTCATCAATTCGGTCGTCTTGGTGGACGGTGTCGAAAGCGCTAGCGGCGAAGTGGTCGCGCTCCAAATGCCCGAACACTTTCTCGCCTAGTCAACGTTCGTTGCCGTCACTTCGGTGAATTTCTTGAGGCGAGTGCGCTGAAATATTTAGTCGCCCTCGTAACCAACCAGCCATTGCAATCCGTAGCGATCGATCACCCGCCCGTCCGACGCTCCCCACGCTCGCCGCTGCAGGTCATCGCGAATCTGGCCGCCTTCGGAGAGTTTCGAAAACCACTTTCGTAGCGTGATGGGACTTTCGGTGCCCAATAACGAAAGCATTAGTCCCTCACACCGCAGTGCGCGCTCACCACCCGCCACGTCGCAGCCAAAGAGGCTGACTCGGCCGCCGACGAGAAAACCGTGCGCAATTGCCGTGGCGGGTCCGTCAGTTCGCCCGAATTCTTCAAAAGTGTGCAGTTGCACCGAGCAGTCAAAGACGTCGCCGTAGAACGTCAACGCTTCGCGCGCGGTACCGGGAAAATAAACGTACGGCGTCGGATCCGTCATCGCCTCAACAGTAATTCTGAGTTACGCACGTCGCGGCTTGACGACGTAAGGCGTGAGAAGTGAGGGGGCGCCTACACGGTACGTAACGAAGTTGCTAGCCAGTGGACCCTGGTCACACAATACGAACCGCATCCCAGCCCGTCCTGGAAGTGCTCAAACACAATCAGTCACACCACGACGAAAGGCCTATCTTGTTGTGGCCGATAGTAGCACTTCTTGTGCTACTATCGTGATGTGACCAGAATCGGAATAAGAGAGCTTCGCCAGCACGCGAGCCGCTACCTCGAGCGAGTCAAGGCTGGTGAAGTCGTCGAAGTCACCGAACGCGGCAAACTTATCGCGCTCTTGGTATCACCGACGCCGGCCGTCGCGTCACGGGACCGACTCATCGCCACGGGTCGCCTCATTCCAGCGAGGGGTGCACTGCAAATACCTACACACCGACACGTTTCACGTACCGAGAAGACCGCATCGCAGACGCTCACTGAATCGCGCGAGGATCGGTTGGCGTGATTTATATCGACACGTCTGCGCTCGTGAAACTATTGTTCGACGAACCCGAGAGCCCGGCGCTCACGGACTGGCTAACCCTAAAGACCGCGATTCCCAAGGTCAGTAGCGATCTCGCAACCATTGAATTACTGCGCACCTGCCAGCGAATCGACGATTCACTGGTTGAGGACGCCAGACGACTGCTGAACGGCGTCGACCTCGTACCCATTGATCACGTAATCGTTGAGCAAGCCGCCATTTTGGCCCCCCGCGAACTGCGAAGTCTTGATGCCATTCATCTCGCAAGCGCGTTATCTCTTAATGAAGATCTCACCGAATTCGTCGCCTATGACCTTCGTCTCTGCGCAGCTGCCGCAAAGGCCGGCCTACGGGTGGCGTCGCCTTCGTAAGGCGTCTACTGGAATCCGCCGCGCCAATTCAACGCGCGGGAGCCATACTCCCCACCCACCGCGCCGAAAGGCGCTGCCCGTGCGCGGTGTGCTCCGCGCACTCAATAGGTGAGCCTTAGCGGATAACCCTCAAGCCATTCTGAGCTGCTATCTGCGCTGAACAAGTGCGTGGCTCGTTAGGTGCGATGCGTAGTCAATGCCTCCGCCGAGCCCAAAATCGCGTCCGCATCGCGTGAACTGCGCGCCACGCCAGATCGAATCTTCGAATTGATCGCTGATCCCTCTCGTCAACCGGAGTGGGACGGCAACAACAATCTTGCACACGCTTCGCCAGATCAACGAGTTCACTCGGTCGGCGACACATTCACAATGACCCTCACAGAGGAATCACTTCGCCAAAATCACGTTGTCGAGTTCGTTGAAGGTCGACGCATCGCGTGGAAGCCTGCCGAACCGGGCAAGGCACCGGTTGGGCATTTATGGCGCTGGGAATTGGCGCCAATTGACGAAGCACGTACCTTACTTGTGTACACCTACGACTGGACAAGACTCGAAGACGAGTCTCGTTTTGAGCGAGCACGGTCCACCACTACGGAGCGCCTCGCCGCGTCGATCGATCGTCCGGCTGCCGTCGTCGAGCGCTGACTCATCGCGACCATCGGACACAGGGCCGGTCCATCAAATTGCCCGTGTGCGCTGACGTACAAAGGAAGGTCAATGACGTGGCACCAGCAGACGGAGCGAGTACGAGGTACGCAGCGTTGACGGTACAAGAAGTACGTTGTGCGTTTGACAACGAGTGGGCGCTGGGGGACTCGAACCCTCGACCTCAGCCGTGTGAAAGTGTTAATACGCTTTTCGCCAGACGACGCGACACGACGACAGACCACTTTGACCAGGACTAATGACAACACGAGACGACGTGAGAATACGGCGCACGACGCGATTTGTGGAGCATTTTGTGGGGCAAGATGAACGCAGCCCGTACACGGTTGAGGCCGTAAAGTCCGGAAATTATGGTGCCAGCCTTCGTCGTAATCGAGCCCTTCGAATCGACGTTCCAAACTAGTCGCACGCACTACTTCGATCTGAGATGACGAGACGGTGCTTTTGCACTTCCATCACCGTCGGCCGCAATCCCATGTTCAAACGCATCGAGAAGATCGAAGACCTCATCGGCGGCCCAAACTCGATTTCTTCGTCCGTCCGTTATCTCGCGTATGACTTTCGATTCCGTGAATCGACCCAGAATTCTGCGTGCCGCGATTTCCGTTACACCTAGATTGCTGGCCGCGGTTTCTGC
>Ga0307372_10007082_pt1 | contig 16204 bp, 21 predicted proteins | sample OX1MG_FD_202533 | JGI IMG/M metagenome (GOLD analysis project Ga0307372, IMG submission 202533) | Soil microbial communities from Risofladan, Vaasa, Finland - OX-1 | ecosystem: Environmental > Terrestrial > Soil > Coastal area > Acid sulfate soil | place: Finland: Risofladan, Vaasa | collected... | reverse complement strand
GGGGATCAGCACCTCCGACCACCGCCTGCCGGCGACGGCGACCACCGCCGAGGTGATCGAGCTGATCAGTCGGCTCGACGCCGACCCCGAGGTGAGCGCCATCCTGCCCCAGATGCCGATGCCGCCGCAGGTGGACGCCGAGGCGGTGATCGAGGCGATCTCCCCGGCCAAGGACGTCGACGGCCTTCACCCCTACAACGCGGGTCGGCTCGCCCTCGGCGCGCCGGTGGTCAAGCCCTGCACGCCGGCGGGAATCATCGAGCTGCTCCGCGCCAACGAGGTGCCGGTGGCCGGCCGGCGGGCTGTGGTGGTCGGCCGCAGCAACCTGGTCGGGAAGCCGGTGGCGCTGCTGCTGCTGCAGGAGCAGGCGACGGTGACGATCTGCCACAGCCGTACCGTCGACCTTCGCGAGGCGTGCCGCCAAGCGGACGTGCTGGTGTCGGCGGTCGGTAAAGCGTTTTACATCCAGGCGGACTGGGTCAAGCCCGGCGCGGCGGTGGTCGACGTCGGCGTCAGCCGCTTGGACGGCAGGGTGGTCGGCGACGTCGACCCCGGCGTCGAGCAGGTGGCGGGCTGGCTCACTCCCAACCCCGGTGGCGTCGGTCCCATGACGCGCGCGATGCTGGTCCGCAACACGTATGACGCGGAGGCGCGGCGGCGCTGACCTACGCGGAGGCGATCGCCTATGTGACCGGCCTCGGTCGCTTCGGCGTCAAGCTCGGCCTCGAGCGGACCCGCGCCATCCTCCAGCGCGCGGGAAACCCCGAGGCGAGTCTGCGCGGCGCGCTGATCGCCGGCACCAACGGCAAGGGATCGACCGCCGCGATGCTGGCGGCGATCCTGCGTCGGCACGGGCACCGCGTCGGCACCATGCCGAGTCCCCATCTCGTCTCCTACCGGGAGCGGATCCAGGTGGACGGCGTGCCGATCTCGGAGGCCGAATTCGCTGCCGCGGTGGAGTGGCTGCAGCCGCGGCTGGAGGGGATCAGCCCCGAGCTCGGCGCGCCGACGGAGTTCGAGATATTGACCACGGTCGCCCTGACCTACCTTGCCCGCCGGTGCGACCGGCTGGTGATCGAGGTGGGCATGGGAGGCCGGCTGGACGCAACCAACGTGCTCGACCTCGGTGTCTCCGTGATAACCAACGTTGCCCTCGACCACCAGCAGTATCTGGGAGACAGCGTCGAGAAGATCGCCGCCGAGAAGGCGGGCATCATCAAGCCCGGGGACGCGGTCGTCACCGGCGCCGAGGGCGCCGCCCTTACCGTGGTCGAGTCCGCGGCCTCCAACGCCGGAGCGGAGGTCTGGCGACTCGGCCGGGAGCTCCGCCTGACGTCACGCTGGCGTGGTTGGGAGGGGTCGGAGATCGACCTCTCCGGCCCTGGCTTCGAGTACCACGGCTTGAAAGTGCCGCTGCTGGGCACGCACCAGGCGGCCAACGCGGCGCTGGCCGTGGCAGCCGCGAACCGGCTCGGCGAGGTGCCAGACGGGCTGGATGCGGTGCGCTGGCCGGGTCGCCTGGAGCCAATCGGTCGCCGGCCGACCGTGCTCCTCGACGGCGGCCACAACCCCGCCGCGCTGGCCGCCTTAGCCGAGGACGTACCACGGCTGGCGGAGGGTAGACCCGTCACCGTGGTGTTCGGAATGATGGCCGACAAGGACATCCCGGCGAGCCTCGCCGAGCTTCGTCGTCTGGCTCCCGCCGGGGTCATTTTCACCGCCGCCGACAGCCCCAGGGCGGCAAAACCACTCGAGCTGGCTGCACTCTGGGCCGGTGGCGAGGCCGTCGAGAACGCGATCCTCGCGGCGAGGCGCGGCCTGGAGCTGACGGGCCCGGACGGGCTGCTGCTCGTCTGCGGCAGTCTCTACCTGGTCGGAGCGGTCCGGGACTTCCTCATCGAGGACGCGGCACGTCGATGATCCCGCTCGTCCGCACGCATTCCAGGCCGCGGTCCTCGAGGCCCCAGATGAGGCGGTTGATCCCGATCGAGTCCGAGGGCATGTGCCCGGTGACGATGAAGTTGCGGTCCTCGCCCAACTCGCCGCGCAGCCGGTTGAAGTCGCCCTCATCGATGTGCATGGCGAGGATGGTCTGGACGCCGGCGGCGTAGTAGGCGCTGAAGACCGGGTGGCCGCCGTTGGTACCCCCCGCCATCGCGACGACGCAGCGCCCGGCCAGGTTGTCGGGATCCCCGATCCAGGCCTCGGGTTTGACAAGCGACCGCTCCATCTCCGGCACCGCGTTGAGCGCCGTCAGCAGTTCGGTCACCGTCGTTTCCGGGCCCACCGTCCGGCGGACGAGGTCCTGCACCAAACGCCGGCTCACAATGTCGGGCGGGAGGTGGATGTTCAAGAGCGGCATCCCGATGAGCCGCGCCGTGTCGAGCACCCGGTTGTGGTTCGCCATGTGGCGGCGGCGGTGGACTGTGGCGACCCGCTCTGCCACCGCGGCGCGGGCCACCGGCTCACTGATCCCCTCCTCCCGCATCTGAGCCACCTGCCGCCACATCACCTCGGTGAAGTCGACGCTGGCGCCACCGTCGCCCACCGGGTGATGAGCCACCACCACGTCGAACCCGGCCTCCCGAGCCCAGAGCAGCTCACCGACCTCGAGGTCGATCCCGAAGAGCGCGCGCTTGAACCCCTCGCCCGGGATGTGAATCCCCGAGTCGGCCGGGATGGCATCCAGTCCCGCCTGCTCGAGGGCCACGGCCATCAGCTCCGTGCTGTTCACTCCCGTCGAGGTTAATGGATCGGGTCGCCGGCTCCTTCGGATTCCCCTTCCGGCCGGGCTCCGCTCGAGCCTGGTTGATCGGGATCCCGCTGCTGGTGGTGCTTCCCATCGGTGCCATCCCGCTGCTCGGCTACTCCGTCGCGATCATCCGATCGGCTGCGGACGATCCCGAAGCGGGCCCGCCGGCCTGGCGGCCCCTGGGCCGGGTGATCCGCGACGGACTCTGGCTGGCGCTCGTGCTGGCCGGGCTGAGCGCGCCCTTCGCTCTCCTGGCGATCCTCCTTGCCGGCGTCGCCGCCCGGATTCTCCAGCCGCCGGTGACCGATCCCTTCCTCGCCGGAGCCCTCCTCTGGGTGACCGCTGCGGCGGTCGCGGCGCTCCCGTGGGGGATACTCCTGCTGGTGCTGATGCCCGCCGCCATCGTCCGCTTCGCGCGCAGCGGCTCGCCCCGCGACCTGGTCGACCTTCCCGCCGCCCTGGGACTCGTCCGGAGCCGTTTTGGGGATTGGAACCTGGTGGTCGTCGCCATCGTCACCGCCTGGGCGCTCGGTCTCTGTGGCCTCGGCCTGGTCTGCCTCGGCATCTTCCCCGGCGTCTTGTATGCGCTCTTGGTCTCGTCCCACGCGACGAGCGATCTCGCCGAATGACGGAGAGGACGTGGCCCCTGGGCGACGCCGCCATGCTGGTCGAGCTCGGCTCCCGCATCGACACCGCGCTCAACGCTCGCTGCCACGCGCTGGCGGCCGCGCTCGAAAAACGCTCCGGAGTGAGAGAGGCGTTTGCCGGCTACTCGACGGTCACGGTGCACTACGACCCCGAGAGGACCAGCTACTCGGCGCTCCGGGCGGCCATCGGAAAGCTGCTCCAGACCAAGCCGAGGGTGGGGCCGAGCGGGCGCCTGCACCGGATCCCGGTCACCTACGACGGCCCGGACCTGGCGGAGTCAGCGCAGCTCCTCGGGATGACCATCGCTGAGCTTGTCGCCCTCCACGCCAAACCCATCTACCGCGTCTTCATGGTCGGCTTCGTGCCGGGCTTCGCCTACCTGGGCCCGCTGCCGGCCGCGCTCAACCTGCCGCGGCGACGGGTGCCCCGCACCCACGTCCCGGCGGGCTCGGTGGCGATCGCCGGTGAGCAGACCGGCATCTACCCGCTGCCCACGCCTGGCGGCTGGCACCTGCTCGGCCGGACCTCGATGCCGATGTTCCTGCCCGACAACGACCCGCCCAGCCTGCTCCAGCCCGGAGACCGCGTGAAGTTCCACCCGATCGGCACCCCGTGAGCCCGACGCGCGCCGGGCTGGTCGAGTCGGTCCTCCGAGTCGAGAAGCCGGGACTACTGACGACGATCCAAGACCTCGGGCGGCCCGGTCACCGCAAGTTCGGCGTACCGCCATCGGGCGCCATGGACCGCTTCGCGCTCGCGGCAGCCAACCGGCTGGTGGGCAACCCCGAGGGGGCGGCGGCGCTCGAATGCGCGCTCACCGGCCCCACCCTCCTGGCGCTGCAGCCGTGCCTGGTGGCGGTCACCGGCGCCGACTTCACTCCCACCGTCAACGGCGCCAAGATCCCGCTCTGGACGGGTGTCTATCTGCCCGCCGGTGGGCGCCTCTCCTTCGCCGGACGCCGCTCGGGCGCCCGCTGCTACATCTCCGTGGCCGGCGGCCTTGCCGCATCTCGCTGGCTCGCTTCGGCCTCCACCTACCTCCTGGTCGAGAAGGGAGGCTTCGAGGGTCGCACGCTGGAGGCCGGGGACTCGCTGGGGCTGGGCGCCCCGGCGCCGAGGCCGCTGATCGCCGGCCGTCACCTCGCGCGCCGGCTGCGGCCCGACTACAGCCGGGAGCCAGCGCTCGACGCCATCGTGGGGCCGCACCACGCGCGCCTCTCAAGGGCCTCGCGATCGGTGGCCTGGAAGGCGTCCTTCGAGGTCAGCCGCGACGCGGACCGGATGGGCTTCCGGCTCGAGGGACCGCAGCTCGAGGTGACCGGCAGTGAGCTCTTATCCATCGGCCTCACGGCCGGCGCCGTGCAGCTGCCGATCGGCGGCCAGCCGATCCTGCTGATGGCCGACCACCAGACCGCCGGAGGCTACCCGGTCATCCTCGCGGTCACCCGCGCCGCCCTGCCACTGGCGGCCCAGCTGCTGCCCGGGGACCGCCTGAGCTTCCGGGAGGTGTCGGTGACCGATGCCCAGCAGCGGTGGCGGGCGCAGTGGCTCGGACTGGACGAGATCGCCTAGCCTTTTGCGGGCTTTTTGGGCGCGGCCTTGTTGAGCTTCGAGGTGGCTTTGCCCTTCGTCTCGCCGGCTACCCTCTTGCCCTCGGCCAGGATCTCCTCGGTGTCCGGCAGGCGCTGCTCGGGGCTGGTGACCCAGCGCCAGCGCACCTTCATCTCCGGGTCAAGGATGAAGACGGTGCGCCGAGGGACGCCGTCATAGCCCTCGAGGTCGGTGCGCCGGACCCCCCAGGCGTCGACCGTCTTGCGCTCGAAGTCGGCGATCAGCTCGTAGGGGAGCCCGCCCAGCTCTCGGGCGAAGGCGCCGTGGGAGTAGACGCTGTCGACGCTGACGCCGAAGATGCCGATCCCGGCCTTCTGGAACGTGTCGTAGTGGTTCCGAAACTCGGAAAGCTCGTTCCTTCAACCGGGCGTGAAGTCGAGGACGTAGAAGGCGATGACGGTGGCGCGGTTGCGCTTCACGGCCTCCGAGAGCCGCACCGGCGCACCTGCCGTCCCGGGCAGCTCGAAATCAGGTGCGACGTCTCCTACGTCCAGCATTCCAGCCAAAAGGTTAGCGGCGCAGGTGGCCGGTGGTGAGCCCAGCCTTCGCGAGGCCCGCGCGGACCGCCTCCGCGACCGTCTCCGAGCCCGGCGAGTCGCCGTGCAGGCAGATGGTGTCGAAGTCGCCCGACCGGGCCAGCCGGATGGCCTGCTCGACCGCCTCGGCGGGGCTCAATACCGCGCCCGGTTGGGAGCGCGGCTTGAGACTGCCGTCGGCGAGGTAGGCGCGATCCGCGTAGCCCTCGCGGTAGCCGGGCACACCGGCGTTGGCGGCGGCCGCCAGGATCCCGAAGCCTGGCTGGCCGACCAATCCCACGCCGTGACGGGCGGCGATCCGCGCCAGCGCGGCGGCGGCGTCCGGATCGCCCTGCGCTCGGTGATAAAGCGCCCCGTGGGCCTTGATGTAGGCGATCGGAGCGACCGCAGCGAGCGCGGCGACCTGGGCCGACACCAGCGCCTCGTAGTCGTCGAGGCCGATGCGGGTCTCGACGCGGCCGTAGTTGGCGCGGTCGTCGTAGCCCGGATGGGCGCCCAACTCGACGCCCAGCGCGGCGCAGCGCCGCGCGATTCGGATCGTCTCGCTGATCGAGCCGGCGTGGACTCCGCAGCAGACATTGGCGCTGTCGATGGACGCCAGGATCTCCTCGTCGTGACCCGCGCCCTCGGCAAGGTCGGAGTTAAGGTTGATCACGCCGCCATTCCCGGCCTTCAGTGCTCGGTGCGCCCGGCGAGCTGCTGGAGAGCGTGCCCGAGCACCGGTAGCACGGCCGCCAGGGACTCGGTGGCGCCGCGCTCGCTGCCCGGCAGGTTGAGAACGAGGCTCCGGCCGCGGACCGCCGCCAGTCCCCGCGACAGAACCGCCATCGGGGTGGAGGCGACGCCGACCCGGCGTATCTCCTCCGCCAGCCCGGGCACCTCGTAGTCGATCTCCATCGAGGTGGCCTGGGGTGTGACGTCGCGGGCGGCGAGGCCGGTGCCCCCGGTGCTCACGACGAGGTCGGCCCCCGCCTCGCGGAGCGCGGCCCGGATCTCGGCCACCTCGTCGGGGACCAGGGAGCGGCCGACGACCGGAAAGCCGGCCTCTTCAAGCATGTGCGCCAGCGCCGGCCCGCTCCGGTCCTCCGCCTGGCCGGCGGAGCAGCGATCGCTGACGGTGATCACCCAGGCGGTTGGCGTTTCCAGGTCCCGCTCTTGCCGCCGCTTTTCTCGAGCAGGCGGATGCTCTCCAGCCAGACGCCCGGCTCGAGCCCCTTCACCATGTCGATCACGGTAAGGCCCGCGACCGATGCTGCCGTGAGGGCCTCCATCTCGACTCCGGTCCGTCCGGTAACCCGCGCCGTCGCGAGGATCCGGACCGAGTCGTCGCGCGGCTCGAAGTCGATCCGTACAGAGGTGATCGGCAGCGGGTGGCAGAGCGGTATCAACTCGGAGGTCCGCTTGGCGGCCATGATGCCGGCCACCCGCGCCACGCCGAGCGCGTCACCCTTGGCGAGCTCGGATTCTCGCAGGGCCCGCAGGGTGGCCGGGGCCATCCTCACCAGACACTCGGCGGTGGCTTCCCGGCGCGTCTCCGGTTTGGCTCCGACGTCGACCATCCGGGCGGCTCCCGACTCGTCGAGGTGGGTCAGGCGCGAGGACACGACACTGTAGTACCACAGATGCGAACCGAAGCAGTCCTCTTCGACTACGGCCTGACCCTGGTGACATTCGAGTATCCGACCGAGGCGCTGATGGGCGTCCTCGAAGGCGTCCGGCCGTGGCTGGGCGACGACCCACCGACCGCCGAGTGGTTGATGTTCCACGTTCTACATCCGCTCGAAGAGGACCTGGACGGGCTCGCCTCAGAGGACGAGGTGGACTACCTCGCCTTTTACCGGAGGGCCTGGCTGCGGGCCGGTCTAGACCTGCCCGACGAGGTCCTCTACCGCATTCTCGATCTCGAACAGAGCTGCTGGGACGCCAGCGTCACCGTCGCTCCGGGCGCGCTGGACCTGCTCGATCGTCTCCGCAGCCGAAGGCTCTTGACCGGCATCTGCTCCAACGCGCCCTTCCCGCCGGAGATGATGGCGCGCCAGCTGAAAGGCAACGGAATCGGGGAGCGGATGGATGCGATCGTCTTCTCGTCGGCAATCGGCCGCCGCAAGCCGACGCCCGAGCCCTACCTGGCGGCCGCCGCCGAACTGGGAGTCGAACCGGGGTCGGTCCTCTTCGTCGGAGACCGGCCTCGTGAGGATTACGAGGGGCCGCTCGCGGTCGGGATGCGGGCGGTCGTCTGCACGGAGCTCAGCCGGGCGCAGCCGGCGCCGGGCGTGCCGACCATCGGGTGGCTGGTCGAGCTGGAGGACCTGCTCTGAAGGAGAAGCGGCGGCCGAGCCGCCTCTGGCTGTTCTTCTGGGGTCGCCAGCGGCGGGGATTCCCGGGCCTGCTGGTGGCCGTGCTGCTGCTGGCCCTGGTCCTCGGCCTGACCTTCGCGAGCCGGACCGGCGCGGCCCTCAGCTACCTGCTCGGGCTCGGCCTCCTGGCCCTGATCGCGCTCCTCGCCGTGCTCGCGCTGGTGGTGGCGGTGGTCGCCTTGCTGCGGCGGCCCGGCGGGCGATGAGCGCCGCGGCGGTTCCGGCGCCGATGCCGTTGCCGATGTTGACCACGGTGAGGCCGGTGGAGCAGGACTGGAGCATCGTCAGCAGGGCTGCCTCGCCCTCGCCGCCCGCTCCGTAGCCCGTCGCAATCGGCAACCCGATCACCGGGGCGTCGACAAGGCCGGCGACCACGCCCGGGAGGACGCCGTCCATCCCCGCCGCCACCACCAGCACATCGGCCCTCCAGCCGACCAGCTCGCCCAGCGGCTCGAGCAGGCGGTGGAGGCCTGCCACGCCGACGTCGAACACGGTTTTGACCTCGACCCCGGCCGCCTCCATCACCATCCGGGCCTCCTCGGCGGCACCCAGGTCGGAGGTGCCGGCGGTGACGATCCCCGCCCGTCCGCCGGTCGGCTCAGCCTCCCAGCGAGGAGACCTGACCAACGCGGAGGTGGGCCCGTAGCGCAAGAGTGTCAGCTCCCCGACGCGACCCTCCAGCTCTGCCCAGTGGTCCGGTGAAAGACGGCTGCCCAGGCCCTGACCCTGCTCCCGGGCCAGTGCCAAGATCAGCCCGGCCGCCTCGGCGGGCGCCTTGCCGGCCGCGAGGACAACCTCCGGTATCCCTCTCCGCGCGCTCCGGCCGAGGTCGAGCCGCGCGTGCCCCGCCAGCTCCACCAGCTGTGTGCGACGGATCTCCTCCAGCGCCTCGTCAACGCTGAGCTCGCCCGCTCGTAGCCGGGCCAGCATCCGCCTCATCGCCACCTCCAGGTGGCATCTACGGGCATCATCTCGACGGACTTGATGATCGACGAAAGCGAGATCCGACGGCGGCTTGAGGCCGAAGCGCACTCCTGCTATTCGTGGTCGGACGGCCCCGGCCGCGTCTATGACGCCCATAGCCACCCCTACCGCAAGATCCTCTATTGCCTCAGAGGTTCCATCGGGTTCGACCTCCTGCCATCCGGGGAGCGTCTCGAGCTAGGCCCCGGGGACCGCCTCGAACTTCCGCCCGGAACCTCCCATTCGGCGCAGGTCGGCGCCGCGGGCGTTTCCTGCATCGAGGGGCAGGCGAAGGCTAAGAGGGGGGCATAATGGGCTCAAGGATGAGCATGATCGAATACATCCGAGACCGAGCGCGCTACTACAACTGCCCGGTCTGTGGCCGCAACCTGCGGGCCTGCGAGGTCCGGATGCTCAACCACCAGGAAGACCGGTTCACAGTCCAGGTCACCTGTGCGGCCTGCAAGGTCAGCTTCGTGGTCGTACTCGCGATCCAGGGCAGCGGCGTCAACGCGCTACTGGAGGAGGACGACGAGCTCGTCATCCACGACGTACTCTCCTCACCCTCCCCCAGCACTGGAGCCGGGCCCATCGAGCCGGATGAGATCCTCGATCTCCACCTCCTCCTCAAGGACTTCGAGGGCTCGCTCGACGAACTTCTCAAGGCTCCCCACCGAAGCCGCTAGCCAGGCGGACCGGGTCTACCTGGACCACGCCGCCGGCACCTGGGTGCTCCCCGAGGTGGTGCAAGCCCTCGAGGCGGTCCCCCGCGGTAACGCCTCCAGCCCCCACGCCGAGGGCCAGAGGGCGCTGGCCGCACTCGACGCGGCGCGCGACGACGCCGCCCGGGCGCTGGGCGTGGAGCCGGCGGAGATCGTCTTCACCTCCTCCGGCACCGAGGCGGTCAACCTCGCCCTCCTCGGCGCCGGCCGACGGCTTCCACCGGGGGCCTCCGTCGTCACCTGGGCCGCGGAACACCAGGCGGTGCTGGGAGCCGTCCGGCGACTGCAGCTGGAGGGGAGGCGGACCGAGATCCTCCCGGTCGGGCAGGACGGCCTCAATTCGGAAGCCCACCTGCCAAACGCCGGGCTGGTGTCGACCTCGCTCGCCAACAACGAGGTCGGCACCATCCAACCTCGCATCCACGCCCCCGGAGCCCTGGTCCACCTCGACGCCTGCCAGGGAGCGCAGTGGCTCGACCTCGACCTGCGTGGCATCGACCTCGCCTCACTTTCCGGCCACAAGCTCGGCGCCGGCCAGGGCGGGCTGCTCTTCGTGCGCTCCGGGACCCGACTCGAACCGCTGATGTACGGCGGGCCCCAAGAGCGAGGCAGGCGAGCCGGGTGGGAGGATGTCCGGTCCGCCGTCGCGATGGCGACCGCACTGACGATCTGCGCCGAGCGCCGGGAGGGCTGGAGCGCCGTCGTCCGGCCTCTCGGCCAGCGTCTTCGGCGCGCCCTTGCCGCGGCCGGCGGCCGCCTCACGGGCGCCGAGCGCTCGCTTCCCGGCCACGCCTCCGCCACCTTCAGCGGGACGCGGGGGGAGGACCTGCTGCTGGCGCTCGACCTCGCCGGCCTGGCCGCCTCCAGCGGCTCCGCCTGCGCCAGCGGGTCGCTGGACCCCTCACACGTGCTGCTGGCGATGGGCTTCTCGCTCGAGGACTCCCTCTCCAGCCTGCGGCTGACCGCCGGCTGGAGCACGACCGAGGTTGACGTGGTGCGCGCCGAGACCGTGCTCAGGTCGATCCTGGCCCCGCTGGTGCGCGCTTGAGCGACGTCGAATCGGAGCTGGTCGACCGGCGCCGCCAGGGCTTCGAGTCGGTGCTGGCGACGGTCGTGAGGACCGACGGCCGTCCGCCCAGCCGACCCGGCGAGAAGATCCTCCTCGACCGTTCCGGAGCGATCGCCGGCACCCTCGGCTGCTCCGAATTCGACGCCGCCGCGCGGGACGACGCCGGGGGCTTCCTCGACACCGGCAGCCCCGGCCTGCGCACCTACCGACACGAGCTGGGCAGCATCGAGGTCTACCTGGAGCCGTACCCGGCGGAGCCGGTTCTGCTCGTCCTCGGAGACACGCCGGTCGGCCGGGAGCTGCTGGCGCTCGCTACGCGGGTGGGGTTCCGTCCCGTCACCGATGCGGCCGCGGCCGGGCCGGGCTCCTACGCCGTCGCCACCGACCACGACGACCCGAACCTGGCAGCCGTCCTCGAGCAGGTGCTGGGAAGAGGACCTCGATTCGTGGGTGTGATGGGCAGCCGGCGCCACACGGGCCATCACCTCGAGGACCTGCGCCGGCGCGGCGTGCCCGAGGAGGCGGTCGCCTCCATTCAGTCGCCGGTCGGCCTCGATCTCGGCGCCCGGAGCGCGCCCGAGATCGCGGTCTCGATCCTGGCCGGCCTGCTCGCGGTCCGCAACGGTGCCCCCGGAGGTTGGAAGGCCTAACCGCCCGGCTTGCCTGAGCAGGGCCCGCACGGCTAACCTCCCTCGCGATGCCGATCGGCCCCGGGACCACCTTGGGCGCCTACGAGGTGCAGGAGATCCTCGGCCAGGGCGCGATGGGAACCGTCTACCGTGCCTACCACCCCGGCCTGGCGCGGACGGCCGCGGTCAAGGTGCTGTCGGCCCTGACGCCGGATCCTGACGCGGTCGCGCGCTTCCGGCGGGAGGCGCAGGCGATCGCGCGGATGCGTCATCCCAACGTGCTCAACGTCTACGACTTCGGCGAGCACGACGGAATCCCGTACATGATCGTCGAGTACGTCGCCGGCGGTTCGCTCAACGACCGCATGAAAAGTGGCGAGCGGTACCCCCGTCCGGAATCCATAAAGCTGCTCGACGGGATCGGGGCCGCGCTCGACTACGCGCACGGGCTGGACATCATCCACCGCGACGTCAAGCCGGCCAACGTGCTCCTCGACCAGCACGGCAACCCGATTCTGGCCGACTTCGGGCTTGCCAAGCTGCTGCAGCAGTCGTCGCTGAAGACCGTCAGCGGCGTCACCACCGGCACCCCGGCCTACATGTCGCCAGAGCAGGTGATGGGGGCCGCCGTCGGTCCGGCGGCGGACACCTACGCGTTGACCACCATGGCCTACGAGCTGCTGGCGGGGGCGATCCCATTCGAGGGCGAAGGCGTCCTCGAGCTGCTCTACGCCCACGTCCACCGCGAGCCACCGCCGGCGTCAAGCCGGAACCCCGACCTCAACCCAGCGGTGGACGCAGTGCTCGCCCGCGGGCTGGCCAAGGACCCCGCCCAGCGCTGGGAGAGCGGAGCGACCCTGGTGGCCGCGCTCCGGCAGGCGTTCGATGAGACGCGCCCCGAGCCGGCCCGACTTGTCGAGGCGACGATGCCGGTGGCCGCCGCTCCGCTGCCGGTCCCTATGCCCGCGGCGCCCGGGCCGAAGTCGACACCGCTCCCCTGGCCTCCTGCCGGCGGGCGCCGGGGACGAGCGGTCCCGATCGCCCTCGGAGCCGTGGTTGTGCTGCTGTTGGTCGCCGGCGTGCTGCTCATCCTGAGGGGCGCCCACCCGACCGGCCCCCGGCTGGCCGCAATCCCCGGCACCGTCCGCCGTGGCGGCTCGGTTCGGGTTGATGCGACCGGCTTCGCCTCCGGCCGCGCCTTCGTGGGGATCGGGAACGGGGGCGGGTCGGGGGCCGTGCTCGCCAGCGGCCTCGCCACCGAGAGCGGCAGCTGGAGCACCAGCGTCAGCATCCCCGCGACCCTCCCTCCCGGCCGCTACACCCTGCGGGCCTGCAACGCACCGGAGCCGGGTAGCGGCTGCGCCACGACGGCGATCAGCGTGACGCGCTGAGCGGGCTGGGCCTCTAGAAGACCTCGGTCCGGACCAGGTCCTCCAGCGTCTCCCGGCGTCTCATGACGCGCGCCGCGCCGTCCCGCACCATGACCACCTCCGGCCTCGTCATGCCGTTGTAGTTGCTGGCCATCGCCAGGCAGTAGGCGCCCGTAGCGGGCAGGCAGAGGATGTCGCCGGGCGCCACCGGCGGCAGCTCGGCGTCGGTGATGAGGATGTCGGTCGACTCGCAGTACTTACCGGCGATGGTCACCTTCCCGGCCGGCGCCGCCTCCGGGTCGGCCGCCTTGAGCACCTCGTAGCGGGCACCGTAGAGCTTGGGACGGATGTTGTCGCCCATGCCGCCGTCCACCGCCACGTAGCGGCGGACGCCGGGGATGTCCTTGATCGAGCCGGCCGTGTAGAGGGTCACCCCCGCGGGACCGGCGATGGAGCGACCGGGCTCGACCACCAGCCGCGGCGTCGCCAGGCCTCGACGCGCGGTCCCGGTGTCGAGTGCGCCGCGCAGCGTCTCCACGAAGTCGCGCGGCGTCGGTGGATCGTCGGAACGGGTGTAGGCGATGCCCAGGCCGCCGCCGGCGCCGAGCGTCCCGGGCTGATAGCCGAGGTCACGCTTGAGCTCGACGAGAAAGTCGAGCATCACCTCCATCGCCGCCCGGTGGCCACCGAGGTCGAAGATCTGGGACCCGATGTGGGAGTGGAGGCCGACCAGCTCCAGCCGGGGATGGCGAAGCGCCTCCTCGACGGCCGACCGCGCCTGGCCGCTCTCGATCGAGAAGCCGAACTTGGAGTCGAGCTGACCGGTCGAAATGAAGTCGTGGGTGTCCGGCTTTACGCCGGGCGAGATCCGGAGCTCGGCGCGCACCCGCCGGCCCTCGGGGACGACGCGGCCCAGGAGCTCGAACTCGTAGCCGCCGTCGATGACGATCGTGCAGCCGGCGCCGACCGCCATCTCCAGTTCCGCGGCCGACTTGTTGTTGCCGAGGAAGTAGATGCGGTCGCCGGGGAAGCCGGAGCGCAGAGCGAGGTCGAGCTCGCCGGCGGAGACCACGTCGAGGCCCAGGCCCTCCTCGGCGATCACGCGGAGGAAGGCCGGGCTGGCAAAGGCCTTGGCGGAGTAGAGGACATCGCCGGCGTCCCCCATGGCGCTCACGAATTCGGCAGCGCGCTGGCGGACGGTGTCCTCGTCATAGACATAGAGGGGGGTGCCGTGCTTGGCGGCGAGGTCCAGGAGGTCGCAGCCGCCGACCTCCATGTGCCCGCGCTGGTTGACCCGATAGGTGATCGGGAAGAGCATTTCCCTGGGTTATCTTTCCTGCGGGTGGGGAGCGGTCGGGTGGCCTAGTTCGCGGAGCAGGCGCCGCCGCAGCAACCAGGTCCGCAGCCACCGCCACCGCCGAGGCTGACCGGCTGCTGGCCCGACTCCGAGGAGCCGAATGCCGCGAAGCTGGAGATCAGGACCTTGGTGTCGGTCGACTCGCAGGTCGGACAGACCTGCTTGCGGTCACGGTTGGCGAAGGAGGTAAGCACCTCGAACTTGTCCGAGCAGCCGTCGCATGAATACTCGTAGAGCGGCATGAACGAGATTCTATTCAACCTGATCTCCTCGTGGCCCGGCCTGGTCGCGCGTCCCGACCGTGCCCTCATCGACGACTCGCTGGTCCTGCTCGATTTCCTGCCACCGGGCCCGCTTCGGGTGATCGATGTTGGCAGTGGCGGTGGCCTCCCCGGTCTGCCGCTCAAGATCGCCCGCCCCGAGCTGCGACTGACCCTGCTCGAGGCCAACCGGCGCAAGGCGGCCTTCCTGGTCCAGGCCGCCGCCCGCCTGGGCCTGGACGGCGTGGAGGTGGTGGCCGAGCGAGCGGAGACGGCCGGCCACGATCCGCGCTACCGGGAGGCCTTCGACTTCGCGCTCGCCCGGGCCGTGGCCGCGATGCCGGTGCTCGCCGAGCTCTGCCTGCCGCTGGTGGCGGTCGGCGGCCGCCTGCTGGCGATGAAGACAGCCGCCACCGCCGAGGCAGCCGCGGCCGAAGCCGCGATCCGGCGCCTGGGCGGCGAGCTGTTGGGTGTAGGCGCCGCCGCCTCCGAGGCGCGCTCGTTGGGCGAGGTGGTGGTGGTGGCGAAGGTGGCGCCGACCCCGACCGAATTCCCTCGCCGGCCAGGCCTGCCCGGCAGGCGGCCGCTGGCTGGCTAAGCTTTGGTCGTGCAGACGGTGGCCAGCGATGCGCTCGTGATCGCCGGCGTCGAGCTGCGCTCACGGCTCTTCCTGGGCACCGGCAAGTACCGCTCCGACGACGAGATGGTCGCCTCCCTGGAGGCCTCCGGCTGCGAGCTCGTCACCGTCGCCCTCCGCCGGCTCGACCTCGACCACCCGAACCAGAAGACGATCCTCGACGTGATCGACTGGAAGCGCTATCGAATCCTGCCCAACACCGCCGGCTGCCAGAACGCCGAGGAGGCGGTCCGCGTAGCGCGTTTGGCACGGTCGATGGGCCTTTCGGACTGGATCAAGCTGGAGGTGATCCCCGACCCCAGGTACCTGCTCCCGGACCCGGAGGAGACCCTGAAGGCGGCGCGCACCCTGGTCGCCGAGAACTTCGCCGTGCTGCCCTACATCAACGCCGATCCCATCCTCGCCCGCAAGCTGGAGGAGATCGGCACTGTGACCGTGATGCCGCTCGGCTCGCCGATCGGCTCGGGACAGGGCCTGCAGACGCTGTCCCAGATACGCCTGATCATCGAGAACGCTCGCATCCCGGTGGTGGTCGACGCCGGCATCGGCGTGCCTTCCGACGCCGCCCAGGCGATGGAGCTGGGCGCCGACGCGGTGCTCGTCAACACCGCGGTGGCGGCGGCGACTCAGCCGGCGCTGATGGCGGAGGCGATCCGGCTCGGCGTCGACGCCGGACGCAAGGCCTTCATCGCCGGCCGGATGCCGCGCCGCTCCGAGGCCGTCGCCAGCTCCCCCACCGAGGGCATATCGCGCCGCGGCTGACGCCTCCGGTCGCGATGGCCGTGGTCGACGGGTCGAGCGCGGGTGAGAGGGCGGTCGGCAACGGTGCCACCCACCTCCTGCTCAGGATGCCGCAAGCCAGCGTCCGCTCCTTTCACCGGGCGCTGGTCGAGCTTCTCCAAACGGCGGGGGTGCCGGTGCTGGTGAGTGACCGGGTGGACCTCGCTCTCGCGGTCGGAGCGGCCGGGGTGAACCTCCCCGAGGCCGGCCTTGGCGCTCGCGAGGCACGGGTGCTGCTCGGCCCGGGGCCGCTGCTCGGCCGCTCGGTTCACTCCGTGGAGGGCGTCGCGAGCGCCGCCGCCCAGGGTGCCGACTTCGTGCTCCTGGGTCCGATCTTTCCGACCCCGACCCATCCCGCCACGCCCGGCCTCGGTCTGCAGCTGCTTCAGCGCGCGGTAGCCGCGGCGCCGATCCCGGTGCTTGCGATCGGCGGTGTCGACCGGGAGCGTGCGGCGCGGTGCCTGGCGGCGGGCGCCGCCGGCTATGCCGGGATTCGGATCTTCGAGTCCGGTG
>Ga0307372_10007081_pt1 | contig 16206 bp, 16 predicted proteins | sample OX1MG_FD_202533 | JGI IMG/M metagenome (GOLD analysis project Ga0307372, IMG submission 202533) | Soil microbial communities from Risofladan, Vaasa, Finland - OX-1 | ecosystem: Environmental > Terrestrial > Soil > Coastal area > Acid sulfate soil | place: Finland: Risofladan, Vaasa | collected... | reverse complement strand
AAGCGGGATACCTCGAATCGGTCAGAATGTGGCGCTCTGAACGAATGAATGATTTCGCGTGACCTGCAGCGTCCAACTGTATGAAACCACTGAAGTGCGCTCGGTAGAGCAGACGCAGAGTGCAGGGGCAGAGAGAAGGAGAGGACTGGACCATGACAGAGGAAAGCAAGCCGGTCGAAGTGTCACGCAGAATCGAAGCACCGGCGGCCCTCATCTTCAAGATCCTGGCGAATCCGCAACGTCACATGGATTTCGATGGATCCGGCATGCTCCGGGGAGCCGTCCTCGACCGTCCCATCTCCGACGTGGGCAACACCTTCACCATGAAGATGCATCGGCTCGGAGACGACTACCTCATGCTCAACTATGTGGTGGAGTTCGAGCCAGATCAGCGCATATTTTGGGAACCGGCTCCCGGAGACCCTTCTCGGACTGAGGGTGATGATCCATCCAAGGTCGGAATTCCTGCAGGCTACCGCTGGGGCTACACCCTCACTCCGGACGGTGACGACGCCACCGTCGTCACCGAGGTCTTTGACTACGGCCCCTTGCCGGAGGACCTCCTACGTGATGGCGGGGCGTGGATCAACGGGACCAATTCGGTGCTTGAGTCCATGACGGCCAGCCTGGAGAGGCTCGAGAAGATCAGTACCGAGTAGGACCGCTGCCGGGGCGTACTTATGAATCGGTCTTCAGAGCGTGCGAGTAGGCAGACCCCCTGCCCCCAGTCGCCGGGTCGGTCGGACAGTTTGGTACGAGACGATGCCCACTACGCCTGCTCAGCCGGTGGCGTCGGTGATCGACTGGAGGCGCTCGGCGCGGAGAGCATTACGGCGGAGTTTGCCAGCATCGTTGCGCAATTGTTCGTTCACGATCTCAATACTGCGGGGCACCTTGTAGCGGACGAGTCTCTCGCTCAGGAATGAGAGTAATTCGTCCACCTGGAGTTCGCTGGGATCGGCTTCGATAATTGCGTGGACAATATTGCCAAGATCGTCATCTGGCAGCCCGATCACCGCGCAGGACTGCACCGCGGGGTGTTCCGCAATGGCGGCCTCGACCTCCGCCGGGTACACGTTTGATCCTCCGGTGAGGATCATATCGGTCGTGCGATCACCGAGATAAAGGTAACCGTCGGCGTCGAGCCAGCCGTTGTCCCCGAGTGACTCCCAGCCGCCATCGCGCGTACGGGCTTCGGCTCCGACGTAGCGGTAGGTCGGTCTGTCAACACCAGACTTGAGCCAGACCTCTCCCTCCACACCTGATGGGACCTCGTTCCCGTCTACGTCGGTGATACTGACGGACCCACTGAGCGTCCGACCGACCGAGCCTCGGTGCTCCAGCCATTGAGTTCCGGAGATCACTGTGGCGGCCTGCGCTTCTGTTCCGGCGTAGAGCTCAAAGATGCGCTCGGGCCCGAGCCACTCGATCCAAGCCTCCTTGAGCCAAGGAGGGCAGGGCTCGGCCAGGTGCCAAATCAGGCGAAGCGAAGAGAGGTCGTATCTCTCACGCACGTCGAGAGGCAGTCGCCAAATGCGCTTCATCATCGTCGGCACGAGGTACGCAATGTCGGCTCGGTGTTCTTCGATCCCGGCCAAGGTGGATTCGGCATCAAAGCGAGGAAGGACGACAACGTGGTTACCGGCAAGCAAGGCACCGCATGACCACACGATCGGGCCATTGTGATACAGCGGTCCGGGCATCATGAGACAGCCGTCACGCTGCATCAGAAGATCGGGGGGCGCTTCGTCATCCATGCTCGAGGGCTGACCAGCCACGATGAGCTTCGGATGGCCGGTGGAGCCTCCCGAGGTCGGCGCCTTCCATGCGGGGGAGATGGCGTCAGGCAGCGGCTTCGCATCCGACGCCACTATCGGGGCGACATAATTGAGCGGTCGGCAGATGCGATCTACGAAGGCGTCGCGTTCGGTCCCGAGTATTACTCGTGGATCGGCGAGGTCCACGATTTCGGCTAGCTCGCGACGTGGCAGCCGATGCGACACCGGTTGGGGAATCGCTCCGATCTTCCAAGTAGCCACAATGGCTACGAACCACTCGACAGAGTTGGGCAGGGCGATGGTGACCATCTCACCGTGCTTCACCCCATCTTCGAGTAGTTGTCGGGCCAGAGCGCCGGCGGCTACTTCGAGTTCAGCCCGCGTCACGCTGTACTCGCCGCATGTGATGGCTGCACGGGAAGGATCGGCCGCGGCAAGATCGGCCAACCGGCGGGAGAACGAGACGATAGCCATAGTCGAAACCTCCGATTGCCGAACCCGTAACAGATCTCAAAGAGCGCTGTTTAGCACCCAAAGACAAGGGCAACTCGACCCGGGTCCAGCCCACAAGATTATGGATCGATCAATGCAGCGGCGTCGGCGAACACCTGAGATGGTGTCATCCAGCCGAGCATCTATTGAGGCCTGGTGTTGAGTGAGCGGGCGCCGGTTTGGAGCATGATCCAGATGGCGATGAGGACGGCGCGGACGCGTCTAGCGCGTGAACCCAGGGTGAACGGCTCACAACACCAACCTCGCCACCGGCGCCTGGTCCGCCAAGGGAGGCAAGGCAACTCCGGCGCCATGAGTGATCGACGCCTTCATCCTTCAGCTCTCTGCCTTCGCCACCAATGCGATGGCCGGGCACGACACCCAGGAGGCCAGGCTGGTGAACGCCCAAATCCTGTGGTCGGTGCTCACCATGGTCCCGGAAGGACAGAGTCACGGGGCAAGCGTCAGCGCCAATTTGAACCCGTGATGTGAGCGGACGAAGCCCAATGCCTCATAGAAGCGGTGCGCGTCGGTCCGGGCCGTATTGGAGGTGAGCTGGACCCGGTAGCAACCAAGGGCCCGCGCCCGGTCGATGGCTTCGCGCATGAGGGCGCGCCCGATCCCGTACCCGCGGCGGTCGGGGTGGACGTGCACCGACTCAATCTGGGCACAGCGCCCGCCCCTGTCCTGCAGGTGGCAGAACACGATCAGCTGGCAGACCCCGACCACCTCACCCCCCAGACCGGCCACCAGCATCCCGCCCGGAGCAGCCTCGATTTCGCCCAGGGCGGCCCGGTAGGGGCCCAGGTCGGAAGGGTCCTCCTTTCCCTCCGCCAATGACCCGTGGACCAGGAGCTCCACCATGCGAGGGACGTCCTCCACGGTGCCCCAGCGCACGGTCAGGCCGTCGGGTGGCGTCGGGGAAGTCACCCCGCTCCGAGTATCCGTTCGATGTCGGCCAGGTGGTGCCTCATTTCGTGCAATGTGTGGTGCGCCATCCACTCGACGTCACGCCGTTCGGGTTGGGGGAAGTTGTAGATGAGCGGCCGGTCCCACTGCGCCGCACCGAGGCCCGAGAAGGCATGTGCAGCCATGGACGCTGCCATGACCAGTTGAGCCGCCACCGCACCGGGGGGTTGCTCTATGTAACGGTCGAGGGCGATGCGCTGCTCGCGGTGCATCGGCTTGAAGGACGGCTCGTCCTCCACCAGGGCCACGAACAACCTGTCGCGCTGCACCAGCAGCACATCGCGCACATGGCAGGCATATTCCAGGGGCGACCATTCTGCCGGCTGGCGCCGGGCCGTGAGACTGGCGGTCGGCACATTCAGTCGCTCGGCGATCTCTCCGGCACAGCGAACCAAGGCGGCTGCCAGGACTCCGCGCGCCAGTTCCCCGTAGCTGAAGCCACAGTCGTTGCAGGCTGTCATGGACCCACATTCTGGCGCATCGGCTCAGTGGCCGCCCCTCTCCCCCTGCAACGTGATGGCCCCATTTCCCTCGGCGAGGGGCACCGGCCCCCGCTACCATCACCCGCACCGGAGCGGCGACCACAGACGGCATCTCCGCGTGCCGGCAGGGGGAGAGCATGTCCCAGGTACAGACGGTGCAGGGTCCGGTCGAGGGGTCGGCATTGGGGTCGACCCTCATGCACGAGCACATCTTCGTGCTCAGCCCCGAGATTGAGAAGACGGCGGAGGAATGGGACGAATCCGCCGAGCAGGCGAGGGCCGTGAGCAAGCTCCGCGAGCTCAAGCAGCGGGGGATCGACACCCTGGTCGACCTGACCGTCATCGGCCTCGGGCGCTCCATCCCGCGCATTCAGGCGATCTCCGACCAGGTCCCCGAAATGAACGTTGTGGTGGCCACCGGCGTGTACACCTACAACGAGGTGCCGATGTTCTTCCATTTCCGAGGGCCGGGCACGGTACTTGGCGGTCCCGAACCAATGGTCGACCTGTTCATCCGGGAGATCAATGAAGGTATCGGCGAGACCGGAGTACGGGCGGGCATTCTCAAGTGCGCCTCCGACGGTCCCGGAATCACTCCGGGCGTCGCGCGCGTCATGCGGGCGGTGGCCCAGGCCCATCGGGCCACAGGGGTGCCCATCACCACCCATACCCCGACGCCACCAGAGCCATCGGGTCTGGAGCAACAGGGGCTCTTCAAGGAAGAGGGGGTCGATCTGTCCCGTGTCGTGATCGGGCACTGTGGAGGCACCACCAACACGGACTACCACCTCGCCCTGATTGACAACGGGTCGTACCTGGGCTTCGATCATTTCGGACTCTACGGATTCACGCTCGAGGAACGAGTGGACGCGGTGGCGCGCCTGTGTGCGCGCGGCTACGCCGAGCGCATTGTGCTCTCCCACGACGCAATGTGCTCGGTTGACTGGTTTCCCCGATCCATGGTCGAGGCCGCCGAGGACTGGCGATGGACCCACATCCCGAACGACGTCCTTCCCGTCATGCGCGAACGAGGTATCAGTGAGTCCGACATCCGGACGATGATGGTCGCCAATCCCCGAGCCATCCTGCAGGGCGGCACTCCCTACTGAGAGGCGGGCCCTCTCCTACTCCCATGACACTTCTTCAGCCCGAATTGCTAGCCCGATTGGCGGGTGCATTCCCCGAAGGGGTCGCGTGGAAGGACCTGGCCGACAGCCAGGAGCTCAGCCTGGCCTCGTGGCACCTGCTGTCCAACCGGCTGGCTCGGGGCCTGTGTGAGAGGGGTCTCGTGCCAGGCGATCGGGTGGCGCTCGCGGTCCCGGAGCGGGAGCCACTCACATGGCTCGTCTCGTACATGGGAATCCACAAAGCCGGCGGGGTCGCCGTCCCCCTCAACACCAGATTGAGTGGGCCCGAAGTCACGCGCATCCTGCGGCATGCCGGCGTGTCGGTGCTGCTCGCCAGCGATCCACTGCTGGCCACAATTCCCGAGGTCGGCGCCCGGGTACCGATCATCGCCACCACCGGTGGCGCTGTCGGCACGGGTGGCTCGGACGGCACTCGTACAGCCACCCTGAGCTGGAACGACCTCCTGTCCCCGGATGACTCCCCGGTGGCGCACTCCATACGGGCCGACGATGTCGCCGACATCATGTACACGTCGGGGACGACGGGAGACCCGAAGGGGGTGCTGGTCCCACATGGCGGGCTCTCCTCAACCGATCGCGTACCCTCTTCTTGGCACGGCCTCGGGTTCCTCACCTCTTCAGCCTTCTCCACCACCAGTGGGTCGCTTCTGGTCTGCGGACCCATGCGGGGAGGAATGAGCGGATGGTTCCTCCCTCGGTTCGACCCTGAGGCATGGCTCACCTCCGTGGCCTCGGCGCGTCCGGTGGCCGCGTTCCTGGTGCCGGCCATGGTCCAGCTCCTGGTGGCACATCCGCGATTCGCGTCTGCGGACCTCTCCAGCCTGGCCGTCGTCAATATCGGGAGCGCTCCGATAGCTGCGCAGACCCTCCGGCGCCTGGGGGCGAAGATTCCATCGGCCAACATCATGTGCGGCTATGGCCTCACCGAGTTCGGTGCCGTCACTGCCATGCCCATGGGCGATGGCGGCAGGCATTCCGGTTCGGTCGGGCTCCCCCTCCCCGGGGTGGTCGTGCACATCCTCACTCCCGAGGGTGACGAGGTCGCCACCGGAGAAGTCGGCCACATCGCCATCGGCGGGACGAGGCCCCGACGGGCCTACTTCCGTGACACCGACACAGCCGGCACCACCTGGAAGGACGGATGGCTGATGAGCGGGGACCTGGGCCACATTGATGCCGATGGATTCCTTTGGATTGCCGGACGCCAGAAGGAGATGATCATCCGGGGCGGGCACAACATCGTGCCCGGGGAGGTCGAAGCCGCGCTCTTTGAGCATCCTCGTGTGATTGAGGCCGCCGTGGCCGCGGTTCCCCATGAGGTGCTCGGCGAAGACGTCGCCGCCTGGCTCGTCCTGAGTGAACCGCTCCCCTCGGTGGACGACCTCCGCGCCTTCCTGCTCGAGCGTCTGGCGGACTACAAGGTGCCGCGCCGGATTACCGTGGTCGATGCCCTGCCGCGGAACGAAGCCGGCAAGGTGCTCAAAGACAGACTTGTCGCCCATGAAGAGCGGAGGAGCGCCCCATGACGGCCGATTTCGCCACGCTGACGGTGGAGGAGATCGGGCATGTGCGTCGCCTGACGCTCAACCGGCCCGAACAGCACAATCCCCTGACACCACGCAGCATCCGCGAAATCCTCCGTGCGGTGGACGAGGCCGAAGGGGATGCCCAGGTGCGGGTGATCATCATCCGTAGCACGGGCCGCTCCTTTTCATCGGGGTACGGATTCGTCGCCGAGGACGTCGATCCTGGCGACTTCACCCCACCTGCCGCCATTGAGGGTGATGTGACGGCCATGCTGGACCTGGCCAAGAATTGGGCACGTGTGTGGGACTGCGCCATTCCGGTCATCGCCCAGGTGCAAGGGAACTGCCTGGCCGGTGGCACCGATCTGGCGCTGCACTGCGACCTCATTGTGGCGGCCGAAGACGCCCGCTTCGGCTTCCCCCCCGTTCGGTCGATGGGGGTCCCCCCCACCAACATGTGGCTCTACCACCTGGGACCCCAGTGGACCAAGCGGCTTCTCTTCACCGGTGACACGCTGACCGGCCGGGAGGCACTCGCCATCGGCCTCGTCGTGTCCACGGCACCGCCCGGGGACCTGGACCAGACCGTCCTCGACCTGGCCTCCCGCATGGCCCTCATCGGCAGAGACCTCCTGGTGGCCAACAAGCGTGTGGTCAACATGGGCATCGAACTGATGGGACGCTCTCAGCTGCAGAAGTTCGCCGCCCTCAACGACGCCATCGGGCACTTGGCTCCCGAGGCCCAGGCCTTCTCGGATCGGATCTCCGAAATCGGGTTGCGCGCCGCCGTGCGCGAACGCGACGCCGCGTTCGGTGCGCACGACCAGCCGGGGCCCTGACCGCTTGTCAGATGTCTGTCAATGATGTCTCAGTGATGCCGAGGACTCTCAGGGTGCGTCCCAGCCCGAGGAACGCCGAAAGACAGATCGTGAGGTCGAGAATCTCGGGATCGGAGAATGCGTTCCGCATGCGGTCCATGAAGGCATCGTCAATGCTCAAGTGGTCAAGGGCGAACCGCTCGGCGTAGTCGACAGCCAACCGTTCCTGCTCGGTGAATGCGGTCCCGTCACCGGCACCCACATGCCCGTAGAAGTCTTCGGTGACACCCTGCGCTTTCACCTTGTCGGCGCGGAAAGCGACGCAGACCGAGCAGTCGTTCAACTGCGCAATGCGCATTCGTGCGGCCTCGCGCACTCTTACGGGCAAGATGCTCTTGTTGTACGCGGCGTCCACCAGGCGGTTGACCGCGGCCCCCATCTCCGGTCGCAGTGACCACAGCTGCACGGCATCCCCGCCCTGGCCTTCGGGAATGTCGAGTCGTGCCATGGGATGACTTTACGCCAGGCCGGGTTGGGCCGCTTAGGGTGGTGCGCAGCCCATCCGGGCCCCATGATGCTGCAGAAGGATAGGTATGCCAACCGTTCGCTACACCTTTGATTCGATGCGATCCTGCGTATGGGTCAATGGGCGGTCGAGCCTGCACCCGATCAACACAGAGACCCGGGGCATTGAAGGCTGGTTCGAGACCGCCATGCTGGACGACGGATCGCTCAATCTCAGCACTCCGGTCACCGGAGAGCTCCAGGTGAAGGTCGACAAGCTTTCGTCCGGCAACCAGCTCTACGACCGGGAGCTCAAGCGAAGGGTTGACGCCCGGAAGTACCCGACCATCTTCGGGCAGATGACCCGCGTCACATCGGCCGGGGCCCAAGGCCGGTACTTGGTCACGGGGGACCTTTCGTTTCATGGCAAGACCCATACGTTCGAACATGAAATGTCCATCATCCGGGAGGACGAGGACACGGTTTCCCTGAAGGGCGAGTACGTCTTCGACATACGCGAGTTCAACATGAAGCCACCGAGCATGCTGATGTTGAAGGTGTACCCCGAGGTCGCCGTCACGGTTGAGCTGTACGGCCTCCGGGACGGAAGGCCGACATCCGAAGGTCGAGAGCGGCTTCAATGAAGGAGTAGGCAGTGTCCGGCGGCGGGAGTTGTCCCCTCCGCGCCGCCGATATGGCGCTGCACGAGGTGACCACTGCCATATGGGTGAAGGCCTGGGGAGTGTTGCCCAACGGCTCACCTGTCGCCGGATCGACCATTTCGGCGTAGAGCCCCACGTCGTTGGAGAGCTTGAACAACCGTTCCAAGAGGACCTCGGCTTCGTCCAGCCGACCGGAATGGATCAGAGAATCGAGGAGCCAGAAGGAGCACAGGAGGAAGGCCCCTTCATCCCCCGGCAGCCCATCGGGTGAGCGGTAGCGATGCACGTGGACGCCGTCACTCAGGTCACGTTGGACGACATCAATGGTGGCCAGGACCCGTGGGTCGGCCGGCGGGAGGAAGCCGAGCGCCGGGACCAGCAGGGCCGCCGCATCGGCCAGGGGGTAGCCGGCGGCCTGGACATACCAGCCGTCCGGTGCGCCTTCCGTGTGCAACCACGATGCCAAAGCTTGGCGCTCATCGCGCCAGGTGGCGACGTCTCCTCCGAGCCGACCGTCCTCGGCCAGACGCACCGCGCGATCGAGCGCCATCCAGCAGTTCAACTTGGAATGGACGAAATGACGCGGCTCGTCACGGATCTCCCAGATCCCCTGATCGGGACGTTGCCAGGCGCGCGCCGTCAGGTCGGCCACTCGGGACAGGAAGCCGGCATTGTCGACCGTCAACTCACCGCCGGCCCGTCCGAACAGGTAACCGGCTTCGAGCAGCTGGCCCAGGGAATCGAGCTGAACCTGCCCGGCGGCGCCGTTCCCGATGCGCACCGGAGTCGAATCGCGATGTCCACGGAAGTGGTCGAGCTCAATTTCGGGGAGCATCCGCTGGCCCGTGACGCGGTACATGATCTGCAGGTCCTCGGGCCGTCCGGCTCCCGTGCGTTCCAACCACCCCTTGAAGGCGGCGGCTTCTCCCAGGTAGCCGAGCAGGGCCAAGGAGGCCAAGGTCAGCGTGGCGTCGCGGATCCAGGTGAACCGGTAGTCCCAGTTGCGTCCGCCGCCGATCCATTCGGGCAGCGACGTGGTCCCGGCCGCCACCACCGCACCGGTCGGCGCATAGGTCAGCGCCTTGAGTACGAGGGCTGAACGATGCACATGGCGTTCGTGATCCCCCACATAGGTGCAGCGCGCCAGCCAGTCCTCCCAGAACGACATGGTGTCCGCCAACCGCCCCTCCATGTCCGCCGCATGGTTGCCGATGCCGGTGTGAGGGCACAGGCCGACGGCTGGCGTCCACGCCACTTCGATCCACGCGGTCTCGCCAACATTGAGCTCCCAGCTGGCCGCGATGTGCTCACCGTCGACGCTGAGGGCCCTGCTGGCCCGCACCCAGAGCGCGTCCGGTCCACCCACCACCGATGCCGTCTGAGAGGACGAAGCGGTGAATCTGGGCAGAACGGTGCCGTATTCGAAACGGGGCCGGAGCTCCACCTCCACCCGCACCCGCCCCGTTCGGCAGCGGATCCGGCGCAACACCGAAGCATGGTTGGCGACTGTGGTGGGCCTGTCGGGATCGAAGGGGCGCACTGGCATGCAGTCGGTGACCTCAAGCACCCCGCCGGCACACTCGAAGGTTGTCGCCAGAACGTTGGTCGAGGGCAGGTAGGTGCGGCGTACCGCTTGCCAATCGCCGGCGGGGGCCACCCGGAAGTGGCCGGCATCCGCATCGAGCGTGCGGGCGAAGACTGAGGGTGAGTCGAAGCGCGGGAAGCAGAGCCAGTCGATGGAGCCGTCGCGACCGACCAGGGCCAACGAGTGGCAATCCCCGATCATCCCGTAGTCGCCGATCCGGTTCACTTCACCCCCGCCTGCTGTGCGGCTCGCTCGGAACAAGGTTCCTCAAGGGACACACCATAGGGACGAAGCCGAAGCTCGTGCTCGTTCCGGGGAGGGTCGATGGCCCGGTCGCCCGGTGGATCGCATCCCAGCGTGAGCCATGATGCTCCGCTACGGTCGACCGTTGAATCAGGCAGAGGGGCGCAAGTCCCCGAGACGGCTCTCCCATGGCAACGATAGAGTTCGCACAGGTATCCAAACGGTTCGGTGAGGTCGTCGCCGTCGACGACCTCACCCTTTCGGTGGTGGACGGCGAACTGCTGGTGCTCCTCGGACCATCGGGGTGTGGCAAGAGCACCGTGCTGCGGATGGTGGCGGGTCTCGATGAGCCCGACGGCGGCACCATCATGATCGGCCCCGAGACGGTGAACGATGTGGAGCCCCGCGACCGCGACGTGGCGATGGTCTTCCAGAGCTATGCGCTCTACCCACACCTGACCGTGGCCCGGAACCTAGAGTTCCCGCTGCGCCAACGCGGCATCGACCGTCCGGAACGAGAGAAGACGGTCGGCGAAGTGGCCGAATCGCTTCAGTTGACCGAGTTGCTGAGCCGCAAGCCCGCTGAGCTCTCGGGCGGGCAGCGCCAGCGCGTGGCGCTGGGACGCGCCATCGTCCGCCGGCCTTCGGTCTTCCTGATGGACGAGCCGTTGTCCAATCTCGATGCTGCGCTGCGCGTCGAGACCCGGGCGAACATCGTCACCCTGCAGCAGAGGTTGGAGACCACGACCATGTACGTCACCCACGACCAGGTCGAGGCCATGACCATGGGCGATCGGATCGCGGTGATCAGCGCAGGCGTGCTGCAACAGGTGGCCACGCCCAGGGATCTCTACGCCCTCCCGAACAACGTCTTCGTGGCGGCCTTTCTCGGCAACCCTCCGATGAATCTGGTGCCGGCCACGGTGGCGACGGGCGGTGATGGCGCCACCGTGCTCCGCTTCGCGGGTGGGGAGATCCCGTCGCCTCCCGCCTACCGCAGTGCCGACCTCCCCGAGGCAGTCATCGTCGGCCTGCGATCGGAATCAATCGCCGTGCATCCCGATGGGCCGCTCACGGCCACCACGACCATCACCGAGGTGCTCGGAGCCGAGGTCCACGTGATCGCGCACCTGCACGACGGGACACGCCTCGTCGTCCGCCAGGACGCGCGCCGGCCCGCACCCCGCCGCGGCGAGCTGATACGCATCAGGGTGGAAGAAGCCGGCTCAGTCCTCCTCTTCGACCCCGACAGCGGGAAGCGCCTGGAGTTTCCGTGACGTTTGTGGATCTCCACCGTCCACTTCGGAGGTTCTCGACACGCCGGCGGAGGGAAGCACTGATCGGCTACGCCTTCATCCTGCCGCCGCTCCTTGTCTTCTCGGTCTTCACCTTCTACCCGTTTCTGCACAACTTCAAGCAGGCCCTTTACGAGACCCCGCCGTTCCCCAACCAGCCGTCCCGGTACGTCGGGCTCCACCAAGCCGGCCACGTGCTCTCATCGAGTCAGTTTCTCCAGAGCCTGACCAGCACCATCCTCTTCACGCTGATTGTGGTGCCTCTCGGGCTCTTCGCCGGCCTGCTGCTCGCCGTGGCCGCCCATCGCAGGCTGAGAGGAATCGGGATCTACCGGACGATCTTCTCCTCCACCGTCGTGACCTCCGTGGCGATTGCCGCCGTCATATTCGGCACCTTCATGGACCCGGTCGTCGGCCTCCTGCCCTGGTTGGGGATCAACACCTCACCGCCACTCCTGGAGAACCCGACCTGGGCCCTGCTGGCCGTGGCACTGGTCACCGTTTGGCAGGGTCTCGGGCTGTCGTTCATCATCATGTCGGCCGGCCTGCAGTCGGTCCCCGACGACGTTCTAGAGGCAGCGGAGATCGACGGTGCGTCCCCGGCCGCGCGCTTCTGGCACGTCACCGTCCCCCTGCTCTCACCGATCCTGTTCTTCGCGCTGGTCATCGGCACCATTTCGGCCTTCCAGAGCTTCGGCCAGATCGACCTCCTGACCGGCGCCAACTCGGCCTACCTGCACACCGACGTCCTCACCTACCTCATCTACCAGAACATCCAGGGTCAGGCGCCGAACCCAGGGACGGCCTCGGTGCTTTCGATCGCACTCTTCGTCATGACGCTCATGCTCACCCTCATTCAGCTCCGCTTCGTTGAGCTCCGGGTGCACTATGCGCAGTGAGGAGACCTCCTCCGCGCTCTCGACAGGTCCTCAACCCCCTCGACGATTGCGCCGGCGAGGGGGTTGGCGCACCGTGTGGACCTACCTCATGCTTTCGGTCCTGACTCTCATCGTCCTAATCCCGCTCTACGTCACCGTCGTCAATTCGTTGCTCCAGCCAAGCCTGATCGCCCACCAGCCCCCACCGCTCTTCCCGGTGCACCCGGTATGGAACGCCTATTCGACCGCCTGGACCCAAGGTGACCTGGGCATCTATCTGCGTAACAGCGCCATCGCCACCGCCATCATCGTGAGCGGCCAGCTGCTGACCACCATTTTCGCTGCCTACGCATTCGCCTACCTTGCGTTCCCGTTCAAACGGACACTGTTCGTCGTCTTCCTCTCCACCATGATGATCCCCTTCGAAGTCACTCTGGTCTCCAACCTGGCCACCGTCACCCAACTGGGCTGGTACAACACATTCGCCGGGCTGACCGTGCCGTTCCTTGCCACCGGGTTCGGGACGTTCCTCCTCCGCCAGTCCTTCCTTCAGCTCCCCGGGGACCTGCGCGAAGCCGCACAACTCGACGGCTACGGGCACATCCGCTTCCTGTTCCGGATTGCGCTCCCCCTGGCGCGCCCCACCGTTGCCGCCTTAGCTGTCTTCTCGTTCCTCGGAGCCTGGAACCAGTACCTCTGGCCGCTCGTCGTCACCGGCGACAACAACGCCATCCGGACCGTCCAGATCGGGCTCAAGCAGCTGCAGGCGACCCAGGCCAACCAGGTCAACGTCACACTCGCCGGGACCATCATTGCCGCGGCACCGTTGCTTGTCCTGCTGATCGTCTTCCAGAAGCAGCTGGTCCGGGGCCTGACCGCGGGTGCGGTCAAGTAGGGACCGCCACCTCCGGTGAGGGCGACGGGTGTAGAACCTAGGCGTGCGGACGACCTCGTTCATGGGCACCGCCGGCGCCTTCGTGGGCACCGGGGCTCTCACGCTTGCGATCCTGGTCGGTACTGGTGGTGGTGCCCCGGCCGGCGCAGCGAGCAATCCGGGCACGTGCGCTGCCTCGCTCCTGACGAAGTCGGCCCGGCCGGTCAACATCGTCTTCTGGGAATCGACGAGCCAGTCCAATGCCACCACGCTTACCAACCTCACCAACGCGTTCAACTCCATGCAACATTCCGTGCACGTGACGCTGGTGCAACAGGGTGGCTCGGACGTGACGTGGGAGAAATACCAAGCGGGTCTCAGCAACGGCCAGCTGCCGGACCTGGCACAGATTCAGGACACCGACCTGCAAGGGGCAATCGACACCGGCTCAATCCTCCCCGCTCAGACCTGCATCAACACCAACCACTTCCCCACCTCGGACTTCGTCCCCCAGCTCCTCTCGTACTGGAAGGTGCGCGGGGTCCAGTGGGCCCTGCCATTCGCGGTCTCCAATCCGATCCTGTACTACAACAAACTCGCCTTCTCCAAGGCGGGCCTCAACCCGGACCAACCGCCGGCCACGCTGCCCCAGATGCTCACGGACGCCATGGCGCTGAAGAAGGCCGGCTACGGATCGGCCCTCAAGTTGGACTCCTGGCATCTTGAGACGTGGCTGGCCAGCGCCAACCAGTCCTTCGTCAACAACTCGAACGGGCGCCAGGGACGCGCCTCGGCGGCTGCATTCAATGGCGCGACCGGCCGCAAGATCTTCACCCTGCTCGATTCCTTCGTCCGCAGTGGATTGGCCACGACGAACTCGTCGACCGGCCCGTCGTCCTTCGACAACCTCCTCGGCGTCGGCAATGGGAAGTACGCCATGACCATTGACACGTCCGGGGCGCTCGGCACCATCCAGTCCCTTCTCAACGGGGGTCACTACCCGAACGTGAAGCTGGGAGTGGGAGGTTTTCCGGTGCTCAGTGCGAAAACAAAGGGCGGGATCGAACCGGGTGGGTCCGCCCTCTACATCATGAAGAAATCCTCGCCCGCCAAGCAGGCGGCAGCCTGGCAGTACGTCACGTACCTCGATGGCACCCAGAGCCAGGCGGCCTGGTCGGCGGGGACCGGCTACATCCCCGTGCGGAAGTCGTCCACCAAGACGGCCACCTTGCAGACGTTGTGGCACTCCAATCCCGCCTTTGCCGTTGCCTACCAGCAACAAGTCTCCGGTATCACGACTGCCGCGACGTCCGGTTCGGTGATCGGCGACTACAACGATGTGCGCACCGCGGTGCTCAACGCCGAGATGTCGATGTTCCAAAGCGGGGTCTCACCAGCGGCGGCCCTCGCGGCCGCCTCGGCACAGGTGACGTCCGCCCTCCAGAACTACAACCAGCGCATCGGGTCCTGAGCGGGCAGAGGCGCTCGGGTAGTGGCGTGAGCCGTTCACCCTGGTTTCACGTGCCGGACGCGTCCGCGCCATCCTCCTCCGTTACGGTGCCGCCTGCATGGACGCTCTGAAGATGATGCCATGGAGGCGGAGGTCCGGAGGTGCGCTGGCCACGGCCTTCCTGGTGCTCATTCTTGCCGTGATGGCCGGCGTCGCCGGAGCGGCGTCACGCAGGCCTCCTGGTTCGGCCAGCCAGCTGGTCAAGGCGGCGATAGCAGCGGCGAAGCACCAGGGATCGGTGCGTGTCACCGTCCACTTTGTCACTGGGAACGTCACGGGCGAAGTTGTGGAGGACTCAGCGAGACAATCCGGCGTGCAGACAGTGGCCATCGGCAAGGAGCGGATCTCCATCATTCTTCTCAACGGCACGGCGTACGTCACCGGCAACAGCCAAGGGCTCATTTCCTATTTCGGCTTTCCGGCCAGCATTGCCTCGACCATGGCGGGACGCTGGATCTCAATCACACCCAGCGAGCCGGGCTACCAGTCCGTCATTGCGGGATTGACCCTGTCGTCTGCCCTCACGGAGGTCAGCCCCACCGGTACCCTCAGTGAGGGCAAGAGATCCACGGTAGACAACCAGTCCACCTGGAGTGTTTTGGGTACCGGATCCGCCCACCAACCTCCGACGACCCTCTTCGTGGCCACAAGTGGCAGGGGGCTTCCCGTCGGGGCGGTGACGGCACGGCACGGTGGCACCACCTTGACCGGCCAGATCGTCACCTTCTCGCGCTGGGGCGAAACAGTTCACATCCCGCAGCCGACCTCGCCCGTCTCCATCTCCACCCTCTCATCCGGGTCGACGAATGCGGGGTGAGCCGCCATACCATTTTGGGTAGGTGAAGTGCCGACGCCCATATGAAGTAAATCCACGTCATCGGCTCTACCCGACAACCCTGTTTTCACCAACGCCAGCGTGAGCGCGTTGGGCGGGGAACCTCCGCAGAACAACCCGAACAATCAGGAATGCCCCGTTTCGCCCACTCTGTCCCCGGAACTGGCTTCAGGCCACATGGCGCCCCCGTGGCGCCCCCCGTGACGCCCCCGTGGCGCCCCCGGCAGTGGCGCCCCCGGCAGGATTCGAACCTGCGCACACGGTTTAGGAATCCGAAACAACGGCGGAAACGACGGAGCCGGACGGCGGGCAACCGGACGTTTCCGCAGGTCATCAGCTCAATGGCGGAAGTAGCCGGTAGTAGCCGGATCCGGGTTCGTCCCGAGTTGTAGGGACGTTTGTAGGGACACTTTCCACGGTCTGAAGAACCGTTCGTCGCTCACAGCCCTGCAATATCCGAGCGGTTATCAAACATCGCTGACGGAGTCATTTCTATCGATCCCAAGTCGACTAACTCAGCATCCAGGAATGGGCACATATTTCGATTTCGCCGATCGATCGAGCAGGCTTCGGATGCGATAATGAACATCGGGCGCCGGATTTCGTA
>Ga0307372_10007080_pt1 | contig 16206 bp, 19 predicted proteins | sample OX1MG_FD_202533 | JGI IMG/M metagenome (GOLD analysis project Ga0307372, IMG submission 202533) | Soil microbial communities from Risofladan, Vaasa, Finland - OX-1 | ecosystem: Environmental > Terrestrial > Soil > Coastal area > Acid sulfate soil | place: Finland: Risofladan, Vaasa | collected... | reverse complement strand
GCCGTAACCGCCGAGTCTATCCCCCCGCTGATGCCAAGGACTGCCCCGTCGGCCTGGCTCTCTTCGACCTTCCTCTTGATGAACGCGATTATCCTGCCCCTCACCGAGGAAAGGTCAAGCTCGGTCGCTAGCAAGAATCCACTCTGGGCCTGGCGAACTTGAAATAGTTTTTCTATGGGGCGGTGGCACGCACGTCATGGCGAAGAGGGACCTCGACGACCGGCTTTTCTGGCTGGCAAACGAGAGGGAGATAAAAGACGCCAAGACGACCGACATCTACTTCCTCAACACCAAAGAGGTCCTGACGAAGCACCATATCGATTCGGAGGTGACCATGGAAGTCTACGCGCGCGACCTACCAGAGAACGCGACGTGGGGCGTCCTGAGCGGCGTCTACGAGGTCGCGAAGCTCCTGGAGGGGTTGCCGCTGGACGTGTGGTCGTTCGACGAAGGGTCCATCTTCCTAGCCGACGGCAGGGGTGCTCTGTACGAACCCGTGATGACCATCTCGGGAAGATACAGAGACTTCGTCGAATATGAGAACCCCGTGCTAGGGCTTCTCTCGTCTTCGACGAGCATCTCCACCAAGGCATCGAGGTTCAGGGTCGCCGCGGGAGACAGGCAGGTCGTCAGCTTCGGGACGAGGCGGGTCCACCCTGCGCTAGCACCCCTCGTTGAGAGGAGTGCATACCTGGCAGGTTTCGACGGGGTCTCCAACGTACTAGGGGGGAAGCTGTTGGGGGTCGAGCCCTCCGGGACGATGCCACATGCCCTCGTGCAGGTGCTGGGCGACCAAGAGAGGGCGTGGAAGCTCTTTGACGAGACGATGCCCAAAAGCGTGAAGCGCACGGCGCTGGTCGACACCTTCTGGGACGAGAAGACCGAGGCCATCAAGGCCTTCGAGACTCTTGGGAATGACCTGTGGGGGGTCAGGCTTGACACGCCAGCCTCGAGGAGAGGGAACTTCCGTCAGATCATCGAGGAGGTGAAGTGGGAGCTGAAGATAAGGGGAGGAGGCGCTGTCAAGATATTCGTGTCGGGGAGGCTGAGCGAAGAGGACGTGGTCCAGCTCAAGGACATAGTCGATGGGTTCGGGGTCGGAACGGCTGTGGCGTACCCGCCGAGCATCGACTTCAGCGCGAAGATTGTCGAGGTGCGTGAGAAGGGGAAGACCTACCTCAGGGCGAAGAGGGGCGGCCTAGGAGGAAGGAAGGACGTGTACAGGTCCAAGGGGTTCAAGGACACCGTGGTCTTCCACGGCACAACTGCCCCGAAGGGATCGAAGCCGATGCTCCGCCAGATAATCAAGAAGGGCAAGCTGGTCGTGGAGTTTGAGGGCGTCGATTCGATTCGTGGCAGAGTCGTCAGAGAACTGTCCGAGGTCACGCGCGCAGAACCTGCCCTGGTCTGGGGCTAGTCCCTAGAAGGGAGGAAAAGGTTCGACGCGTGGCAGTTTCGTCTTCATCCTGACTTGCGTCAGTCGAGGTTGCCCGTCGAAGCACGCCACGCGTCTCCTTTCGGCGGCTCCGGGCTTCGTATATATCATCCGCTCTCACCCGACGCCAATCCGAAGAGGACCGCGCATGAACGAGCCTCAGAACCGTTAATTAGCTCCGTCTGACTATTTTCCCCGAACCGACTTGCTTGAGGACGACCCAGAGGAGCAGAAGGCGCAGCAGCAGGAGCAACCGCTCACCTGGCAGCAGGCCCTCGCGAACGACCCTGAGTACTACATGAACACGAAGCAGGGGCAGCAAGAGCTCGCCCAGATGATCCGCAAGGAGTCCGAGAGGCTCCTCGAAGAGATTGGCAAGTCGGTGAAGCACGCCAAGGACATAATCTGGCTCTCGAAATGGTGCCTCTCCTGCAAGTTTCACAACGACCACGGCTCAAAGACCATGTGCAACAAATGGAACGCACGCATCGTGAAGCCGTTCTACGGCACGCCGATCTGGGAGAAGATGGAAGTGAGGGGGAGGGAGGAGAAGGAGCTGGTCGTCGCCGACGTCGACTGGGACAGGAAGTGGAGAGAGATTTCGGACAAGATAGTGGAGTGGGCCGTCGAGAAGGTCAACGGCGGCTATCCATACTTCTGCTATTCCAACGAGTAGGAACGGAACGGCCGCAGACCAATCCAGACGGGTCACCCTTTATATTCCGTAGGGGGTTCGCCCGAACGTTTGGCCGCGGTGGTGTAGGCACTCCCAAAAAGAGTGGCGCATCTTGGTTAACATGGGAGGCTGTGGATCGCCAAATGAAGCAGATACCTCTTGATCGGGGGTTCGAGTCCCCCCCGCGGCCCCTCACGATTTACAGTTCGGTGGCGAGGCAGTTTATAGGTAGAAATCCGTAGAGGCTAACTAGTTCGGTTGAAGGCGATAACACACGACGTCTTCTCTCTAGGGGTCGGCCTCTACCTCGTCTACCACGTCGAGCGGCCGCCAACCCTGTCTTTCCTAGTCCTTGTGGTATGGCTCGCCTTCATCACGAACCAACTCATCGACGTTCTGGGGCACTTCACGAGGGGCGGCATGCCCATAAGGTCCTTCTGGACGCATTCGGTCTTCACTGCTCCCGTGTGGGGGATTGCCGCCGCGCTCGTGTCGGCGTACCTGCTGGACATCATCCTCGGGCAGGCGATGATGACCTCCCAGGCGCTCGTCGTGAGCGGGCTCGGAGTCATCTTCGCTTACTCCCACCTTCTGCTCGACGCGCTCACCGAAGGCGGGGTGTATCTCGGAAGACGAAGGGTCGCCCTCGCGCATCTGAGGTACGACAACCTGGTCCTCAACTGGGCTTTCACAGCTCTGGGCATACTGTTGCTCTTAGCCACATTCGTCTGACGTAGCTCCGTCGTAAATGATTATAGGAGTGACTTGTTCGCCAAAAATCTCCAATGGTCTGTCAGAAATGCGGAAGGACGGTGGACGATAGCGCGGCCTTCTGTCCGTATTGCGGTAACAACTTGAAGCAACAGACGATGGGCCCATCAAGCGCCGCGGGTGCCAGCCAACCGACGCTCCTTCTCACCTCGAACTACGCATCCGGGTACAAGGTGGACAAGGTCATTGGGATGGTCTACGGAATCACCGTGAGGTCCCGCGGAATCGGAGGGAACCTAGTGGCCGGCCTTCGGACCATCGCGGGCGGGGAGATCAGGGAATACACGCAGCTCGCCCAAGTGGCGAGGCAGGAAGCTCTCGACAGGCTCTCCAATCACGCGAAGAGCATGGGCGCGAACGCCGTCTTGAGCGTGAACTTCGACTCTACCGAGATGGCCCAGAGCATGGAGGAAATCATCGCGTTCGGGACGGCTGTGGTCGTCTCCCCTGTCTCAGGCGACCAGCAGCTAGTGAGACTGAGCTAGTTCCTACTTCCAGGCCTTCGCCCGCTCGCAGAACGCGTCGGCCTCGTCCTGGGCCCGAGGGCAGTGCGCATAGTGTGTGATGACCTCCCGGAGCGCTTCTTCGACGGGGGTAGGGGCGCCGGGGCAGAGGGCGTCGAGCTGGGAGCGTATCTCCGCGAGAGGCTGCCAGATCTCAACCGGGATGACGACCGTCACTCCTGCCGTCTTGCTGGATTTCATGTTATACGGGAGATGCAGCCTGCGAGCCTGATATCTGGCTTTCGGGTTCTACCGCAATTGTCGTACATCATGCAGTTTCGAGGCATCTACTCTACGGATTAGCGGCTCCCCGTCACGTTCCGCGTTCCGCTTCACTGCTTCGCCTGCCTCGCCTTCCGTCGATGAACGGGCGAACCTCACCCGCCCCCTGCGAGAGATGTTGAGGACAGCTACAAGGTCCCTGTCCATCCACCTCTCGCACTTCTTGCACCACGGTTGGTGATAGTGCTCCGCATCGCCTCGGATTGGCACTTGGAGTCTCTCCCCGCATCGTGGACAATCCATCGTGGTCCCTCGCGTATCCTTCCTCGATAGGGTGATCACCGGCACCCCTTCCCATGCAGCCTTGTACTCAATCTGCCTCTTCACCTCATGGAAGGGCCATGAGTTCATCCGGTCTCTGAACGATTTCCCTTGGCCGTTCCCCTTACGATAGAGGTTGCGGATTCCCCTAATCTCCTCGAAGATTATCGCCCGTCTATTCGCCTTCGCCTCCTGCACAATTTGCTTCGTGACTCCATGAATAAGCTGCTTTGTTCTCTCCCTCCTCCTCTTGCCATACTTCGAAGAGATTGATTGGAGCATTCTTACATCGTTGCGCTTGAATGACCCAACGATACTTCTGGTATTTTCTGCAATCTCTACTACCTTTCTCATGTCGTAGTAAGTGACCTTCTTCTCGTTCCCCACGGTGAGATTGCGAAGGTTTCTATCAATTCCAACCGTGTTTATGAATTCTCCGGGCTCTGCCTCGATTTCTCTTGAGATACAGATAGAAAGAGAGGTGGCTGTGAGGGTGAAAGAATTGATTCTCTGCTTTGCATCTGATAGGATTCGGAGTGTATGAGTGTTTAGCGGGATGTATTCGCAACTACCATCACGCAGTTGAACTCTCAGCTTGCCGTCTTGAACCTTGACATCGTAGCACGACACGAGAAGCGGTTTGGAGACATAAGAGCTCTTGGTAAAGACGCCTATCTTGATAGATTTCCTACGCGCGGAGAGGATACCCGCGGCCTTGCTGATTGCTGCCAGGCGAAAGGTCGAGCGGGCTTCGTATTTTTTGAGCTGACTGTAGCATAAGAGGGATAGCTTCTTCATCGAGGGAGTTGCATGGTTCTCCTCTTCAAACTGCAATCCGACTCTTATGCAGTCGTTGACCATGAGGCGAAGGTCTCGAGAAGTGCGAGAATCCCAGGAGCTGCTTGATAGCTCTGCCTGACAGCCTTGATGACTCGCACATCCTTCCTGATTGATATGGTATTTCAGCGCCCATACACTAGGGACGCAATGATTCCAGCTTTCGCATTGCCCGACTCCACGCTTATTAGACCACGAGCGGAATCATGGCCATCGTGGCTGAGCCCGAAAAGTTCAGGATAGGGTGCAGCGGCTGGTCCTACAAGGACTGGGTCGGGCCTTTCTACCCCTCCAACACTGAGGCCAAGGACTACCTCAAGCTGTACTCCCGGACTTTCGACTGCGTCGAGATCGACTCGAGTTTTTACAGGATCCCCTCACTTGGCATGGTCAGCCAGTGGAAGAACATCACGCCCGACGGGTTCACGTTCTGCCCGAAGCTCTCGAAGAAGATCACGCACGAGAACAAGCTCGAGAACTTCGAGTCGACGCTCCTGTACTTCTACAGCGTCATGAGCAAGCTGGGGAACAAGCTTGGGCCGATAGTCGTCCAGTTGCCGCCCTCCGTCAAAGTGGAGAAGCACAAGGCGGCCATGGAGAGGTTCGTGTCCTCCCTCGAGCCCAAGTTCAAGCACGCGATAGAGTTCAGGCACAAGTCGTGGTTCACCCCAGAGACCTACAAGCTCCTCGAGAAGAACAACGTCGCGATGGCATGGTCGATCAACCAGTATCTGCAGACACCCCCGGAGGTGACGGCCGACTTCGTCTACCTCAGGATGGTGGGCACGCGCGAGATCACGCAGTTCACGGGCATACAGAAGGAGATGAGGGAGGAGATGGAGCACTGGGCCAAGGAACTCAGGGATAAGAGAGCGTCCATCAAGGGCAGCTTCGTCTTCTTCAACAACCACTTCGCAGGCTTCGGGCCGGAGTCCGTGAACGAGTTCAGGAGGCTCCTCGGTATGATCGAGGTCGGCTGGAGCAAGGGACAGGAATCGACCCAGGCCACGCTGTAGTGCTTTCTAGATGTCGCAGAGCGCCTGGAGGGCTATATTCCACGTGGACCTCAACGCCTTCTACGTCTCGGTGGAGGTCTTGGACAACCCATCACTCAAGGGCCTCCCGGTGGTGGTGGGGGCCGACCCCGAAGGTGGTAAGGCGCGCGGCGTCGTGATGACCTGTTCCTATGAGGCGAGGAAGCTCGGCCTAAAGTCGGGGATGCCGATCTCGACCGCCTACAGGCTCGCTCCAAACGCGGTCTACCTGCCGCCAAGGTGGGAGCGCTATGCCGATGTCTCGAATCAGGTGATGGCCATACTGAGGCGTAGCGGCGAAAAGTTCGAACAGACCGGGATTGACGAGGGGTATCTAGACGTCTCAGACCGGACCAAGAATGTCGAGGAGGCGAAAGACCTAGCGATGGCGATCAAGAAAGACATACGGGACTCCCTGGGGATAACTTGCTCCATCGGCGTCGCGCCGAACAAGTCGCTCGCGAAAATCGCGTCCGACAGACAGAAGCCAGACGGACTGACGGTCGTGCCCTTCGACGACCCGAAGGGCTTCCTAGCGCCCCTCCCCGTCGCGGTCATCCCGGGGGTGGGCCCGAAGACGCAGGTCTTCCTGAAGGAGCACGATATCGAGACCATCGGACAGATTCAGAAGATGTCGGGGCAGGACCTCATGAAGTGGTTCGGCAAGACCGGGGTCTGGCTCTGGGGGGTCATCCAAGCCGAGGAGAGGCTCCCTGTCCTCGAGAGGGACATGATGAAGTCGATGAGCGTCGAGAGGACTTTCGACGCGGACGCCGAGGACTTTGAGAAGGTTTACGCGCAGGCGGACATCGAGGCCCGCGAGCTCGCTCAAAGGGTTCGGGACGACAATATGACGTTCAAGGTCGTGGGGGTCAAAATCCGCTTCAAGGGGTTCAAGACCTTCACCCGGGAGACGACCCTCACAGGCTTCACCGACAGCGAAGAGGCCATAAGGCACGAGACCCGCGTCCTCCTGAAGGAGTTCGAGGCGAAGAAGAGGCCGGTAAGGCTCGTGGGTGTGCGCGTATCGCACCTGAAGCGCGAGAAGGCTGAGCTGACCCGGCTCGACGAATGGGCGAAGTGACAAGTCGTGGTCATCGAGGCGACTATCTGCCACATCATCCGGGGGCGCAAACTGCTCCTGAAGAAGGCGACGAGGGGGATAAGCGTCGGGAAGTGGAACGCCCCCGGCGGCAAGCTCGAGCCCGGCGAGACCCCCGAGCAGTGCGCCCGAAGAGAGGTGCTAGAGGAGACGGGTCTCCGAGTCTCCCAACTCTTCTATCACGGGACCCTCACTTTCATGATGGACGGCGGGAAGACGCTCCACACCAGGGGCTACCTCTTCTCCACGAGCAAGGCCAAGGGGAGAGCGAGGTCGAGCGACGAAGGACCGGTGAGATGGTTCCCCATCGACGCCCTGCCGATTGACGAAATGTGGGAGGACGACCTGTTCTGGATCCCGCTGATGCTCAGGGGCGTCAGGTTCAACGCGACGTTCACCTACGATGCGGCGAACCGCCACGTGACTGGGTTCGCTATCGCCTCGCGCGATGCCTAGCGACCGCTCAGATGCCCAGCGCTTGACGGAGGCCCTTGTACCTGTTGCGGAGCGTGACCTCGGTGATCGACGCGGCGTCGGCTATGTCCTTCTGCGTCTTCCCGTTGCCTTCAAGGGTAGATGCCACGTAGAGGGCAGCTGCCGCCAGCCCCATCGGGTCCTTCCCCGCGACAATCTCCTTCTGGTGGGCCTTCGTCAGGATCTCCAGCGCCCGCCTCTTAGTCTTCTCTCCGACCGTTGCGCGTGAGGCAATCCGTGAGACCGACTTTATCGGGTCGGGGACCGGCATCTGGAGGTCCATCTCCTTCAGCAGTATCCTGTACGACCTCGCCAGGTCCTTCTTGCTCACGTTGCTCACCGCGGCGACGTCCTTCAGCGTCCTGGGCACCTCCATGTCTCTGCATGCCGCATAGAGCGCGGCCGCCGAGATCTGGATGATGGATCTGCCCCGGGTGACGCCCCTCTCGACCGCCTTGCGGTAGATGTAGGCCGCCCTCTCTATCACCTCGTCGTGCACAGCAAGTTTCTCCGCGAACATCTTCATCTCGTTGAACGCCTGCCTCAGGTTCCTATCGAAGGAGTTCGCTGCCTGACTCCGCTTGTCCCAAATCCTCACCCTGTCCATCGTGTGCTTCATGGTGCCTGAGAGCGAAGAGCCTGAGGCGTCCCTGTTGGAGGAACCGATAACCGTCGAGAGGCCCATGTCGAATGAGGTGATCGAGGTGGGCATCCCCGTCCTTGCCCTGCTCTCGCCACCCTGCTCGTCGGCGAACGACCTCCATTCGGGTCTACTCTCTTCCAGCTTCTCCTTCATCACGTACCCACAGTTAGTGCAATAGAACTCCCCTGTGTTGGAATCTTCTGCCAGGGGCCCTTTGCCACATCTCGGACATTTGTCCGCCTTACGTTGTCTCCCTTCAAGCCCGGGAGAGTTGAGTCTATACGACACTTTCTATCACTTAGGTTATAATGCTGCCCGCTTATATTTAAATGTGTTGGGTCAAACAACGATAAATTGGGATAAACAACGAACAATCGTGGTTTTTCCGTAAACTCTAAAAGACCCTGATGTTAACTCTCGCCGGATGATTAAGGTAAAGATGGCGGAGATTTCCAGCCGTCTTGGCAGTTTTACCATAATAAAGATGGGTCAGGCTGTTTTAATCAGTCCGTGCGACACGAGGATGAAGATTCTGGAGGCCCTCTCAAAAGGCCCTATGACCGGCGAGGAGTTAGTAGGAGAGACTGACGTCTCCTATTCGTGCGTGATGGACCACATGGACTTCTTAGAGAAACTTGGAGTCGTGAAGGCAACACTAAAGAGAAACGGGGGAGGGAGGAGAAGGATCTGCTTTCACATGAGCGAGGACCCACTGGAGGCGATCGAAGAGCTCTTTTTGACGACGAAGTCTAGTCGAGTCAGTAAGGTAGTCTGAATTCCTTTCACGAATCGACTATGGCGGTCTTCGCGAGGAAAGAACCGCTTTTCATCCCCTTCCATAGGGTCGCGGGTTAGACTTGGGCCTTCACTAGGCCATGGGGACCTCGTCAGATAAACCGAAGAGTCACGGACTGCTTATTACTCAATCCGGTCTCATCAGCGGCCATGAAGACCACGAGGGCCCTCAGGAAGAAGCTTGACAACTGGAAGCAGAAGCCGATCGTAGCCCCGGGAGTCCATGACCCTTACTGCGCAAGGATCGCGGAGAAGCTAGGGTTCGAGACCCTATACATGGGGGGCGCGGCGACGTCGATGTCCAGGCTCGGGATGGCCGACTTCGGGCTCGCGGCAGCCACGGAGGTCCAAGCGAACGCGAAGTACATCACCAGCGTCACCGACCTGCCGCTGATCGCGGACTCGGACAACGGCTACGGGAACGCCCTGAACACGATGCGGACCGTCAAGAACTTCATCCGGGCGGGAGTGGCAGGGATTCACATCGAGGACCAGGTGATCCCGAAGCGGTGCGGCCACCTCAAGGGCAAGATGGTCGTCTCGCTCGAGGAGATGGTCGGCAAGATCAGGGCTGCGAAGGAGGTCATCAGGGAGGAGGACCCCGACTTCGTCCTCATCGCGCGGACGGACGCGAGGGGAGCGGTCGGCGGGGGCCTGGACGACGCCGTCAAGCGCCTGAAGGCATATCGGCGCGCCGGGGCCGATCTGGTCTTCGCGGATGGGCTCCTGTCGAAGGAGGAGCTCTCGACGATATGCAGAGAGACCGCGGCCCCCACGGTATTCCACCCCACAGCCATCTCGCCGCGGCTCGGGGTCGAGGAGTGCCACGAGATGGGCGTCGCGCTGATGATCTACCCGTTCGCCTCGATACACGCGATGTCGGTCGCGGTCTGGGACTTTCTCGTGCAGCTGAAGAAGGAGGACACGAGGGCCCAGGTCAAGTTCGAGGAGAGATACAAGGCACATCCCCTGAGCGACCTGCGGAAGCTCTTCGACCTCGGAGGCCTCGAGGAGCTGCAGCGCTACGAGCGGGAGTTCATCCCCGCGGAGGAGGTCAAAGCGAAGTACGGAAAGCAGACCGTCGGCATCTAGTCACGGCTCGACCTGCGAAAGGATTTCGAGGAGCGCCGCGTCCTCGACGTGCCCCCTCGCCGAGGCCCAGAACTCCTTCGCCAACGAGGGGTCCCCTCTCTCGTTCGCGTACTCCCACGCCTGTATCGCCATCTCCAGCTTGTCCGCCTGCCGCACCAGGCGCGCCTCCGGGGTCTTGCCGCCGCTGAACTCCTGCCAGGCCTCGAGATAGAGAGCCCTCTGCTCCTCAGATAGCTCGCTCAACAGCTCCTCCATCGCCTTTGTCTCCATCTCGATCTTGCGCTTACCTGACCTCTCAGCCGGCATTGCGTCCCCGACGATCGCCTCCGGAAGATCGTGGAGCAGCGCGAGCCTCAGCGCCTTGCCCGTGTCCAGTCCGAGCGAGTCGCTGAAGATCAGGGTGATGAGCGCAGTCCGGTAAGAATGGTCCGCCACGGACTCGGGCCGCGCCATCCCGAGCTTCTTCACCCAGCCTCTCCTCATCTCAGCCTTGAGCCGCCCTGACATCAAGAAGAACTGCAGCAGGCTCCGAGAGTTTGCTTCGGGTCCGATGTCCATGCTCCGACCGTCGACATACGAGATAATAACGCTCGCGTCAGTACCCTGACTTGACCAGGCCAGCGTAGTCGAAGACCATCACCCCGTCGCTGTTTGTCAAAGCGTACTGGAATTCCTGCTTGTACTCCTGCGCGCTCGATGTGGTGAAGACGCCGACGCTGGCGATGATTCCAGGACGGATGTACTGGTCGTAGCCCGTGCCGTACGTCTCCAGAATCAGCAGGTCGGGTTTCAACGTCGTTGTGAGGTCGGTCGAAGTCACAGCGGTCTTCCCTGAATAAGAAGAGGAGAGGTTCGCCAGCAGGGCTCCCTGCGAGCTGGAAGGGAGCGTCGACATGTCCAGGTTGACGCCGTCCTCCCCATCGGAGAAGATCGAGCCGGGGATCTCCTGCGTGGAGGCGGTGAAGTAGAGGGCGAAGAAGATCTTCAGGCCTCGGTCGTGAGCCGAGGCCACGAACTGGCCTAGAGAGCTGTCGGTGAAGAGCAGCGTCCCGGACCGGTAGACCTGGAAGAAGATCGTGTTGAAGCCGTGCGAGGTGGCGGTGTCGAGCAGTTTCCCGAAGTTCGACTGGTTGACCACCCCGTTACCCTGGTTCACGTACAAGATGACTGGCTTTGATGCCCCCGAGGCGGACGTGGGCTGCGTCGCGTTGGTGGAGGACCCGAGCTCCGACGAAGACTGGCTAGAAGTCACTCCCTGGCCTTGAAACGAGCCGGACGCCAACAGGTATCCGATGACCACGACTATGGCAGTCCCGCCTACGAGGTAATATCTCGTGTTCGAACGCGTGGAGTCCCGGCGGCTCTTGCGTCTGCTCAGGTGGCTTCCCCCCTTGCGCCACGAAGGATAGTTATTAACCCGAAAATCGAACAGTCTTTACGCGTTGATCGTCGCGGTCATCGGGGCTGGCAAAATCGGAGAGGCGGTGGCCAACTCGATCGCAAAGTCGAGGCGGGTCGCGACGGTGATAATGACCAAGAGGAACGTCTCGACCTTGCCCCGCTCAAAGTCGGGAAAGACCGTCGTGACCTCGGACAACAAGGAGGCGGCAAAGAAGGCCGACCTCATCGTGGTCGCGGTCAAGGCAGGGGACGCGAAGCAGGTGCTCAACGAGATTTCGCAGTTCACCACCGGCAAGATAGTGATATCGTTGATGGCGGCGATCACAATCGAGAGGCTCGAGAGGGTGCTCCCGAAGGCGAAGGTGGTCAGGGCGATGCCCAACATAGCAGCGGTGATAGGCGAGGCGATAACGGCGTACTCGCTCGGCGGCAAGGTGACCTCCGCTGACGAGGGAGAGGTCCAGTTCATACTCGGTTGCTTCGGAGACTACGTGAAGGTCCCCGAGCCGCTCTTGAACCCCATAACCGCCCTCAGCGGCAGCGGCCCCGCGTATATCGCGGTCGTGATAGAGGCGATGGTCAGCGCGGGCCTCAAGGTGGGGATCCCCCGGGACATCTCTCTCAAGCTAGTCATCAAGACATTGACAGGGACCGCAGACCTTCTCAGCGAGAGGAAGATGCACCCCGCGGAGCTCCGCGACACCGTCACGACCCCCGCGGGCACGACCATCGCCGGGATATACGAGCTAGAGAAAGGGGCGCTGAGGACCAGCATGATGAACGCGGTGGAGGCGGCAACCATGGCCGCCGAGAAGGTCGCGAAGAAGTTCGAGAGCGACGTCTAGCGCCTCGACCCAAGAAGAAGCGACGCTCAAGAGCGGGAGTTCATTCAAGGGTGAAAACAAATTCACACGGCCCAAGATAGGCCTAGAATTGTCCCCGACTCAGGATGTCACAATTTACAAACAACTGGGATAGAAAGAAGTCCGCAGGAATTGGAGAGAGGCTCAGGACGGCCTTCAACAATCCCGGACCTCTCAAGCCGCGGCTTGACGCACTCATGCACCAGATACAAATCGTGATGGCGAAGCTTGACACCTCGATGGCAAAGATCCGCGACAGAGACGCCGCGCTCTTCGCTAAGACGGTGGCCGCCGTCCAAAAGCACGAGAACCAACGAGCGTCGATGTTCGCAAACGAGCTCGCGGAGGTTCGAAAGGTGGGGAAGATGGTCACGCAGTCAAAGCTCGCGCTCGAACAGATAGTCCTTCGGCTGAACACGATAACGGAACTTGGAGACATCGTCACGACCCTGGCGCCTGCCACATCGATCGTGAGGAGCGTGAAGCAGGACATAGTAGGCGTCATGCCGGATGCCGAAGGGGAGATGGGAGAGGTCTCCAGCCTGCTGAGCGGGATCTTGGTGGATGCGGGCTCGATCGGAGGCTACACCATGAACTTCGAGACAGCCAACGAAGAGGCGGAGATGGCTCTCTCCGAAGCAGCGGCTGTGGCCGAGAGCCGGATGAGGGAGAAGTTCCCGGACATACCTCAGTCGGCAGAGGCGCCGGAATCGTTCGAGACCGCATAGGCGCCGCGCAAGACCGCGACCGAGGCCTACCCCTTGGGCTGACAGCCTCCAGTTCACATAGGACCGATACCATCCCCGGGACGGAGGGTGGCGGCTTGGCGTTCTGCACGAAGTGTGGGGCAGAGGTCCCTCCCGGCGCTGGATTCTGCCCATCTCGCGGTTCCGCCATGAGATCGGCTGGCGGGCAACAGGTGCCTGTGAGCGGCATCAGCGCGGTCTCGAGAGACGTCCGGGCGCAGGAGTACTGGGTCAAGAGGCTCTTGGCGTACGTCGTCGACGCAATCGTAGTCTACGCTGTCGTCGGGCTCGCTGCCGCAGCGGCCGCCCTCCCAGCGTTCCTCGCGGGCGTCTTCGTCCCCGGCTATTCTCCCCCAATATTCCCGTTCGGGGCGTACTTCGGGACTTTCGCCGGCCTCCTTTTCGTCCTCTATTTCACCTTCGCAGAGGCGACCTACGGCAGGACGATCGGGAAGGCCGTCATGGGGCTGCGAGTCTCCGCGGACGGCGGAGGACGGCCGACGCTGGGCACCTCCTTCCTAAGGAACCTGAGCAAGATCAACTGGGTGCTCCTACTCCTCGACGTGATCTTGGGACTCGCGTTGGAGGCGGGATACACGAAGAAGTTCAGCGACAGGTATCTGCGGACGAGCGTCGCTCAGGTCTAGACGCGTGCGGGCCTTGTTCTGGACAGCAGAACGAGCGTTCTAGGCCATAGCCTCATCTAGAATGCCCCCGCTTGGCTTGTCCGGTAGCAAATCACCATGCAAACGAAGCGAACGCAAAGTCCGAAGGTAACGGCAACTATACTGTCGGCGTCGGTCCTCACGCTTTTTTTGGTAGGCATCTCGTCCCCTCGCCTGCTGGCAGCGACGCCGACGCCCAGCAGCCTAGACGCTGTGGCGACCCTGAACTCCGTCCAGCTCTCGATTCAGACCAAGAACCTAACGTCGGTGAGCTCGTATGACTTGGTCGCGTACGACTCCTCGGGGACGCCCGTCGCCTCCTATACCGGCCAGTATCCGCGCGTGACCCTCGACCTCCCCCCGGGGACGTATCTCTTCGCCGCCACCGCGAACGGCCCCGTAGGTCAACCGACGGTCTGTTGCGCGTGCGCCCAATCCGGAGCGGCAACCACCACGACCCCGCCCGCACCGAAGACGAACTCAGGTCCTTCCACGTCCTCGGCCATCGCATACCCCTGCTTCTATAACAGCCGGCCATTGGAGTATGGCTACTCCCTCACCCAGGTGACAGGCTCGACCAGCCTGACAATCGCTACGCAGCCTCCGTCTAGCATCCCGACCGCCGACGTCTCCGTAAGCGTGAGCTTCAAGAACGGCACGGCAGTCTCCGGCGCGTACGTCTCGGCGAGCGTCGTCGGGGCGGATCAGTCTTGGGGAGACAACTCGAACTTTTCCATGTACGCGCAGACCGCGGCCGACGGAGCGGCTCAGCTGGTCGTCCCCGCGGTTCCTCTGACCGTGACCGCCTCCGAATCGGTCCAGGTAAACCTCACCCAGACCCAGACCACCGTGCATGTCGACGTCGGAGGCCAGCCAGTGAACGTCACACTCTACTACAGCCCCAACTACGTCTACCTGAGCGCGTCGGCCCTGCTCCTGCCGCCCCAGACAAGCCTGAGCATGGTCTTGAGCGCCCAGATGCAGTCCCCGCCGATTCTATACGCCGGAGGCTCCGTTTCCTCGACGGCCTCTCCCAACTCCTCGCAAGGGCAGCAGGGGCCGCAAGGCGCAGTGGCGGCCTCGGTCAACAGCCAGTCAAGGACTGCCGCCCAGATAACCGCCATCCCGCCCATCCCAACTTTTGACCTCGTATCGCCTGCGTCGACCAAGCAGTCCTCGAACATTTCGGGCGTTACCCTCCTCGCGATTGGCACAATCGCCGTAGCGGGTGCGGCCGCGGCCATAGTCGGCATAGCGATTTCCAGGACAAGGCGCTGAATTGGGGCCTCGCCGAAGGCCCGGCCCCAGGCTTTTCTATCGTCCCTAGAGAGAGGGACGCGTGGACTGGGCCAGGAACGTCTTCGTGAAGAACGCGAAGCTCTATCAGCTCGTTCTCGAAGGGATGTGGGAGAGGGGCGAAGAGGACGCGGTCGCAATCTCGTCCTATCTCGGCGAGGAAGGGCTCAAGGGCTGCAGGGTCCTTGACGCCCCGTGCGGAATCGGAAGGGTGGCGATTCCCCTCGCTAGATTGGGGTTCGATGTCTCGGGCATAGACCTCTCGCCCCATCTCGTCGGGGTGGCCGACAAGAAGGCGGCCCAATTCAAGCCGGCGAACGGAAGAACGAGGTTCCTCGTCGGCGACATGCGCGAGCTGGGGTCGAGGTTCGCGCCGAGCAGCTTCGACGTCGTGCTGAACGTGTTCACCAGCATCGGGTACGGATCGGAAGAGGACGACCTGAGGTTCTTCAGGGAGGCCAGGGCAGTGACTAGGAGAGGTGGCCTGCTTCTCATATCCGGACTGCGGAACAGGGACTACATCGCGAGGAACCCGTCTCAGAACGTCTACGAAGAGAGCAGGAGGCTGCTCGTGCTCGACACGTATAGCTTCGACTCCGCGAGGTCGCGAGAGAAGGGGGTTTGGAGGTTCTACCTGAAGCGAGGGGAGAAGGGAGGGGAGGCGCTCAAGTTCGCAGGAGAGTTCCCAGTCGACATCAGGGTCTACTCGCCGCACGAGCTCGTCCCGCGGCTGGAGGCGACCGGATGGAGCGTGAAGGAGACCTACGAGTCGTTCACCACGAGGAGCCCATGCAGGGCGGACAGCCCCGTCTATGCGCTCGTAGCCAAGGCGGCATGACCGACCAAGAGCAGCTTCTCGCTCCTCCTCATGGCCTTGATTTCCCGCTCCCTTCGGAGGGCCTGTGACCTGCCGCCCAATTCCTCCTTGTAGACGACGGCGACCGGAAGCCGCGACCTGGTGAACTTACTGCCTGCGCCCGAGTTGTGCTCTCGCACTCGCCGAACGAGGTCGGTGGTGCATCCCGTGTACAGCTCCCCGGTCTTGCATCTCAGCACATAGACGGTCCAGCCCAAGGCTCCCGAGATGACCAGCCTTCGGAGCGAGATATCTCCCTTCCTCCTGGGTGTCTACTCGACTTGGCATCCCTAGGGTTTTCGAACCGGATCTGCGCGCAAGCCTATAAAGGGGAGCCCGGTCTCATAATCACTGACACCGAGCCGATTAACCATGTCAAGACCAGCCAGCGATTCGAAGGAGATGAAGTGTCCGAAGTGCGGCAAGGCCTCTCTGAAGCGCAAGGAAAGCGGCGTCGTGTGCAACTTCTGCGGC
>Ga0307372_10007078_pt1 | contig 16207 bp, 9 predicted proteins | sample OX1MG_FD_202533 | JGI IMG/M metagenome (GOLD analysis project Ga0307372, IMG submission 202533) | Soil microbial communities from Risofladan, Vaasa, Finland - OX-1 | ecosystem: Environmental > Terrestrial > Soil > Coastal area > Acid sulfate soil | place: Finland: Risofladan, Vaasa | collected... | reverse complement strand
CACGACCTAGCCCGCGCCGCCGGAGCCCAGACCATCACCCGCCCGACGTACCCAGGCGCGCACACCACCGTGCCCGACGTTGACCCGCTGGCCGGGCTCACCGCAAGCCGACGGCTCGAACTGGCCGCCAGCGAGCAGGCCGCCAGCTACGTCCGCGCCGCCCGCGAAGCCGGCCACACCTGGCACGACATCGGCACCGCCATGGGCCTGGTTCCTGGTGGCGACGCCCAGCAAGCGGGCGAGACCGTCGCCGAAGCCGCGTTCACCTACGCCGCCGGGCACCCGGACACCGAGCACGCCCGCCGCTACGGCCGCTCGGTCACCTGGACCTGCGGCTCCTGCGACCGCGCCATCAGCGACCACGGGCTCAGCAACGGTCCCGCCGACGACGAAGTCGGCCACACCGACAACTGCCCGAGACTCGCCGCCACCGTCGACGCCTGGGACGCCGAATGGGGCGCCATCGAAGCAGACTGGGAAGCAGGCCAATGACGTCCGGAGCTAACGAGGCATCAGCTCATCTACCTGCGCTGCACGACGCGCTGGACAGCGCAACGCTGGCCGCGCTCGCCGTCGAGCGCGGTGACCGCGGCCAGGCACAGAATGCCTTGCTGGAAGCATCCGCCGCCGCCGCGTCGGCCTTCCCGGCGGGCAGCCGCGAGGCCGAAGCGCTCAGCATGATCTTCACCGCGATCGATCGTGCGGCGACCACGCCTGAGCCGCGATGGGACGTAGCCCCCGCTCACATCGACGGGCCCGAACTGGGCGGCTGGTGAAACGGCTCACGAACGTCGCTTGCCGGAACGTATCGTGCAGCCGATTATGGCTATAAGGTCGGGCGATGATTGCGAGGTTCGTGGTGCTAATCGCGGTTATCGTGGCGGCGGTGCTGGTATTAGCGGTGGCGGCCGGGCCTCCGATGCATTGTCAGGCACCAATCGCCAAGCCGCCGTTCCGAGGCTGCAGGCACGTAGTGTACGGGTTTTTCGGCCGGTGCCGGAATCATGGATCGCAGCCGGGACGGCGGGTGATAGCCGTTCTGGGCGGTCAGCAGTTGCTATTGCGCCGGGTGTGCACCAGTTGTGGCTCGCCGTCTGTGTTTTGCCGCGCGAGGGATACTGGCAAGCCGTTCCTAGGCTGCAGCAGGTTTCCGTCTTGCAAGAAGCCGCGGTGGCTGGGCGGTTAGCGGCGAGAACCGATGCGGGATCGTCCTGTGATCACGATCGAGCCGGCGGCGCGGTCGTGCAGGCACTGGCGCGCTGGATCCCAGAGCAGCCAGGCGAGGTTCCGCAGGATCAGCGGCGGCCACAAGAGCTGCGCGCTGACTGTCAAAGCCCGCCGGATGGTGTCCGGGCGGCTGAGCCTTCTGCCGTCCCAGACTGATACGGCTTCGATCTGAGTTATCCGCTTGCCGGGCGTTCCGCTAGTGAGGGCCGTCAGCGGCTCGTAGAGGAGCGCGAGCGGGGCCGCGACCGCGAGCGCGGAGATCAGCACAGAGACGCCGGCAGTGCGAGCGACGATATAGCCCGCGGCGGCTGGCACGGCCGTCAAGGCGATGTCGATCAGCCGGGCAGCTATCCGTCTGGGGCGAGAGGCTAGGTCTGCCCAGTTGGCCCGCCAGCCCGCCGCGGCTGACGCCCGGGTTGACCCGAGCGGTGGCATGCCGAGCGCCGCCGGCGGCCTTGCCGCTGGTCGTGCTGTGGTTCCGCTGCTGACCAGCTCGTGGCCCGTGGAGAAGCTGAAGTAGTAGTGCTTCCTTTTCTTGCGCTGGTGGAGGTAGAACAGCTCGTGATGCTTGCATGCCGGGCAGTGCTGCCATATGCAGTAGGGCGTCAGGTCGACGGCGAAGTCCAGGCTTGTCCCGTGATAGGCGAGCACGCTGGCTTCATCGAATAGGACGGGGCTGCTGATCCGTCTTGACGGGAATGGCTCGGCTGGGCCGGCAAGTACGTCGACTTCAGCCTGGTATGACGACCCTCGTGCCTGGCAGGTGAGGATCCGTCCGAGCCTGATCTGGGTGAGCGGTGCGACGGCATCGAGGATGGCAGAGGCGCCCGGGCCGAGTTCGTTCATCGCGGTGAGGCGGTCCGGGCGGAGTCGTGGCTTGCCGCCGTGGGCGTACACGTTGCGTATCGGGTTGTAGTTTTCCAGTGCGGGCAAGGCCGCGTTCGCGGCCAGGCGGATCGCGCGAGCGATCGGGTCGTGCGGCTGGTCTCTCATCGCCTTGACTGCTGACCGGATCATCGTGATCCAGGTGCCGAGCGCAATCCCGGAAGGATCAAGCTTCTTCTCCCAATTCCGGACGCCATCAGGGCAGATCGAGTGGGCCTGGCACCATCCCAGGGCCAGCACGCCGAGTGTCACGGCTGTTAGTTCCACGAAGTGCTGAGCATCGTCGATTTGGTCGGCTGGGTTTTCGGCGATGGATAAGAGCCTTGCTGGATAAGCGATGGGGAAAGGGTACTGATCTAGCTTGTTCCCGGCCACGTGCAGCCTCCCAGCGCGCCTCACTTTGAGAACACCACGCCGTAAGGAACTGGGCAATACGTCCTGCGCCTTCGGGAGGTCACGTTTGGCGCGCTGCGCGAGAGTCAAGGACGGCCGAATATGCCGAGGCTGCTAAATGTCGGCGTTTGGTGGTCTGGTAGACGTTGCTCTGTTGCTACGCCTGGGTGGCGCGGAGATCGGGCAGGGCGAAGAGGTCGGTGCCTTCGCGCAGGTGCCTGATCAGGAACTGCGCAAGAGCATCCGGTTTCAGGTCGATCCGCTCTAGTGCTACGGCGGTCAGCGGGACGGGCTGGAGCTGGTATTCGCCGCGAGCGGGATCGTTGAACTCCGGTCCGCTGCGGTCGGCGGCGTTGGCGGACCAGGAGCGTGCGCGGGCGAGGTAGAAGTACTGGCGGTCACTGCCGTGGTCGAGCGTGTACATCAGGCTGTGAATGTCGGCGGTCGCGGCGATCTCCTCGCGCAGTTCCCTGGCCAGCGCTGTCTCCTGGTTCTCGCCGTCCTCGACGCCGCCGCCGGGCAGGACCCAGTACGGTTCCTGGCCTGGTCGCACTCGGCGGATGGTCAGCAGGTCACCGTCCGGCGTGATCAGCAGGGCGCGGACGCGAATGGTCATGGTGCTCCTTCGGGTGGCTTCCATTCCCGTCGCGGATGCGAGGCTCGGCTGGCGAACCAGTATCGCCGGCCGGGCAGGGGGTGACCGGGACGGTGGCGCACCAGCCGGTCAGGTTCCAGGCGGGGTTCGACAGTTCGGCGAGCTTGGCCAGGCATGCTATCGCGTGGGGGCCGCTCATCTGCCGCAGGGAGATGACTCCGAGGATGCGGAGCGCGAGGAACGGCCGGAGCCGGGCTGTCACGTCGCCGCCGGGTGCCAGCGCTGTCCCGAGGTCGCCGGCGAGCCGGTGCAGCAGCGTGCTGAGCGCGGCGTGCCGTCCTGCGCCTGTCTGCCAGGTGCTAATGATTTCGACCGAGCGGGTTGTGACGCGCAAGTGGCCGATGACCGGGGTGGCTATCGGCGGGACCGGGGCCCGAAGTGTGCGCGCGTACACGCCGGGCTGGTAGGCGGGCACTAACCAGCCGCCCATGCCTAGCAGGTACCACAGGAAGTTCGCGGTGTCGCTGGCGAGGGCGTTGCGCCCGGCGTGCTCGAAATCCAGCCAGCACAGCGGCTGGCAGATATTTGGCTCGGTGACGTCGCCTTGCGTGATGGCGGTTACCCAGCGGGTGTGCCTGGCTAAGGCTGAGCGCAGTTCTGGGAGGTCTACTGGCCAGCCCGGTCCGGCTTTCCGCCCGTCGGCGACCAGCGTCCGGGTGGCAAGATCAGCCGGGCCGAGCCGCTGCCCATCAACCACCCAGGTCGGCTGAGGCGTGTGGGTGTACCAGCGGTCCAGCCGCCCGCGTGGAGCCAGCCGCGCTGCGTGCAGGTCCGGCACGCATTCGTCGAGCGTCCTGGTTGCGCCGGTTGCCTGCGCGGCGGCCAGCAGGCTGTCGCAGACCTGGTTGACCAGTGCCGGTACTGCGGGCAGGTGACTATGGTCGCGGTCAGCGGTGTTGATGCAGTCGGCGAGAAGGCTCACGCAGCGCCCCGAGGCGAAAACATCTTCGTACACGATCTCGCATCCGTCGATGGCCTGCCGGGTACCCACTAGCCGGGGGACGGGCATTAGTTCCGCCACCATCCGCTGGCCGGCCAGCTCGCGGCGAGCCTGATCACGGGGCAGGACTTTGCGGAAGGTCCCGTCCGGCGCGTGGTAATGCCGGGCCGCGGTCACCGCGGAGTGCCCGGCCTGGCGGCAGGCAGGGTGTCCAGCCACCATGCCAGTACGGCATGGGCGAGCTGGACGGCGGCCTGGTCCTCGTGGCGAGCCGCTGCCACTACACCAGCGGTCAGGCTGGTAAAGGACGCCGGGAACCGGTCGAGGATCGCGTGGAAAGCTTCGGTATCGCCGGGGTGTTCTTCGCCTTCGGCGCGCAGCCCGACCTTTGCGACCAGGGCCGTCACCTTGTACAAGGATCGGAGATCGAGTTCGGGCCTGAGAAGCTGCCGGCGGATCTCGATCGCGGCCGCTACCCCATCGGCCAGGCTGGCAAATGCGTCAGTCTCTTGATCGGGGCGCGGCAGCGCCAGGTTTTCGGCATGCCACAAAACCGGGAGGACCCCGGTGCCGATCAGCCTGAAGGTGTGCAGCAGCCGCGGCGTGACCGCCCCCGCCGCGCATTCGGCGGCCGACAAGATCGTGAATCCGAGCTTGACGCCGCCGAGCTGCCCGGCAAGTTCGCCCAGCACTGCTCGCAAACTGCCGAGTACGTCCTGTTCAGCCACCGCCAGCACATCCAGGTCTGACCAGCCGTGCTGGTACTTGCCGCGGGCACCGCTACCAGTCACCGCCAGCAGCGACGCCAGAGGCGCCGCCGGATCGGCCATCCGTGCCAGCAACGCATCGAGGTAGGCGGCGAGCCGGGACGGCAAGCCCAGGTCGGCAACGGCGATCCGCCGTGGCACGGCCCGACGCCAGCGGCTGCTGGCCGCGATGCTGTCCAGGGTGCGGCAGAGCGCTAGGCGCGGGCCGTTGTTGTCGATCACCACGTCGGCAAGCTCGCGGATACGCTCGGCACCCCGGGAGCGCTTCACAGCGTCCCGTTCGCGGACGTCCGCCGGTCCCGCCGTGCTTCTGGCCTCACGCACGCCTGAAGCGGCGTCCAGGTAGACCACCATCAAGTGATCACCGAGCAGCTTGGCCAGTTCGACGGTCACGCCGGCGCGGTGCAGGCTCTCGATCGACACGTGACGCTGGAAGTGGTGGGCCGCGCAGTACATCTCCAGGCCGAGCACCAGGAGTTCGGCGATGCCGACCTCGTCGAGCGCGTATACGTCGGCGATGCCGCACCGCGCGGCGGCGACCTCCAGCAAGTAGCCGATCTTCAGACGGGCATACCCGTGCCGGGTTGCCAGGTAAGCACCCGCCGTGCTTTTTCCCGACTCCGACAACCCGCCCAGGGCCGTCACGTGCACCTCGTGCAAAGCCAGGCCCGGAACAGAAAGGCCGAGCCGGTCGCGCAGCAGCACACGCAGTTCATGCTGCACGTCCAGGATCGGCTGGTCGCCCACCACGATTGTCCGCGCGAACCGGCCAGCGCCAGCCAGCGCATGCAAGTGCTCATTCAGAACACGCTGATAGGCGGCGTACCGCTGGGTGACCTCTCGCTCACGAGCCAGCACCCGCGCCGTCCCCGCCTCCGGCTCGGCCGCGTGTAACAGCAGGACGCCCCACTCGCCAGCACCGGCCCGGTCCATCTCGTCCCGGTATGAGGCCAGCAGTTCCCTGGCCCGCTGGACCGCCGCCTCGTAGCCAAGAAGCTCCCGAACCGCGGCCGTCGCCACGACACTGGCCTCCAGCATCGGCATGCCCCGGTCCACGAGCTGTACCGCGCCCGTGGTAACCGTCGTCGCCGAGCGGGCTAGATAGGACCTGGCCAGCACATCCACGACCTCTTCGATGGCCGCGCGCCCGAACCACCAGTCCGCCAGCCCTCCCGCCCGGGCGTCCTCCCAGCGTGGATCATGCGCGTCTAACGACCCAGCCTTCGCCACGCCTCGCTCGCAGGCCAGCAGCCGGATCTGAGTGCTCTTGCCGACGTTGTCAGGACCACTCACAGCGACCGTAACCACCATCCTTGCCCTCCTCACGCCCGGGCCGCCTCTGGGCGACCCTAATCAACGGCACCGACAACCATCACGAGCCGCGTAACGCCGATCACTGTCCCGGCCCGGCTGCGTTCAAGATCAACTTCCAGCCCGCAGGGCCGTTCCCTGCTGATGTTCGGTTGCCATCGTAACATTGATCTGCATCACCGTACACCTTGGCATTAACTAATGATCATGGTGAAGGCGCCGCGCCCCTGCGGGCGCAGCGGGAGGGGCCGCCACTGAATGGCTGTTGTGCTGAAGATCAACCCGGGGTTCGATGCCTCATACCCGTGGCTGCAGATCGGTACTGGTGATGGCGCGGTGGGTTCTCCGCTGGAGTATTACCTGGCGCCTGCTGACAAGGGCGGCGAGCCGCCGGGCGTGTGGGCTGGGCGGGGCCTGGCGGTTCTGGGGTTCGCGGAAGGCGCGGTGATCGACCGGGCGGTGTTCGAGGCGCTGTTCGGGCAGCATACGGACCCGCGCGATCCGTCGGGCAAGGCCCGATTGGGCCGGGCGGCGCAGCGGTTCGTGCCCGAGGAAGACATCTACCGTGAGCTGGTCGCGGCCGAACCGCATGCCAGCGAGGCGCGCAGGGCAGAGCTGCGGACGCTGGCCAAGGCGCAGGCCCGGCATGCGGTTCCGTTCTGGGATGTCACGGTGTCGGTGTCCAAGTCGGTCACGCTGTTCTATGGCGGGTTGCTGGCCAAAGCTGAGCAGGAACGGCAGGCAGGTTACTCTGCCGACGCTGATCACTATGAACGCCAGGCCGCTCATGTGTGGGAGGCGATCATGGTCGGCAACGCGGCGGCTCTTGAGTACCTCCAGGACGAAGCCGGCCTGACCCGTACCGGATATCACCGAGGAACGGGTGCCGAGACGACGGCTGGGCTGGGTAAATGGGAGCACGCCCGGAACTGGATTGTCGGGTCCTTCCGCCAGCACACCTCCCGCACCGGGGACCCGCAGCTGCATGTGCACAACCTGGTGCTTGCCAAGGTGGTCACCGAGCGGGACGGCCGGTGGCGCAAGCTCGACTCCAAGGCCCTGTACCGGTTCCTGGGAGCGGCGGCCGCGGTCGCCGCGGCCGAGATGGAGGCGGCGCTGACCCACGTCTTCGGGGTGGCGTGGGTGCCGCGCCGGGACGGGCATGGCCGGGAGATCGCCGGGATCAGCCAGGAGCTGATGGACGCGTTCTCCTCTCGCCGTCAGACGATCGTCGGCCAGGCGCGGCGGATCGCGGAGGAACGGCAGCGCGAGCATGGCCGGCGGCCGGACGCGCGGCAGATGTTCCGCATCCAGCGTGATGTCGCGCTGCGGACCCGGCCGCCCAAGCCCGGCGAGCCGCTTGACCTGCGCGCGAAGCTGCTCGAATGGGAGGCCATGGCACGTGACCGGGATGTCGGCGAACTGGCCGCGATCCCGGACGCGGTGGCCAAGGCGGCCCGCCTGGCGCGAGGGCAAGGCCAGTGCGGCGCAGCGTCTGCCGATGAGCTGGCGGCGGAGCAAGCTGGGCCGTCCGCTGAGGTTTTCCGAGTGGCGCGGAGCATCGTTTCGGAGTTCGCGCGGCAGCACGGCCGCGCTCCGGATCAGCCGGAGCTGGCGCGCATTGTGAGGTTCGCCAGGTTCGTGACCCGGCGCGGCTCAGAGGCTGGCCCGCCCGGATCAGGACTGCTCCTGCTCCGCGCCTGGGAGGCTCAGGAGCAGCGCGAGGAGCAAGCTCAGCACCAGATCCGGCGCGACATCGGCCGGGCCCAGACACGCGCGGCCGGGGAGCGTGGCCAAGAGCGCATCCGGGAGCAGGCGAGAGAGCGAGCGCACGAGCAGGAGCGGGTCCGGATCCGGGTTCCCGCCGGCCAGCCCGGCGGTCCTGGCGGCTTGACCGAGGACGAGGCCCGCCGTGTCATGGCTGAGGCTCTGTTTACCGTGCAGGGCAAGATGACCACATGGACCAGGGCGGATCTGATCCGGCATCTCGGCGAGGCGCTGCCGGCCGCTGCGATGGCCGGCCGTGCGGCGCTGGAGGCACTGGCCGACCGCGTGGTCAGTGGCAGGTCGGGGGAGGCGGTGGCGTTGCTTTCTGCTCCGGAATGGCCTCGCGTCCCCGATGGCCTGCGCCGCTCGGATGGGGAGAGCGTGTTCCGGCCGCACGGAGCGGAGCAGTACGCGACCCAGGCTCACCTCACGCTGGAGGAGCAGCTCACGGCGCAGGCTCAGGCGACCGGTGCGCCAAGGGTTGATCCGGATGTCGCGGCGCTGTTGCTCGGCGCTGACCGCGCTGTCTTGGAGGCGCGGCTCCAGCCGGAGATCACGACGGCCGCGGCCATGAGCGAGGTGACGGGGAGCGGGCTGCGGATGGACCAGGCCGCCGCCGCGTTTTTCGTGCTGACCTCGCCCCGCCGCGGGGAGGTGATGATCGGCCCGCCCGGGACCGGCAAGACCAGGACCGCTGTCGAGATGGCCCGGATCTGGACAGCCGCCGGCATGGGACCGGTGGTCGCGCTGACTACCTCCAGCAACGCGCGCAACGTGATCCGCGACGAGGCCGCCAGGCACGATGTTGCGCTGGAGGCGTACAACACCGCCGAATGGCTCGGCCACATCGAGCACGCCCGCGAGTCCCGCCACTCGATCGAGCTGCGGCCCGGGACATTGCTGGCGTTGGACGAGGCGTCGATGATGCCGGTGGCCGACCTGGCTGCCGTGCTGCGCCGCGCCGTCCTGCACGGCGCCAAAGTGGTGGTGACCGGCGATCCGATGCAACTCCAGGCCGTCGAGACCGGCGGCGGCATGACACTGCTCTCCGGAACCCTCGGCCATGTCCAGCTCAGCGAGGCCGGCCGGTTCCGGCACGCCTGGGAGGCCGAGGCGTCGCTGCGGCTGCGCGAGGGCGACGTGACCGTGCTCACCGAATACCAGCAGCACGGCAGGCTCCGCGCTGGCCGGGCCGAGGACATCCTGGAAGACGCTGCCCGCGCCTACCTGCACGACCGGCTCAACGGCCAGCACACCATCCTGATGGCCGCAACCGACGCTATGGCTGCTGAACTCGCCCGGCGGGTCCGGGGCGACTTGATCGCCTGGGGCGTCGTCAGCGGCGGGTCAGCCGTCCGCTTGCGGGATGGCGTTCAGGCGTCGGATGGTGACTGGATCATGGCCCGCAGGAACGCCAACCGGATCGACGCCGGGCAGCCCGGCCGGACGCTGGCCAACCGGGACATCCTGCGCATCACCAGCACTGAGGCGGGCGCTTCCGGGATGCTAGTCGAGGTTAGGCGTCTGACCGGCCGCGATGCCGCCACCGACGGCGAACTGTGGTCGGCTCCGTTCTGGCTCAGCCGGTCCTACCTGCGCGAGGACACGCAACTGGCGTACGCGGTGACGTTCCACGCGGCCGAAGGTCAGACGGTCGATTCCGGAATCGCCGTGTTCACGGGCGGGGAAGACCGGCAGACGGTCAACGTTGCCCTGACCCGCGGCCGGGAACGCAACGAGGCGTGGGTCATCACCGAGTGGCGGACCGCTGACCCGGCGCCCGGCCCCGAGCCCGCTGCTGAGCTAGCCCGGTATGACCGGCTCGCCCGCGAACGAGCCGGACTCGGGCCTGACACCGGGCAGGCCGTCTCCGATGTCGCGACCGCTGAGGAGGTGCTCGGGCAGTGCTTGGCCCGCGACGGACGGCAGCTCTCGGCCACCGACACCCGCGACGCCGCCTGGTCCGACGCTGATCGCCTCGACGTGCTGAACGTCCAATGGCAGGACGTGGTGCGCGAGGCCGCGCAGCGCGACTACCAGGCCGCTGTCCGCGACGCGCTCACCGAGACCCAGGCAGCAGATGCCCTGGACGACCCGGCCGCGACATGGCTGTGGCGATCGCTGCGAGAAGCCGAGGCCGCCGGGCTCGACGGACCCGCCACCCTGCGCCGCGCTGTCGCATCCGGGCCGCTGGAGGACGCCGAGTCGGTCGCGAAAGTGGTCGACTGGCGGATCCGGCAGCAGATCACCGGCATGCCCGCGCTCGCGGCGCGGCCGTGGCTAGAACAGGTACCCGACACCGGGCATGCCGACACGGACCGGTACGCCCGCGAGCTGGCCGCCGCGATGGACGAGCGGCAGCACCGGCTGGGCGAGCATGTCGCCGAGCACCCGCCCGCCTGGGCGCAAGCCCTCGGCCCGGTGCCCGAGCACCCCCTGGACCGGATCGAATGGGAGCAACGAGCCGGTCAGGTCGCCGCGTACCGGGAGTTGTGGGGCTGCACCCATCCGCGCGAGCCGATCGGCTCCCGCCCCGGCCCGCACTCACCGGAAGCCCGCGCTTCGTGGCAGGCCGCTGCCGAAGCGCTTGGTTACCAGCCCGGCAGCCTGCGCGAGCACAGCGACGGCAAACTGTGGGCGTGGCGTTCGGCGTTCACCAGAGAAATGGCCTGGGCGCCACCGTACAAAGGCGACGACCTCGCCATCGTCCGCGCCGAAATACGCCGGACGCAAATCGAGGCAGACCGCGCCCGCCGCAACACCGCCGCAGCCGGCGGCACCGACGAAGCGCGGCAGCGCCTGGCCGACCGGGCAGACATGCTGGCCCGGTGGGAGGACACCGCCCGCGATCTCGCGCACCGGCTGGCTGACGCCCAGGCCGCGTACGACGCCTGGGAACGGGCCACCGCGCCAACCCGGGACCGCGCCGTCGCAGCCGACGCCGAACTGAGACGGCGCTACCCCGAGCAGCACATCGAACCGCTCAGCACCGGCCCCGCAGATCACGAACCAGCCGCGCCTCAGCCACAGCCCTCCGCAGCTCAAGCAAGCCTGCCTGGCTGGCCCGACCTCGGACCGCACGCCGAACGGATCGATCACATCGCCGCGCAACTCCGCGACATCAGCGAACGGCTCGACGACGCCGCTATGCGCAAGGCCCGGGAAGCGGCTGAACGGGCCGCCGGCATCACCACCCTGCAGGTCGAGCCGGACGACCCCGACGCGGCACCAGTCGGTGCCTGGAAGACCGAGATGGAAGCGCGGCAGCGAGAAGCCGTCCTGCACGCGCCGATGCCGCGCGTTCCGCACGCCCAGGCCGTCACAGTTGAGGCTGCCCGCGTCCCCGAACGCGAAGCAGCAGACTAAAGAAAGGAGGAGGTGCTGGCCATGGACGCGAACCAGATCCCCGGCACCCTCCCGGCCACCATCACCAGGTCCCGGCCGTTGATCATGGCGGTCATGGGTCAGTCCCTCGCTGAAGTCGGGCCTGGGAGCCGGACCGCGTTCGCTTGGCAGTGGGCACTAACTGGCCATGGGCAGGCTCCGGTCACCGGGAGGCCCGGGAACGGCAGACCGCCCACGACGGCTGAAATCGAAGCCGAGGCACGGCACGGTGGCTTGGCGTTGATCTGCTTTCGAGCGCGTCTCAGAGGTCTCGGAGTCTTGCAGGCTTCGGCGGAATGGCGAGTCCGGCAGGGCCTGCATGAAGTATTCATATGCGCTGACCCGGCCGGCCGCCTGCGCGGCAATGGCGCCACGACGAGCAACCCCAGGGGAGGTCGCCTCGTTCAGGCGGGCAGTGCCGCCAAGGGATTCGGGAAGGGCGGCGGTTAGCGCCGCGGGCCAGTCGCTAGACATCAGCTGAATGTCGAGCACCGCCGCCAACGCCTCGGCACTAGGGCCATCCCACCGGCGGCGCTCCTCGACGGCCCCTGGGCATGCCCTAGCGCACGCGCCAGCTCCCGGCTAGCCCCGTCGGGGTGGGTGAGAGCCTGGCGGCGAAGCGCGTCGGCGAACTGTAGCCGTAGTGCCGTGTCCTGTGGCCCGGCCGCTGCCGACGCTGGCTCCCGAAGTCGGACGCTCTCAAGCAGGCTGCCTTTACGCAAAGCCTGTCCGGCGAGGAATGTCAGCACAGCGGGCTCACCGTCAAGTGCCCCCGGCGTTGCATTGCGCACCGAGGCCGGGATGGCGACGGGGAGGGGGTGGCCGTCGGGGTTCTGCAGATCGGCAAGGCCGATATCGGCCAGCAGCACCTGGCCAGCGCTACGCGCTTGATCGAGGTACCGTCGCGCAGTGAGGCGGTCATGGTGAAGCAGCGCCAACCCAGCAATCGCCCGCGCGCGTGCCGACAGAGTTTCGCCGACGTCGGAGGCCAGGGCGAATGCCGTGCCAGACTCTGACGGGAACCCGTGCTCATGGGCATAGCTGCCGGTGGCCAGCCACAGATCCTCGGCGGCCACGCTGGTTGTCAGCCAGGAAGGCAAGCTGCTGGTCAACCAAGCGACGATTGCCGCTGGCTGCTGGCGGCGAGAAGCAAGGCGCTCAGCGAGCCGGGCAGCTGATACCTGATCGGCTTCTGCTGCACGGCGGACTACCCGTGCGGCTGACGGCGGCAGAACCGCACAATGCGTGCCGAATGACTCGATCAGGGTCGGTTCCCTTGAGATGGCGACGAGCTGATCACGGCAAGCGAGATCGATCCGCTGGCTGCTCGGTACCATGATCGTGAAGGAGTTGGCGGCTTCGTGGACAGTTCCAGGACGAACCACCTGCCAGACAGGCGGACTGTCGCGCCGAACAAGCACCACGATCATCGGGTATCTGTGGCCTAGCCAATAGTGAAGATGCTCTGGCCGATCGGGGAAGTTCCAGCCTTTCCGATCCCGCGTGGGACGGCGGAAGGCAGACTGTCCTCCTTTGATCTGCAGGCCGAGCATCCTCCCGGTGACAATCCCGCTCTCGGTCACGACCTCCACGTCGGCGTCTACGCCATATTCCCGTCCACCGTCGCGGCGAAAGAAGATCCAGCCCAGCTCCTCTACATCTGTCTGGACAGCCGTCATCGCCCAGGCTTCGACTTTGTGCGACCGCGGCCTGTACATACCCAGAGGTCGCGGACGTGTACTCGGTGAGTCACCGCGACGGCTTGTGGCAGTCATGCCGGGTATTCTCCCAGTCCCTGCGGACAGTTGCCGCCTGCGTCATTGGCGGAAACCTGCCTCACTGCCCAGTTAAGCGCGGCGAACTTCAACGGCGTAGGCGGTGAGGATCGATGTACCCGTGAGCCGGTGGTGAGTGAGCTGAGTTCCAACGGCTGCCGCATCACCCCAGGTGCCCGCATCACCAAGAGCGACTGCCATTCCGCGTACAGCTGCATGTAGTCGGTCAAGCTGGTCGGCGACGATGACGCGTGTACCGGGTGGAGCTGAGGCATTGTGCTCAAACAAGTTGACCTTGTGGATTAGGACCGGCGTGGCGTGGCATGTCTGGTCGTAGTGCTCTGCGAACCAGTTCACCGAATGCGCGAGTTGTTCCGCATCGCGGCGCCAGATACGGTCAGCAGTCGCACCACTCTTACATTCGATGACCAGATACGACCGATCGCCGATCGACCACAACACGTCTGGTCCGGTGTTGGTGTCGCGTTCTGGACGCTGGGCGGTAAAGCCTACGTGCGACGCGAGGTCTTCCATGGCGTCCTCGAACGCATTCGTGCGCTCCGGGTCCCAGACAAGGTCATCGAGCATGGCTTCCACGCCGACGATAAGAGCGTTGCGGGAGCGATAGCGCGCAGACAGGTACACGGCGGCGGCGCGCGCCTGGTCGGCAGCTGACGACAGTCTGCTGTAGCTGACCCCTTCCAGGGGGCGCGTGACACGCGGATTGACCTTCAGCGCGCCAGCTAGAATCTGCTGAGCCTGCGCCGCGTCGAGAGGCTGTGTGTAACGGGCAAGCTGCTCGCCTAGCCAACCCTTGACCCGCTCGTCGCTAGTCGAGTTCATTGCCTCGCCGATCAGACTTGCAGCGGGCCGATACTGGCCCGTCGCGGCTGCGTTGAACGCGGCACGGACATTAACGGCGATTGGGTCCAACCGGGCAGGGCCGTAACTGATGCCAGCCAGAACGTTCCTGCTGGCTGCCACCCAGCCTGGTTCCCGGCTCAGGCACTGGCGCACGGCAGTCATGATCTCCGCCAGCGAGGTGTCTTGTATCTGCTCGGCGATCTGGCGAGACAGCTCAAGCTGAGCGCGGGTCGCGGGCCCGAACCTTGCGAGGTTGCGGGGGTCAGCGATCAGCTGAGTAAGTCTCGGACCCAGGAGGAGAACGGCACAGAAGTCATCGGCGCTACGAACGCCTCGGCCCATTCCCTGCTCGACGCGCTGCAGCTGCCAGCCCACCATTGCGTCACTCTCACCCAGGATGACCGCTTCGCGTCGCTCGATGCCGCCGTAGGCCTCGGGCAGCCCGTCGACAACCAGAACCCGGCATGCATCCCCGGGCAAGTCAATCCCGTCGTACTTGCTGATCAGGATGACCAAGCCAACATGATGGCCAGATACCAGCTGGCCGACCGCGGCCTCGATTCCATCGGCGGCAGCAGTGATGTCCGCTAGGTGTTCCCACTCGTCGGCACGGCGTTTGCTAGGCACCAAAACCACCACATTGACCTCGTCGGCAAGACCACGGATGGCGCGGCGGATTTGATCATCGGGTAGGTTCGGCACAATGTCCTGGGGGGCAAGGATCATCCGGTCACCCAGATCGGCTGCCGATAGCGGCGTTATCGGGTTCTCGGCGCTAGACGGGCGAGCATCGAAGTGGGTGACTAGCACGCTGTCATCGGCGAGGGTCGCTGTGAGGTAGATCCGCCGCTGAGCCGCCGCAAATGACCCGACAGTGTCGATCGGCGGAAGCGGCGGCTTGATCTCCAGGGCCGCGGATGTGAAGACCGCCTGGCAGATCGGCAGCACGTCGATCACGAAAGGCAGCGTGAACTTGAGGTCCTCCTCGTCGTGGATCTCATGCAGAATCCGGGCGACTTGTGCCGCTCTGCTGGCAAGCGCCCAGAACGGCACTGCCACGAGCGCCCCAGGAGCGCCGCTTTCGACGTCCAGTACGGCACCGGTACTCTGCCGCTCTAGGTCAGCGCGGAACATTTCGAGCAGCCTGCGGTAGGCGGCGCTCTCGGACGGAATACGGACGGTGCACTGGGCATCGGTCTTGGCGACCGCAGCGTGCGCGTCGTCGATCACCAAGGTGCCGATCCTCAGCGGTCTGGCTCGCGTGCTCGCTGGTCCGCCGAACACTGACTTGCCGTTGATTAGCTTGTGGATATTCACCACTGCGATCGCTTTGCCAGACAAGTATGCCGAGGACTCCGGGTCATCAACCGTCTCCATCCCCAGGCCGGCGAGGGCCTGCTGCCGGACCTGTCGGGCTAGATAGTTGTCCGGCGACACGTACAGAGCGGGGCCGCAACCCTCGTTCAGCGAGCTTTGCAGCATCAGCAGGCCCACGGCCGTCTTGCCAGTGCCAGTGTTCATCTTGATAAGCAGATCCCGCTCCGTGCGACGCTTCTCCCAGGCATCCAAAACCTGGCCCTGGACGTCACGCAGGTATCCGAAGCCGACAGCACGACCAGGCAGCGACGCAAAGATGTCTCGCGGGGAGACCAGTGGAGCGTGCCCGCTAGCAGCGAGCTTCGAGAAGTCGATCGGCACTGGGACCTACCTTCACGGTCAACCTGGACAGGCCCGACCTAGCCCATAGGTTCACGGGCTTAGGTTGGAAGCCGAGAACACGAGTCAACCCCGCAAGGTTGCATATGGCCGGAGCAAAGCAAGGGTTCTCCTGTGCTAAGCCCTAAGGGTACGTCCGCCACCGGATCGGAGTTGTCGCCTTTGTGTGCGCTCAGTTCCCGTTATGGCGATAGCGTCATGCTTGGCCTCGCACTACCGCTGGTGGACTCACGGAGCGTCCTGCGTCGTGCCGCCGAGGTACTCGGGAACGTGAAACTTCTCCGCGTATTCTCCGCAGACAGCCGTAGAAGGCCGGTTCCAGCCGGACACGACCGGACACACCAAGATCAGCGCCAGAACACGATCAGCGCTGGTCAACGGGCATTCCCGCTGCTAGTGGCAGGTGTTGGGTTCGAACCAACGTAGGCTGAGCCGACGGTTTTACAGACCGCTCCCTTTGGCCACTCGGGCAACCTGCCTTGCGCCGCCTGCTGAGGACGGCACGAAGAAGGATAGCGGAACC
>Ga0307372_10007075_pt1 | contig 16211 bp, 13 predicted proteins | sample OX1MG_FD_202533 | JGI IMG/M metagenome (GOLD analysis project Ga0307372, IMG submission 202533) | Soil microbial communities from Risofladan, Vaasa, Finland - OX-1 | ecosystem: Environmental > Terrestrial > Soil > Coastal area > Acid sulfate soil | place: Finland: Risofladan, Vaasa | collected... | reverse complement strand
GGGTAGACCTCCTTGAGGCCGCCTGTGGTGCTGCGCGTGCCTTCTGGAAACACTCCGACGAGCAGCCCCTCCCCCAGCAGCCGCCCCGCCTGACGCAGCGCGCCGCGATCCGCCGTGCCGCGATCGACCGGGAATGCCCCGCCCTGCCGCGCGATCCAGCTGATGACGGGGACCGCGAAGACTTCCTTCTTCGCCATCCAGAGAAGCGGCCGCGGGTAGGCCGCCACCAGCAGGATAGGGTCCGCGTTGTGCAGATGGTTGGCGACGACCAGCGCCGGTCCGACCGGCGGCACGTTCTCCAACCCCTCGATGCGCAGACCGATCACGAGGTGCAGCGCGGGAACGACCAGCTTGCGCAGATTCTCGAATATCCAGATCTTGATGCGGCGCCAGCGGCGCCACGAGCTCGGCTCAGCCATGCACCCGCCCGCGCTCCGCCGCCTCCGCGAGCTCGACGATCCGCTCGACCACCTCGTCGACCGTGAGCCCGTCGGTGTCCAGCCGCACCGCATCCGCGGCGGGCGCCATCGGCGCCGATGAGCGCGTGGCGTCCAGCCGGTCGCGGTCCGCCATCTCCGCTCGAACCACCGCGAGGTCGCGCTCGGTGCCGCGCAGCGCGAGCTCCGCCTGCCGACGCCGGGCCCGCTCGTCCAGGGAGGCGTCCAGCCAGATCTTGACGTTGGCCTCCGGCAACACCGCGGTCCCAACGTCGCGTCCGGTCAGGACGACGCGACCCGAACGCCCGATGCGTCGCTGAATGCCGAGCAGCTCGCGCCGCACCGCGGGGTGCGCCGAAACCTCGGAGACGGCGCGATCGACGTCGGTCGACCGGACGTCCCAGGTGACATCCCGCCCCTCGAGCCACACGTCGTACAGCCGGCCATCAGCGCGCGACGGGGGCCGAACTTCGATCTTCAGGTGACGGGCCAGGCCGGCCAGGCGCAGCGCGTCGGCCGGCGGGACGCCGCGCTCGAGCGCCGCCAGCGTCAGCGCGCGGTAGATCACTCCCGTGTCGAAGTACAGGGCGTCAAGCCGGCGGGCCGCCGCGCTGGCCACGGTCGTCTTGCCGGCCGCCGCCGGGCCGTCGATTGCGACCACCAGATGGTCCGCCGCGCCGCTCGTCGCTCCCACGCCGTCTCCCAAACGTGCGACTCTGCCCCGACGGGCCGCCCGGGCGTCGCCCGCGTCCCGCTCTCGGCCCACCAGGGGCACGCCTTGGCCGGCCCTGGCCGCTGCCGGCGTCGGACGTGCCCGATGACCTGCGTCGCGGGCCACCGGGACCGCTCTGCCCCTGGCGCCTGGGTCGCTCTACTCCCGGGGCAGACGAACCGCTGCCGGCACCGGGACCGCGATCGCGGGACGGTCGTGGCGTACGACCGGGGCCGGCAGACGTGCGCCGGTCCCGTGAAGGCTGCTCCGGAGACGCGCCCGTCCTCGGTGGAGCTCCCGGACCCGTCTTCCCAGAGCGCGCACTGTTCGGCGCTCCCTGGCCGCCTCGGGACGGTTGCCCGGGCCTGCGCTCGAATCTCCCAGCCCCACCGGCCTGACCGGGATTGGGCCGTCGACCCGGCCCGCGGACGGGTGTTCCCGGACGCGCCGGTCCCGTCTCCGGCTTACCCGGACCGAAGCGACGCGGTCCGCGCGGTCCGGTCGTCTCCTGCGGAGGCGCGGCACCGGGTCGCGGCCCCCTGGGTCCGACCGGCCTGCGGTCGCGCGCATCGTCCGGGCGCCGCTCGTCCTTGCCGGGGCCGCGCGAGGTGGGCGTTTGCTCCGGAGGCGCGGCGGCGGGGCGCGGCCCTCTGGAGGTGGACGGACCTCCGTTGCGTCCCACCTCCGGGCGGCGTCCGAACTTGCGCGGTCCGCCGGGACCCGGCCGCCCTCGATCCTCCCGCGCTGGCTTGCCGGTCTGTTCGCCGACCGGGCGCTCCCCGGGTCGCGACGGCCGGCCCGGCCCGGGGCGTCGCGGGGGATGCTCGGCCGCCGCCGGCTGCTGCTCGCGGTCCCGCTGCCACGGCGGGCGAGCCGGGCCTGCTCCGCGCTGCTCCCGGCCACGCCCGTCCGCGGGCTGGCCGCCTGAGGGGGGCCCTACCGGTCGCGGTCCGCGCCGCTCAACGGGCGGCACATCGGGGCGGCCGCCGGTATCCCGTGGCCCTCGCCCGCTCGGCGGCGCGCCGGGACGGCTGACGAAGGGCCGACGCGGCCGCTGGGCGGCCGGTGGACCGGCCGACGGGCGTCTGGTCGGCGTCGCCTCGTCGCCTACCAGGTGCACCGCCTCGAGCAACTGCGCCACCTCGCCTTCGGTGAGGTCGCGCCACGCACCGGTCGCCAGGCCGCGCACGTGGAGGGGGCCGATACGCGTCCGCGTCAGGCTCAGCGCCGGGTAGCCGACGTAGTCCAGCATCCGCCGTACGATTCGGTTCCGGCCCTCGTGGATCACGATCCGCAGCAGGGTGCCGCCCTCCTCGGCCCGCATCGGACGCACCTGATCGGGTACCACGCGCTGACCCTCGACCGAGACGCCCACGCGCAGGCGCTGCAGCACTTCCGGGGGAGGGTACCCGTCGAGCAGGGCCTCGTACTCCTTCTGGAGCTCGTAGCGCGGATGGGTCATGCGGAAGGCGAGGTCGCCGTCGTTGGTCAGCAGTAACAGACCGGACGTGGCGCGATCGAGCCGTCCGACCGGCACGACCCGCTCCGGCACGTCGACGAGCTCCATCACCGTGCGGCGTCCGCGCTCGTCACTCATCGTCGTGATATAGCCGGAGGGCTTGTTGAGCATGACGTAGCGGCGACGCTCGGGCCGCAGCCGCTGCCCGTCGACGCGGATGTCCTGCGTGTCCGGGTCGACCACGGTGCCGAGCTCGCGAACCACCTCGCCGTTGACGGTGACACGCCCCTCGAGGATGAGCTCCTCGGCCTTGCGCCGCGAGGTCACGCCACGCGAGGCCAGGACTCTCTGCAAGCGTTCCAAACACTACTCCTGACTGGGGGAAAGAGGCGCCCGATTGGGCAACATCTCGTCTCACGGCACCGGGGTCGTGTTGCGCGCGTAGACGGGGAGACGCAGAATCTCCGCGTTCCCCGCGAAGAATACCACCTGACCCGCCGGGGCCCACGGCTTCGGCGTAGCCGGAGGGTTGGAGGTCAGCTCGTAGCGCAGGCTCGCCGCCTGCTCCGGAGTCAGCAACAGCGTTTGGCCGGTCACCATCACCAGCCCCTGCGCCTGCAGTCGTGTCGACAGGTCTCCGACGTCGCCGCCCCGCCCCACCCTGACCCAGCGGTAGCGACTGTCGAGGTCGCTCAGAATCGCCTGGGTGTCCGCGTAGCGATCCGAGCTACCCAGCACCACCGTCACCACCCGGTCGTCTCCGCGCCAGATCGCCGTCACCAGGCACTGGCCGGCGGCGTCGGTCGTGCCGGTCTTGACGCCGTGCACACCCGGGGCTCCCAGCAACTCGTTGGTGCTTTCGAGCGTAATCGGGCGCGCGTTTGGCCCGCCGACGTGCACCGTCATCGTCTGCTGACCGACTAGCCGCTCGAGCGTCTGCGATTGGAAGAGTGCCGCGGTCGCGATGGCCAGGTCGCGCGCCGTCATGACGTGGCCGGGGGCGTCTTCGCCATCTGTGTCGACGAAGTGGGAACCGCTCATGTTGAACTGGGCGGCCAGGCGGTTCATCGCGGCGACGAACGTCGCTCGCGGGTCGGAGCCGCCGCCCATCCGCTCACCGGCGTAGCGCGCCAGGGCCCTCGCCGCGTCGTCTCCCGACGGCAGAAACATTCCGGCCAGCAGATCGCGGACGGCCACCCGGTCGCCGGCCTCCAGACCCATGTGTGAGTAGATGGTTGGATCGACCAGATCGCCCGCCTGCACGGTCACCACGTCGTCGAGGGACACGGTGCGGATGGCGACGAGCGCGGTGACGATTTTGGTCAGGCTGGCCGGCGCCAGTGGAACGTCGGCGTTGTCGGCGTAGAGCTCGACGCCGGCGGTGAGATCGACGGCGAAGGCGGCCCGGGCCGTCAGCTGTGGCACGTCAGCAGTCTCCGGCGCAGCCTGAGACGGCAGCCGCGCCCCGAACCGGCGCGGCGGTGACGACATGGTTCCCGGAGTGGCCGTGGCGCTGGGAAGACCGGCGTCAACGGGTTCGACCGGCGGCTCCTGACGCGACCTGCCGCTGACAGTCGAGGCGAGGCGAATGCTGCCACCGCTCGGAACGACGACCGCGGGCGCGACCGACGAGGCATCGGCGGCATCAATGGGTGTCGCACTCGGCCGATCCGCCCCAGCGAGCGTCAGCACGGCACTCAGACAGAGCAGCGCAACGGCTATAATTGCCCTCGAAGTCCTCGTCGCGCGGCGCCACGGCGCGCGCGGAGGCGCGTTGAAGCCGCCGTCGCGAGCATGCGGGAGCGTCGGGGATCTTCCGGCTCCCGGGCAGCGACTGGGGCGATCGTGCATCGCATCCCCTATGTGCTGGACCTGCGACGATGGCCGGATACCGATTGTACCGGCTGATCCGGCACCGTCGCCCGGGGCGAGCGCCGGGCGCGCTCAGGAGACAGGCGGAGCTGCGTGGCTATTCCCAAGACGCTGCGGCGCATTATACGATCGACCGTGTTTGACCTCGACGGCTACGTCCCGGCCGACGGAATCGACGCCGTCGCGGCGCGACTCGGCCGTCCGGTGGACTCGCTCGTCAAGCTGGACATGAACGAGAACCCGTACGGCACCTCGTTCCGGGTCCAGGAGGTGCTCTCGAGCTACGATCGCTACCACCAGTACCCCGATGCCGACCAGCACGATGCCCGGCAGCGGGTTGCCGAGTACGCCGGCGCGCCGGCCGACCGCATCATCATCGGCAACGGGTCGGACGAGCTGCTCGATCTGCTGCTGATGGCGACGATCGATCCGGGCGACGAGGTCATCGTGCCGCCGCCGACGTTCGGTGTCTACGCGGCCAGGCCACCACTCTTCAACGGCATCGTGCGCGAGGTGCCGCGGAGCCAGGATTTTGAGCTGGACGTGGATGCCATCGAGCGGGCGGTGACCGATCGGACCAAGATCATCTTTGTCACCTCCCCGAATAATCCGACAGGCAACCTCGCGACCAGTCAGCAGGTCGTCCGGCTGCTGCGGACCGGTGCGCTGGTCGTCCTGGACGAGGCGTACTTCGAGTTCTCGGGGAAGACCTTCCTCCCGCTCAGCCGCGAGTTCGACAACATGGTGATCCTGCGCACGTTCAGCAAGTGGGCGGGGCTGGCCGGGATGCGCCTCGGCTACGGTATCTTCCCGGACGCGCTCGCCCAGGAGCTGTGGAAGGTCAAGCAGCCGTTCAATGTGAGCGTGGCAGCGCTCAAGGCGGTCGACGCCGTCCTCGACGACGCGGAGTACCTGCGCCAGACGGTCGGCCGCATCAAGGTGGAGCGTGGCCGGCTGTATCGCCGGCTCCGTAAGCTGAACTTCCTGCAGCCGTTCCCGTCTCACGGCAACTACATCCTCTGCCGGGTCACCCGCGGCGACGCCCACGACATCCACCGCCGTCTGCAAGACCAGGGCATCCTGATCCGCCGGTACAGCGATCCGTTCCTGCGCCACTACCTGCGCGTCAGCGTCGGACGACCCGAGGACACCGACGTCCTCATCGCGGCACTGCTCTCCATGGCCGAGGAGCTCTGACGCCGTGGGGCCGCGAATCGGCAGCGTCGCGCGGCATACCGCTGAGACGGACGTCGCGATCCAGCTCTCCCTGGACGGCACCGGCGACTCCACCGTCGACACGGGCATCCCCCCGCTGGATCACTTCTTGACCCTCTTCGCGCGGCACGGCCAGTTCGACCTCACGGTCACGGCCCGCGGCGACCTCGGAGTGGACGCGCACCACACGACCGAGGACGTCGGGCTCTGCCTCGGGCAGGCGCTGCGCCAGGCACTGGGTGAGCGGCGCGGCATCCGCCGGACCGCGGACGCTGCGGTGCCCATGGACGAGGCGCTCGCGCACGTCGCGGTGGATTGCGGCGGTCGCGGATATTACGTCCAGCGCGACCCCTTCGTCGGCAGCGGTGTCGGCACGCTGGAGGTCGATCTGGTCAGGCACTTCCTCGACACGCTGGCCCACGAGGCGCGCATCAATCTGCACCTGGTCACCCTGTACGGTGTCAACACGCACCACCAGGTCGAGGCCGTCTTCAAGGCGTTCGCCCGCGCGCTCGACGCGGCCACCGCGGTCGATCCGCGCCTCGGCGACCGGCTACCCTCCACGAAGGAGCATATCGAGACCGCGTGACGTGCCGTCTCCCCCGCTGCTCGAGTCTCGTCGTGGACAGGTATTCGCAGATGTCCGTCCCGAAGCTGGTCACTGGAGAACCAGAACCCGCGGCGCTCGCAATCGGGGCGCGACGTGATGCGACGCTCGGGGGCGGCCCCTCAGCACCCCGCGCGCGACCTGCCGCCACACGGTCCGGCGCTCTGCGCGGCAGGAGACGGCCCCGGTGGAGCGGACGCTCTCGACGCAGGAGACTCACCGCATGAATCACGTCGTGGGGTTCCTCGAGTCACGCGTCGCCCGCCCGGGCCGACCCGGCATCGCGCGCGTCTTGGCCATGCTGGCGCTGATCCTGCCACTGGCGGCCTGCAGCGTCACCCGGACCACGAACGTCGCGAGCGCGCCAACCCCGACTGTCGCGGCCACGGGCGCGGCGTCGGCCGGGTCGGCGCGGACTCCGACAGTGATCGCCACCACGCCGACGGCGACCGACACCCCCGCGGCGACGGCTCAGTCCACCAGCACACCCACGGCGACGCCCTCGGTGGCCACTCCTCTACCCGCGACGCCCGCCGGTGCGACCCCCAGCGCTAGCGTGGCGGCCGCGATTCAGGCCGTCATCCAGCGCGGCAACCAGGAACAGCAGCAGGCCCTCGCCGCGCACGACCCCACCCTCATGAAGGATACGGCCACCCCGGACTACTACAACCAGCTCGTGCAGACGCTGGCCGATCTGACGAACTCGGGCGTAGCCGCGATCAAGCTTGCCGATCTCACCTGGGGACCAATCTTGCTCCAGGGCGCGTCCAGCGCCCAGGCCACCACCCACGAGACCTGGCAGACCACGTTCATCGACGGCAGCACCCTCCAGGAGACCGACACCAACGTGTACACGCTGGTCCTCCAGAATGGCACCTGGTTGGTCGGAGACGACCAGCATCCCAACTCACGCCGGCTGCAGCCGCCGTCTGGAACGCCGAGCGGGACTCCGACACCGGTCGCGCCGGTGCCGCCAGTCGGCCCGAGCCAGTCGCGCAATTGGGCCGGCTACGCTGCGACCGGCGGCACGTTCACCGCGGTCTCCGCCACCTGGACCGTGCCGACCGTCGCACCGTCCACGACCCCCGCGGCGGACGCGACCTGGGTCGGTATTGGTGGCGTGGACACCAAGGACCTGATCCAGGCAGGGACGGAGGGGACCGTCGAGGGCGGCCAGATCACCTACGCGGCCTGGCTCGAGACGCTGCCTCAGGCTCAGCAGACTCTGCCGATGGACATCGCCGGCGGAGACACCGTCAACGTGACGATCACCCAGCAGGCCGACGGGAGCTGGCAGATCGTGATGAAGGACACGACAAGGGGGCAGACCTACCAGACCAGGGTGACCTACGCTTCGTCGCGGTCCTCGGCAGAGTGGGTGGAGGAGTCGCCCTCGGCAGGTCGGCGCCTGCTGCTCCCGCTGGACAATTTCGGCTCCGTGACCTTCACCGGTGCCGGCACCGTGAAGGACGGGCAGCAGCGCACCATCGCCCAGACGAACGCGCAGGCCATCACCATGGCCAGCCCGACCGGCCAGCCGCTGGCGCAACCATCTGGGCTCGGAGCCGACGGAGCGAGCTTCACGGTGACGAGAACCAACGTGGCCGCGCCGTCGATCGCCCCTGGCACCACGGGAGACGTGCCCACGAGGCGGCCGTGGGAATGATCGGGCCGTCGCCAACCTCCGCCCCTGGCCGAGGCTGAGGACGGCGAAGCCACGCCGATCGTGTGGCCCGGCGCCAGTCAGGCTCGGCCGTCCCGCTCAAGAGGACGGAGTCGCGCCGCGCAATGCCCCTTCCTGATATTCGAATAACTCCCGGATGCCGCGCTCGGCCAGCGCGAGCATCTCGTCGAGGCGCGAGCGGTCGAACGGTCGCTCCTCGGCCGTTCCCTGCACCTCGACGTAGGCGCCGCGATCGGTCATGACGATGTTGCAGTCGACCTCGGCCTGCCTGTCTTCCTCGTACTCGAGGTCCAGCCGCGTCTCCCCGAACACCACGCCCACGCTCACCGCCGCCACCGCCGTACCCAGCGGAACCGCTTTGAGCTGACCGGTTCGCACCAGGCGCTCGAGCGCCATTCGGAGCGCGACGTACGCGCCCGTGATCGCGGCCGTGCGGGTGCCTCCGTCGGCGCGGAGCACGTCGCAGTCGATGACGACCGCGCGCTCGCCGAGTGCCTTGAGGTCGGTAACCGCGCGCAGCGAGCGGCCGATCAGCCGCTGGATCTCGTGCGTTCGCCCGCCCGTGAGCGAGCGGTCACGCGGGATGCGCTGCGGGGAGCTGCGTGGCAGCATGCCGTACTCGGCCGTCACCCAGCCCTTTCCCGTCCCGAGGAGGAACGAAGGAACGCGGCTCTCGACGGTTGCCGTGCAGAGCACGTGAGTGTTGCCCATCATGATCAGCGCGGACCCCTCCGCGAAGGGCGCGTAGCCGGGCAGAATCGACACCGGCCGTAGCGCGTCGTTTGCTCGGCCTCCCGGCCGCTTACGGTTGTACGTCGCTACCATCGCCGGGGTCGCCTCCCGCGTCACTCCGTCGGCGGGCCAGCAGTGCCCGCCAGCGCTCGAGTCGTGCTGCCACCTCGCGCTCGTAGCCGCGTGTGGTCGGCAGGTAGTACACGCGGCCGGCCAGGTTGTCGGGCAGGTTCTGCTGCTCGACAACCCCCTCCTCGAAGTCGTGGGCGTAGCGGTAGCCCGCGCCGTAGCCGAGCTCCTTCATCAACCCCGTCGGCGCGTTGCGCAGGTGCAGCGGGATCGGGTCGTTGCGCGTCGTGGCCACGTCCCCGACCACCGCATCGAAGGCGCGGTAGACCGCGTTGCTCTTGGGAGCGGTCGCCAGGTATACGGCCGCCTCCGCCAGGGCCAACGCTCCTTCGGGAAGGCCGAGGAAGTGGACCGCCTGCTGCGCCGCCATCGTGACCATGAGCGCCTGCGGATCGGCCATGCCGATGTCCTCGGACGCCGCGCGAACCAGCCGCCGGGCCACGTAGAGGGGGTCGTCGCCACGCTCGATCATGCGGGCCAGCCAGTACAGCGCCGCGTCCGGGTCGGACCCGCGGATCGACTTGTGGAGTGCGGAGATGGTGTCGTAGTGGGCGTCCCCCGCGCGGTCGTAGGTCCCTGCCCGCTGGGACGTGGCCTCGACGACCTGGGCGGGACGAATAGTGCCACCCTCCGCGCCGACCGCTGCCATCTCGAGCGTGTTCAACGCGAAGCGGGCGTCCCCGTTGGCCAGGTTGACGATCAGTTCCAGCGCGTCGTCGTCGATGCCGAGGTGACGCTCGCCCAGTCCGCGCTCTGTGTCGGCCAGTGCGTGCAGCAAGACCGCGCGCACGTCGTCGTCGCGCAGCGCTTCGAGCACGATCACCCGCGACCGCGATAGCAGCGGAGAGTTAACCTCGAACGACGGATTCTCCGTCGTCGCGCCGATCAGAATGACGGTTCCGTCCTCGACGTACGGCAGGATCGCGTCCTGCTGCGCCCGGTTGAAGCGGTGAATCTCGTCGATGAACAGGATCGTCCGCTGCCCGTGCATGCCCAGCCGATCGGCCGCCTGTTTGACCTCGCGGCGCAGATCGGCCACCCCGGCGGAGACCGCCGACAGCTGCACGAAGTGGGCGCGAGTGATGGTCGCGACGATGCGCGCCAGCGTGGTCTTCCCCGTGCCGGGCGGCCCCCAGAGGATCAGTGAGCTGAGCTGATCCTGCTCGATCGCGCGCCGGAGCAGCGTCCCGGGCCCGATGACGCGGACCTGGCCGACGAACTCGTCGAACCCGCGGGGGCGCATGCGGTCCGCCAGCGGCGCCCGTTTGCGCAGCAGATCCCGCCTTGCGGCCTCGAAGAGGTCCATCGCGCCGCCTTTCGTCTCATCGTGCCGGCCTGAGGAATTGTACGGGATGACCGCCAGTCGCTCCCGTTGGCGGACGCGGGACCGCGGGCTACACTGCGCCTGTCGACCGATGATCGCGGATGGGAGGAGCCGAGGTGGACCTGCACGTGGTCGAGATCCACTACCGCAACGCCGACGAGGCACCCGGACGCATCCAGGAGACCGAGGCGTTTCGCGTGGCCGGCGTCTACGACGTCGCTGGGGGCCAGGTCAGCTTTGAGGCGCCCAACCTTCCCGACACGGAGCGCACCGACGATCCGGTCATCAACCTCGGCCTCGTGGGTGGCCACATCGCGGACGCCGTGGCCCACGGTCTGACGTCGGGCAGACGCGTGGTCGTCACCGGCGGCAACTGCGCCCACCTACCGGGGATCGTCGGCGGCCTGGAGCAGGCGCTGGGGCCGACGACCCGCATCGGTCTGGTCTGGTTCGACGCGCACGGCGACTTCAACACCCCGAAGACGACGCTGTCGGGCATGCTCGGCGGCATGCCGGTGGCCGTCAGCGCTGGACTGTGCCACGGTCACTGGCGTGAGCTCGCGCACCAGCCATTTGCGCTGCCCACGAACCGCATCGTCATGGTCGATGTGCGCAACCTCGACCCGGAGGAGGAGCGCTTGATCGCCGCGACCGAGGTGACGGTGGTCCGGCGTGGCGAGTCGCTCGCCGACGCCGTCGCGCGCCTGGCAGCGGACACGGACTTCATCTATCTGCACATGGACCTGGACATCCTGGACCGGAGCCTCACGCCCACGCACCCCACCAAGGAGCCCAACGGACCGGACGTGGCGGAGACGCTCCGGGCCGTGCGGGCGGTGCTGGACAGTGGCAAGGTCGGCGCGCTCGGTCTGGTGGCCGTCTTCGCGCAGGGTCCGGAGGGCCAGACGACGATGAGCTCGGCCATTGAGCTCCTGCGCGGCTCGCTCGGCGCCTGGCGTGAGCGGGTCGAGATTCCGGCCTGAGTGACGCTTCTCAGGGCCGCTCCGCGGTGTCGTGATCGTCGAGGAGGTGGTGGAGCTCCGCGATTCGCGCCTCCACCTCCTCCAGCGTGCGCAGTCCGAACTCTTCGAGGTCTTCACGCACCTCCTCGAGTCGGTCGAGCTCCAGCAGTAACTGGTGTATGTCCAGTCCGTTCGGCTCAGCCGTCGTCACGCCAGCCCCCTCAACGCAGCATCGAGTAGACGACGATGGCGAACGCCAGCGCCCCGACCCCGGCGTACTCGGCCACGTCCCGCGCCTCGACGCCGCGCCGCACCTGGGCGGCAATGAGACCGGCGGCGAGGTAGAAGAAGATCAACAGGGTGGCGCCGCCCGTCCAGCCGGTGGCACGCCAGTAGTTGAGCACCCAGGTGACCTCGCCGAGCAGCAAGCCACCCGCCAGCGCGTAGACCAGGCGACGCCCGAACAGGACGTCCTCGCCCTCGGTCAGCTGCAGGAGCAGCCCCACGCCGAGCAGCAGCACGGTGGTGGCCGAGAACAGGCTTCGGACCTTGTTGATGTAGACCATCGAGAGCGCGACAAACGCGACCACGTGGATCAAGATCGTGTAGACCCCGCGCGCGCGCTGCCTGAGCATCTCGTCCGGGACGAACAGGTAGTGGCGCGCCACGTGCCCCGCGGTGAGCACCAGGAACAGCCCTGCCAGGATTCCAGCCAGCGCGCCGGGGCGGTGATACACGTCGAGCAGCATGACCGCCGCCAGAATCGTGCCCGTCGGGAAGATCCACCCGGTGGGTAGCTCGGAGACCGGCTCGTAGCGGATCTCCCGCGCCTCCGCGGTGGCGAGCGCAAAGGTCGCCTCCCGATCCATCACCTGGGCGGCAACTCCCGCGAGCAACGCGAGCGCCAGCCCTGCCAGCCAGTAGGGGCGCCCCTGGGGATCGTAGATCGGCACACTGCCGGGACCGAGGCTCAGTCGACGCGCCCAGAGGCCGAGCACGGCTATCAGCCCGGTCACGACCAGGGTCTGCAGTATCGCGCCGGTGTACGTCGCGCGGGTTTCGGGCATCCTCGGGCGCTCAGCTCCCCGGTTCAAGACACGGCCGCTCCGGTCACATCGTAGCCGAGCCGGCCGGCGAAGCCAACCCAATCCGGCGTCGGCAGCGCTGCGTAAATCGGTTGAGGGTTTGCGTACGTAGGAGTATAGTAAACGCACAGGACGACGCGACAGGTTCCGCAGTTCCGTTGCGCGTCACGCACCGACCGTGTTCGCCCTCGACACGCCCCGGCAGTGCACTGCCGGACTCATGTGTTCCGGCCGGCTCTCCGGCCGGCGGCCCCGCAGTGGTTCCCGGCACTCACCCGAACAGGAGGGAAGACGATGACGGAGCGTCGCTTCAGTCTCTGGGATCTCGTCTTCGTCGTGCTTTTGGTCATCGCGGCCCTCGCGACCGCGTTCCACTTCGTCCAGGGACGCTACGCCAACGCCCTGATTGCGCTGTGCGCCTTCGTGGTCGGCCTGGTCGTGCTGGCTTTCGGCATCCTCCGCATCCCGGAGCCGGCGCCGCTCCCAAGCCACCGGCAGCCACGCGCACCGCGTGCGCCGCGACCGGCTCCGCCACGCCAGCCAGACGGGAGGTTGCTCGAGTGGGCCCCGGCCGGCGTCATCTCCGGGTTCGTCGCGACGGCGGTGATGACGTGCACCCTGCTGCTGGCCTATGGGCTCGCGGCGGCGTTCAGCACGCTCGGGACCGGGGACGTGCTGGGACGCTGGTTGGGCGCGCTGGTGCACAATCCCCTGGCCGCAACCGCGCGCACGAACCTGGCCGTGGTCGTGGTCCTGCACTTCGTGGCCGGGATCGTCTGGGCACTGGTCTACGCCGCCGCCATCGAGCCGCGCCTGCACGGACCGGGGTGGCGGCGGGGTTTGGTGTTCGCCGGCATCCCCTGGATCTTCTCGCTCGTCGTGTTCATGCCGCTGGCCGGAGCGGGGTTCCTGGGCCTGGCGCTGGGAGCCGGACCGCTGCCAATCATCGGCAACCTCATCCTGCACGCGGTGTATGGCGCCACTCTCGGCGCGGTCGTCGTCAGTGAGGGATTGCTCACCGAAGACGGACAGGCGGTGGACGCGGCCGAACCGATAGCCATGCGCCGCGCGGAGCGCGCCATGGCCCTGGCCGTCCTGCCGGGTCTGCTCGTCGGCGGCGTGGTGGGCTACCTGAGCAGTAGCGTGGTCGCCCCTGGCGCCGCGCCCGCGACCGTGGCGGTGCTCGGCGCGATCGTCGGCTGCGTCGTGGGAATTCTCCTCGGCTCCTACGTCGGTGTGACCACCGAACAACCCGGTCAGTAGACCCCGCGATTCCGCTCTAGCTGGTGCGAGACGGCCGGGTTCCGGCCGCCTCGCTCTGGCGTGACGGCTGACAGGGGCATGGTACTTGCACCCCACAGGCCCGGCAAACCGCGCCGCCGCGCTAACGGGCGCCGACGGCGCACTATCGTTTCAGAGTGTGGGAGGCACGATATCATGCGGATCGTCTTGACTCGTCTCGTGGCCCTGGGACTGCTGCTGGGGGTTGCGCTGACCGTTGCTTGTGGCGGCTCCAGCACCCCGGCAGGTGTTGGAGCCACGAGTTCGACATCGTCCTCGGTCGTCAGCACCCAGGCCGCGAGCCCGACCACGACCTCATCGCCGGTCACGTCGGCCGCCGCCTCGCCCGCGGAGGCCAGCCCGACCGGCAACACGGTCAGCCTGGCGCAGGCTCTCACCAATCTGTCGCAGCAGACGTCCTTCGTGATCAAGGTGACGATGACCGGAGTGACCGGCGTGGCCGCCGTCCTCCCCAACGCGGGCCCCACGCTGGTCGTCACCACGGAGCGTAATGGCGACAACTCACACGTGGTCGTGGCCAACGCCGATGGCACCAAGCTGGCGCAGGTGTGGCGCGTCGGCAGCCAGCAGTGGGTCGACATGGGCAGCGGACCACAGCCCGTAACCGGGAGCACGCCCCAGCTGGTGGCCCTGACCCCGATCGTCAATGCACCGTCGCTCCTGCTCGGGACCTTCTCGGGTGCGGTCAGTCAGTACACCGTCACCGGACATGAGACAGTAAACGGCGTCCAGGCGACGGTCGAGAAGGGCACCTTCCAGGTCAACGACGCGCAGCAATCTATCCTCTTCCCCGTCGCGAGCGCCTCGGTCAACTCGACGATCTGGGTGGCCGACCAGGGCGGGTATCTGCTGCGCGCGAACCTGCAGCTCTCCGGCGCTGCCGGAACGCCGACCACGGGCTCGTCGACGCCGGTCGGTTCACCGAGCGTCGGTGGCGGGAACGCCACGGTGATGGCCGACGTCACGAATGTGGGCTCCGCACCGTCGATCGGCACTCCAACACCGTAGCCCTGCGGCACGGCAACTTCCATCGAGCGAGGGCGGCCCCGGACGGGCCGCCCTCCTCTGCGTCCCTCGTCACCGGTCGGCCGACTCCCACCGGACGGGAGGCACTCCGAGGTCGCGGCGTTGAACCGACTCACCGTGCTGCTGCCGCGTTTCTCGAATCCGTTGTCCGGAACTCTATTTGCTCTTTGCATCCTCGGGGAGTGCCGGGTTCACGCCGCGGCCATGCCTCGCATGCCCCGCATGCCCCCGACCGGTCGCAACGTTCGCCCGCCGCCCGGGACGTCGCGCGTCGTGTCGGGCTGAGAAGGCTCGATCCCGGAGCAGGTGCGCGGTTAGTCGTGGCTGATCCGCAGCAGCGCCGCGAGAATTCGCACCGACCGGCCCCGTGAGGGCCCTCGCAAGGACCATCCGGGCGCGCCGGCCGGCATCCGATCAGCGGCGGCGGAACTGTCCCTGGAAGATGATCGCAGCCAGCCCGGTCAGCCCGATTGCGATCCCGGCGAGCGCCGCCAGGACCCAGGCGGGCGGCGCCTGGCCGCGCAGCATCTCCACCTGCAGCGCCCGGATCCCGTAGGTGACCGGGAGCGCATAGGAGACGGCCCAGACCGGCTTGAGGAGGTTCTGTAGCGGCAGGAAGAACCCGCTGAAGAAGACCGCGGCCAGCAGCACCAGCAGCGAGAGCTGCACCGCCTGCGTCTCGGTGCGGGAAACCGCCGAGATCAGGAAGCCGAGGCCCAGCGACGCCGCGATCAGCAGCGCGAGCGTCAGCGCCAGCATCACCCAGGAGCCCAGAGAGGGAACCCCCAGTGCCACGATGAGCACGGCGGCCAGGATCGCGGTGAGCACGGCTGCCTGCAGAAAGTAGGAGGCGTACTTGCCGCTGAGAATCTCACGCGGACTCACTGGCGCGATCCGGAACAACTCCAGCGAGCCGCTCAGCCTCTCCCGCACGAGAGCCAGCGCCGTGAGGGTCACCGCGACGTGCTCGACCAGGAGCGCCAGGACTCCCGGGGCGTAGAAGGCGACGAAGCCGGGGCTGGTCGGCGCGAGGTTCTTCGACGTCGGGCGGAACGGCGACACGAGCACGTCCGACGGGATGCTGCTCGCTGCCGCCGACACGGCCGCCACGCCGATGGCACCCTGGGCCGGCACGCCGGCCGTCGGCTGGATATGGCTCCGCTGCAATACCTGGACGAGCAACTGGCGATTGAACTCGGAGGTCTGGACGTAGCCGTAGTACTCCAGCCATGTCCGCTGGAGAGGATCGAGCTCGTTGAACAGCAGCTGGATCGCCGCCTGGTGCCCGCTCTGGATCGTCCGGTAGGCCCCGGGCGGAATGACCAGCACCGCGCCGATCTGCTGCGCCGTTAGCTGATCGACGGCCTGGCTCTCGTTCTGGGTCACGCCGACGAGCTCGAACGGCGGGCTGAACTGACTTCGGTACGAGTTCAGGTCGGTCGGCAGCCCCAGGTCGGGCGGGAGCACCAGCATCGTGGTGATCGGCTTGACCTGCGCGTTGTAGCCCAGGCCGAACAGGAGCAGAACCGCGAACGGGCCCACGATCAGGGTCAGAATCAGTCGCGGCTGGCGCCGGATCTGCACGAACTCCTTGGAAAAGAACGCCAGTGGGCGGAAGAACGCACGGCTGACTGCCCTAAGCAACGCGGGCCGCCGTCCCATTGC
>Ga0307372_10007070_pt1 | contig 16214 bp, 22 predicted proteins | sample OX1MG_FD_202533 | JGI IMG/M metagenome (GOLD analysis project Ga0307372, IMG submission 202533) | Soil microbial communities from Risofladan, Vaasa, Finland - OX-1 | ecosystem: Environmental > Terrestrial > Soil > Coastal area > Acid sulfate soil | place: Finland: Risofladan, Vaasa | collected... | reverse complement strand
ATGTGGCCAGCCGGCTCGCCCCTGCCGTCCGCTGGCCGGAGGTCCCCGCCACCCAGCGCCGCGAATGGCGGCTCATGGCCCGGACCCCCGACTTCGACGCCTGGCTGATCTCCTGGCCGAGCGGTGGGAAGGTCGACACGGGCCGGCTATCCCTGGTGCACCACGAGCTCCAAGCCGAGTCCACCCTCGGCTTCGGCGCCGGCCACGTGCACGATGTGACGAACGAGTCCGACGAGCAGGCCCTCAGCCTCCACGTGTACAGCCGGCCCTGACCTCCATGACCTTCTACGAGGTCGCCGGCGACCAACTTGTGGTACGCGAAGTGGCGTGGACCTACGACGGGAGCGGCGAGTTCGAGGACGCGCTCGACCAGCGGTCGGTCGAGGCGCAGAGAGGTGGCGTGGCGGCAGCCTCGCGGTGACGGAGTGGTGACCGCCCGCAGCACCGACGATCTCCTGGCTGAGGCGCGCCGCCGCATTGCGCGGGTGGAGCCCGAGGAGCTCGAAGCGTTGCGAAGCGTTGGGGCAGTGGTCGTCGACATCAGGCCGGTGTCTCAGCGCGCCGACGAGGGCGATCTCGGCTTCGGGCTCGTTGTGGAGCGCAACGTGCTCGAGTGGCGCTTCGACCTGGCGGGGAGCCACGCACTGCCCGAAGTCACGGACTACGACCAGCCGGTCGTCGTGGTGTGCTCCGAGGGCTACGCCTCGAGCCTGGCCGCCGACTCGCTGCGCCAGCTGGGGTTCACCAGGGCCGCCGACCTGACCGGTGGCTACCAGGCCTGGCTCCGCTGGCAGGCCGGGCCCAGGGCGGCCACACCGGACACCGAGACGTAGCCGCCTGCCCGCCCAGCCGTTTACGGCCGGCTGAAGCGGGGCGCCGCCTCGCCGCGCAGACGGCCGGGTGGCAGGAGACGACCGCAGGCCGCCACCGCGAGCGCCTGCGCCGGGCCCGCCACGAGTGCCCCAGAGCCCGAGGACCATTCGAGGTCGTCCGCACTCAGCTCCACCGCACTCAGATCGAGCCCGAACAGGTTCGGCGTCCCCGCCGCATGCGTCGCCACCATGTCCAGCACTTGGCGCATGGGGCCCGCGGGCACGCGCCGGTCGAGGGGCACGGCCTCCACGATGTCGAGCGTGTGGATGACGCAGTGCACGAGCGCGCCCTCCTCGCCGCCACCGGGTGGCTGCCACGCGTGCAGCACCGGCGAACGCAGGTCGGCCAGCAGGGCGGCCACGGGGAGCGCGCCGTCGCGGGCCGCCACGGTGTCCGAGAGGCGGGAGAAGTCACGGCCGCAGCTCTCGAGCTCCGCCATGAAGGCGGGTCCGTCGTAGCGCGCCGGCATCGTCATGTGCGCCACCACCTCCCGGGTGCGCCAGCCCTCACACAACGACGGCGCGTCCCACGCCCCCGGGCCGGCGGCCTCCAGCAGGTCGGCCAGCGCCTCGAACTCGGTGGCGATGTCGTGGGCCATGCCGGTGCCCGTGCCGCCGCTCATGCGTCCAGTCCGGCGAGATACGCCGCGAAACGGTCGAGGGAGGACTCGAACCCCTTCCGGGCCTCGGGTGTTGAGAAGGCCTCGGGCACGTAGGTCTGGTGGATGCGGACCTCGGTCCGGTCCGAGCCCAGCGCCACGAACTCGGAGCGCACCCGCATGCCCGAGTGCGACTCGGTCCACACCAGCAGCTCCGGCGGGCGCACCTCGTCGAACACGGCCCGGGTCGGGTACTCGCTGCCGTCGGCGTCGTTGACCATCACCGTCTCGAAGAGGCCGCCCGGCCGGGCATCGAGCGTGATGCGGTCGCGCGGTGCGCTCACGCCCGCCGGCCCCCAGAAGTGCGCGAGATGGTCGGCATCGGTCATGCAGGCGAAGACGAGCTCGCGCGGCGCGTCGAACGTCCGGCTGAACCGCAGATCAGCCACGGGCCTGCCCCGTCCGCTTCTTGGCCGGCTGCAGATCGACCAGCAGCGCGTCCAGCTTGTCGAAGCGCTCGTCCCACTGGCGCCGGTTCGTCGTGATCCAGTCGAGCGCGCCGTCGAGCGCGGCCCCCTCCAGATGGCACGGCCGGAACTGCGCGTCCCGCCCCCGCGAAATCAAGCCGCTGCGCTCCAAGACCTTGAGGTGCTTCGAGATCCCCGGCAGTGACATGGCGAAGGGGGCGGCCAGCTCGGTCACCGTGGCGTCGCCCCGGGCGAGGCGGCTCACAATGGCGCGGCGTGTGGGGTCCGCCAGCGCAGCGAAGGCCGCGCTGAGGGTGTCATCAGCCAGTGTCGTCATGTCCTGTAGTTAACCCGGAAGTTAGTTAACTGTCAAGTGAAGTACCGGGCCGCTCCTGCCACCGTCGATCCCGGCGGGGTCCATCGTTCCGCCCCGCCGAGGCCACGCAGAAGGAGGCATTCGTGCTCTTGCAGGTCATCAACGGCACCACCCGGGAGGGCCGGTTCAGCGAGCGCGTGGCGCCCTGGGTCATGGGCCGGCTGGGACAGCACGACGCCTTCGAGCTCGAGCTGGTGGACCTGCGGGACCACCCACTGCCTTTCTTCGACGCCGACCCACCGATACGGACCGGGCGTGACTACGCCGACGAAGCGGTCACCCGCTTCAGCCGGGTCATCGACCGCGCCGACGGCTATGTGATCCTCACCGCCGAGTACAACCACGACTATCCCGCCTTCTTGAAGAACGCGCTCGATTCGACCTTCGTCGAGTGGCGCCGCAAGCCCGTCGCCTACGTGGGGTGGGGCAACACCGGCGGGGCGCGGGCGATCGAACAACTGCGGGCGGTGGCGGTCGAATTCGAGATGGCGCCGCTGCGCCACGCCGTGCACGTGCTGCCTGACGTGTTCATGGCACTGCGCCAGACGCCGGACCCAGCCGACACCGCACCCATCGCGGGGCTCGAGCCCCGGCTCGACATGCTGGCGGACGACCTGGCGTGGTGGATGAGCGCTCTCGCTTCGGCGCGGGCCGCCAGCGGGTAGACCGCTGGCATGGAGAATCCCGTCGCCGCGCTTCGCGCCTCAGTCGATCGATTGCACGCTCTGGTCAGTGGGTTCGACGATGCCCAACTCACGGCGCAGTCCTACTGCGGCGATTGGTCGATCGCCCAGGTGATGTCCCATCTCGGTTCGGGAGCGGTCATTTCGCAGCAGAGCCTGCAGGATGTCCGTGCGGGGACGGCGACGCCCGAGGGCTTCAACCAGTCGGTCTGGGACGAGTGGAACGCCAAGTCGCCCCGGGCCCAGGCCGATGACGCCCTTGAGGCCGACGAAGCCCTGACCCAGGCGCTCGAAGCGGTGGACGAGGCCGAGCGGGCGGGGCTGACCTTCCCGATGGGCCCGATGACCCTCGGCTTCAACGACATGTACGGCCTGCGGCTCAACGAGCATGTCTTCCACACGTGGGACATCGCCGTCATGTTCGACGACAACGCCCGCCTGCTCCGAGACGCCGTCGGACTGGTCGTCGACAACCTCGCGCTCCTCGCCCGCTTCAGCGGGCGTCCTGACGGTCAGGAGCGCACCATCGCCGTCCGCACCAGCGATCCCGAGCGCGCCTTTGCGCTGCGGCTCTCGGCCGACGGCGTGGAGTTGGGCCCGGGCGAGCCCGGGCAGTCGCCCGAGCTGGTGCTGCCCGCCGAGGCCTTCAGCCGGTTGGTCTACGGCCGGCTCGACCCCGACCACACCCGTGAGTTCACCGGCGACGCCGCACTGCTCGACACACTGCGCGCGGTCTTTCCCGGTCCGTAGGCCACCGGCCCATAGGCCACCGGTTCGTCGGCCACCGCCTCAGCCGGCTGCGCCTCCGCACGAAGGAGCGCCAGCCGAACGGGCCGCTGGTCCCGGTGTCACGGACGAGGGCCAAGAGACCGGTGACCCAGGCCAGCCAGACGGCGCGCCCGGTTGCGCAGCCCGTGCCCCAAGACGAGGTGGCGGTAGAGCATTCCGGCGCGTGCGGCTCGACTGTCAGTCAGCGCGTAGTTGAACTGGTAATCGGTGAGGTCGAGCTGGGTCAACGGCCAGGTGACCGAGAGCAGCCGACGAATGGAGTCGCCGCGCCACCCGCTGGTGGGCAGGGGGAACAGGTTCGAGGGGGCGTCGAGCCCGGCCCGTGCGGCCATGGCGAGGGCGACCCCGACCACCGGCACGCACCGGGCCGTTCGGGCCACTCCGAGCACGCGCTCCCAGTCGATCGCTGTGTGCTGCTCCTCGGCGTGGCCAACGATCATCGCTAGGTCCGCTATCCACACAAGCCGTACGAACCGGTGGTGCGGCTTTCCCGCATGCGCGGCGAGCACGACGATCTCCTCGGCTGGAGGCAACCCGAATGCCGGCGTGCCGGCGCATTGGAGAGGCTGTCGCCGGGCCCACAGGCTGTCGGAATCAAGTGCCGTCGGCCGTTCTGACGCTGTCTCCAGCCCGTAGTGGACCTCGAGCAGGAAGGTCGGAACCTCGCGATGACTCAGGACGGTGTCGTAGTGTTCGCCCGCACCCGGGCGCGTCACCTGCCATCCGGCGCGCCCCAACACTTCGAGCGCGTGTTGGTGATCGGCCCGGGGGAGGAGGAGGTCGATGTCGTCCATTGGCCTCATACCGGGTTCGGGGTAGCGCGCCGCCACGGCGGGGCCCTTGAAGACGACGGGCTCCAATCCGACCTCGGTCAGCGGCCCCACGGCGAGCGCCACGGCGCGAGGAAGCAGGAGGACCGCCTCCATCTTCAGGGTTTCGACCATGTCACCCAATGTGAATCGGTCTGGGCCCAGAGCATCCAACGAGTCCGCTGCAGCGAGCACTCTCCACAGCAGCGCGCCGATCCGCTGGTCCGAGGCGGCCCGGGCCGCCTCGGCCGGGTCGGCTCCTCCGGCCAGAGCGCGCCGAACGGCAGCCGGGTCGGGATTCCGGCGGCAGGCCTCCCACAACAGGGTGGCCGTCTGCTCGGTCACGTGCCGGCCATCGTCGCTCATCTGCTCATCATGCCGCCGCCGTCGCCGTCGCCGTCGCCGCCGCCGCCGTCGCCGTCGCCGCCGCCGCCGCCGCCGTCGGCCATGGCCACGGCTTCGACTCTTGGCCAATGGCTATTGCAGGTATCCGGTTTGAAAACTCTGCCCTTTTGCGCGATCTCTGGTCCTTTCGCAGGAGAATGCTCTCGCCCGATGCCTTGCGGATTCCGAGGTAAACTGCTCGTCCGCGTTTAGGCGAGTGCGGGAAACGGCGGCAACGATGCAGAGCGATGAACCACAAGAGGATGCGGTGGCACCTCGGGCGGCCCAAGTGCGGGAATCGATTTCGAGGCGGCGGGTCCTCGGGCGCATGTCGCTCGTTGCCACGGCTGGCGCAGCGGCCTGGGTGGTGCCGGAAATTCTGACCGCGCGCCCTGCCGGTGGTGCCACGCTTTCGTCGCCCGTCGTGGTAGGCGCAACGTCTGTAGGCGCAACGTCTGAAGGCCCGATCGCTGTGCCCGCCTCGGCGATACCGGGTTCGACACCGCCCAGTGCTGCCGTCCCCACCCTCGCCTTCACCGGGCTCAACATCCAGCGTGACGCTGAGGTCGGCGCGGCGCTGTTGGCGGGCGGGTGGGCCATGCACCATTGGGCCAGTCGCACGGCCACGTCCGCGCGGGTGGAGGATCCGGGCGCACCTGCCTGATCGGGAATGGGTCCAGCGCGCGGGCGGGTGTATCGCACCCCGATCTTGACAGCGTTGTCGTACCGTTTCGCGGTGCGCACAGATGACGAATGCCTCGGCCGTCGGGTCGACGCGGTATTCACCGGCCTGCGGGATCCCTCCGCAAAGGCGCCCGCCCAGCACTGGTATTCGTTGACCGCAGCGGACGGTCTCGCCGGCACGGTCGACGTCCTGCGCGATGACGAGTCCCTGGCGCGCCGGGTGCGACCCGACGACGCCCTGGGATGGGTCGTCTGGGACGTGAACCGTGCCGCTGCGGAGGCGGGCGCCGAACATCTCCTGTTCCACAGCGGTGCCGTCGAAGCGGCCGGTACCGGCATTTTGTTCCCCGGCGCGTCCGGTTCGGGCAAATCAACCCTCGTGGCCGGTCTGGTCCGTTCCGGGTTCGGGTATCTCACCGACGAACTGGTCGCCTTCGACATGGCGAGCGGCATGCTGCTGCCGTACGCCAAGCCGATCACCGTGAAGCCAGGAAGCTTCGCCGTGTTGTCCGATATGGACCCTGGGGCGTGGCCGGCGCCCGGATCGGGCCACGGGACGGGCCAGGAGTGGCAAGTGGGGGTCGGGGAGGGCACTGGACTTGGGATCGGGACGCCGTGCGCCCCCGAGTTCGTCATTGCACCCCACTTCGAACCCGGTGCCGAAACGACGTTGAACCCGCTCTCGGAAACGCAGGCCTTCTTCGCCCTGGCGGTGAACGCGGTCAATCTCGTCGGGCACGGGTCCGTCGGGACCTGCGCTCTCGGCCGTCTGGCGGGAGAATGTCAATGCTTCTCTCTTGCCTTCTCGGATCTGGACGAAGCCTGCTGCATCATTCTGGAGTTGGTGGCGGGCAAGGCGCCCCGGAGTCCCGCCGACACGGCGGGCCTGGAAGGGGCGGGCCGTGCCCCCTGATCCCGTGCCGCCCGGCCCTCTCGACGGAGACCGGCGGCCAGTGCGTCGGGAAGGCGCCACCGCAGTCGAGTTGGACGACAATTTGGCCCTGTACGACGACGTCGGCCAGCTCCTGATAATGCTCAACTCGAGCGCGGCACTCATTTGGGAGTGCTGTGACGGCGCGACGACCGTGGACGACATGGTGCGCCAGCTGACGGTGGCGCATGCGGGCGACGCGGCCGAAATTGCCGAGGACGTCCGCCGCACGGTGGTCAAGCTGGCGGAGCTCGGCCTGGTGGTCCAGACCGGGCCCTGAACGAATTGCCGCGCCGGCCGGCGTTGGGGAGGATGGACCATGCCCATCGTGCATCTCACGAGCGACGCCGACCCTCAGGAGGTAGCGACGGCGATCGGGAGCGAGGGGGCGGTCATCGTCGACGCGATGGCGCCGGAGGCGCTGTTGGAGCGCATTGAGACCGAGCTCCGTCCTCACTTCGACGCCACCCCGACCGGCCCCGACGACTTCAGCGGTGACCGGACCCGGCGTACCGGCTCGCTGATCGCCCGCTCACCCAGCTGCCGGGAGCTCGTCATGCACCCGTTGGCGCTCGGCACGGCCCGCACCTTCCTCGGGCACGCCACGAACATTCAGCTCCATCTGACCCAGGCCATCGCCATCGGCCCGGGGGAGACGCCCCAACCGATCCACCGGGATCAGTGGGCCTTCGACTTCTTCCCGTTCCCCGCAGGCTACGAGGTCCAGTGCAACACCATCTGGGCGCTGACCGACTTCACCGAGGAGAACGGCGCCACCCGCGTCGTGGTGGGCAGCAACCTTCAAGAGGACAGGCTCGCCTTCGGCCCCGACGACACCGAGCCGGCCACCATGGCCCGCGGTTCGGTGCTCTTTTATTCGGGCAGCGTGTACCACGGCGGTGGGGCCAACCACTCCGACGCCACCCGCATCGGGCTCAACATCACCTACAACGTGGCCTGGCTGCGGCAGGAGGAGAACCAGTACCTCTCCGTGCCGCGCGAGGTGGCCGAGACGCTCCCAATCGACCTGCTGCGGCTGATGGGGTACGACCGTGGGGCCTATGCGCTGGGCTACATCGACGATCTGCGCGATCCAATTGAGGCCGTGCGCCCGGGAATCGGGTCGTCGGGGTTCGGCGCCACCACGTAGCGGCTCGGTCTGGAGTCCGCCAGGGGCCGAAGGTGCAGCCCCTGTGCGATCAGTCGATTCCCAGGTGGGCGCCACTACCGTGGGTGCGTGCCCGTAGAGATCCGACGAGTGGCGACCGATGACCACGACGAGCTCTACACGGCGTTCAGTCGCATTGTGGGCGCCGGCGAGGGTTTCCCGCAGCAGTCACCCATCACGCGCGAGGAATTCGACGAGTACTGGATTCGCCATTCGGTGGCGGTCTCGGTGGCCTGCTTCGGCGGCTACCTGGTCGGTGCCTCGTACATCAAGCCGAATTTCGTCGGCCGCGCCGCGCACATCGCCAACGCCGGCTATTTCGTGTCGGCGCCGTACCGGCGCACTGGTGTGGGGCGGTCCCTGGTGGAGCACTCGCTGCGCGAGGCGAGCCGCCTCGGTTTCGACGCCATGATGTTCAACCTGGTGTTCGAGTCCAACCCTGTCCGCGCCATGTACCGCGAACTCGGTTTCGAGGAGCTGGGACGGGTGCCCAAAGCCGTCGATGGCGAGGACGCGGTGATCTACTGGCGCAGCTTGGAGGACATCGGCGTGGAAGGCGCGGCATCGTGAGCGAGCCCGACGTCACGGTCGAGCAGTACGGCCAGCATGTCGGGGTCGTCACCTTGCACCGGCCTCCCAACAACTTCTTCGACACCGACCTGCTCGAGTGCATTGCCACGGCTTACGAGGAACTCGACAGGTCCGGTTGGTGCCGGGCGATCGTGCTGTCGTCGGAAGGCCGGAACTTCTGTGCCGGCTTGGACTTCGCGGGCAATGCCGACCAGGACATCGCCGCGTTGTACGACGCCGCGCTGCGGCTCTTCGCGGCACCGCTGCCCGTGGTGGCGGCAGTGCAGGGGGCGGCCATCGGCGGGGGCTGCGGGCTGGCGCTCTCCGCCGACTTCCGCGTGGCCACGGCGCAGAGTCGCTTCAGCGCCAACTTCGCGCGGTTGGGCTTCCATCACGGCTTCGCGCTGACCGTCACGCTGCCGGCCGTGGTCGGACGCCAGGCGGCGGCAGACCTCCTGCTGACCGGGCGACGTGTCGGCGGGGGACGGGCCCTGGCTCTCGGCCTGTGCGACCGCCTGGCCGACGAGGGCGACCTGCTGGCACAGGCCCTCGGCTACGCCGACGAGCTGGCGGCGGCGGGGCCCCTGGCCGTGCGCGCCATCCGAGCGACACTGCGGGCCGGATTGGTCGAGGAGGCCCGGCAGGCCATGGAGCACGAATGCGCCGAGCAGACCCGTTTGCGCGGCAGCGCCGACTTCGCCGAGGGTGTGCGCGCCGCGGCGGAACGGCGCGACCCGGCCTTCCGCGGGGCGTGAAGGCGGGGGCGCCGGTCGCTCACGAGCTCAATACGTCCTTCATCTGGAGCGAGCACCGCGGGCCGTTCCGTCTCATCACCGAGGCGCAAGCCCGCCGCTACGACGAGGACGGCTTCTTCGTGCTGGAGGACGCCCTCGGGCGGGACGAGGTGGATGCGCTGATCGCCGCCATCGACCCCTTCGAGGAGCGCCACAACGACGCCCTGCGCAAGCTGGCGGGCGGGCGGTTTCTCATTGCACGCGCCGACGAGATCACCTTCACCACCCACCTGGTGCGGGAGTCCCCGCCGCTGCGCGCGTTCACACGTTCGCCGCTGCTCACGGGCCTGTGCGCCGATCTGTTGGGGCCCGACGTCCGGCTCTACTGGGACCAAGCGGTCTACAAGAAGCCGGGCACCGAGTCCCCGTTCCCCTGGCACCAGGACAACGGGTACGCCTTCGTGGAGCCGCAGCAGTACCTGACGTGCTGGGTGGCGCTGACGGACGCCACCGAGGACAACGGATGCCCGTGGGTGGTGCCGGGCCTGCACCGGCAGGGCACGCTGGCCCACGACTACTCCGACATCGGCTTCGTCTGCCTGCGCGACCCGGCGCAGGCCGTCGCCGTGCCAGCGCGGGCGGGCTCCATCGTCGTGTTCTCGTCGCTGACCCCGCACTCGACGGGCCCCAACCGGACCGACTGCACGCGCAAGGCCTACATCGTCCAGTACGCGCCCGACGGCGCCGTGGTGGTGCGGCCCCAGCGGGGTGGACCGTGCCAGCGCGTCGTGGCCGACGACGAGGCCCGCCAGTACGAGGTGCTGCGGGGCGGGCAGGCGGTCACGCACTAGGCGCGCCGGAGCCCGCCGGCGGCCTGCTGCCCGTGGGCTCGCCGCCCGGGCCGCCCTTGCCCACCTGCGCCGGCCGGCCGATCATGACCGTGGTCGCCGTGACGGAGCCGTCGCTGTTCTTGGTGCCGGTGACGCCGATGAAGGCGCCGACCTTGAGCGCCGAGGCGCTGGAGGCGGTGCCCCCGGCCGGCCCGGGGGTGGTCTTGAAGGTCGTGCTGGACGAGCAGACGACGGTCACCGAGGTCTTGGCATTGGTCTCGACCGTGATGTCGTCCCCGCTCAACCCGGTGATCTTGCCCGAGACGGTGGGCCGGGCCATGGCACCCGGCGGTGCTCGGTGGGCCGCGCCAGCCGCATTGCCCGACGTCGTGGTGGTCGCGCCGGCCCCGGCACCGGTGGCGACGCCAAGTCCGAGAACGGCGGCCATGACGCCTCCTGCGGCCATCGCCTGCCGCGGCCGCGACCAGCGCCAATGGGCGCCGCTCCGCGGTCGCGGCAGGGCCGCCTGATGTTGTCCGGTGCGTGACTGTGGTGTCTTCCCTGTCATGTCGTCTGCGCTCCTCCGCTGCGTACAACCCGGCGATCTGCCTTGCCAGCAGCCTGCGCGGCCGGCATGTGGGTGCACTGCGGGGCCGCTGAGGGCGCGGTCAGGATCGCCGAGCGGCAGCCGGCGGTGTCAGCGGTAGGGTGCAAGGAGTCAGGGTGACCTGAGACAACAAGGGGGTCCCATGCCACACACTGCGCCCGTGAAGGATTGGGCGACCGATTTCGACGTGCTCGACCCGCGCTACGTCAGCGATCCCTTCAGCATCTGGGACGATCTCCGGCAGAGCTGTCCGATCGCGCACACCGACCGCCGCAAGAGCAGCTGGCTGCCGACGCGCTACGACGACATCACCGACATCGCACACGACATCGCGCATTTCAGCTCGCTCAAGGTGGCCGTCATCCCCGGCGACGAGGACGAGGACCCCAACGCGAACTTCGACGGGCCCAACCTCGAGTACGGCCTGCCGCCCATTTCGGCGGACCCTCCCTTGCACACCTGGACGAGGCGGCTCCTCTTGCCGTGGTTCTCGCACAAGCGGGTGGACAGCTACGTGCCGCTGACCCGCGAGCTCTGTCGCGGCCTGCTCGACCAGTTCGCCGGCGCGGGCCATGCCGATGCAGCGGCCGACTACGCGCAGCAGATCCCGGTGCGGGTCATCGCCCGGATCCTCGGCGTGTCAACCGACCTGTCCGACACGTTCACCGGCTGGGTGCGCGACGTGCTGGAGTTCGCTGACGATCCCGAGCGGCGCCAGCGCGGCGCCGAGGGCCTGCTCAACTACTTCTTAGGCCAGCTGGAGGACCGCCGCCGACACCCGGGTGACGACCTCCTGAGCGAGCTGCTCACCACCGAGGTCGACGGGAAGCCGGTGGACGACGGGATCGTGCTCGGCATGGCAGCGCTGGTGCTCATTGCCGGCGTCGACACGACGTGGAGCGCCATCGGCTCCTCGCTGTGGCACCTGGCAGCGCACCCCGAGGACCGCAAGCGCCTGGCGGCCGAGCCCGAGCTGATGGCCACCGCCGTCGAGGAGCTCCTCCGGGCCTACTCCCCGGTGACCATGGCCCGCGAGGTCACCGGGGACATCGACTACCACGGGTGCCCCATGAAGGCGGGGGACAAGGTCCTGATGAACTTCCCGGCGGCCAACCGCGACCCCGAGGCGTTCGAGCAGCCCGACGTCGTGCAGCTCGACCGGGCGCACAACCGCCACGTGGCCTTCGGCTCGGGCATCCACCGCTGCGCCGGGTCGAACCTCGCCCGCATGGAGTTGCAGGTCGCTCTCGAGGAGTGGATGGCCCGTATCCCCGAATTCGCACTGGCCGAGGGCGAGGAGATCACCTGGGCGGGCGGACAGGTGCGCGGGCCACGTATCCTGCCGGTGGTATTCCCATGAAGATCCGAGTCGACTCCGAGAAGTGCCAGGGCCACGCCCGCTGTTATGGCCTCGCGCCCGAGATCTTCGACGTCGACGACTACGGACAGGCCTCGGTGCTCCTGGACGAGATCCCGCCCGAGCTCCAGGAGAAGGCCAGGCTCGCCGTGGCCAACTGCCCCGAGTACGCCATCGAGATCATCAGCGAGTAGCCGCCGCCCGGGCCGGCGCACCAGATGCGGTCCGCCCGGCTCGGGTCGTGGATCGTCAGACGGCGGCCAGGACCAGCGGCTGCTCTTCACCCGCCTCGACCTCGTCCGTGGCGGCGCGGCCCCGCTGGACCAGGGTGAAGGCGATCACGGCCGCCACCGCCAACACAATGGCGCTGAAGGTGAAGGCCGTGGTGTAACCGTGGATCGATCCGGCGGTCAACGAGGCCACAGACTTCCCGTGGGCCGCCACGTAGGCCACGGTGGCGCTGGTGGCGATGGTGTTGATGAGGGCAGCGCCCAAGGTGCCACCGGTCTGCTGGGTGGTGTTCACCAGGGCGCTGGCCACACCGGCATCGGCGGGGTCCACCCCGATCAGGGCCGTGCTGCTCATGGACACGAACGAGAGGCCCATACCGAGGCTCACGATCAGCTCGGCCGGTAGCACCACACTGACGTAGGCCGAGTGCACGTCGAGCGTGGTGAAGAGGGCGAGCCCGGCCGTCGCCAGGAGCAGGCCGCCGGTCATGACCGCCCGTGGCCCGAAGCGCGGCAGGAACCGGCTGGCCAACGTGGCGCCGGTGATGATGCCGAGCGAGAACGGCACGAAGGCGAACCCGGACTTGAGGGCGGAGTAGTGCAGCGTGCCCTGGAAGTAGTAGGTCAGCGACAGGAAGGTGCCCAGCATGGCCACGCCCACGAGGAGGGAGGCCAGGAACGACCCGCCCCGGTTGCGCTCGAGGACGACACGCAGCGGGAGGAGAGGGTGGGCCACCCGCTGCTCAATGATGACGAAGGCCACCAGGAGCACGGCCGCGACGGCGAAGAACGTGACGGTGGTGGACGAGGCCCAGCCGTCGGTGCCGGCCTTGGTGAAGCCGTAGACGAGCGCCAGCAGGCCGCCGGTCACGGTCACCGCGCCGGGCAGGTCGTAGCCGTGGTTGGCCGAGGCCCTGCTCTCGGTGACGTAGCGGAAGGCTGCCACGGCCGCCACGATGGCGATCGGCACGTTGATCAGCAACGTCCAGCGCCAGGAGGCGAACTCGGTCAGGAACCCGCCGAGGATGAGGCCGATGGCCGCCCCACCGCCGGCGATGCCGCCGTAGACGGCGAAGGCCCGGGCACGCTCCTTGGGCTCGGTGAAGGCGACGGTGAGCAAGGACAGCGCGGCCGGCGCCATGACGGCGGCGAAGGCTCCCTGCAGGGCCCGGGCGCTGAAGAGCATGGCCGAGTTCTCCGCCAGGCCACCGAGGGCGGAGGCGGCGGCGAACCCGACCAGGCTGATGACGAACATCCGCTTGCGCCCGAAGTAGTCGGCGATGCGACCGCCGAGCAGCAGCAGGCCGGCGAAGGACAGCGTGTAGGCAGTCAGCATCCATTGGCGGTTGGCCGTCGAGATGTGCAGGGCCCGCTGGGCCGATGGGAGGGCGATGATCACCACCGAGGCGTCGAGCACCACCATGAGCTGGGCCACGGCGATGATGGCCAGGGCCCGGAAGCGCTTGGGGTCCAGATCAGGCCCGCCTGCGATTGCCGTTGCCTGGTCAGGGGTGTCAAGAGTCGAGGTCATAGGTGGTCTCCGTGTCCAACGAGGTCCGTTCCGAGCACTCCGTCCCGCCGCCTCGACCTGGTTGGGTCTAGTTTTTCCGGCGGAGGGGGCTTACAATCGGAATCGGAGTTCAGGTTCCACTTAGACTATACGGAACCTGAGTTCCGTTTGTCAACGGGGGAGGAGAGATTTCTGTGGACCGAGCCGAAAAGTTAGAACCAGGCTGTGACGGACCTGCCGCTGCCGCGGCACGACCCCTGCGGGCCGACGCGCAGCGCAACCGGACCCGAATCCTCGAAGCCGCCGAGAACGTGTTCGCCGTCGAGGGGATCGAAGTGCCGGTCGACCTGATCGCCGAGAAGGCGGGGGTGGGCGTGGGCACGCTCTACCGTCATTTCCCGACCAAGGAGAAGCTCTGCGAGGCCGTGCTGCTCGACCGTTTGTCGGCGCTGACGCTCGACGCACAGGCATTGGCGGATGCCGGCGACCCGAAGGCCGCCTTCTTCGATTTCCTGGAGCATGTGGCGGAGGAGGGCGCGGCCAAGCGCGATCTCATGGTCGCTGTCATGGGTGCCGGACTGGAGTTCGAGGAGGCATCCGTCGCGGTGAAGAACGGCTTGCGCGACGCGATCGGCGTGCTGTTGGAGCGGGCACAGGCCGTGGGCGCCGTGCGTTCGGACGTCACCCCGACGGCGGTGCTCTCACTGGTCGGGGCGACCTGTCAGGCCACGGCGCACGCGGGCGCGGCACCGGCGTGTGATCTGCTCACCATCGTCTGCGACGGGCTGCGCGTGCAGGGCGGCTCACCCGCCTGACGCGATCGCCGTCAGCGGATGCTCCTCTGACGTGGTGACACCGCGGCTCGACGTTCCCTCGAAGGCGATCCCTGCTGTCGGCATTCGAGGTCATTGTTCGTCGAAGTGCTTCGTGGCGGCGTGCTTGGCCCTGTGCTCACTGGTGTAGGGGCCGCGCAGACGCTGCACCGCTTCGGATTGCGCCTCGGCAGCCGCACCATTGTGATCCAGGCCGATGCGTCCTGGCATCCCGGTCCGGCGAGCTCGCCCCGTCCGAATTCGTGAGCCCGGTTGGACAACAAAAACTCAGGAGATGATCGGACTCCGCAACCCCAACCCGCCGTCGCACTCGAGCACCTGGCCCGTGACCCACTCCATGGAGTGCAGGGCGATGATCGACCGGGCGATGTCCTCGGGTTCACCCAGACGGCCGAGCGGCGTGCGCTCGGCGACGCCCGCCAACCAAGGTGAGCCGTCGACGGTCAGCGCCGGCCCTCTTCCGAGCATCGGCGTGCGCGTCACGCCTGGAGCGATGGCGTTGACCCTGATGCCGAACGGTCCCCATTCGGCCGCCGCCACCTGCACCAGCATGGACAGGGCCGCCTTGGACGCGCAGTAGATCCCCATAGTGCGATCGGCCAGGCGCGCACTGATGCTCGAGGCGGCGACGAACGAGCCCGCGACCTGCTGCCCCCGCATGGCTCCGACCCACGCCCGCATGCAGAGCCAGGGCGCCCGTGCGTTGACCCGCATGACCCGGTCGAACGCATCCGGCTCGGCCTCGGTGAGGAGGCCCGAGTGGCCGACGCCCGCCGTGATGGTGACTGAGGTCGGAATACCCCAGCGCATGCGGGTCAGGCCGACAGCATCGTCGATGGCATCGGGTTCCCGCACGTCGCAGGTGATGTCATGTCTGCCCTCAATGTCCCAGGTCACCGCAGTCATGCCCTGGGCCTTGTAGGCATCGGCCAGCGCAGCGCCGATGCCCGAGGCACCGCCGATCACCAGCGCGAACGGCCCGGACTCGTCACTCATGGGACTCCCTTCCACCTCGCTCGGACCAGGCCGTATCCGGCTCGTGGTGTCAGACTCAGGCCTCGGATTCCCGATGAAGGAGTATGTCCGATCATGAAAGCAGCGGTGTACTACGAGACAGGAGCACCCGACGTCTTCCGTTACGAGGACGTGCCCGATCCGACGGCCGGCCCGGGTGACATCCTCATCAACGTCGAGGCGGTCAGCATCGAGGGTGGGGATACCCTCAACCGGCTGGGAGGGGATCTGGCCCGGGTGCCGCACGTGGTCGGCTACCAGTGCGCCGGCACCGTGGCCGAGGTCGGAGCGGACGTCCGCGGCTTTGCAGTGGGCGACCGCGCCGTCACGGTGGGGCTCGACGGCTCGCACGCGGCGCGACGGGTGACCCCGGAGGGATTCGCCTGGAAAATTCCCGAGGCGGTCTCCACCGACGACGCGGCCTGCGTGCCGGTGCCCTTCGGTACGGCCGACGACTGCCTCTTCGAGTTCGGTCACCTGCAGGCCGGCGAAACCGTCCTCATCCATGCCGGGGCCGGCGGGGTCGGCATCGCGGCCATCCAGATGGCCAAGCGGGCCGGGGCACGTGTCTTGTCGACGGCGTCGAGCGACGACCGCCTGGAACGGTTGAAGGAGCTGGGACTGGACGAGGGCATCAACTACGTCACGCACGACTTTGTCGCCGAGGCGCGTCGCCTGACCGACGGGCGGGGCGTGGACGTGGTGGTGGACTCGGTCGGCGGCGTCACGCTGCAGGGAAGCATCAACGTCCTGGCCTACCGGGGGCG
>Ga0307372_10007068_pt1 | contig 16217 bp, 12 predicted proteins | sample OX1MG_FD_202533 | JGI IMG/M metagenome (GOLD analysis project Ga0307372, IMG submission 202533) | Soil microbial communities from Risofladan, Vaasa, Finland - OX-1 | ecosystem: Environmental > Terrestrial > Soil > Coastal area > Acid sulfate soil | place: Finland: Risofladan, Vaasa | collected... | reverse complement strand
ACGCTGGCCGTTGCCGTACCTGTTCGAAGATGAGGCCTACGTATATGCCGATAACACTCATGAGACAGAAGAGAACACCAAACAGAAATAACAGAAGTGCAACGATCGTCCCAAATCCCGGGAATGGCACGCCATCGATAAGAGAATTAACCCCAATTCCAATCAAAGCCAAGAACGACCCTGAGGTGAGCGCAAGCCCAAGTACAGGTATGAGCCGCAACGGCGCAAGTGAGTGCGCAAATATTGCTTTGATGGCAAATTCAACAATCTGGAAAGTTGCTGCTTTTGATTCTCCACCAAACCGAGGAGGCTGATCGAATTCAACTCCAATCGACCGAAACCCAGTCCACGCGATTAAACCCCTGAGAAACCAGATCTTCTCGTCCATCGCAAGTAGCTGTTTACAGATACGGCGATCGATCAGCCGAAAATCCCGAGCATTTGGAGGTATCGGATGTTCTGCTAGACGCTGAATGAGAAAATAGAACAATTTTGAATTCAGACGGCGCTTCCAGTCGGTACCTGTGCGTGAAGAAACGAGCCCATATACATTCTCGTAACCCTGCTCCCACTTTTCGATGAACGCGGGGATGACCTCAGGGGGATCTTGGAGGTCGGCAGCCATGAAAACAACTGCGTCACCCGTGGCACCTGGCAATCCGGCAAAGAGACCGCCATCAAAACCGAAATTTCGGGAAAGCTCGACAACACTGAATCTGGAGTCAAGCTCTGCAATAGCCAACATGCGCTCTAGTGTGTGATCGCTGGAACCATTCTCCACGAGTATCGCTTCAAATTCATAGTCTGGAAGAGAACCGAATACTCCAGCGAGTCTCCTTGCCAATTCATCAATACAGTCTTCCTCGTTGTACGCACATGAGATAACCGACACTTTCTTGCGGCTCATAACAATCCCTCTAATTGAAGTTATTAAAGTGACAAATTCACGATCCTCTTAAGTGGCTTTGCCATCCAAGCCTCCGGAGGATTTATAGATCAATTGCGCTGAATTCAACTGCGCCGATTCAACCATGCAACATTTGCTAGCCGGGTCAGCATTCCCACATCAGCGATCATTCACTTCAAGACTCTGACCCCATAAAGTTAGTACTCCGAACTCTTCCAGCAGCTATTTACCGGACAATTTCTGAACATGAGCTGCCAGATTCTCCAATCAGGCCGAACGCGTTCCAGCCCTGAATTCGGAAAACCATGCATAAGTTTTCTGAAGGGCATCGTCGAGCGGTGTCCTCAAACCAAGACCAAATTCGGTTTCAACCCGCGTTGTCACTGGCACATACCACGGCGGCGTTTCACCATTTGGAGCTCCAAGGATTTGGACTTCGAGAGGAGGAGCGGGAATGCGCGCAATTTCATTTGCAAGTTCCGCGATGGTTACTGGCTCAGATGACCCGACGTTATATGCGACCCCGGACCGGCCGGCTGCAATCAATGTCCAGCACCATTCCGGCAAATCCCCCGTGTACATGTACGACCTTCGCGGCAACCCATCGCTACCGACAGTGATGGGACGACCGTCAAGGGCATCTCGCATGAAATTTCCAGCGGCAAAATGTATGTCGAGAGGAATTCTTGGTCCGATAAATGCGAACAGTCGCGCAACGACTACGGATACTTCAAGCGATTCGGCCGCTGCTACGCAAAGCGTTTCCGCAAGACGCTTGGCCTGACCGTAGGTCGACCTTGGGTCCATGGAATCCGGGGCGCTCATGCAGTCCTCAGACACTGGAGAGGTCTGTGGTCCATAGACAGCTCCTGAGCTAAGAAATAAAACGCGTGCATGATATCTTGCACCGAGATCGAGTACAGCCTGGGTTCCTTCGACAACCGTTGCAGCCATATTCTTTGGAATACCATCGTCTTGTCCGTAGATTGAAGAAGACGTCGCAGCACCGTGGACTATGAAATTAAGCTCACCCGGATCATCAAGTGATCGCACGTCTCCGCGCAAAAGAGAGACCTCCGGGCTTTCGGCTATCGGTACTGAATCTGGGTTTCGCGTCAGAAGAACCAGCCGGAGGCCAAGGCCAAGTAACGTGCTTGCCCTGAGTAGCGAGGACACGAGCCAGCTACCAAGAAATCCGGTTCCACCAGTGACCAAAACACGTGCACCGCGCATCGACTCTAAGCTGCCGGCCGAATTCCAGACGCCAGCATCAATGTCGGAAGTTGGCAAGTTCCATGGACTGACGGGCATCAGGCTTCATGGTACAGCTCCTAAAGTTCGGCGGAACCGATGCCGTGAGCTATTTGAGCACACGATGAATTGCTGCAGATGTTGCAATGTTTTGTGACAAAGGGGCAAGACGAAAGCTTCATTTCATGGCCTTGGATATCTCCTGAGCCTGCTGAGCCAAAAAGCTCTCTACGACCTAGCTGGCACGGTCCTCTTACACCAAATGGAGATATGACCTAGGCCAGGTACTCAAAATTCACACTTTGCTAAATTCATCGGGATCTGTAGCGTAGCTATGATTAGCCTCGAAAAGCTACACGATATGCCTGAGATGACAGTTTGATCTATACATTGCGGCAATTTTCGGAGGTGACACGATGGCCAGTATCTCTCAAGGTGACCGAGATCTTTTTGAGAATCTTTTCGTTCTCGAGGCAGCCAACAACCACTTAGGGAACCTTGAACGAGGTAAGCAGATCATAAAAGAATACGGCGCCATCGTTCGGTACAACAATGTAAAGGCCGCGATAAAACTTCAATTCCGCGAGGTAAACACGTTCATCCACGAGAATTTCCGCGGCGATGAAGAGATCCGCTACGTCTCCAAAACTGAACTCGCAGCGTTGTCCCGTGCAGAGTATGCCGGACTCGTTCAAGCCATTAAGCGGGTCGGCTGCATCCCCATGGCGACCCCGTTTGATGAGGCATCAGTTGATCTGTGTGTTGAGTTTGACTTCCCGATTATCAAGATCGCAAGTTCGGACAGTAACGACTGGCCTCTTCTTGAGAAAATTGGCCAGACTAAGCGGCCTGTCATCATTTCATGTGGTGGTACCTCTGAGAAATCCCTCGATGATGTGGTGCAATTTTTCGAAAATCGTTCAATTCCCCTTGCGATTAACCATTGTGTCAGTCTCTATCCCTCAGGCGACCACCAATTGGAGCTCAACCAAGTTGATTATCTGACTGATAGATATCCCGACCACATCATTGGGTTTTCGACTCACGAATACAATGACTGGCATTCTTCGATGTTGATCAGCTACGGCAAAGGCGCTCGCACGTGGGAACGCCACGTAGATATTGACTTCGACTCCGTTCCCGTATCACCTTATTGTTCTCTACCTCATCAAATTGATGAGTGGTTTAAGGCATTTCATAAGGCGAAGGAGATGTGCGGAGGGAGTGGTCGAAGTCGGAGGGTCATACCTCCTGAGGAGACCAAGTATCTCGACGCACTCGTACGCGGCGTATATGCACGGCGCGACCTTGAACCAGGTTACGTGCTTGACAACTCAACATTTGACCGTGATTTTTATTTGGCTATACCGCTGATCAAGGGTCAGTTGTCGTGTCGAGAGATCTTTAATGGTGAGACAATAACGAAACCGCTGGAGGTAAACGCGCCACTCACGGTAAGCGATGTCGATGGCCCCTACAATTCGGAGCCATCTCTCCGCAAGCTGCTTGAGGAGCGAGGACTTTAGAACTGTCTTTATCTGAGCAATAATACAAATATGAAACGCGTCGCTGACCTCGTTGCAGACCTGCTTGCCGAACATGGGATTCATAACATGTTTGTTGTAACTGGAGGAGGCGCCATGCACCTCAATGACGCCTTTGGTCGAAATCCAGATCTTTCGCTCACGTTCTGTCACCACGAACAGGCCTGTGCAATTGCAGCAGAGGCATACGGTCGACTGACTCATCGTCTCGCTGCTGTGAATGTAACAACAGGACCAGGTGGCATCAATGCACTTAATGGAGTCTTTGGCGCTTTCGTTGACTCAATTGGGATGGTTGTCATATCTGGGCAGGTCAAGACTGAGACGATGGTGTCAAGCTATGACCTTCCACTCCGGCAATTAGGTGATCAAGAGGTCAATATCGTCGAACTCGCGGATTCGATAACCAAGTATGCAGTGATACTCGCTGACCCAAGCGAGACGAAGTACGTAGTCGAGCGAGCAATATGGACTGCGAAGAACGGTCGTCCAGGTCCAGTTTGGATAGATATCCCCAGCGATATTCAAGCGGCCGTTGTCGATCCCTCGAAGTTGCGTCGGTTCGTTCCTGAAGAATTTCTCTCGACAGATGAAGGGGAAAGCGCTCCCCTAACGGGACAGATACTGAAGAACGAGCTCGAAGCTGTACTTGAGCAACTATCGAACTCGGAGCGACCGGTAATCTTGGCAGGCACCGGCGTCCGTATATCCGGAGCGTATGAACAGTTTTTGAAAGCGATTGACAAACTCGGAATACCGGTTGCTACCGCCTTCAATGCACACGATCTTATAGAGGAATCCCATCCTCTCTACGTTGGGCGCCCTGGAACGGTTGGCGACCGCGCCGGAAATTTCTCAGTGCAAAACGCTGACTTCGTTCTGATCCTTGGTTGTCGAATGAACCTCCGCCAGATTAGCTATGAGTGGTCTGCATTTGCTCGAAACGCATACAAAGTTATGATCGACATAGATCAAGCTGAACTTCTCAAGCCAACTTTGAAAATTGATCGCCCAATACTTGCGGACCTATCAAATGTGCTTGACGTAATTAATAAGGACATCGCTTACGAACAGCAGCCATCGCACCAGGATTATCTATCTTGGTGTCAAGACCGCCGGAAGAGATATCCCGTTCTGGCAGAACCACGGACGTCCGATTCCAAGCTGATTGACCCTTACGACTTCCTATCACTACTTTTCGAAGAACTCGACGACGACGATGTTGTCGTAGTGGGCGATGGCACCGCATGCGTTGTCACTTTTCAAGTTGCCAAAATTAAGTCTGGTCAACGCATGTACTCAAATTCCGGCTGCGCCTCAATGGGTTACGACATTCCGGCAGCGATTGGCGCCGCCGTAGCGCGCAAAGGCAAGCGTGTCGTATGCATCGCTGGCGACGGCAGCATCATGATGAATCTTCAAGAGCTCCAGACAATTGTCGGAAACCAACTACCGATCAAGATCTTCCTAATGAATAACGATGGCTACAGTTCCATTCGCCAGACACAGAACAACTATTTTCCAGATAATCCTGTTGGGTGCGATCCAACCTCTGGAGTCACTTTCCCGGATTTTGTTGCGGTTGGCCATGCCTTTGGCATCGACAGCAGGCGCTGTGATTCTTTGGAACAAGCCTCAGTTGCAATCCGCTCTGCGCTCGAGGGACCTAGCCCTCGATTGCTTGAGGTGATGCTAGATCCCGATCGCGTATTCACCCCGAAACTTTCGTCTCGACAACTTCCTGATGGGAAAATGGTGTCTTCACCTCTCGAAGATATGGCGCCCTTCCTGCCTCGCGAAGAGTTGTCTGAGAACCTTTTAGTGCCGCCTTATCTTGGCGCTGGATAGGACGTACCCTGAGCCCGATGTGGACGACACCGAGATTCAGTCAAATGCACCGAAGGTTATATTTTAGATCTGCACCAAATCGTGTGTAACTCAGTGCTAGCTATTTCTGCTTTTACTAGCTGTTTCTTGACTCCAGGTCGTTGCGGTGTCGATGAAGTCATCAGTAAATGTTCACCAGCGCGCAAACATAGTTCTTTAAAGTCTCATTAGGTGCCTATGCGAAAGATAAGAACCACTCAACCGAGATCAAGCCGTCGTTCAATTATCTTTGATATGGATGGAACGCTCATCGACCCATTATTGGGGATTACCAACTCGTATCGTTACATGTGCTCGACGCTTGGGATTCCTATCATGTCAGAAGATGAAATCCGAGGGCTTATTGGACCTTCCATCCAAGATGCATTAGGCGAATTTTTCAAGTTTGACCAACAAACTCTTGAACACGCTGTTCAATTATTTCGCTACCACTATTCAAACCACGGAATTTTGGAATATAGAAAGTATCCGGGCATTGACGAACTGCTTTCTCAACTCCGTCAAAATGAATTTGACTTGCATATTGCAACGAATAAGCCAGTTATCTTTGCCAATCGAATAGTGCAAGACGCCGGTTGGCAAAGTCTCTTTACCATTGTTGGAGGGTCCCCTCTTGATGGCTCAATTAAAGGCAAGAAAGACATCATTTCCTCGGTGATCCAGCAGCTGCCTCCCGATGAATCGGTGATTGCATATATTGGGGATCGACCCGAAGATGGCCCAGGATCACTTCTGAATGGACTCCCATTCGTAGGCGTGAGTTGGGGGTTCTCTACTGAGGAGCAGTTGCGCTTGGCTGGGGCCCTAACCGTGGCAACATCAATGCAACAGCTTGAAATGGCGATACGCGACTTACAGACCGCGTGAGCCAGGTCCATCAGTCACCAACTCCGGACCAGACCGAGAGGCCCTCGGAATTGGATAAATTCTGAGCGGAACACAATTAAGATCGACGGGAGTCCCTGTTGCCAGAGATTTAGGCAATCTCGGGTGGAATGTAGAACTTCTGCGATGTCTGTGCTCAAATACAACCGTGCTCAATCACTGGCGGGCTGGTCCAAATTCCCCTATCTCTTTGGCACAGTACGACCCAAAGGATACCGACCATGGTCCAGGGGGCCGCGCGGAGGTCGAGGCTGCAACTCTTCCGTTGCACGCACGCCTGCTTGATCTCCAAGAACGTCTTTGGGCCGAGCATCGCAGGTCGCTGCTTGTCATCCTCCAAGGAATCGATGCTGCAGGGAAAGACGGTACGGTCTCTCACGTTTTTCAGGGGGTAAATCCACTCGGTACCCGTGCAGTCTCATTCAAAGCTCCAACTGAAACTGAACTCGATCACGACTTCCTGTGGCGTATCCATGAGAAGATCCCCTCCGCCGGGGTAATAGGAATCTTCAATCGTTCACAATACGAGGACGTGCTTGTTCCGTACGTGCATAAGCAGATCACGAAGGATGAGCGCGGACGCAGATTTACCCATATAAACAACTTTGAAGATCTGCTGATTGATTCTGGCACGACCATCGTGAAGTTCTTTTTGCATATCTCCAAAGACGAGCAACGAAAACGTCTGCAAGAGCGCCTCGATACGCCAAGCAAACGTTGGAAGATGCAACTCGCCGACCTTGATGAACGAGCGCTTTGGGATGATTACCAAGGAGCTTTTGAAAAGATGTTGCAACACACTTCAACTGAAAAAGCACCTTGGCAGATCGTTCCGGCAGACCACAAGTGGTATCGAAACTATGTCGTGAGCACAATCCTGATCGATGTGCTCGACCACATGAACCCACAGCACCCCGAAGTTCCAGAATTCGAGGGCGTCGTCATAGAGCCCTGATCCGAAGAGACTGTTTCCAAAACCTCACGCGCGGTCGTGAGGCACATTAGTGACAGTCGCGACAGAGTCCGACGATCTCCACCGTGTGTTCGATCTCACGAAACCCATGGCGTCTCGCAACGGTCTCGGCCCAGTGCTCTACCTCTGACGCCTCAACCTCAACTGTCTTGCCACACGACCTGCAATAGAGATGGTGATGATGTGATGCGCTCAGACACTGTCGATAGAGCGACTCACCCTCTGCATTGCGAAAGACATCAACCTCGCCAGATTCCGCAAGTGCTCGAAGCTGGTTGTAGACAGTCGTCAGACCAACTCGCTCGCCCTGGTTGCGAAGCTGCGCGTAAAGATCCTGCGCCGAGCGAAATGATGGGCTCTCCTCAAGTACCCGTGCAAGCGCGCGCTTCTGACGGGTCGAACGCTCCTGGGTAGACCCTTTATCCGCTTTGTCCTCACTCACGTTCGACCTCCCAGCCTCATTGATCACACTCTGTCTCTCGAATCCAATGCACACCAGTCGCCCATGAGAACGGGTCTCTTGCAACGACAAGACGAGACACCGCTACTGGCATCTTATTTGCAATGGTTACGAATATCAATTACCCTTATTGACAATGACCCCAGATAAGGAATCCCGGTGGCACGGCGCGACTTGACCGCGCAACAGGTCTTCGGTCGACGCAAGATGATCGTCGCCTCGACCACATTCATCGTTGTTGTCGCGCTCCTGACCATGATTTTCACCGCTGGTCAAACTGCGGATCAGAGACCAAATGCTCAACGACCACATCTCATCTCCCTCGTCACCGCCGAGAACTTCTGGGGAAGCATCGCGTCAAGCATTGGCGGGCGCTTCGTCGACGTGAAGAGCATCATCAACAATCCAAATATCGATCCTCACTCCTATGAGCCAACAGCCGGAGATGCGCGCGCGTTTGCTGGGGCCAATATCGCAATCGTCAATGGTGTGGGATATGACCCTTGGGCAACACGACTGCTGGCTGCCGACACCGTCAGAAATGTGATCAATGTTGGCACCCTCTTAAACCTTGCAAATGATGCCAATCCACACCGGTGGTACAACCCGGGCGATGTGCACACGATAGTCAACACCCTCGTCACCGTTCTCTCGTCACAACAACCGTCAGAACACCGCTACTTCGCCGATCAGGCAGACAATTTCCTATCGAAGTCACTTGCGAGCTTCCATCAGATACAGGCCAACATTGAACGGCAGTTTTCCGGCACTCCGGTCGGCGCATCAGAGTCGATCTTCGCGATGCTTGCTCCCTCACTACACCTTCGACTTGTCACGCCTCCAAACTTCTTGCGCGCGGTGAGCGAGGGAGGAGATATCTCCCCCGTCGATATCGCCACGATCAATCGCCAGATCACAAGACGCGCAATCTGGGTGTACGTCTACAACAGCCAGAACGCAACACCAGACGTCCAGCGTCAACTTGAACTCTGCCGAGCACATCAAATTCCCATCGTCTCGATCACTGAAACCTTGCAACCCGCGACAGCCACATTTGCAACGTGGCAGACCTCCCAAATCAAAAGCCTGTACTCCGCGCTTCTCCTTGCAAAGGCACAACACACCCATGGCTGACACTCCACCTTCGAACTCCACACAACACCAATCATTAGATCGCGAGCCGATCGTGCGATTTCATGAGGCCTGCGTGGAGATCAATGGACGAACCATCTGGCGCGACGTCGATCTCGAGATTTCACAAGGAGATTTTGCGGCAATTCTTGGACCCAACGGAGTCGGAAAATCAACGCTCGTCAAGGTGGCGCTCGGAATGCTCGACATCCACTTTGGACAGATCAGTGTTCTTGGAGGACCCCCAGGAGCACATCGCCAACAGATCGGCTACCTCCCACAGCGCAGGAGCTTTGACCCCTCACTTCGCGTACGCGGCATTGACATCGTTCGACTTGGCCTCGATGGAGGCCGCTGGGGAATCCCACTGCCAAAGCGTCTCCTGCGCGCGGCCACCCGCAACCGTCAACACCGCGTCGAGGAGGTGATCGCACTCGTTGGAGCGACCGAGTTTGCCGACCGGCCAATCGGACAGCTCTCTGGAGGTGAACAACAGCGGCTCCTCATCGCTCAGGCGCTCGTGCAACGGCCCCGACTTCTCTTTCTCGACGAACCGCTTGACAGTCTTGACCTGCCAAATCAAAGTGCGATTGCGGCCCTGATCCACCACATCAGCACGACCGAGGGAGTCACCGTCGTCATGGTTGCCCATGATGTCAATCCGATTCTCCCCTATCTCGATCGTGTGATCTATATCGGACCAGGTGGAGCGGTTTCGGGAGCTCCACGGGAGGTCATTACCAGCGAGATATTGACTCGCCTGTTCAAGACTCCAATCGAGGTGCTGACCACCTCGGACAATCAACTCGTCGTTGTCGGACAGCCCGAACCGCCGGCATTTCACCCTGATCAACACGTCCATGAGACCCCCGATCATCACGTCCATTCACATCATGAAAACGATGGCGGCTCCAAGCCTCCTCACGAACACAGAGTCCACCCGTGACAGAGATCATCGCCTTGATCAATCCGAGAGCCTCCTCCTATGGCCATTCAATCAACGTCTTTGCCGACATTGCCCAACTCTTCACCTATCACTTCATGGTCAACGCGTTTGTTGCTGGCACCATCGTGGCGATCTGTGCGAGCGTCATCGGCTGGTTCATGGTGTTAAGTCACCAGACCTTTGCCGGTCACACGCTCGCGGTCATCGGATTCCCAGGCGCCGCTGGAGCAGCACTTCTTGGCATCTCGATCACCTTGGGATATTTCGCCGCCTGCTTCGCCGGAGCAGTTGTGATCGGTCTCGTTCCGCGTTCATCATCGGGTCGTTCGCGAGGATCTGAATCAGCGGTGATTGGAACGCTGCAGGCCTTTGCACTCGCGTGCGGTGTGCTCTTTGTGAGCCTTTTCCATGGCTTTTTGAACCAGATGACCTCGCTCTTGTTTGGAAGTTTTCTCGGGATCACCAACGATCAGGTGCTCATCCTCGCGGTGGTCTGCGGAGTAGCCATATCCGGAGTGGCGATCATTGGACGCCCACTGTTCTTTGCAAGCATTGACCCAGATGTCGCCTCGGCCCGCGGCGTTCCCGTCCGGTCACTCTCGCTGATTTTCATGATCCTGCTTGGTCTCGCCGTCGCCGAGGCGAGCCAGATCACAGGATCACTTCTCGTCTTTGCACTTCTTGTCATGCCAAGCGCCACCGCTCAACGCCTGACCAACAGCACAAAGCTCAGTCTTTTGATCAGCATGTTGACGGGCATCGCGACAACCTGGTGTGCGCTGAGCGCTGCATATTTCTCGATATTCCCCGTTGGCTTTTATCTCACGACCTTTGGTTTTTCGTTTTATCTCCTTGCCCTAGGAATCGAGTGGGCCCGCAATGCTCGACCACTGAACCTTGCCCAGACTGAACAGGGCCAGTAATGCAACCCTTCGTCGGACTTGCGAACATGCTCTCTCTGTCATTCATGGACCACGCGTTCATTGCGGGCGGAGTCATTGCGCTCGCATCCGGACTCGTCGGATATTTCCTGGTACTTCGCGGTCAGGTCTTCACCGGCGATGCACTGAGTCATGTCTCATTTACCGGAGCGCTTGGAGCACTCGCGCTCGGAATCGACCTTCGTTATGGTCTTTATCTTGGCTGTGTTGCAATTGCCCTTCTCATGGCAGTCGTTGCCAGAAAGGGTGTCGCCGATGATGTTGTCATCGGCAGCGTCTTCTCGTTTGTGCTTGGACTTGGGGTCTTCTTTCTCGCCATCTATTCGACCCAAAGCCAGGCAAGCGCGAATGCAACTGCCGGAGTCAACGTGCTCTTTGGATCGATGCTCGGGCTGTCTAGTTCACAGACCGTTGTCGACGTCATTATTGGATGTGTCGTCATCGGAGCGATCGTGCTGCTCGGCCGACCCCTGCTGTTTTCGAGTATCGATCCTGACGTTGCCGAGGCTAGGGGTCTTCCCGTAAAGGCACTGGGATTGTGTTTTCTTGTGATCGTCGGAGTCACCGCCGGCGAGGCCACTCAGGCAGTCGGTGCCCTCTTGCTGCTCGGGCTCCTCGCTACCCCCGCTGGCGCCGCGCAGCTGCTGACGAGTCGTCCATATTCCGCACTTTTTCTCAGTGCCACAATTGCACTCGGCGCGGTCTGGTCAGGGCTTGTCCTGTCGTACGCATTTCCGAACCTCCCGGTGAGCTTTTCGATCCTTGCCCTTGTCACCATGGTCTATTGCCTCAGCTGGCTTGTTGCACGCGTCAACGATTCCCGCCGAAGAATCCTGCTCTGACCCTCGACCTACAATTTTCAGTAAAGAACGGTTCGGCGACGGACGGTTCAAAAGAGGACAGTTCGGCAGAGGACATGCAGCCAAGGGAGCGACATCTGACGTGCAGCTGACCAGTGAGGACAGAGCGCGCCGGACAAAGACCCTCCCCGAGACACTCGCCGCGGTCGCGCCAATCTCCCTTGTGGTCGCGACCGTCATCTTCAATCTCATCACCCTTCACGCAGAGACCACCTCGGTCGCCTATCTCAATGACGGGGCGGTGCACTCGGAGATGGTGCGCTTTGCCACCTCCCAGATCAGAGCCGGACACTTTCCGCTGACAGGCTGGTTCCCTCTCCTTGGAGAGGGCTCCCCCCAGTTCATCCACTACCAGAGCCTCGGAGCGATGCTGACCGGTGGACTCGGGACCATCATCGGAGCAAACACCGCCTACGCATGGATGCTCTATCTACTGCTTGGGACATGGCCGATCAGCATCTACGCAGCGATCCGCCTGCTCGGCTTTGACCGATTGAGTGCTGGCATTGGGGCACTTCTGTCGCCGCTGATCGTCAGCACGCTCGGCATCGGTTATGAACAGCAGGCCTATCTCTCCATTGGCTATGGCCTGTGGAGCCAGCTATTCGCGATGTGGACCCTGCCCCTCGCCTGGGGCTTTACCTGGCGCGCAACCGAGAGTCGTCGGGCAATCCTTCCTGCCACCGCATTCATTACCCTGACGGTGGCCTTTCACTACTTCACCGGATACCTCGCGGCCCTCGGAATTGTCGTCGCCTTCCTCGCCTCGTCCGCACCAGTCCGAGTCCGACTCCGCCGCTTTCTCGAGCTCGCGTTGTCCGTTGTGCTGACCAGTGCATGGATCATCGTGCCGCTTGTTCAGCTTCGACCATGGGCCTCGGTCAATGAGTTCTTGATCCATGGCCCCGATGTCAACTCCTACGGCGCAAGGAAGATCCTCTCCTGGCTCGTGACCGGCCAGCTGTTTGACGCGCATCGACCTCCCGTGCTCACCATCTTCGTCGGTCTCGGTCTTCTCGTCATCATTGTTCGATCACGCCTCGAAGCGCGCTCTCGCAATCTCCTCGCGCTCTTTGTCTGCTCGCTGTTGCTGTTTTTCGGACGCACCACCTTTGGCGTGGTGTTCCGTGTGCTTCCTGGCAGTAAGGACCTCTTCCTGCGGCGCTTTCTCATGGGAGTACAGCTCGCGGGTCTGATCATCGCTGCGGTTGCGCTTGGTTGGCTCGCGCGCGCAATCGGTGCGGGTTACCAGCATCTGCGCTCCTATTTCGGAGTACCGGATGAGACAAGTGCAACCGTCAAGATCGCAGAACGCGCGCTGTGTTTTTTGCTCCTGATACTGGTCCTTCTCCCCTGCTGGAGCCAGATCGTCTCTATCGACCGATCTGAACGCATGAACATTGCCTTCCAAGCACGCGCGGACCAGAGCTCTGGCACAGTCATTGCGCCGATCATCGCCTATATTCAAAGCCATGGAGGACGCGTCTACGCGGGACTTCCGGTACCGAGCGACCAGATCGGCGGATGGGGCTCATCGCTCACCGTCGGTGAGGTACCGGTATTCAAATACCTCACCCGGTTCAACCTTGATGTCGTGGGATACACGCTCCGCACGGCATCGTTGATGACCGACCCCGAGGTCTACTTTGACGAGAACATACCCGGCGACTTTCCACTGTTTGGCGTCAGGTGGTGCATCTATCCGATCGACAAACTTCGGCCACCGGGCGCGACCAAGGTCATGCAACGAGGCTCCTACGTGCTGTGGCAGCTCCACACGAGTGGTGTTCTCCAGGTTGTCGACACTATAGGGACAGTTACTGCTGATCGAACCAACATCGGAGCCCGCACGGCCTTTTTCGTGCGCTCAGATCTCGCTGCCAAGGCGCGCTATCTGACGGTGGGTTTCGCCGGTGCGCCCGCTCCGGTTCCGACCATTGCCAACACGCCGATCCTTGCCTCGACACGGCTACCGATCTCTTCACCAGGGCTCGTAATGCAGTCTCATGTTTCTCTCGGTAATGGTTCTGTCACCGCCAAGGTCGATGCGAATAGAGCTGCCGTGGTGTTGCTCAAGGTCTCTTATGACCCGGGCTGGCAGGTGATTGTCGATGGGAGGCCGGCGATAACACAGATGATCGCTCCCGCCTACGTCGGTGTCAGGGTTTCGCGCGGAACACACGTCGTCACCTTCACCTACAAAAGCGACGCCCATATTGGAATTCTCCTGCTGCTGTTGCTCGGATCAACCATTCTTTGCGCTGTATATTGCCTGCTTTTGCCACGGAGACCCTGCGATGGACCGGCGAGTTCCACCAAAATGTGTCGCAAAGCCGATTCAATCGGCTCCTAAATCAATGGCGAAGTGTCCGTTGGCAGACCAATTTTCGCGAAAGTCAGTGGACGACATCCCGAGAATCACAGAGCCGCAACTGCACATTTATATATAGGTGCAGCTATAATAACTCCACCTATGGAACTCTCTAAACCGCCGGACATTTTCTCGCGAGACCCTGAGTGGTCGGAACTCTCAACCTTCGCAACGAGCGAATCACTCGGGGCGACCCTTGCCGTGCTCTACGGTCGGAGACGGCAGGGAAAGACCCTGCTGCTCGAGGATCTCGTCGAGGCGGTCGACGGGTTCATGTTCACGGGCCTTGAGCAGTCCTCGACGCAGAACCTCGCTGCGATGAGCAACGCCTATGCGAGTTTTACCGGTATCAGCGCCCCTGTGAGTTTTACCGATTGGATCCAAGTGGTGGATGCGTTGCTCGCTCTCGGTGAGGGTGAGCAACCGAAGCTCGTCGTCATCGACGAGCTTCCCTACATCTTGCGGACGGCTCCTGAACTCAATTCGGTCCTACAGAACGCCCTCAGCCCACGTGGACGGGCGCGCCAACACTCGCGCACCCGCCTTGTGCTCTGCGGGAGTGCCTTCTCGGTGATGCGCAACCTCCTTTCCGGCGCAGCCGCGCTGCGAGGGAGAGCGGTGCGGGAGATGGTCGTTCGTCCATTCGACTATCGCGAGGCCGCTGCCTTTTGGCACGTCGGACACGACCTCGAACTTGCGCTCACCCTCAACGCGCTGGTCGGCGGTACGCCCGCATACCGCGACTTCTGCGACGGGGACGAGCCGCAGAGCACAGCAGAGCTTTCTGGCTGGGTGACGCGGAATCTTCTCAACCCGTCCAGTTCGTTCTTCCGCGAAGGAAGAGTCCTGCTCGCGGAGGAACCAGACATAGCGGAGCTCTCTCTCTACTTCTCAGTTCTGTCAGCGATCGCCAGCGGGAAGACAAGGCGAGGACAGATTGCTGCTGCGCTCGGACGGAAGGAGACAGCGCTCGCCCACCCGCTTGCCGTCCTCGAAGAGACACAGTTGGTCGTGAACGTCAAGGACGCCCTGCGGGCCAACAGAGGCACGTTCAAGATTGCCGAGCCGATGCTCCGCTTTCATCAGTCGGTCATCGTTCCCAATGAACCTCGACTGCGTCGTCGGTTTGGAGCCGTTATCTGGCATGAAATCGCGGATACGGTCTCCGCAAATATCTACGGTCCCCACTTCGAAGATGTGGCACGCCAGTGGACGCTCGAGTTCGCTGACGAGATCACGCTCGGCGGGCGGGCCTCCAGAGTGGCTCCGACCACCGTCGGCTGTAAGCAACACCAGATCGAACACGAACTCGACATCGTCGCTGTCGAACGGGTTCCGAACCAACCCGATCATCTTCTGGCGATCGGAGAGGCCAAGTGGACCTCGGAGCCGATCGGTATTGCACAGCTTGAGAGACTCCGGCACATCAGGGACCTTCTTGCGCATGGAGCGGACTCGACAGTTCGGCTCCTGTTGTTCAGTCGGCTCGGCTTCTCGAAGGGCCTGCGAGATGAAGCCAGCAGATCCAACGACGTGGTGCTGGTCGATCTCGAACGGCTGTATTTGGGAGAGTAGTCCATACCCAGATGGTAATTATTGTCATAATGCGCCGATAGAAGACGTCTGAATGCGACAGTATGAAAATGCAAGGAAGCTATCTGCCAAAGGTTGTCGATCTCGAACTTGACCGTATGACGCTTCCGGCCATCATCCTCGAGAGAGCGAAGGCGATCGGTGAGACAGGCCGATCTTCATAGACGAGTTCCAGCGCTACGAGGCACGCGATCGACGTCGTGCGCGAGGCCGTAGACCAAGACCAGAGCCCCCGTCAGTTCTATCTGGCGGGCTCTGGTCTTGGTCAATGCATATCTCGTAGGGACAGAATCGCAGTTGTGCCCCTCGCCCTGCTCGGTCCGTAGCTGGATATCTTCTGCGTGGTCCATCCCTGGCGTGATTCGGTCCGTTCGGTGTGGGCTTGCCGACGAACACACCGCCAAATGAATGGCTGACCTGACAGTTATACCGGGTTATACTAATGGCATGAAGACAGCAATCTCTCTC
>Ga0307372_10007066_pt1 | contig 16221 bp, 21 predicted proteins | sample OX1MG_FD_202533 | JGI IMG/M metagenome (GOLD analysis project Ga0307372, IMG submission 202533) | Soil microbial communities from Risofladan, Vaasa, Finland - OX-1 | ecosystem: Environmental > Terrestrial > Soil > Coastal area > Acid sulfate soil | place: Finland: Risofladan, Vaasa | collected... | reverse complement strand
GCGTCCGATTTTGCTGGTGTTTCTGCCATGATCATCACTTGTTGTATCCGAGCTTTGCTACTAGCTCCTTGACCGAGATTGTGCTCTCAAAGACCTGGTGCGGGTTTGCCGTCTTGACCTCGACCATCTTTGCCTTCTTGAACTCCTCTGGGACTCCGATATAAACTTTTAGGAGCTTGTATGCCGCCTTGCCCTTTGGCTTCTTGAATGGCAGCATTCCCCTTATCGCCCTCTTGACGAAAAGGTCTGCCCTTCTTGAGTGGTACGGTGAGTGCTCAGGGTTTGCCTTGTCCTGAAGCTCGAGCTTTCTCTTGTAGTTTGCGATTATCTGCTTTGGGTGCCCGCTGATGAAGACGTGCTCTGCGTTTAGCACTGCAACCTCGCTGCCGTTTAGGACCATCTTTGCGACCTGGCTTGCGAGCCTGCCCATGACCTTGTCCTTGCCGTCTACGACCTTTATTTCTACTTCCTTTGTTTGGGCTGCCATGTTAATCATCACATTATAATCCTTGGGTTCTCCTTCTTTGTCATCTGGTCAACTGCGACCATCTCGCACCCGCTTCCCTTGAGCTTGTGCGCCGCAGTTTCTGAGTACTCGACGGCTGCAATCTTGAACTTGTGGCTCACGTTTCCGAAGCTGAGCACCTTTCCCGGAACTATCACAAACTCGCCGTCCTTTGCCATCTTCTCGAGCTTGCTTAAATTGACCGCAACACGCTCTCTCTTTGGCATAGTGACAATCCTTCCCACCTGCTTCCAAAGTCCGGCGTTCTTAGAGTCGGCCTTCACAGTGGAGATTGCATGGAGCCATGCGTGAATCGCGTCCTTTTCTATTGTTCTTCTCATCTTATCACTTTATGCGGGGGTTGGGATTTGAACCCAAGCAAGCACTAAAGCTACTAACCCCTCGAGCTAGCGCATTTGACCGGACTCTGCCACCCCCGCACAAGACTTATTTCTTGATTTCCTTGTGCGCAGCCTTAAGTCCGTCATCTATTATATCTATTGCCCTATTTAAGATTTCCTTTGCACTCATCTGCCCGAAGGTCTCAATGTAAAACTCAAACTCGGAATTCTCCTCGTTTGCTATGAATGTGATGAATCCTGGCTGGTACTTTGCGCTCTGCATTCCCATCCCAAGTATCGCCTTTCCGTCGACCTTTAGCCTCTGTCCCTCGGCGAGCTTCATGAGAGGGATGTTCTCGTTTGCGACCTTTACCTTCTTGTCGGTAGCCTCGAGATCCTTTGAGTATATCGTCTTTGGGCCCTCTGCCTCAAGGTGGAAGAGTATCTCGTCCTTCTCGTCGTAGCCCTCAGGGGTCAGAATCGGAACCAGGCCCATCCTATGCGAGATGTACTCGTCGAACATTGAGGTCGTGTTCTCATAGAAAGTGACCTTGTCGATTGCAAAGCACTGCACGCTGCCGCTTGCGATCCTCCTCACGGAGTTGACGAAGTTGTTGTTAACTCCGGTCATCTTGAAGCGGACAACAGATGGGGTATTCTCAATAAAATTAACCTTCATGAAAATCAATCAAAAAAGAGGCTCCGTATGCCTGACTTTTATAGTGATAATTATATTATTAATCTATTTAAAGCTAACGTTAGCTTTGGAGTTTGCTCAAAACAGCTCTACGGGGCGCAATATGCTGTACTGGGAGATGCCCATTTTGGCGGTGCTCCTTGAAACCACAAAGAGGTAGTGGACAACAGGCACCGGATTTATGGCCTGTGCGATTTTTCTTGCGCTGCCGCCCAGCACAAGCTCGTCTGCAATCAGCACCGCCTTGTCCCCTTCCACCGGGATATAGCCGTCCAGATAGCCGCCGTCAGTGTGGTTCTTTGGCCTGTCGCGCACCATCGTGAATTTGAGGTCGAGATTTGCTGCGACCATCGAGGCTATCGGCACGCCGTTGTGGCCTGAAGAGACCACAAACGTTGGCTTGTAGGATTGATCAGAATTTAGGGAGCTTATCTTCTTCGCAAATATCTCGCTGATGAGCCTTAGCGCCTTCGGATCACCGTAAGCCTTCTTGACGTCCACATAGTATGGGGAGACCTTGATTCCATCGGCAGATTTTGCGGTTTGCGGCTCCTTGTGAAGAACCCCCAGCTCCCTGAAGAGCTGCACAAGCTCCTGCTTTTTGTCCTGCAGTTTATTTGCCGGGTGATAAAGGTTCATTTGATTACCTTACTTCATTGTATCTCTGTTAAGAAGACCGTGTATGGTGTACTCCATCGCATTTGCCAGGCCTATCCCCGTATCGATTAGTACTCCATCCTGGTCAATTAAAATGTATGAGGGGGTTCCGCGCAAGGAATAAGTGGCGAATGTGTGCGGTATCGGATCCTCTGTCAGAGCCTTCCTTGCCTGCTCGCGAATGCTACTTTTCCTATCCTCATCGAACTTGTCGAAATCCTTTACCTGCGCATTTATGAGCTCCATTATTTTTCCAGCTATATCACCATCAAACTTTATTACCGAATCAATTGCAACAGGAAATGGTATCTTATGTTCGTAGGTATCACTCTCCAGAGCCTTCTTTGTCTCGCCGATCAGCTTGCCTTCTCTGAGCAAAAGCTGCAGATTCTCTAGGTTGTTTTTGTCGAAATCCTCAAATGCCGTTGCTATCCCCAGAACAGTGACTCCCTTATCCTTGAATTTGTTGTATATCTCTATTGCCTGGGGAATTCCGTAGTAGAAGCATCCGGGGCAGTTGACCTGAAAAACCTCGATGTAAATCACATTGCCTTTTTGCTTGCTGATGTTTGTCTCCTCCCCCTGCACCCAGCTTACTTTTAGATCCGGGGCTTTCTCCCCTATTTTTACAGCCATAACAAAACCATGCAAACTTGAATCCCTTCCCGATTTTATAAATCTTAGCTATGCCTTCGTCTTGGGGAACCTGAGTTTTATTGCGCTTTGCGCAGCATTCCTCACGCCCTCGTCAGGATCAAATTTTAGCGCCATCAGAAATTCCTTCGGGAGCTTAGGGTCTACGGCGGCCTCCGCACGCACTGTGGGATTTTCGTTTCTAGACCTCCTTATGAGGTGTATCTCCTCGCTGTCTGGCTCTTCGGTGGACACTGAATCTATTTTATTACTTATTTACCTGTATATAGTCTATTCGAGCAGGTTCGTTGAATGTTGGTTATTGGAATTGAGAGCAGTGCGCACACATTTGGAGTAGGCATCTGCGATGATGGAAAGGTAATCGCAAACGAAAAGATGATGTTCAACATTTCAGACAAGGGGCTGATTCCAGGAAAGGTTGCTGAGACCCATGTGAAGAATGCGCCTAAAACAGTGGAGATTGCACTTAAGGCTGCCGGTATAAAGATAGGAGATATCGAGGGGGTCGGATACACGCGAGGGCCAGGGCTCGGACCGTGCCTGCAGGTGGGGGAGCTCACTGCAAAATCGATAGCGAAAAGGCTCGGGGTGAAGATTGCGCAGGTAAACCACGGGGCTGCGCATGTGGAGATCGCAAGAAGCGCAGCCAAGATGAAGGACCCTCTTGCGCTCTATGTTAGCGGCGGCAATTCCCAAATCCTCAAGTCCTCCGAAAAGCCATTCAGGCACTACGAGATAATTGGGGAGACCTTCGACATCGGAGTTGGGAACATGATTGATAATTTTGCGCGGGCGGCGAAGCTAAATCCCGCATGGGGATCGACAGTTGCGAAGATGGCGCAGGGCGGAAAGTACGTGAGGCTCCCATACACCGTTAAGGGGATGGACTTTGCCTTCACCGGACTGCTTACAAGCGCAATCAAGATGCTGGACAAGGCAAGCAAGGAGGATGTCTGCTACTCGATTCAGGAAACTGCGTTTTCGATGCTCTGCGAGGCTACAGAGAGGGCGCTTCTGCTGACAAAAAGCAGGGAGCTTTGCGTGTGCGGAGGGGTCGCGCAGAGCTCAAGGCTCAGGGAGATGCTTGGGATGGTCGCAAAGGAGAACAGTGCGCGGTTCGGATTCGCCTCAAACGAGTTCAACGCTGACAACGGCGGAATGATAGCCTTCCTCGCTGAGCGCATGCTTAAGGCCGGAATGGACTCCAATATAAGCGAGTGTGGAGTGGAGCAGAGATACAGAATCGATAGGGCGAGGATTGCATGAAACTAATCAACTCAGGAGCAGAGGCAAAAATATATTCGGAAATGCTTTTCGGGACCGAGATTGTTGTGAAGGAGAGGAGGGCAAAGCCCTACCGAATTGCGCAACTTGACAGCGAGCTGCGCGAGGCGAGGACAAAGAGCGAGGCAAGAATACTCTATGAGGTGGGAGTTGCAGGGGTAAATGCGCCAAGGCTGTTGGGCCTTGGAAAATTCAAGATATACTCCACTAGAATCGAGGGAAAATTGTTAATTGATGACGGAGTCGGAAAAATTGGGTTCTCAAAGATAGGTGAGCAGCTTGCCAGGATGCACAACGCGAATGTGGCGCACGGAGATTTCACCCCTGCGAACATAATGAAATCGGGCAAAGAGTATTTCATCATAGACTTCGGGCTCTCGGAGATAACCGCAAGCGTTGAGGAGAAGGCAATCGACCTGCTTTTGCTGAAGAGATCTGTCGAACCTGGGCAGTACAGAGAATTTGCCAAGGGCTACGCTCGCATCTCCAAAGATCCAAAGACTGTGATTGCAAGACTCGAAGAGATAGAAAAAAGAGGCAGGTACCAAGTGCGTACCCTTGCCTGATTACAGCTCTCCTACTCTTCTCTTCTGAGCTCGCTTGATTCTCTTCCTTCGCTTCTTTACCCATTTCCAGCGCATCCTGCCCTTCTTTTTCCATTTCCTAGGAATACTTCCCAAACATAACACCGTGTATTCTCTTTATCTGATGAAATCTATATAAATAGCTATGCAATAAGATGCTTAGATTGGGATGGATTTCTGGGAGGCGCTTGAATCGGAGATTGGCAAGCCGAAATTCGCAAGCGAGCGGCTTGTTTTCAGCACAAAGAGCTCTGTTGTCTCAAACAACAGGCCCGACACCTCTCTCTCCATGGTGAAAAATTCTGCAATCGAGCTCAAGGTGGACGAGGCGGTGTTTCAGCAGCTAAAGGAGCCTGAAATCAGATACATAATAGCAAAGGAGATAACATTCGGGATACTGCTCACAATATACGACGTCAATTCTCAGAGCGCGATTGCGCTCAGGGCTTCGCTCCCTTTGCAGAAATCCGAGATGGAAAAAATCGGGAAGCTGCTGGGAAAATTAAGGAGGGCAAATCTGGAGATGCGGATAATAGGAATGCAGAACGGCGACAAGTCTCTCATCAAGTCTATCGAGCAGATGCGCAAGAGTTTCAGGGGAAGCGTGAGCCTAATTGAGATAGACCTTTTCGGAAACCTCAAGAGAAACGTTGCATTCGATCTCAAGACCGGAATGAGCTACGACCTTCTTCTGCTTGACAGGACATACAGGGTCGGAGAGCTAACAAACGACCTCTCTGCGGAATCCTTCAGGGCTGCCGGATCAAAAATCAAGTTTGTATAAGTCGGTGTAGACAGGGCCTTCGCCTGTGAGCTCGCTTGACTTGAGCTTTATCGAGTTCACCATGAAGCTTCCGAACTCCGTTTCCGCGTGGCTCCTTATCTGCGAAACAAGTGCGGCGGGGTTCTTTACTCTCTTTACCCGTGCAAGAGTGACATGTGGAGTGTACTTGCCCGGCTCAAGTTCGAATCCTCTTGATACTAAGGCGCTGCCCAGCCGCTCATAGATGTTTGAGCACTGCGCCTCGCCGCTTGAAATCTTTGCAAATATTACCTTTATGAAATTGGGGCTGAAGAAATCTATTCCCTTTATCCCTACCTCAAATTGCTGTGCTTGTATCTCGTCCATTGATTCCTTGACCTTGTTTATTCCCTGCTCGGTTAAGTCACCAAGGAAATGGATGGATAGATGAAGGGCATCCGTCTTCACCATGGTTATGCCTTCTCCGCCAAACTCGCGGGAGACCATCGCTATGTCCTCCCTCACCTTTTCGGGGATATCTATCGAGATGAATGTGCGCATTGAATACCATTAAAAATTAGCTTGTATAATATTTAAGCTGTTTGATATGGTCGGCATAGATGCATTCAAGGAGCTTGAACTTCGCGTTGGGAAGATAACAAATGTTGAAGAGCACGAAAAGGCCCGAAAGCCGATGTACAAGATAACACTTGACCTAGGCGAGGCTGGAGAAAGAAGTGTTGTGGCTGGAATAAAGCCGTGGTACACAAAGGAGGAGCTGGTTGGCAAATCAGTTATCTGCCTTGCGAACCTTGAGCCCAAAGAGATTGCAGGGGCTGTGTCGCACGGGATGATACTTGCAGCCGAGGACGAGAGCGGGGTCGCGCTTCTCACGCTTGACAAGCCTATTAAAGCTGGCAGTCTGATTCATTAGTGATTGTATGATTATCGTTGTTACTGGGCTGCCAGGATCCGGAAAGGGAGTTGTCGCAAAGATACTAAAGAGAAAGGGCTTTAGGATAGTCGAGATGGGGGACCAGGTGCGCGAGAAGATGGCGGAGGACGGGATTGCCCCTGGCGGGGACAGGATAAGAAAGTACTCTGTTGTGATGAGAAGGAAGTATGGGAAGGAGATAGTCGCGCGGATGGCAGTCAAGAAGATCGCAAAGTACGTGAAGAGCAAGAAGAACATCGCGATTGTCGGGGTTAGGGATGTTCCGGAGATGAAGTATCTCAAGAAGACGCTAAAGAAACTCTACATAGTGGGGATTGTGGCGCCAGTTGAGGTGCGCTTTGAAAGACTGCGAGATAGGGGAAGGACAGACGACCCAAAGAGTCTGCGAAAGTTCACTGAAAGGGAGAGTCTGGAGAAGAAGGGATACGGCGTGGCCAAGAAGGGAGCGGCGAAGGGAATTGACAAGCTCTTTGGCATGATTGACTACCTGCTCTGCAACACAGACACGCCGGTCATGCTTGCAAGGAACGTGAACATCCTGATATCGAAAATAAAGCGGGCTGGCTAAGGACAACCTATTAATTTTTAAGTTTAGACAGTCTATGTTCAGTGGTTAAATGAGAGGAATTTCGCTTTTTGCAGGACTATTTACGGTAGTCATGCTCGTGTCATTTGTAAATGCAACCTATCTTCAGGTCCAGGGACCGATAACTGGGACGATACTAAACAACGGGAGCGTTTATCTTGGAAAGGTGGGTCCGGGAGAAAGCTTCTACGTTCTCGCCTCAGCCACAACGCAGAATGCAAGCGGAAAGGTGATAAACATAGGCTGGAACACATTCACCGCAGTGAATCTTCCAGTGGGATGGTCTGCTCAGGCATCTCCGCTTTACGAAAATCCTATGAAGCTAAAGATAACAACGGCGCCTGACGCGCAGAACGGAACATACAAGCTAACTCTTAGGGCAGTCAACATACAGAACTACTCAAGGCTAGGCAACCTGACCTTCACCGCATTTGTGAATGTCACAACCGATGTGTTCTCAACGAGCGTTTCGCCAACAAACTTCAACGTGGGAACGGGACAGCCATACAACCTGCAGATAACGATAAACAACACCGGGATCTCAGACGACCCGTTTGTGATAAACGCGTACGGACTGCCAGCATGGAATGTCTCTGACGTCGTGATTGCACTTCACTCTGCAACCAGCTCGTTTGTCTACCCAATCTTCGTTGACGTACCCGGAGCATACAACTTCAACCTTACAGTGGGATCCGCAACAAGCACGCTCGTCTCAAAGTCATTTAGAATAAACATGGTCGCGCAGGCAAGCCTGCTAAACGACTATGCTGCGGTTGGGCAGGGAGTCGCGCTCTCACCGATAATCTATGAGCCGACCTACGCAGTGATGCTCGCCATCCACTACATACTATCTTTTTTTAACGTGATGTGAACTATGGCAAAGAAGGGAAAGAAGGAGAAGGGGGGAAGGGAACTTCTCTATGTCGAGGCTGACACAATAGAAGACATCGCAAGGTGGTCAAGCCGCTTTGATTCCTCGGCAAAGGAGCTGATAATCTCAAACGAGAAGGGAAGACACAGGATAATCGCACTTGTCGATTCAATACAGGACGTCTCGATTGCGCTCTACAAGGACGTGAAGGTGGAGGCTGACACGCTGCGCTATGTATACGGAAGCGAGCAGACCCCGAGCGCGGAGCTCGTCAACAACTTCGAGCAGAGGACCGGCAGCTCCTACAGCAACCTAATCGATATCGACCTCTCGAAATTCAAGGTCGCAAAGCCCGCATCGATAAAGGACGTGAGAAGCGTGCAGATAAGGAAGATGGACGATCTGATAAAGAGCGTCATAAAGAGGGCAGTCATACGGGATAACATCGAGTACGTTTACGCCTTTGAATACAAGGGGAAGAGCGTGATCGGGGTGTTCGACCTGATAGAGGAGCTTTCGGATGAAAAGAAAACTTTTTATTACTCAATATCTAATAAGAAGATGAAGTCAAGCTTTGCAAGGTACAAGTTTGCTACGAACACGGTTGATTTCTCAAACGAGTTCGGGGAGCATTCATATATGTACGTGAAAATAATTAATCTTGCAAGCCCGTTCCCGTTCTTCAAGGAATAAGCGCATGCCCTAATAGCTCAGTGGTAGAGCGACTGGCTGTTAACCAGTAGGTCGCAGGTTCGATCCCTGCTTAGGGCGCCATATTATTTTTTCTAGCCGCAGCGCAGTCAGACTATTTTTAAAATCTCTTCGAGTGATTCGACTGTAAAGTCAGGGTTTCCTATTGTTGGGTCTGGAGAATCATTAGCATACTTGCCTTTCTTTATCCAAATTGTCTTGCAGCCATTTTTTATCCCCCAGCCAAGCCTTGCAATCCTATCATCTATGATTAAAACCTCTTCAGAGGAAATGTTGAGGTTTCCTATAGCATTTCTAAAGAGTGAATCCTTGTCAGCGGCGTGGAATAGGGCAAGTTTGAAGTACTTGCGCAGATTGTAGAGATCCAACTTTGCAAATCTGCCCTCGATTTCGTTATCAGTGGCAAGAGATACGATTGCAAGGGTATATTTTTGGGAGCAGAAGTCAAGAACCTTGAGCGTCTCTGGAAAAAGCGCGCAATTATCCTTGTCGTAGAGCGTCCTGCCCCAATCGAATATTATCGCCCTGATTCCATGCATCTCCCCACCCTCTTGATATTATAAATTTATTCATCAATTTATAATGCGGACTCACAAAAGCTTTTATCGGATTGGATAAATTAGATTCTGGCATACTACAGGTTGTGTCATAAGCGGTCTAAGGTAGAAATTTATGATTAATACAAAAATAATCGTGACTTACGGACCGGGAATAAGCAGCGAACTAGTCCTAAAGCGGGTGCTGAAATACGCCGACATAGTAAGAATAAACTTCTCGCACGGAGACAAGGCCGAGTGGCTTGGAGCTGTCAAGAAAATAAGAAATGTAGCAAGGCAACTCGGCAAGGAGATCACACTTTTTGCCGACCTTCCGGGACCAAAGGTTAGAGTCGAAAAACTCTCGGCGCCTATTTTGCTAAAGAAAGGGCAGGTTGTTACATTCTGCTATGACGGAGGCAAGGGCACAATCGCGGTATCCTACAAGAACTTCCACCAAGACGCAAAGAGAGGAGCGGTGATAGAGATAGGCGACGGAGATGCAAGGCTGCACATCAAGCAGATAGTCGGAAAGAAGGTAATCGCAAAGGCTCTTGAGGACGGAAAAATCTCAAGCAAGAAGGGGGTGAACATGTTTGGGATAAGCATGAGGCTGCAGTCCCCGACCCAGGCCGATATAGAGCTTGCAAAATTCGCTGTGAAGAACAAGTTTGATTTTGTGGGCATGTCGTTTGTCAATTCCGCAAAGGGAATAAAAGCACTTAGGGGATCCAGCGGGAAGATAAAGGTAATAGCAAAGATAGAGAGAAAGGAGGCAGTGCAAAACATAGATGAGATAATTAGGGAGGCGGATGTGATCATGGTCGCGAGGGGCGACCTCGCGGAGGAGGTAAGCATAGAGAGGATTCCTGAGGTGCAAAGGCAGATTGTTGAGGCCTCTAGAAAATACGGAAAGCCGGTGATTGTGGCAACGCAGCTGCTCACCAGCATGATGAACAACCCGACCCCTACAAGGGCAGAGGTCAACGACATTGCGAGTGCGGTTGGCTCCGGGGTAGACTGCCTGATGCTTAGCGATGAGACGACTGTCGGCAGATATCCGGAAGAGGCGGTTAAGTTCCTTGTGAGGACGATACGGGCGGCCGAGAGCTTTATGAGCTACAAAGGAGCGGAAAGAAACTCGGATGTGACCACCTTAAGAGGCGGAATTGCCTTTGCCGCGGTAGGGCTTGCGGACTCGTACAAGACCGATTGCATATTCATTCCGACCAGGACAGGCACGACAGCCAAGATAATCTCGATGCTAAGGCCGAACACCGAGGCAATCGCCTTAGTCGTAGGGGAGGATGTACGCAGGGAGCTTGCGATGTACTACGGAATAAGGACCGTCAAAATAAAGCTATACAGAAGCATGGACGAGATGTTGAAGGTCGTAGGAGAAGTTGCAGCAAAGAACGGAATGAAAAGATACATTGTGGTTTCGGGATCGCCAAACAAACCTGGAAGCACGGACACCCTCAAGTACATAGAAGCATAAATCTATTTTTCACGTCAACAAAACAAAAACACAGACACGCTTATAAAAGGTCTGGCGAAAGTGATTGCGTATTATATGATGGTCCAGAAGCCGAAGGCTCCAAAAATAAACAGGTTGGAAGAGGCGATAAAAGGATACGGGGTAGTCGCATCGATTAGGCACACCCAAAGCCTGCTTTTCTGGGATCAGGAAGTAAACATGCCAAAAGGAGGACTGAACACCAGAGCAAAGGCATTGGGGGACCTTGAGGTTTTGGCGCGCAGGGAGTTGCTCAGCCTTGGGCCGAAGATAAAACACCTAAAGGGAAGGGACCAATTTGAGCGAGGCATGCTCAGAGAGTTTAGATCTGAGATATTCTACGTAGGAAGACTTCCGGAGGATCTTTTGAGAGAGCTTGAAGTCCACAGCTCAAAGACGGTTGAGCTCTGGAAGATTGCAAAGCGGAAATCGGACTTCAAGATGGTGCAACCAAACCTTGAGAGAATGATTGAGATAAAACGGGAGATAGCTGATCGCCTTGGATACGAGAAGCACCCTTACGACGCGCTTCTTGACCTCTACGAACACGAAGTTACGGTTGCGCAGACGGAAAAGATGTTCGCGGAGCTTCTCCCGAAACTGGCTCAGATAAAAAAGGGGACAAACATTGAATCCGAACACCCGCTTGAAAATTTTGAGTATTCAAAAGCAAAGATGAAGAAGGTTACGCTTGAGCTTGAAAGAATGCTCAAACTATCTAGGAAGTCCTTTAGGAGTGACGTATCGGAGCACCCGTTCTCGATACCGCTTGACTTAAGGGATATTAGGATAACTACAAACTTCCCGAAAAACGACTTCAAGAACAGCTTCTTTGATAGCTTCCATGAATTCGGGCATGCCCTATACGCCGCTCAGATAGACCCGAGACTGCGTGCAACCCCTGCAGGAGATGCTGCCTCGTTTGGTTTTGATGAATCACAGTCTAGATTCTGGGAGAATATAGTGGGGCACAGCATGGGATTTGTTAGGCTGATGCAACCGCTATTTGAGAAGTATTTGGGAGTGAAGGAATCTGCAGAGGAGATATACAGGTACTTCAACCTGCTAAAGCACGATGCGGTCATCAGGATGGCCTCAAATGAGTTGGAGTACGATTCCCACATAGCAATGAGATATAAGATTGAAAAGGGGCTCATCTCTGGGGAGATGAAGGCCTCGGAGCTCCCTGCCATCTGGAACGATTACATGATGAGGTATATCGGGATAACGCCGAAGAACGACAGGGAGGGGGTACTGCAGGACATGCACTGGTACTGCGGAGACTTTGGATATTTCCCTGCCTACACATACGGCAATGTAATATCAGGAATGCTCTGGAAAACGTTTGGGAACCTAGATGACCTGATTGAGCAGAGAAAGTTTGACTACATAAGGGAGAGACTAAAGGAGCAGGTGCATGTGCACGGCTCGATATACAACCCTAAGGAGCTTTCAAACAAGCTGTTCGGGAAAGACTATGACACAGCAGACTATGTCGAGTACCTTGAGCACAAGTACCTCAGGCGCACAGAGTAAAGCAGACAAAAGATGAGAATAGTTTATAAAATGAGATTTTGAGAGAGTGTTGATTAGATGAGACTTTTTGGAAGGCAGGAGAAACGGGAAACCATAGGCAAGGACATGGTGGGGAGCATGGAAGCCGGAAACAACAATTTGCGAATATCAGAAAGAGTGATGAAGGAGAAATTCGATAAAGTTCCGATGGATCGGGCAATCGAGAATGTTGATAGGCTAATTGAGCACAACAGATACAATCTGGTTCTCAGAGACAAGCTGATAGGGGATTTGGACAAATACCAGCTGATAAGGGACGCTGCTGAGGTATGCGCGGCAAAAGGCGCAGAGCTCACACTAATCAAGGCGGAAGGAGAATATCTCCACGCGATAGAATTCAACATCTTACTTGGAAAAGTTGAGATAACCCTTGTAAGACATTTGCTCCGTACAAAACTCAAGCGACTTGAGATGGAGAAAGATTCACTTGAAAAGCTTGAAGGAATGCAGAGGGCAGGGATCTTGCATGAGGATGGAAGCTATCTTAGATACTATTCATCTGCGGAGTACTGGGATGCGCGCAAGCATGCTATTAGAAGAGAATCTGACAACCATCATTTTACGCCTCATGACGTGACCGTGAGAAAGGGCAGGGACCTCATTACGGTAAAAAACGATATCAGAAGGATTGGGGACTTTAGCGCAAACGCAGAGAAGCCGGTTGTGAAAGCGGTTCTCGACATGCTTGAGGAGGAGTTTGACATCTCGATAAAGACTCAGATGGATAGGGGCAAGCTTTCCTTCTCCACCTCGGAGTGAAATCAGAACTGTGTGTTGACCTTTTCCCTTATCGCCAAGGTTATCAGCTTTAGGGAGGCGTCCTTATCCGGCACCTCGAAAACTATCTTCTTGTAGAACTCATCCTTTAGGTAAACGCTCAGGCACCTGTCCGGATCGTGCATCAGATAAAACTGCCAGCCTGTGCTTTTCCACTGATTCCTCCCCTCTTTTACCATGTAAGGCAATGCCGTTCCCCCTATTCTGAGTCCCGCTATCTGCTCTTCCTCCTCTGCATTAACCTTTATTATGTGTTTTAGCGGGATCTTAATTCTCGTCTTCAGCAAGAGAAGCCTGTCCCATCCGGTAATCTCAAAGAGCGCGTATGCGCCATCGATTCTTATAACTCCGCCCATGCAACCATCAGCCTCCGCCCAATTTTAAAGTGATTTAAATATTATGCCTGCTATTATTTATCCAGTGGGTCTGTAACTCAGCTTGGCCAGAGTGGGAGGCTTTTAACCTCTAAGTCGGGGGTTCAAATCCCTCCAGGCCCACATACTCACATTTTTATTGTTTGATTGCCCCGTATATGTGCTGAGATGGACAAGATAAAGCTCGAAAAGATGAATGCGCTTAGGGCGCTGAAGATCGATCCCTACCCTTACTCCTACGACCAGACGCACCACGCAGAGCAGATAAAGCAGGAGTTCGAAAAGCTTGAGGGCAAAAGCGCAAGCGTTGCGGGAAGGGTGACAGGCATGAGGGCGATGGGAAAGCTCTACTTCATCGACCTGCTTGACGGATCTGGGAAGATACAGCTTATTGTAAAGAGCGATGATGTTGATGCAAAGTCCTCAAAGGTGCTATCTCACCTAGACATCGGAGACATAATTGGGGCGAAGGGGAAGATAGGCAAGAGCAAAAGAGGCGAGGTGAGCATTGAAGCGGTGTCCATTGAGATGCTTGCAAAGTCGCTTCTCTTCTTGCCCGAGAAGTTCCACGGCCTAACTGACGTCGAGATAAGGTACAGGAAGAAGTACCTGGACCTCATCATGAACCATGAAAACAGGAAAATCTTCGTTAGGCGCGCGCTGATAATAAAATACATCAGAAACTTCCTTGACGAGAGGAATTTCCTTGAGGTTGACACGCCGACGCTTCAGGCGATTTACGGAGGCGCATCAGCAAAGCCGTTTGTAACCCACCACAACTACCTAAATGCGGACCTTTACCTGAGGATTGCAGACGAGCTTTACCTAAAGAGACTGATAATCGGGGGGATTGAGAGGGTCTATGAGTTTGCAAAGGACTTTAGAAACGAGGCGGTGGACGCGACGCACAACCCAGAGTTCACCCAGCTTGAGTTTTACCAATCATATGCAGACTATGAGGAATTTGCAAAACTGATTGAGGAGATGATCTCAGGACTTGTAAAAAAGATAACCGGCTCACACGAGATAGAGTATCAGGGGAAGAAGATAAGCTTCAAGACGCCTTTCAAGAGGGTGTATCTAGTAGATGAGATAAAAAAGAAGTCTGGGATAGACATCTCGCAGATGGATGATGCTGCAGCGGCAAAGATCGCAAAGAAAGAGGAGCTAGACATCCCGATGAAGAATGCGATACACGTGGCCGATGCACTCTTTGATAAGTACGTCCAGCCAGAGCTGATCAACCCAACGCTTGTGATGGATTTCCCCGCCTACATGTGCCCGCTCACAAAGGACAAGAGGGGCAACACAAAACTCAGCGAAAGATTCGAGATGTTCATTGCGGGCAAGGAGCTTGGCAACTGCTACTCGGAGCTCACCGACCCTGTCGAGCAGCGAAAGAAGTTTGAGCAGCAGGATGATGAGAGAAAGAAGGGCGACACAGAAGCGCCGCCTATAGATGAGGACTTCCTTGAGGCAGTTGAGTACGGAATGCCGCCGCTGGCGGGGATGGGACTTGGGATAGACAGGCTTGTTATGATACTATCTGATCTCTCATCGATAAAGGAGGCGATACTTTTCCCAACGGTAAAGCCCGAGAAGCAAAGGAAGGAAAAATCAGATTAGATTCTTTGCTCCTCTTGCTTCCCTGAATTTCTTGAGATTGTTTCTGATGGTCACCTCAGTTACCCCAGATGCTGCTGCGATATCCTTTTGGCTCTTGTATCTTGGGGAATAGAGATAGCAGGCAAGATATAGAGCGGTTGCGCCAATCGAGTACGGATCGCTCCCCATCAGATCCTTTGGATTTTCTCGGATTAGCTTTATCGCATTCCTTGAGATAGCCTCAGGAATGTTGATTTTGCTCGCTATTTGAGAGATACAGGTCACCGGGTCTTGGACAGGAATCTTTGCGTATTTCTCTTTCTGCGCCTCGATGCCCGTCCAGTCAAGTTTTGCCCTTAGCATGATTCGATATACCTTGCTCAGCGGCTTTAGCTGGACCCCGGCCAGTTCGGCAATCTCTGTGAGCTTTTTTGGGATGCCATTCTCCCTGCACGCCATGTAAACGCTTGCGGCAACCACCACCTCCATGCTCCTGCCCCTCACCGAAGCAGTGCCGTTCTTCATCAGCTGCATCACGCCCTCCTTTATAGGATCCGAGAGATTCAGCTTGTCTGAAAGCCTATCCAAGATGATTGCGATGCTCTTTTCGCGCCTATCCTTTGCCGAATCACGAACCACCTTGTAGAGATTTAGCCTATGGAAACTCTGCTTCATGGTAGGGGAAATCGGCTTGCCCGCAGCGTCCCTCCCGTAAAGCTCTATGATGTTGGTATTTCCCAGCATTATTGGCTTGGAGTGAGAGTCAATTGGTAGCTCTTGAGACTCGGTGCCTTGCTGCGCGACAAATCCGCACTTCATGCAGACCTTCTCACCTGTGCTATTGTCCTCCGTGATCCTGCCCTTGCTGCACTCGGGACAGCTGTCTCCCTCATCCCTGTGGAGCTTGGCAAATGAGTTCTTCTTCTCGAATTCCTGAGTCACAAAAGCACCGCATATAACCATTTATTGCCCATATTATAAAGGTAGGCTCTGGATTTGTTTCGCTATCTTGGCCATATTAGTGGAAGGGCTATGAATGTTTTAAATACCTATTGCACCAATATATATTGCTAAATCTGTTAGCTTTTTAAGAGTGCTGAATTATATTTAGTAGCATGCCAGGGTGGCAGAATCCGGTAACGCGTGCGCCTGGAAATTTATTCCCGTGAGCGCATGGCCGCAAGGCCTTTAGGGTTCAAATGCATCATGCTGAATATCCCTACCCTGGCGTATTCAAGTAAGTAAAGTGTT
>Ga0307372_10007062_pt1 | contig 16224 bp, 13 predicted proteins | sample OX1MG_FD_202533 | JGI IMG/M metagenome (GOLD analysis project Ga0307372, IMG submission 202533) | Soil microbial communities from Risofladan, Vaasa, Finland - OX-1 | ecosystem: Environmental > Terrestrial > Soil > Coastal area > Acid sulfate soil | place: Finland: Risofladan, Vaasa | collected... | reverse complement strand
GACATGACACGCCCCTTTAGTTCCGTGAGTCGGGTTGACTGGGACGACCCGATCACGAGGCGCGTATGGCGCGCGATCATGGCACACGAGCGGGATCTCCTGGCGCTCATGCAGGCATCCGGGAGCGCACACCGTGTGAGTCGAGCGCGCATCCGAAAGCTCTATGTGCTGGCTGCCGGTAAATGGTCGGGTGTATTCAAGTGGTCCCTCATGAACCAACTGATTCCGATCGGCAGTGCGCAACGGCTGTTCACCAAGCAACCTTGCGGACTATTGTCCGGCGTGGGCGTGGCAGACTCCTGGAAGCGGTTCCGTTGCATACGCGTCCCGGCGTATCGGCGTTCCGCAGTATGGATGGTGTCCCAGCTGAGGAATCCCGGTCCCGCGGCCGCGTTGCAGTGGTTTCCGAATGCCGGCAAATCAAAGCGCCGTCACTGGTTGAAACCCCTAGTTTGGGAATGTCTATCCGAGAGTGGCAGAGTTCTTTTTCTGGAAGTGCTGTTGGAGGATAAGAAATACCAAGGGCCGGATAAGAACATGAGCCACGCGCATGCTCAGAAATCGAATTCAGTTGACAAACTCCAAGCTACTTGAAGCGACGTCGATCATGCAACACACTAGAATCAAACGGATGGACCGCGGTATTCCTCTGGGGACGGTGGGTGAATTTGAGATGCTTGGGCTCAAATTGCCGGCTAACATCCCCAACCGGAATCAGTTGCATGAATCCAACGTGATTATGATTCCGGGATCATCCGCGACCAGAGTGGTGCTGGATCTGTTTGATCAATGGCGTATTCCTGTTCGGAGTCAGCCACGGGTGCTCCGCGTCAGCGGCAAAATCCTCAGTAGATAATAAGAGCGGGAGTCATCCAACCCGTAAGGCACAGCTGCAATCTATCGAAGACATATTGGCGATACACAAGGCGTTGATGGTGCTGCTACCAGCACCCCCTGTGTCAAGCTAGTTGTCGCCTCTGAATAATCCCCTACGATGAGAGAGAGCGAGGACAATGACCGTGAAGCAAAGAATTTATGTCGATGGTTTCAAGGAGCAAGCGCTGGCGAAGGTGCTTGGCCGATCCGACGATTGAGGCTGAAACGGTACTTCCTGTCTATGACGAGATTCAACAACGGCTTCGCGTAAGACCACGGCCTCGGTAAGAACCTTCGCCGGTGAGCGGCCTAAATCAATATCCGCTCGACTTCATCGAGAGTGAGCTTATCGTTGCGCTGGTCGTAGAGAACGGTGGTGTGGGCGCTCTCGTGGTTCGCCATTTGTTGAGTGACTTCAAGTGTGAAGCGAGTTGCGTATTCCATGCGAAGGTGGGCCAGGATTCCACAGCAAGGTGGGCCAGCATTCCACGCCAAGGTGGGCCACTGTTCCATGAAGGTGGCCACCCCTTTCAGGGGGAGTTACCGGGTGGATGCGTGAGATGGGATAACCCGGCTACCGTGGTCTCTTTTCCTCTTGGGAAAGGAGATCGACGGTGGCATTCACAAGGTTGTCCATGCGCAAGCTACACGAGATTTTGCGGCTCAAGTATGAAGTCGGATTAAGCGACCGGCAGAACGCCCGGGTGGTCGGGTGTTCGCGCACCACCGTGCAGAACGCGTTGGAGCGGGTGCGGATGGCCGGATTGAGCTGGCCGTTGCCGGCCGGGCTGGCCGAGGACGCGCTGCAGGCGCGGCTGTATCCCGGCGAAACCCGACGCATGGCCACGCCGCTGCCGGATTTTACCGCCCTGGAACGCGCGCTTACTCACAAGGGCGTCACCCGACTGTTGTTGTGGGAGGAGTACCGGGCGGCGCATCCGGACGGGTACGGTTACAGCGCCTTCTGCCAGCATCTGGCGCATTGGCGCCGCCGACGCACCCCGGTGCTGCGGCTCGAACACCGCCCGGGCGAGAAGTTGTTCGTCGACTATGCTGGGCCGACGCTGGACATCATTGACCGGCGTAGTGGCGAAGTGCGTAGCGCCCAGATCTTCGTGGCGGTGCTCGGCTATTCCAACTACACCTTTGCGGAAGCCACTTTCACGCAAGCCTTGCCCGACTGGCTCGGCAGTCATGTACGGGCGCTGAACTTCATCGGCGGCTGTCCGGGCGCCATCGTGCCTGATAACTTACGCAGTGCCGTCAGCCGCGCGCATCGCTACGAACCGGATCTCAATCCCGCCTACCAGGACTTTGCCGAACACTATGGTGTGGCCATCCTGCCGGCGCGCGTCCGAAAACCCCGCGACAAGGCGAAAGTCGAAGTCGGGGTGCAAATCGTGGAGCGCTGGATCCTGGCCCGGCTGCGGCATCAGACGTTCTTCTCACTCGCCGAACTCAACACCGAGATCGCGCGGCTGCTCAGCGAGCTGAACGCGCGGCCCTTCAAGAAAATGGAGGGCTCACGTCGTTCACGCTTTGAGGAACTCGAGCGTGCGGCCCTTAAACCGCTGCCGGCGCAGGCGTACGAGTATGCCCAATGGAAACAGGCAAAAGTCCACCCCGACTATCACATCGAAGTGGAGCGCGCCTATTACTCGGTCCCCTATCGCTACATCGGCGCACGCGTCGAGGTGCGCGTGACGGCTTCGACGCTGGAGATCTTCCACCGGGGTGAGCGGATTGCCGCGCATATCCGTGCCCCACGGCGCGGCGCGTTCACGACGCTCGCCGCTCACCGGCCGGAACCGCATCGCGCCGTGGTCGAGGCCAGTCACGCGCGGCTACTGGAGCGCGCGCTCGCCATCGGCCCGGCCACCGCTGAGCTGCTGCGCATCCAGGCGCAGCTCAAATGCCATCCGGAGCAAGCCCTGCGCAGTGCTCAGGGCATCCTGCGGTTGGCGGCCGACTTTAGTCCCGCGCGCCTGGAAACCGCCTGCACACGGGCGCTCATGCTCAAGGCCTACAGCTACCGTGCCGTGCGCGCGCTGATCATGGCCCCTCCGCCAGCACCGGTTCCACAAGCGTCCCTGCCGCGCGTGCATACCAACCTGCGCGGGCCTGACTACTACCAATAGATAAGGAGTCCACCATGTTGACCGAACCCTTGATCCAGCAGCTGCACAGTCTGCGTCTGTCCGGTATGGCCCAGGGCCTCGAACAGCAGCAGGCCTCACCCGACAGCCCCCGTCTCGATTTCGGGGAGCGTTTGGGTCTCCTCATTGAACACGAACGCGCCGCGCGCGCGAGTGCCCGGCTTACGCAGCGCCTGCGTTGGGCACGGCTGCCCATGCCCGCGGCACTCGAAGATCTGGATATGCGCACCCCGCGGGGGCTCGATGGCAGTGTGCTCGCCAAACTTAAACGCCTCGACTGGATCCGGGAACATCTGAACCTGCTGATCACCGGCCCGACCGGCGTCGGTAAAAGCTATCTGGCCTGCGCACTCGCCCATGCCGCCTGCCGCGCCGATCTGAATGTGCGCTGCTTCCGGGTCCCGCGCCTGGTCGACGATCTCGCCCGCGCCGCCGCCCTGCAGAAGCGTTCCGCGTTCCTACGCCAGCTCGCCAAAACGGATCTGATCGTGTTGGACGATTTTGGTCTCGCCCCGGTGAGTGAACAAACCACCCGCGATCTACTGGAACTGCTCGATGACCGGTACGATCAAAGATCCACGCTCATCACCAGCCAACTACCACTCGAAACCTGGCACGCCCAGCTCGGCGATCCTACCGTTGCCGATGCCATCCTCGACCGCCTGGTGCACAACAGTTATCGCCTTAACCTGACAGGGGAATCCATGCGCAAGAAAAAATCCATTCACACCATTGACCCGGAGCGTAAATCGTAAGACAGTAATCCCGTTCCCGTCTCACACCGGCCCAGCTTGCCTGGAACGGTGGCCCACCTTGGCGTGGAACCCTGGACCAATTTGGGTGGAATACGCAGCGAGTCAACGAAGATCGCAGAAATGGGTCAATTCGGAATGAATGTCTACAATTATTAGCATCATCACGCTAAAGGGGTCATACTAAAACTGGCGTAAACATACTGCTCCATAGGGGGGCGTTCAATGTCTGATGGCAAGCGAATAGCTCTGTTCTTGGATGGTACTTGGAACACCGTAGACGACGACACCAACGTGTGGCGAATGAAATCGCTATGCACAGTCGATGTCAATCAGATTTGCTACTACAGCGCAGGGGTAGGAACAAGCTATGGGCAACGGCTGAAGGGCGGCCTATTCGGGTATGGGCTCGATGATGAGGTTATCCAGGCATACCAGTGGCTTATGGAAAACTACAACAACGGTGATCACATATTTATCTTTGGGTTCAGTCGTGGCGCTTTTACAGCCAGGAGCTTGTCAGGCTTTATCTCAAAGTGCGGATTGCTCAAGCCAGGTGCTCCTATTTCGCTCAAGCAGCTCTACGCCCGCTATCGGAAGGGTTCGACAGTTCACACAATCAGGGAACTCAAGGAAATAATTGGCGAGCTCTCGTTTGAAGAGAAATGGTTGAAGGAATACTCAATGCCCATTCCGATCTGGTTCCAGGGCGTCTGGGATACAGTGGGCGCGCTGGGCATCCCGTTTGGCAATTTCCCGACTATCAGCAGATCTAAATATGCGTTCCTCGAAACAGATTTGAGAATAAATAATGATTATGCCTACCACGCATTGGCAATCGATGAACACCGCAAAACGTTTGCGCCCACCCTCTGGACCAAAAGTGTGAAAAAGGACGCTCCCACATATACACCACGATCGCTGAGCCAAGTTGAGCAGCGTTGGTTCGTAGGTGCGCACGCCGACGTAGGAGGCGGATACGACAACGGCCTGTTGGCACAAGTTTCACTGAAGTGGCTTATGCAAAAGGCTCAGTCACATGGGCTGACCTTTAAGGATACGGTTAATATAGACGGCGATGAGAGTCAGGCCCTCATTCACAATTCTTTCGCGGAAATGGCAGGTGGTATTTACCGAGTATTAAAGCTAGGGCGGCCCTACTACAGAGCAATTGGTGCTGCCGCTGTTGAGAGCGAAGGCACAACTACAACAACAATTAACGAGACAATTGACGCTACCGTTTTTGATCGCTGGCGCAAAGATCAAGCTTATCGACCAGCAAACCTTGCGACTTGGGCGCAAGATCATCACGTCGACATCGATTCGCTACACGACTCCGTACGAGTCGACGACCCAACGGCCGTGGTACCGCCAATGGTTTAAGCACGGGCCGACTAACCCGCCTGACGATTGCCAGCCCATTTGATGTTTTGAACAATGACGGACCCGCCTTCTGGCCGGGCTGGAAGTGTATCTGCGTCGCGTGGAGAATCGTTAGGGCAACCACTCATCGCACGCTGTCAGAATGACGTAGCACAAGTTTAAGCTGACGTACCGGCAAAGCACGCATGCCCTGGACGCCGTGCGGAACCCGCGTTATTTCTCGCTGCAATTCGAGCAAGTAGGTAACGCGCGGATGTTGGCCTGAGAGAATCATTGTCCCTCTGGTGAAAATAACAGCTCGCCCACCACGTGCAAGCCGTCCCACTTGGGACCAAGGATCCGCCGGCTTGGGAATTTACGCCCACGCTTGAAATCTTTAGCTGTTTTGATAGAGATGTGGCACCACGTGGCCACGAACTCGGCCGGATATCCGCATAAGAATCGAAATCTTAAGCTTTTTTCAGCACCGCATACCTATTCGAAGATTGGGCGGTATACAGTGACTGTGAAAGTTATCGATATCTTTGGCAATGACACAATGGTGTTAGTACCTGTCTCGGTTGGGTGAAACATGAAGTTCCTTCACGCTGCTGATATACACTTGGATAGTCCCCTAAGAGGGCTGGACAGGTACGATGGCGCGCCCATCGACCAGATTCGCGGTGCTACCCGCAAAGCTCTTGAGAATCTGGTTTCTCTTGCGCTCGAGGAAGAAGTCAACTTCGTGATCATTGCTGGTGACCTGTTCGATGGCGACTGGCCAGATTTCAATACGGGACTTTTCTTTGTTAGTCAGATGTCTAGGCTCGGTGATAGAGACATTCCCGTCTATGTTGTTCGGGGAAACCACGATGCCGAGAATAAGATGTCGCGAAAACTTCCTTGGCCGCAGAATGTCCATTTCTTTTCTTCCAAGAAACCTGAATCTATCACGATCGATAATCTCGATGTGGTTATCCACGGCCAAAGCTATGCCGCCCAGAAGGTTACAGATGATCTTGCATTGGGTTATCCGGCGGCCGTACCTGGAAAATTTAATATCGGAATTCTCCACACGAGCCTCGACGGCCGCCCAGGGCATGCGAGCTACGCACCAACAATGCTCAATGTCCTTAAGTCGAAAAGCTACGATTACTGGGCGCTCGGGCACGTACACAAACGTGAGCTTATCAGCGATGAGCCACTCATAGTATTCCCAGGAAATATTCAGGGTCGCCACATCAAGGAGACGGGTTCCAAAGGATGCGAACTTGTAACGCTTGACAATGATGGCATCCGAACCGAGCACCGACCGCTCGATGTGTTGCGCTGGAAACTACTCGATGTTGAAGCTAACGAGGCGATGGATCTCGATGAGGTATTCGAGCGAACGGCGAAGAGCCTCGATGCAACAGTGAAAGAGGCTGAGGACCGGCTCAGCGCAGTACGTGTGCGGTTCAGGGGTAAGAGTAAAGTGCATGACGCTATTGTCACCAAACCAGATACGGTACGACAAAATGTCCGCTCGCTTGCGATCGAGTATGGCAATGGGTCTGTGTGGATTGAAAATGTCATCATCGAGACGTCTGCAGCTGTCGATATAGCTGCATTAAAGGCAGGGAATGATCCTGTTGGTGAGCTGCTGCGCGAGTTAGAGCATTTGAAGGTGAGTGACGCGGATTCCTTGGGTACTTTGGCTGGTGAACTGCAGGCGCTAAGACAAAAAATTCCTGCGGAACTTACCGAGGCTATAGATGGAATTCGGTTAGGTGATCCCGAATATCTTCGTAGACTCCTCGCAGACGTCGAGTCTCAACTGATATCGAGGATCGTAAATCTAGAGACTGGTTCGTGAAATTCGCAAAGCTCTATCTCAAGGCATTTGGCCCATTCACGGAACAGGTGATTAAGTTCGACGCCTCCGGGGCATCGCTGCACATCCTATATGGTCCTAACGAGGCAGGAAAGTCATCACTGCTTCGCGCAATCCATGCGCTGCTATATGGAATCACAGAGCGTACACAGGACGATTTTCTTCACGATAAAACCGCGCTCAGGATTGGTGGACTCATAACCGACGGTGCGGATGGACAACTCGCGGCCATGCGCAGAAAAGCTAGGAAACGGTCTCTTCATCAATGGAACGGCAAGGTCGGTGCCGACTGCGAAGGCGAGGTGCTCCCTGACAACGCAGTATTTCGCCTCCTTGGAGATATCGACGAGGCTCAGTTCTCCAGGCTTTTTGGAATTGACCGGGACGAGCTTATCCGGGGTGGTCAAGCGATTCTCGAAGGAAAGGGTGACGTTGGCGAAAGCCTCTTTGAGGCTGGATCGGGATTGGTGGGACTACGACGTTTGCGAGACTCCTTGGAAGCGGAAGCGGGGGAGCTATTTGCGCCAAGGGCCAACAAGCCCGTGATTAACTCCACTGTAAGTGAATACGAAGATGCGAAGCGTTTAGCAAAAGAGGCCGCCGTACGAACGGATGACTGGACGCGGCTGGATTTGGCTTATACCACCGCATTGAATCAACTGGTTGCAAACAAGCAGGCGATTACTGCTAAACGATTGGAGCGTGAGCGTCTTGCGCGAATCCTCAGAAACCTCCCGCTGCTTGCCCGGCGAGAGGAGTGTCTTGCTGAACTATCAGATCTCTCCAGCATTCCCGACTTGTCTAATGATTTTACCGAACGGCGTGTGAGGGTGTTGGCAGGAAAGGCTAGCGCCGAGCGACACTTCAATGATGCGCAAAATAAGGTTTCCGAATTGGAAACGCATCTCGAAGAGGATAAAGTTCCAGAGGGCTATATTGAACGTGAAACGTTGATTCAAGGTGTGTACAGCCGGCTAGGCGCTTACCAACAAGCTGAACTCGAGCTCCCTGAGCTCAAGGCACGTCAGCAAAGCCTGATAGAAGAAGCAAGATCAAAACTCCATGAGTTAGGGCTGTCAAATGACTTAGCTGGCGCGGAGAAAATTCGCCCCAAGAAAGGTGATCAATCGAAACTTAGGAATCTCATCAAAGATCACTCCGATCTCTCTGGGAGAAGCGCAGAACTTCGACGACAAGAGATTGACTTCCAAGTTGAATATGAGAAGGCTCAGCATGCTTTCACTACTTTAAGGCAGCCACAAGATCCCGGGCGTCTCGACGATGCCGTTCAAGCAGCCTCGGCACACGCCGATTCCGAGCGACGACTTGCAGAGCTAAATCGTGACACTACAACACGTAACGAGGCTCTCGAGCGTAAGGTCAGCAGTATTGGTGAGCGGACTGCTATCCAACTATGCGACCTTCGTAAACCTTCGAAAGCGACCCTTCAACGCTTACAGCAAGACTCTAACGCCATCGCAAGCGATCGCAACGTCACCAATTCTCAGATTGCGCAGCGGCGCAGTGACCTTGCAACGCGCCAAGCAGAGATACAAACGCTTGAGGCTGCGGGCATCGTACCGTCGGAAGACAAGGTTACAAAGACTCGCGAACACCGTGACCAAGGCTGGGAATTTATCCGCGAGGGTTATATCGAACGTACAGAAGACCCGGAAATACTAGGGAAAGGGTATGCTCCTCAAGTAGGGTTGCCAAAAGCCTACGAAGATGCCGTCCAGCAGGCGGATATCGTTGTAGACAGCTTGAGGCTGAATACAGAAAGGATAGCTAAATACGCGCTTACGCTGCAACGTGTCAGTGAGTTGTCTACTGCGATTGCGGAGGACGAAGCGAAGCTCATGGAGCTTAATACGCGACAGAGAAAATGGCAGGAAGAATGGACGGGAATTACGAGTTTACTTGGAATAAGCATTGTGACCGTCCGCGAGCTAGAAGAATGGCTCGGGGAGCTCGATGGCATTGTTACTGAGCTTGGTGATATCAAGCAGAGGCAACGAGAGATTGAGGAGCTCCGAGCCGCTTTATCCACGACGCGCGAAGTTCTAGCGGCGGAGATGAAAGTTCATGTTATCTCAGATTCAAGCAGTGATACGTTTGGTGTCTTACTTGCAAGGGCTCGTCGGCTGCTCGAAAGCATCCGGCATGAAACTACTGTATATAATGAGGCAAGAAATACGTTAGACGGGTTGCAGCGGGACCTGTCCGGTCAGCGGCAACGAATTGAAGTGCTAAACGCAGAGGTTGAAGCGTGGCGTTCACGTTGGAACACCGCTGTGATAAATATTGGGCTACCAAAGGATGTCGAGCCGCAAGAAACTGAATCGCGGTTGTCTTTGCTCGATGAACTCTTTGATGCGGTCGACGCAGCTCACAGGGTTGAACAGGAGCTATTACAGAAGCAGGCCACTGTTGACCGATACTCTGGAGAGGTCGGTTCACTTGTTACAGCGCTCGGCGCAAATGGGAAAGGGAGGTCAACTAGTGATTTGGTTGTAGAACTGTTCTCGCAATATCAAGACGCCGTGAGAAAGGTACAGCGTCGTGAACAGCTGTTAACGCAACTCGATGGTGAGCGCGTAACCTATAAGACGTCGAAAGAACAATTAAACAGCGCGAACAATGAACTGACTGAGCTATGCCGAGTGGCGGAAGTTGTTAATATTACTGATATGCCAGCCGTAGAAGATAAGGCTCGCCAAAAAATGGAGTTGCAGGGCGAGGTGTCTCAGATTGAGCAACAGCTAATCGAGCAAAATAGTGCCACTCTTGATCGTATCGTTGAAGAAGCAAATACGGTAGACCGAGACGCCCTAAGCGTCCAGATTCCGATGCTGGAAGCCGAAATTATGGATTATGAATTATTACGAGACACCTTAGCCCAACAAGTTCGTGATGCCGAGGTGGCACTGAAAGAGGTCGACGGCAGCGAAAAGGCCGCAGACGCCGCGCAGCGCGCACAAGAACTCCTTGCAAAACTACGAACGGCCACAGAAGACTATGTGCGCCTCAAGGCATCGACTTTTGTGATCACGAGAGCGATCGAAGCATATCGGCAAAAACATCAAGGGCCTATCCTGAAGCTCGCGAGTCAATATTTCTCGACTCTCACGCGCGAAAGCTTCAAGAGACTCGAAGTGGATTTCAGTGAGGATGATCGCCAGGTCTTGGTGGGGGTGCGCAAGAATGAGAAGCAAGTCTCCGTCAATGGAATGAGCGAGGGTACTCGGGATCAGCTTTATTTCGCTCTACGCCTCGCCGCTATTGAGAACTATTTAGAAACCGGTCCATCCATCCCAGTTATCGTTGATGACATTCTGGTGCAGTTCGATGATATTCGTGCGAAAGCTGCGTTCGAGGCACTTGAGATGCTCGCAACTCGGACTCAGGTGCTGCTCCTTACGCACCATGCGCATTTACTGCCGCTTGCCGAACAGGCGGTAACAAATAGTATTCTCGCAGTACACCGATTGGAAATGACGGGCATTGCATAAGTGGACTCGGCCAACGTGTTTTGCGATGTCCTGCCCGTCTGTCCGTGCTGGGGTGAGTGCTGACATGGGAACCAATTTTTAAACAGAAAATACGGAACAGGGAATTTGAGTGGAGAGAGGTTCGTAGAAGACTGCGTCCACCGCCATTAAATCTCCTATCCCATTGTAATCATTGATAATTAAAAATTGGGTAAATTTCTATCCATGTTCGTCTTCTGAAAACCAAAGTATTTGGGGTACGATTCCTGACCATGACCAACCCCCACTCTTTATTTATAGCTGGCTTAATAGTGCCAGATAAATGATTGTATAGTGCCAAGCAACTGGCTATCCTGTGCCAGTTAAATGGTACTATAGAGCCAGTTTAAGAGGAACTGATTCATGGCCGGCGAACACAAAATTGCACACAATGAAGTATTCGCGCTCGCCGCCATCACACGCGGTCAGTATAGAAAATGGAACAAGTTACTTGCTCCAATTGCTAACAAACATGTCAAACGACCGAGCTATACCGCCGCACAGACTTTGACTGTTTGTGTACTTGGAGAGCTAATGAATGTTCTGGATTGTGGTACTAACTACTTAGTACCGATCACAGAACGCTTATTCAATGAAATTTGCAGCGGGGATTGGCGCCGACTAGAACATCGTCTACTAGTTCTCAGTATAGATCGTCAAACCAACGTTGATAAAGGCAAGATTAACACCAAGATATTGCTAAACTTTGAATTACGTCCACGAACTGAGATGGTTCTGGTGCCTACCAGTTCAACGGTCGTGGCATTAGACTTGGCGCGATTCGTACAAACAATAAATACGTTCCTAACAGGTATATCTGTACAGGCGAAACCCTTCCGGCTCCCATCGCTTCAAGAGCGCCAGCGAGGGCAAGCAAAGCGGAAAAAATTGGAAAATCAAAACGAACTTTAACAAGGCCTATCACTAATCAGTCTGCAATATACAAGTTCTATAAAAAGATAACTCAATTATGAGGCAACGATGTGATTTTTGATGCTACTACTCAAACTTTAGGAAAGTCGAGTAATGACAAGCAACCCGAGCTTTCTTGCTCGCTGGAAACTAACAGCAATTCATTGCAGCGCACTGCGCGTTGGTCTGCAGGCGCTAAAAAAACAGGAAACGCACTGATTCACGGAGACAATCTGAAGGTTCTAAATATCTTGACCAGGACTCATGCATCCAAAATAAAATGCGTCTACCTTGACCCTCCTTATAACAACGGCGAGAGCTACGAACACTACTACGATAGCATGGGGCATGAAGAGTGGCTCCGCGCTGTTACTGCGAGGCTGCAGCTCGTTAGGATTCTACTTAGTGAACAGGGAAGCCTTTGGATATCGATTGATGACTCAGAGCTTCACTACCTTAAAGTAGCGACCGATAACATTTTCGGCAGGGATAATTTTGTAAGTACGATAGTTTGGGAACATCGCACGACAAGAGAAAATCGAAATGTCTTCTCCCACAATCACGAGTACTTGCTCGTCTATGCGAAGAACATCAGGGCATGGTCCGCTGAACGTAATTCGATGCCTCTAACTGACGACGTGATCGGTCGGTACAAAAACCCGGATTCCGACCCGCGTGGCCGATGGCAGTCCGTCTCTGCCAATGTGCAGGACGGACATGCCACGTCTCAGCAGTTCTATAGCTTCAAGGGACCAAACGGACGGAACTATCAACCACCCAAGGGGCGTTGCTGGGTATATACGAAATCCAAGATGCTGAAGGCCATTGCAAACAATGAAGTTTGGTTTGGACAGGATGGAAACGGCGTTCCAAGGTTGAAGCGCTTCTTGAAGGATCGCGAAAAGGGCCTGACACCAGAAACACTCTGGCAAGCCGAGCATGTCGGGACCACTAGCGATGCCAAGAAGCACCTTATTTCGCTATTTCGTGAAGCAGCTCTGTTCGATACCCCCAAGCCTGAACAATTGATACACCGTATATTGCATATAAGTACTAATCCCGGCGACCTAGTACTCGACGCCTACCTAGGTTCAGGCACGACAGCTGCTGTGGCCCATAAGATGCGCAGGGCCTACATTGGCATCGAGAACGGCGATCACATAAAGACCCACTGTGCACACCGCCTGCGGCAAGTTATTGAGGGAGAGGAAGGAGGCATATCCTCTCTTGTGGAATGGAAAGGCGGCGGAGGCTTTGACTATTTCGAATTCAAGGACAGAGGACGACGTGCAAAATAGTGCTTTTCGCCCCATCTACTACCTAGGCTGCAAGACCAATTTCACACCCGCTATCCGTTCAGCCATCGACGAAGTAGATCCAAGTGGCGGCCGACTGGCTGACCTATTCGCCGGAACCGGCGCCATTGGCGCTGCCCTAGCAACGGCTAGAGAAGTGACTACAGTCGACGTACAGGAATACTCGCGCGTATTGTGCTCTGCTGTTTTGAGCCCGCCTGAACTGACTGTCTCCCAGATTGATGAGTTGGTCAGTCAAATTGGGCGCACCCGGGTGCTACAGGAATTGAGCTCCTGCCTGCAACCTCTTGTCGACTACGAGCATGCCTGCATCAATGATGCCGTAGCCGGTGATTCTGCAGCGCTAGTCGAATTGCTGGAATCACCGCCGTTGGCCGTACTTCCCTACGGTGAAGTGCGCCAATCCAGTTCACCCCTGGCCGAAGCCACATCGAAAGCTATAGACAATCTTGTATCTTCAAAACTGTGGCAATCACCCGACAGTATGATGACCCGGCAGTTTGGTGGCGTGTATTTCTCATTTCGACAAGCGGCGGTCCTTGATGCAATCCTATCTGCCGCCTCACAGGCCCCTAATACCATCCGTGACGTCTTGAAGGCTGCTGCACTCAGTACTGCTAGTCAGATCGTTAACACGGTGGGAAAGCAATTCGCTCAACCCCTCAGACCGCGTAATAAGGCCGGGCATGTGAAGGGTGGCCTTGTGAGAGTAGTACGACGGGACCGACTCATCGACGCGCTGGCTATCTATGGTGATTGGCTTGCACGATATGCCGAAATGCCTCGTGTCCACGGTACTCCCAGAGCCGTTCGCGAAGATTATCTTGTGGCACTTGCAGAACAAGGTGCCTCATTCTCTGTTGTGTACGCCGACCCCCCCTACACGCGGGACCACTACAGCCGCTTCTACCATGTGCTTGAAACCATGTGTCTCCGCGACGACCCACCAATATCTTTAGTCAGAAAACGTGGTGTCTTAGGCGCAAGCCGCGGTGTGTATAGGGAAGACCGCCATCAGTCGCCATTTTGCATTCGATCCACCGCGCCTACAGCATTTGATGCGCTTTTTAAGGCTGCTCGCAACCGCGACCTGCCTATTGTGCTTTCATACTCGCCTCACGAAAGTGGTGATGGCACGCATCCACGAGTTGTGTCGATGAGGCAGATTATTGAAATTGCACGCAACACCTACAGCAGAGTAGAAGTATGTGCAATCGAAGGATCGACGCATAACAAACTAAATAGTGGTGAACTAGAGTTGAAAACCCGTGCCCATGCCGAGGTCTTGCTTAAGTGCTTTCGCTGAACAGTTTGAGTCTTGAAGTTAACGAGCTATTTAAGATTGTAAAGCTGTAGTCATTCCGGCAATAGCTCCGCAGGCGCTGTCGGCCAATTTGCTCTCAGAGTTGCAGCGTCTGTGCGGACGCGACTGACTCGATCCCGGCGACCATTCCAATGTGCACGTAGGAATTTCGCGACCTCTGCATAACCCTGGCCATCTGGCATTAACAAACAATATCGAAAAGTTCTATCATCGATTCGAACAAAAACACCAATTGGTCTTCCCTCTAATGGGTAATCAAGACCACTGGCAGCTTCTAGCTCCAGCCTGTAATTTTTACTGGCAACCTCCACTCCGGGACGAACTTCAACATCGCCGATGACACCATTTTGTGCCACGTGTTGCAGGATTACGCGGCGGACACGTCCGCGTGTAAATCCGAAAAACTGTTCATAATTTTCAATGTCAAAGTTCGCTTGTTTCCAACGCTCCTTGCTCTTCGGTATCTCCGCAACGAGTACATCATTCCCGGCGACCGGTGCGTCAACAACAACGTCCTCTGCAATGTTATCTTCGTCTGCAGCAGGTCCAGCACCGACTTGTAGGGGTACTACAGCACCGTGAACGCGTCGTGGAACACGAGTATTTGCCGCCGCCCGCGCAAGGACATCCTCATCGGAAAGACTTCTGAGAAACCTCGCGTAAGCCGCGTTCCACGCGAGCCATTTTTCGTGTTCAGCACGAATCTCATCCGCGGTTAACCGAGTAACTGTGAATGCCTCCCAATTTGTAGTTAACCCACCACCTGTCAGATTGCCCGATCCCGTGATGCGCGTACCGCCGATGAGGTGGCCGCGTGCATCCTCGTGTGTAAACCAACAAAATTTTGGATGGAAGAGCCTTCTCACAGGGTTCTGATAGAAAACTTTGCACTGAACTTCGTCATGCTGAGCGTTAAGTGCGCTCAACTCTTCGAGCGCTCGCGTGTTGGTAATTGAATCAGTCCCAATAACTAATTGAAAAGTACCGTTTCGCGCGAAGAGGTTGAACACCTCATCATGGAAAAGCAATCGCACACCCTGTCTGGAGGCATAGGCAAACGCACCCCAGCCGCTACGAGAACGGCTAAATGCCTCAAGCAGACACTCCAAAAGGGATGCGTCGCCAGGGATCCCTGGACTCTGGAAATAAAATGGCACTCTCGATATCCCCTCTTGTTAGGTCGTCTCCATAAGTTGCGCGGACGTCGATTCCTTCTGTGCCTTCGGTACCGTGGGGACTTACGCTCTTAGATCATGGTCTCATAGTGTTAGTTTCCGTGCCAGAATCCCCTGTAATTCAACCCCGACTGCTATGCTGTATGAGTGCCTGCGTATTTCACGTGATGGCGGCCACCGATTTCACGGCATGGCAGCCACCCCTATGAAGGGGTAAATCGGGGGAAGCGGGACAACCCGCTATCGTCGTATATGGACCAAGACCGGGTTGCAAGTTCTCATTCCAGTACTGTGAGCGTGTCGAGATTGCATTGATTCCGTATATTCGGCTTCTGGATGCGATGAAATGAGTATTCCCTGCGAGCCACGATGGTCAACCGCGCGTCCCCCCTCATCGGTTCCGAGGCATCGCTCTAGGGAGTGTGCCGGACGATAGCTCAGGATCGGGGAACATCGGTGTGCAACCGATAAGCCATCACTCCTATGGACGCCCCCGTGGCCAAGCTTGTTGATTTCCATCGCCTTTTGGCCCACCGTTTTCATTGCGCTGACTCACGCAATACGCAGCCAATGCGGGTCATGCTGGATCAGCCAAGATTGAAATGGCGGGTCAAAAGGCGATGGGAATCAACATACCAGGCCCAATACGCGATTTCGGTGCGGTTCGATCACATCCATCCCACCTGAAAGTGCTGTCGGACCAACTACCGTCTGGCTGAAAGGGATTCTCATGATCTAAGGAAAATTGCCGGAAATTCTCATGATCTAAGGGTCGTTTCACGATCTAGGGACATTTTTGCATCAACCAGGGTATGGCGACAGACAGCGACAAAGATATTTATGTATCCCTCATGGATAGTTAGTTAATGCTTCCTCTAAGATACCTATATAAGCCATTGATATCCAATTCATTATTATTTAGAAATCCCATCGGTTTTTTCTCCTAAG
>Ga0307372_10007059_pt1 | contig 16231 bp, 15 predicted proteins | sample OX1MG_FD_202533 | JGI IMG/M metagenome (GOLD analysis project Ga0307372, IMG submission 202533) | Soil microbial communities from Risofladan, Vaasa, Finland - OX-1 | ecosystem: Environmental > Terrestrial > Soil > Coastal area > Acid sulfate soil | place: Finland: Risofladan, Vaasa | collected... | reverse complement strand
TATTTATTGAATGATTTCGGTGACGGTGCCTGCGCCGACCGTATGGCCGCCCTCGCGGATGGCGAAGCGCAGTCCCTTCTCCATCGCGATCGGCGTAATCAGCTCGATCTCCATTGACACGTTGTCGCCCGGCATCACCATTTCCGTCCCTGCCGGCAGCGTCGCCACTCCCGTCACGTCCGTCGTCCGGAAATAAAACTGCGGCCGGTATCCCGAAAAGAACGGCGTGTGCCGTCCCCCTTCTTCCTTCGTCAAAACATACGATTCCGCCTTGAACTTCGTGTGCGGCGTAATCGAGCCCGGCTTCGACAGCACCATCCCGCGCTCCACGTCGTCCTTCTCCGTGCCGCGCAGCAGCACCCCGATATTGTCTCCCGCCTGCCCTTCGTCCAAAAGCTTCTTGAACATCTCCACGCCCGTTACCACCCGCTTGAACGGTTCCGGCCGCAGCCCCACAATCTCAATCTCTTCCTGCACTTTCACTTTGCCGCGCTCCACCCGGCCCGTCACCACCGTGCCGCGCCCGGAGATCGAAAAAATGTCTTCCACTGGCATCAGAAACGGCTTGTCAATCTCCCGCGTGGGCAGCGGAATGTAGCTGTCCACCGCCTCCATCAGCTCGAGAATCGACTTCTCCCACTTCTCGTCCCCTTCCAGCGCCTTCAGCGCCGAGCCTCTGATCACCGGAATATCGTCGCCCGGGAAGTTGTACTTCGAGAGCAACTCCCGCACTTCCATCTCCACCAATTCCAGCAGTTCCGGATCTTCCACCGCGTCGCACTTGTTCAGATACACCACTATCGACGGCACGTTCACCTGCCGCGCCAACAGCACGTGCTCCCGCGTCTGCGGCATCGGACCGTCCGTCGCCGCCACCACCAGAATCGCTCCGTCCATCTGCGCCGCGCCCGTAATCATGTTCTTGATGTAGTCGGCGTGTCCCGGGCAATCCACGTGCGCGTAGTGCCGGTTCTTCGTCTCGTACTCCACGTGCGCAATCGCGATCGTGATCCCCCGCGCCTTTTCTTCCGGCGCATTGTCGATCGAGTCAAACGCCCGGAACTGAATCTTCGGGTTGTTCTTCGCCAGCACCTTCGTGATCGCCGCTGTCAAAGTCGTCTTCCCGTGATCGATGTGCCCGATCGTCCCAATGTTCATGTGCGGCTTTGATCGGTCAAATTTTTCCTTCGCCATAATGACTCCGCTTCGGTAATGTGCGATTCAGTGCTGCGATTCTTCGAAATGCGCTTGCGTACTAGCTTTTCCTGGAGCCGATGAGCGGAATTGAACCGCTGACCCCGTCCTTACCAAGGACGTGCTCTACCAACTGAGCTACATCGGCACAAAGAGGTTATTCCACCCTCCTCGGGGGAAATGGTGCCGGCCAAGAGATCTGGAGCGGGAGACGGGGATCGAACCCGCGACCAACAGCTTGGAAGGCTGTGACTCTACCACTGAGTTACTCCCGCCCCTCAGAAGCATCCATCGTTCGGCCCGGCCATTGAGCAACTCACGCCCTCGCCTCTCGGACTTTGGTGGACAGGGGAGGATTCGAACCCCCGTAGCTCGCAAGGAGCGGCAGGTTTACAGCCTGCTGCCATTGACCGCTCGGCCACCTGTCCGAAGCTGACTTTTAACTTCGCCGGTTCTCAAGGCTTGAGGGTTCTATCTTCCGGCTCCATTTGAACCTTGGACTGGGCTATCAATTCTTGCCGCTACCACGCCTCACCGGTTATTATAAACCTTTTGGGCCAATCCTGCATGCCTTAATGTCGGCCGGCCTCGGTCCTGGATGCGCCTCTTACCTGCTATCTCAGCGTGGAGCTGGCGAAGGGATTCGAACCCCCGACCCTCTGATTACAAATCAGATGCTCTACCAGCTGAGCTACGCCAGCGACCGCAAACTTCTCAGTATATGGATGTCTCCCGGCTATTGCAACAAAAATCCGAGCCCCAGGGCAGTCTTTTTTCTTGGCCTGGCAACAGCCCTTCGGCCAGTTGCCCTCAAAATCATTCTACCTTGCAACAATCAGGAGCGCCAGCAGCGCCAAATTGATGGCATGGGCCGCGTAGCAGAGCGGGCAATCGGCGTGGAGAATCCGCCGGAGCGCGAAGACCAGATAAAAGCCCAAGGCCACCGTCACGGAGCTTGCGGCAAGCAGGATGTCTCCGAACATAATGAGGTAGGATCTCGTGCCCAGATGAAATTCCAGGCCCATGGCCTGGCCACCCACCGCCCAGGCAATCAGCAGGAGGTCATAAAGGATGCCCAGCAGGGAATTGGGCACGCCAAAAACGTTTCCGTAAGCCGTCCGCACAACCGCGAGGCAGCTTGAACCCTCTTGCGCGCAGAGAACTTCCGGCACCCAGCGGGCTTTTTTGACTCGTCCGTAATAGGCAAACGTGAAGTAGAGGGCGTCGGCAAGCCCGGCGAGCGACAGAGTGACAATCAGTCCGCGCCAGATCAAGGTGTTTCAGCCCCGGCAGTTCCTTTTGAGGGCCGGCCGCCACTCCAGCGGAATTGCTGCGGCTGTTCCAGTCCCAGGTGGGCGAGCACTCGGCAACAGAACTGGGTTACGAGATCGTCCAGGGTTCTCGGCCGATGATAAAAAGAAGGAATAATCGGGAAAATCTCCGCTCCGGCCTCCTGGGCCTCGAGCATGTTGCGCAGATGGACCCGGCTGAAGGGAGTGTCGCGGACCGCCAGGATCAGCTTGCGGCCCTCCTTCAAGCAAACGTCCGCGGCGCGCTCAATGAGTGTGGAAGAGATGCCATGGGCGACCTGCGCCAGGCACCCCGTGCTGCACGGAATGATGACCATGCCGTCCACTTGATAGGAGCCGCTGGCGATGGAGGCCCCGATATCGGAATCGAGCAGGTATTCGGTTTTGGGGGCTGGCCCGCCGGCGAGCGCCGCGGGGATGGCGATGGTCTTCGAAAAGTCGAGATCCAGTTCCTCGCGCAGAACTTTGAGACCTGCGCCGGAAACGATCAGGTGGATTTTGCCTACGCGCCCGTCGGCTTCAAGCATCTGGAGGGTGCGCCGCGCAAAAACTGACCCGCTTGCTCCGGTCACTCCCAAAACCACGGTTTTGCTGTCTCGATTCGTCATGGGTGGCATCAAAGGCATTCTCCGCCAGCCGTTTCAGGAAAGTCAAGGAAGCCTGAATGCCTCAGCCTTTGTTATACTGGGCAAACGTGCCACAGCGTGAGTTCACCGAAGTCCGTTTGGCATGCTTTTCCCTTGGCGCGCGGGGCGCGGCAAAATATAAAATAAATGCTGTCCAGCGATGGACTAGATGGGTTGGAAAATGACCGTAGAAGAAATAACCAAGATGCTCGAACAGGTTCGAGGCAGAAAACTCTCCGTCGAAGATGCTGTGGACCGTTTGCGTAATCTTCCTTATGAAGACATCGGCTTTGCGCGTATTGACCATCATCGGTCGCTCCGCCAGGGTTTTCCGGAAGTTATTTTTGCGCGCGGCAAGGCGCCCGAGCATGTGGAAGGCATTGTGGAGCGCATGCTGCGCAACCGGCACAACATTTTGATTACCCGCGGCGACGAAGAATTGTACGAGCGGATCAGGGGCCTCGACCCGCGCATGGAGTTCCATCCGCTTTCCGGCTCGATCGCCATCCGGCGCGACCGCAAAATCCGCGGGAAGGGCAAAATTCTGGTGGTCAGCGCCGGAACCTCCGACATCCCGGTGGCGGAAGAAGCCCAGGTAACGGCGGAAGTGATGGGCAATCGCGTCGAGGTCATTTACGACGTGGGAGTCGCCAACATCCATCGCATTCTCGGCGAAAGCACGCAACTGCGCAGCGCTCGCATCATCATTGTGGCGGCGGGCATGGAGGGCGCACTGCCCAGCGTCGTGGCCGGCATGGTCAGCGTGCCGGTAATCGCCGTGCCCACCAGCATCGGTTACGGCGCCAGCTTCCGGGGCGTCGCTGCGCTGCTCGGCATGTTGAACAGTTGCGCCTCAAACGTGGCCACCGTCAACATCGACAACGGCTTCGGCGCCGGCTACCTGGCAAGCGTGATTAATCGGCTATAATGGGGTGAGGGATTTGAAGATGAAGATTATGTTGAAGGATCCTAAACGCCGGTACGTAACGGACAGTCGCGGAAACAAAAGAGCGGTCATTGTCCCTCTACCTGAGTACCGGCGGCTGATGGAAGACCTGCATGATTTTGCTGTCGTCGCTGAGCGTCGTCAGGAACCGCCCGTTAGCTTTGAACAAATTCGCCGCCGCCTGAAGGCCCGTGACCTCCTATAAGATTCTCTTTAAGCCGTCTGTCGAAAAGGACTTTTCAAGCCTCCCGAAATCTATGTTGCAGCGGGTAATGGCTCGTATAGAACTGCTGGCTGAGAACCCATACCCTGCGGGTTCTGTAAAACTCTCAGGGGCTGAAAGGCTTTACCGATTGCGAGCAGGTGAATACAGGATCATTTATGAAGTGGATGTGAAGGCGAAAAAAGTTACAGTTCATTACGTTCGCCATAGACGCGAGGTCTATCGAAGGCTTTAACGTTGGTTGCGAATCTGCCGTTCCACTGCTTGCATTCGCACCCAGCAGGAGTACGATTGAATCGGGTGCGGGTAAGCCTGGACCGAAGAGCGGGGCATTGGGCGATGGAAGTCCCGCCGCGCGGTATGTGCTTCGGCACGAAGAAGTCGCTTCCCCATTAGGACGCCCGCACCCACTGAGCACGAAGCTTCTGAAACTCCTGGATGAACCACCCGGGAGTCCATCCCAGTCCTGCCTGCCTCGGACGGTGGTTCAGGGGCGGCAGAATCAAACCACCTATTTCCCGAACACCTGCCGGAAAATCTGGTTCACGTGTTTCAGGTAGCGTTGGGTGTTGAAGACGGCGGCAATCTGTTTGGTTGAGAGGCGGCTCGCGATGTCGGGATCGCGCTGGACGAGCGACTTGAAGTCTTCGCGGGTTTTCCACACCTGCATGGCGTTGCGCTGCACCCAGCGGTAAGCTTCTTCGCGCGCCACGCCTTTCTCCGTCAAGTCCAGCAGCAACTGCCCGGAAAAGATCAGGCCTTTGAGCAGGCCAAGATTTTCCTGCATGCGTTCCGGATAGACAAACATTTTCTCGACGAGCCCGGCGGTCTTGTTGAGCAGGTAATCGAGCAGAATGGTCGAGTCGGGCAGAATGACGCGCTCAACCGAAGAGTGAGAGATGTCGCGCTCATGCCACAGCGCCACGTTTTCAAGCGCCGCCTGGGCGTTTGCGCGCACCACGCGCGCGAGGCCGCAGATCTGCTCGCTGGTCACCGGGTTGCGCTTGTGCGGCATGGCCGACGAGCCTTTCTGCTTGGCAGAAAAGAATTCCTCCACTTCGCGCACTTCGGTGCGCTGCAGTCCGCGAACCTCCAAAGCAATTTTTTCCAGCGAAGCGGCCACGACCGCCAGCGTTGAAACGTAGAAGGCGTGCCGGTCGCGCTGGATCACCTGCGAAGCGGCGGGGTCAGGTTTAAGGCCCAGCTTCGCCAGGATTTTCTTTTCGATGGCCGGGCTCAAGTGCGAGTAGATGCCGACGGCGCCCGAGGTTTTCCCCACGCGCATTTGCTCGGCCGCGTAAGCCAGGCGTTCTTGGTTGCGCTGGCATTCGGCGTACCAGATGGCGATCTTCACGCCGAAGGTGATGGGCTCGGCGTGGATGCCGTGCGTGCGGCCGATCATGGGCGTGTCTTTGAATTCGAAGGCGCGCTTTTTAAGCACCGCCGCCAGGCGCTCGGTTCCTTCGAGCAGCAGCTTTGAGGCTTCTCGCACCTGGAGCGCCTGGGCGGTATCGACCACGTCGTTCGAGGTCAGGCCGAAGTGGAGGTAGCGAGCCTCGCGGCCCACGTGCTCCGCCACGTTGGTGGTGAAGGCGATCACGTCGTGCTTCACTTCTTTTTCGATTTCCAGGATGCGCTGGACGTTAAAGCCGCCCTTGCGCCGGATGGCGCGCGCCGCGCTTTGGGGAATCATGCCGGCTTCCGCCTCGGCTTCGGCGGTGGCGACTTCCACTTCCAGCCACTTTCGGAACTTGTTTTCGTCGCTCCAGATGGCGCCCATCTCAGGGCGCGTATAACGAGGGATCATTGACACTCCGCTGACAACATGAATTTAATCCGCAGATGACGCAGATTTGGAAAAAACAACGCGGCAATATTCTAACGATTCAAAGTCCTGGAATGAGGGCGAAGCATGCTTTTCACGGTTCCATCGAATGGGTTTAGTATCCACCTAGCAGAGTGACCACTGCAATAATCCCGCACAAGGTACAAGCGATCACGCAAAGCAGGCGGAAGACGTTGGCAATAAACTGGCCTCCGCCTTCTCCCCAGTGGGTGTCGGAGACCACCCACGCAACCCATCCAAATCCCACGCACATTGAGAGCCATACCCACCACGGAAAGTCGAAAGGTATCACTGGCTGCCACACTCCTCGACGAAGGCGTTAACATCTTAAAAGCCCGGACGGGCATCCGGACTTTCTGAATCTTTCGGAACAATCCGAAGATAGCACGGCAGTGCGCTCGACGCAAAAAGGCATCCGCGGACTAGAACCGGAAGACTTTGGTGGGTTCGGTCTGGCTGGCCAGGTGAAACTCCGGGGGCAGCGGGCTGCCGCGTTTTTCAAGCGCCCGCGTGGCCGCAAAGTGCGCCAGGCCCGGATGGTTGTTTTTCTCGCTCAGGTGGGCGAGCACCAGAACCTGGGCGGCGCCGTCGTAGTCTTCGGTCAGAAAGTCAGCCGTGGCGTGGTTGGAAAGATGCCCCTGCCGGCCCATCACGCGCTGCTTGACGAACCAGGGATACGGCCCCACCTTCAGCATCTCCAGGTCGTGGTTCGATTCGAGAATCAGGCAATGGCAGCCCTGGAGGTGCTGCTTTACCAGTTCCGTCACGTAGCCAAGATCGGTGACCACGCCAACCTTGATTCCTTCCGCCTGGAACGTGAACGCCACGGGATCAACGGCGTCGTGCGGAATGGAAAAGGGCGAGACGGTGATGTCGCCGATGGTGAATTTTTCGCCCGCCGTGATGGTTTCCACCGCTTTCAGGCGAGGATCCCAGGGGGTGGCCTGGCGCGTGGCCGCCGTGATGTAGACGGGAATCTTCAGGTGGACGGCGAGCGCTTTGAGGCCGCTCACGTGGTCCACGTGTTCGTGGGAAATAATCAGCGCGTCGATCTTGTCCGGCGACTCGCCCACGGCCGCAAGCCGGTTATAAATGCTCTTTTTGCTGAAGCCCGCATCCACCAGCAGGCGGGTTCGATCCGTCGCGACCAGGGTGCAGTTGCCCTTGCTCCCGCTGCCTAAAACAGAGACTCGGACGCTCAACCGGCCTCCTTATCCCGACTTCCGAAGCATTGGAAATGGATCATCATTCCGGCAAGCTACTCTTTCATCCTGCAGTGAGGCAAGGCCCGTCAACAACCGATGCCAATCTAACGCCGGATTATAAACCAAAAGGGAACCACCGGCGAAGCTAAAACAGAAACAGGCAGCAGACAGTTTGCCGTAGCGCCGGCCTTCAGGCCGGCATTTGGGGCGTGCCGGGCTGAAGAGTCGTTATCACCGAGACTCTAAAGCCCGGCGCTACAAGAGCAAAATGAGCTATTGCCGCCTGTGCCGTCTGTCAATCCCCGTGGGCTTGGGTTAGAATGAACCGGCGATTGCCGCTTCTATGCCGACACACTCTTCATCTGAATCTCCGCGCCCGAAGGATTTGATCAGCGCCAGCCCGCTTCCCTGGATCGTCTTTTTGGCGCTGATTCTCTCCGCGGCCTACGCCCACACGCTTCATTACCAGGGTGCAAGGGTTCCGCCTCCTGAAGATTTCCAGGTGTTCTATGTCGGCGCCAAAATCGCCGCCCAGGGAAAGCGCTCGCTTCTCTACTATGCGCCGGGCGGGCGTTATACGCTTTCCATGATTGCGCAGAAGACTCGTGAGCCTGGAACCTTGTGGGACCAAGTTGCCCAAGCGAGCGGCCTGGGAGCGACACTGCACTTTTGCACTCTGCCTTTCACGGCCCTGATCTTGGAACCCTTGAGCCATGCTCCCTGGTCCAAAGCATACATGTTGTGGTGCTGGCTCTCGGCTCTCCTGCTGGTCGCTTCCGTGTACTACACGTTGCGCTTAGCCCGGGCGCGGCCTTTTTGGCCCATGCTGGCGGTGTTTGTGGCGGCGGGTTTGGCGTTCTTCCCCTACATCCAAGGGCTTTGGCTCGGCCAGATCGACGGCCTGATTCTTGTCTCCTGGGTTCTGGGAACGTACTTGTGGTCACGGGGCAAGCCGGTTTCATCCGCTTTCTGCTTTGCTGTGGGAACCATGGTGAAGCTGACGCCGGCGCTGGTTGTGCCGCTGTTTCTGCTCCGCCGGCAATGGCGTTGGCTGGCAGCCTATTGCGGCTGGATGGCGGCGCTTACGGGCGTCTCCATCTGGCGCCTCGGCCTTGAGAACCACATCGCCTGGTACCGCATGGTTTATCCCGTCCTTTCCTGCCCGGTTCCCTATATTGAGAATCGTTCCCTCGGCAGCTTCCTGATCGCGCTTTATTATGGAGGCGTTTTCCTTTATAACCACATCCCGCAAAGCATTCCGGGCTTTGTGTGCCTGTTTGCAAAAACCGCCAGCGCGGGCGCTTTTCTCGGAGCGCTTTATCTGCTCTGGCAAAGAAACCGGCATTCCTCGGGGCTCACTTACGAGCTTGTCATCATGTCGGTGATCTCGCTTGTGGTTTCACCCACCTCCTGGCGGCATTATTTTGTTCTCACGCTATTGCCCCTGGTCTACCTTTGGGTTGTGCTGCTCAAAAGCGGGGAAAGAAGTTTTGAACTCAAACTTCTGGCCCTCGTCACCCTGTTCTTCGGGCTCAAGATCCCGGAGTATCTGTTCTTCAAGTTTCATCTGCTCAGTCTGATTGTCCCTGGAAGCTGGGTGGCCGTGACCATCCTGCTTTTCTGGCTCTGCCTCCGATTGTACGATCCCGCAACAGCCCCGCAAATCGCCGCAGGCGGCGAGGCGCACGAGCGGTAGCCAGGGTCAACAGGTTTATGATGGACCGTGGTTTTTTCTGAATTTCCACCTTCTCCCAGGGGCGAGGGTGGGCGCGCAGCGCCCGTGTGCGGGGTTTTGTAGCGCGTCTATAACGTCGTCGGCTTTGTCAAGGCAGACTTCGAGTGTTGCGAGCCGGGGGCGGGGTCAAGGGCGGCCCGACGGTTTTTGTCGGGCCGTTCATCGAAGACCCTTGAGGCCGCCAGCGGCTTGCCGAAGCTACTGGTTGGGATGAAGGCCTGCAGCTTTTGGCAGGGCTTCATCCTTAGCGGATTCTTGAAGCTCGTTCCGACCAAGGCTCGCCTCCTGAATCCGGGCGATGGAACGCTGTCGGTTCCACCACTCATCTATGCGGTCTTACCACCATGATTCTTCCTTCAATCTCCCTCGCTCGTCGAGGGAGGCCCGGCGCCCAATCAGACCGTCGATCCCGACTGGGTCGGGACCACCGCGCTACCCGGGCTACCGGACATGCGAACCAGCTGCGCATAATCCTTCTGCGCGCGCAGCATCCAGTACAACCGGACGGCCAACCGCCGGGCGATGGCCACTTTCGCCACCCCGCTCGGCCGCCGGAATTTCAAGCGTTGATAGGTGCGATGCAACTCGGCATCTCCGCGCACCGCCGTCTGCGCCGCCTCCACCAGCAGCCAGCGCAGCATCCGATTCCCCTGCTTCGAGATCGCTCCCAGCCGCTGCCGCCCGCCACTGGAATGCTCACTCGAATTCAGCCCCAGATAGCTGACCAGCTTGCGGCTGTTCGGGAAGCGACTGACCGGTCCGATCGTCAGCACAAAGGCCAGACTGGTCACCGGTCCCACACCCGGATGCGTTCTCAGCCGCGCCACCTCTGCCCGGCCTCGCCCTGCTTCCTCCACCGCCCGGTCCAGTTCCTCCACCGCCCGGTCCAGTTCCTCCACCACCCGGTCCAGCTGATCCAGCCACCCCAGCAGTTCCTGGCGCCGCCGGCTTGCCCAGGGCAGCAATGGCAGACTTTCCAGTTCGGTCCGGCCCCGCGCGCTCCACAGCTTGCGCTTCCGGCACACTCCCTGGCTCATCGCCAGATAGTGCAGCTGGTTCTTTACCGCCGTGCGCGTCCGCACCATCTTCATGCGATGCACCAGCAACTGCCGCAGATCGCGCTCCTGGATCGACGGCACCCAGATGCGCGGGAAGCGTCCTGCCAGCAGCAGGTCCAGAATGTGCTCCGCGTCTCGCGTGTCGGTCTTCTGCCGCCGCACCTCGCTGGCTCGGATCTTGGCCGAGTCGCCCACCCACAACTGATGCCCGCACTCGGCCTGCAGCCGCTCGAACCAGTGCGAGGGAAACGTCGCTTCGATTCCCACAATCGCTCCCGGCGGCAGACTCCGGTAGAACCTTTCGGTTTCTCCATTCCCGTGTTCCAACCGCTGCTTCCTCACTTCTCCTGTTTCCTCGTCCACCCACGCCACAATCTCGTAGCGCGGATGCCAATCACATCCCATAATCATCTTGTTCGGCTCCTTTCCCGGCTAGCCTTGGTCGTTTCTTTCACTCCCAAGTCTACCGGCCCTAAGGAGCCGACGACGTTATCTAATCAGATCTTTAGATCCACGGTTTTTGCTTACACAGGCTGGGGCCTGGATGAAGGGAGCGGCGGCTGGCAGCTTTTCTTACATCGAGCCTGAAGGGCTCTTGGCCTGGGGAACCTCAGCGGCCACGCGGGCGGACATTACCCGCCAAGCGCGCATGGAGCGGCGCAGGTTCGTTTCCGGTTCGCCGGGGATCTGATAACCCTGCAAGCCGATGGGCCCGCGGTATCCCATGCCGATCAGCATTTTCAGAAAGCCCTCAACGTTGTAACTCCCGTCGCCCAGGGGCTGGATCAGCCGGTTCCAGCCGCCGTGGGGGTCGGCGCCGTTGATGCTGGCCACGTAGAGATGCGGCATCGATTCCTGAAGGACTGCCCGCAGGTTCGCCACGCCGTCGCACATCAGCCAGTGGCACAGATTGAACGTCATTCCAAGATTCTTCTCTTTGGCCTCATAAATAATCCGCAGGGCGTCTTCCGGCCGCGAAACATACATGCCGCAGTGGGGATAGAGGGCCACCCGCAGCCCGGACTGCGCGGCCCATTTGCAGACTTTCCGCGTGGCAGCGACGGCGCGTTTTTCCGCGCCTGGACCTCCTGCGTGGTGCACGATCAGCCAGACCATCGTCTGGCGTCCCTTCAAAAGCCGGATGGCCTGTTCCATTCCCGGTTCGAAGACGGTTTTGCCGTTGTCGACGTTCACTCCCACGTAGAGGCAGAAGAGTTTCAGGCCTGAACGGTCCACGGCCTCCAGCCGCTGCTCGAAGTTTTGGGCGCCGTCAAGCTCCACACCGTCAAAACCGATGCGCTTGACCATGGCCAGCTTCGCCATCAGCGGAACTGTTTTAGGCCCCAGCCCGTCTTCAAACGCGAAAAACGGGTTGCTCAATCTGCCCGCGGCTGCAAGCGGCAGGCTCGCCAGCACCATCAGCAGTAGAACGGCAAATCCCATCCTTCCCCAGGAGGCGCCGGCGCGGGCAACTCCGCGTGTTTGCTTGCGCCGCAAGCTTGTTCCCGGTGAAGGCTTCGTTGCAATGCGCCTTGCCGGGGCAGCCGAAAGGCCACATGGAATGAACGCTGAAGGATCAATAAACTCGCGGGACTCAGGGAATTGGATTGGCAATTGGCACCCCCAAAAAAGTTTCCGGGTAATTTTCGGGGGCTATTCTATCCGCCTCTCGGGTATTTACGAAGAGCTTTCTTTCTGCTGACGAAGAGCGTCCGGGCACGCAGAGAGCGGAATTCTAGGGCAAGGCTGCAGCAGACTGGAGCGGCAGGTTGGCGGCTTCCCAGGCTGTGATGCCGCCGGCCATCTCACTGACTTGGCGGAATCCGCGGCTTTCGAGCAAGCTTGCGGCAATGGACGACCGATAGCCGCCCGCGCAATAGACCAGCAGGGGGCGATCCTTCGGCAAGCTGTGCAGATTTTCCGTGAGGCGGTTGAGCGGGATGGCCAGGCTTCCGGCGATGGACTTCTCTTCGGACTCGCTCGGCGCGCGAACGTCGATGGCCACGGGCGGCTGCTGGGATGACAAAAGCTCCGCCGCAAAGGTTGCGCTAACGCGCTCCGTCGTGGCTGTCAGCTCCGGCCGCGACGCAAGGCTGCGCAATCCATCCTGCAAGTATCCGGCCACGTGATCGAACCCGATGCGACCCAGGCGAATGGCGGATTCGTTCTCCTGGCCCGGGTCTGCGATGATGACGATCAGATGCTCCCGGTCGAGCACGATGCCGGCCCAAGTGGCGTACTGGCCGATAAGTCCGATGTTGATGCTGCCCACTAGATGAGCCGAGCTGAATTCGGTGGCGTCGCGCGTATCGAGGATCTGGGCGCCCTGCGCCTGGAGTTCGAGCACGCGGTCGAGCGTGAGCGGATTCATCCCGCGCGCCATTGCCTGTTCCAGCGTGGGCCGTTCCTGGCTGTTCAGCACGGCGTCATAGTTAAAGTAAGCTGGAGCTTCCGGCTGGTCGGCCGTCACCACCTGGATGAAGGCTTCTTTGCTCATGGGTTGCAGCGCGTAGTTCCAGCGGCGCTGTTCTCCCAGGGTTGAGACGGTCTCCTTGCTGAGCGCCTTCCCGCAGAGCGAGCCCGCGCCGTGAGCGGGATACACCAGGCAGGAATCGGGCAGGGGCAGCAGCTTGTTGTGCAGCGAATCGAACAGCAGCCCGCCGAGATCAGCTGCCGACCAGCCCAGCGCCGCGCGCAGATCGGGCCGCCCCACGTCTCCGATGAACAGAGTGTCTCCCGTCAGCACGGCGCGTGGTTTGGCCTCGCTGGCATCCAGGTCGTAAACCAAAATGGAGATCGATTCCGGCGTGTGCCCGGGTGTTTCGAGCGCCTTCAGGCGGATGCCCCCGAACTCAAGAACGTCGCCATCGCCAAGGGGCGTGAAGGCGTAGGCCGCCTTAGCCGCGGCGCCCAGGTAGATGGTTGCGCCCAGGTGTTCGCGCAGCTCCAAATGCCCCGCGACGAAATCGGCGTGGAGATGCGTCAGGATAACGTGTTTGATGGCCAGCCGGTGTTCGGCGGCGAAGGCCAGGTACTGGTCGATGTCCCGTTGCGGATCGACCACCGCTGCCGTGCCCGTCTCTACGTCTCCAACCACGTAGGAAGCGTGCGCCAGGCACGGCAGATAGAATTGTTTGAAGATCATGCCACTCCATCCTTGCCGTCTGCTATTTGGGTTGGGCAACGATCCGCAGGTAAGGCCGGAGAGTCTTCCAGCCGCCGGGATATTTCTTTTTGGCCTCTTCGTCCGAGACCGACGTCGAGATGATGACCTCGTCGCCCTGCTTCCAGTTCACCGGCGTCGCCACCTGATATTGGGCCGTCAGTTGCATTGAATCGAGGACGCGCAGCACTTCGTCGAAATTGCGGCCGGTGCTCATCGGGTAGGCCAGCATCAGCTTGATCTTCTTGTCGGGACCGATCACGAACACGGTGCGCACGGTGGCGTTGGTGGCGGCGGTGCGGCCTTCGGAAGTGTCGCCGGCGTCGGCCGGCAGCATGCCATAAAGCTTGGCCACTTTCAGTTCCGGGTCTCCGATCATGGGATAGTTCACCTTGTGGCCCTGCGTCTCTTCAATGTCCACGGCCCATTTGTTGTGGCTGCTTGCCGGGTCCACGCTCAGGCCGATGATCTTGCAATTGCGTTTTTTGAATTCCGGTTCAAGCCCGGCCATGTACCCCAGTTCCGTCGTGCAGACCGGGGTAAAGTCCTTGGGATGCGAAAACAAAATGGCCCACCCGTCGCCGATCCATTCGTGGAAGTTGATCACCCCCTGCGAGGTTTCGGCGGTAAAATTAGGAGCTACGTCGTTGATGCGCAACATGAACTGCCTCCTCTTGTTGTTTGATTAAGTTTTCCCCAGTGGCCCCATTTTACACTTACGTTCACCCGCGGTTCAACCTCTATCCATCTTCCCGGGCGGCCCACTGTAGCGGCGACGCGCCATCGCCCAGGCGCCTCGCTGCCTCCGGCTCACACCACCAGGTTGTAGAGCAATATTTCTTCCTTGCCCTCGCGGTTGGCTTTTGCCAGCACGGTTCCATCGGCGCCGAAGACCGCGCATCCCCCTTGCGTGTTGTACTTCCAGGACATGCCCACCCGGTTGGTGACCAGCATTGGAGCCCTGATGGTTTTGGCGCGCCCGCCAAAGACCTCAAAGGGCGGCAGAATCTCGCGGTTGTTCGGGAAAAACACCACTTGGGGAGCGAGCCCGGCCGCGCGCTCAATGCACCTTGGCGCCTCGCCGTCCGCGCAGATAAAGCAGGTGGCCCGGACGCCATCCAGAGTAAAAATCTCGGGACCTGTTCCGGGATCGAACCTTATCCACTCATTGCGGTAACCTGTGTCCTTTTCTTCACGCCACAGCCACGTCTTGCGGTAATGGTAGCGGTAGCGATTCGGCCCCACGAACACGTGGGAAATATACTGGAGGCCGTGGCGCTTCTCGGTGAGCCCGAACCCGATGGTGCAGCCCAGGCGCTCCGCCAGCGCGGCAATTCGGCGCGTGGACCGTCCTTCCGGGACCTCTTCGCTGAGTTCGCTCACCCGCGGCGTGTAATCACACAAGCAATTTTCGTGAAACAGCACCCACCGCGCCCCTTGGCCGCGGGCGCTCTCGGCGAGCCGCTCGACCTCCCGAACGTTGCGGTCAATGTGCTCAGGGACCGCGTCAAATTGAACCAGGGCGACGCGAATGGATCTTGTCCCCCGGCCCTCCCGGTTGCCAGCTGGCCATCCGCCGGCCCTGCCGCTTAACGCCGGCGCGCCGGCTGTCCCCGCCAATACCGTCTTCAGAAAATTTCTCCGGCTTGCCATCCGATACCTCCCTTACCGCGGGCTGCAACGATCGCGTTCTTTCCTGAGCCGTCTGCAATGCCACCCATAATCTACCAGCCTGCAGGCGGAAACTCCACGCCGATCCTTGAGAAAATAAACATCGGCTGGCGAAGTCCGGAAGGGGGCGGTGGAGTCTGTGTGAAAACGATTCCCAGCCGTGTCATTCCGAGGAGCCGGCGGCGACGTGTCGAGTAGCGCCGGCCTTCGGCCGGCATGGGTATCCTCCGGCCCCCATGTCCGTGGCACCCTGCGCCATCGATACGCCCCGTGCCAAAGGAGGGGACCCTCTGCAATGGCCATGAGCGCAAAACGTCCGTGCCCGCTTTTTCGCTTCCTGGGCTTGCTGTGTGAGCCTCGCAAAGGTAGACTGGGCGCTACCATTGCAACCGGCAGGCTGGAAGGTTGCCAGGAGGTCCCACGATGACGTCAAAAGGGTTCTGCAGGCTCGTCCTCGCTTTCCTCATTTTCGTGCTGCCGGCTTTGGGGGCGGAGAAGAGCGGATTCGTTTCGCTGTTCAATGGGAAGACGCTCGACGGCTGGGTGCTGGTCCATCGAAGCGGCACCGGGTATGTTGTCGAGGATGGCAAGATCGTCTGTCCCGCCAGTTGCGGCGACAATCTGTTTACGAAGAAGGAATACGCCAACTTCGATTTTCGCTTTGAGTTCCTGATGACCCCCGGAACGAATAATGGTGTCGGGATCCGCGCGCCACTCGAGGGCCGCACCAGCCGTATGGGAATGGAGATCCAGATTCTCGACGATTCCGACCCGAAGTACCGCGGGCTCCTTCACCCTGCGCAATATCAGGGCTCCATATATGACGTGCTTCCCGCCCGCACCGGGTTCCTCAAACCCGTCGGGCAGTGGAATCAGGAAGAGATCGTCGCAAACGGCCGCAGGATCACCGTGACGCTCAACGGCGTGATCGTGCTCGACGACAACCTGGATATCGTCCGGGAACCCCAAATCCTCCGGCAGCACCCCGGCCTGCTGCACGCCTCGGGGCATATCGGCTTCCTCGGCCACCACTCGCGCGTGGAGTTCCGCAATATCCGCGTGAAAACACTGCCGTAAAGCCTGGACGGGCAGTCAGCCACCGCGAGCGTTCTCCTGACGGTGGATTCTTCTTTTTTGATTCACACCCTCTCCGAGGAGTCTGTGTGACAACTGGGGTTGACGGATACGTATAATACAGGGAGAGGAGGCGCGAGAATGAAATTTCTTCCCTACAATCCGGAGCACGCGTATTTG
>Ga0307372_10007058_pt1 | contig 16233 bp, 20 predicted proteins | sample OX1MG_FD_202533 | JGI IMG/M metagenome (GOLD analysis project Ga0307372, IMG submission 202533) | Soil microbial communities from Risofladan, Vaasa, Finland - OX-1 | ecosystem: Environmental > Terrestrial > Soil > Coastal area > Acid sulfate soil | place: Finland: Risofladan, Vaasa | collected... | reverse complement strand
TCACGGAGCAGTGCGTTCGGGCTCCCGACATCGAAGCGATCCGTGGGCGTCACCGTCGCCGCCTTCAAGCCGAAGCCCGCCGCGCGCATGGCGTCCGCGGCCTCCGCGACCACGGCGTTCCCCGTCTCGCGCCGGCGCGCCAGCGACAGATCGAAGGTCTGCAGCTCGATCGCCGCATCGATGACGTCCGGGTGCATCACCCGCAGCGCTTCATCGAGCAACTCCTGGCCGGTCTGGTCTCCACGCAGGACGACGATGGTGGTCACCGCCAAAGCGTACGTCGCCGCCTGGACGCGGCGACCGGCCGGCGCGATGGCATCATCGCCGCGTGCCGAACTCCGCGACCTCCCGAGACGACGAGCAGGAACGCCGCCCGGGCGCGGTGCTCTTCGTCTACACCTGGGATCTCACCCTCGCGATCCTGGCGCTCTTTGGAGCGCTCGCTTCGTTTGCCGGCGGCGTGGCGACGGGCTCCGGCGGGAAGGCGAGCCTGCCGCTGGCGGTACAGCTGATCGCGGCGGTCTCGGCCGCATGCTTTGCGGCGACGCTCATCATCATCGCGTCGCTGCTGACGCGGAAGCGAGCCTGGGTCCGCCAGACCCAGATCGGCACGCTGGGAACCGCGATCGCGCTCGCCGCGATCTCGTTGGTGGTCGGCGCGATCGTCGGCAACGGCGTCGATGGGCCGAGCCTGATCGTCACCCTGATCTTCGTGCTCCTCGACGCGCTCGCGATCGCAATCATGACCGAGCGGCGGGTGGTGAGCTTCTACGATCAGCCCGCGAGCGTCCCGGTCTACGTCTGGGCGACGCTGGCGCTCTGGGTCGGCGGCCAGGTGATGATCATCATCGTTGCCGCGATCGCGCACTGACGCCCGCGACGTCAGCCCGCTCAGATATACGTCAGCAGATCCTCGACGATCTCGACCAGCTCGTCGCCGCGGACGGGTTTCATCATCACGGCCGCGGCGCCGAGCTGCTGGGCCCGCTCGCGGGCGCCGACGTCGCCGGCCGCGGTGAGGATCACCACCCCGGCGCGCGGATGCTCCGGCGCGAAACGGAGCGCCTGGAAAAGCTCCAGTCCGTCGGTGTCGAGCGTCGCGTCCAGGATCAGCACGTCCGGCTCGAAGACGGGGAGCTCGGCACGCACCTCGCGAACCGCCCTCGCCCAGCGCACGTCATGACCTCGCAGCGTGAAGCGATTGATGACCTGCTGCGCGACGGCGGCCTCATCCTCGGCGATCAGGATGCGGGCGCGAACTGGCGGCATCACCGCGCATCGTAGGGAAACGACCTGCCCGCCTGCCCGCCTTCCTCGCCTCGATCCCGCCGCGTACACTGGCGCCGGCGATGCCGCTGCCACCACACGTCCTGATCGGCACAGAGCCACCCCGTCGCGGGCGTTTCGACGGAAGCCGCTTCGCTCGGTGGCTGCACCGTCCAGATCGTCGTCCCGGCGGCGGCACCGCAGCTCCCGTCGCGGACCCACCGGCGCCGCGGGCGTCCCTGGTGGACGCGGGAACCCGGGCGTTCTGGGCCGGCAGCGAGACCGCCAATGTCACGTCGCGGCGTGCCGCCGCGCTCGTCGACGCTCACGAGCGCGGCCGCGCGCCGATCGGCGCCCGGCCCCCCGGGAATCCGGCCTTCAGCGAAGCCCTCTTTGTGGAGCTGATGCGCGCGAACCAGTATCGTCGAGCGTTCTCGCTGCTGAGCGAGGACTGCCAGATCAGCTGGGGCTCTCCCGAGGCGTTCGCCGAGGCACAGGGTGCTTCGGCGATGCGGCGCCTGCGCGGGGTCAGCGTCAAGGAGGTGCGCTACCTCCCCGAGTGGACGGAGACATCCAGGGGAAAGACGTATCGCGACGTCGCGGAGCTCGACGTCGAATACGAGGTGGGCGACCCGGAGCCGGTGGCCAGGATCCGTCGCGTCGTCCATCTCGTTCCCGGCGGTGGGCGCTGGCGATCGATCTGCTACCCGGTGTAACAGCAGTTCACCGACTCTCGCACCTTCAGCCGGGCGTGGGACAATCCCCTGATGCCCGCCGCCGCCAGCCGCTCGCAGCCCGGTCCAATGGAGCGGACGTGCCTCGAAATCGCTCGCGTCGAGCGCGAGGCGGCCTTCCGCCGGGAGCGCATCTCGAGGACCCGGCTTCGCGTCCGCGAGGCTGACGTGCTCATCGACCTCATCGAGGAATGCCGCCTGCGATCCTTCCGCCTGATCCCCGCCGCGCTCTGGAGCGCCGTGGTACGCGCGGTCGGCGCGGTGGACCCCGGGTTGCGCGACCGGCTCGGCATCGATCGCGACCCCGATCACGTCGCCGACATCCTGTTCGAGGCGCAGGAGGTGCTGCTGATGCGTGCGCTCGAGTCGCGACGCCCGAGACTCGCGCCGATCATCCCGCTCTTCGGCGAGCTGAACCGAACCGCGGCCGCGGGCTGACGCCCCTCCCGACGTGACCTGGGAGGTCGCGGTCGCCGGAACGCTCCACAGCGACGATGTGACCACCCCCGCAGGCAGGCGGAACGTGCTCGGCGGCTCGGCCGTGTACTTCTCGCTCGCGGCCGCACGCTACGCGCCGGTTCACCTGAACGGCATCGTCGGCTCGGACACCGTCCCCGAGTACCGCCGCATCCTCGCCCATCCGAACATCGACCTCGAGGGCCTGGTGGTGAGCGAATCACCCACCTTCCGTTGGCACGCGGTGCATGACTTCGAGCGCTGGGACACGTCCCACGAATCGTTCGAGCCCGGATGCGACCTCGAGTGGCGGCCGGTGCTGCCGGAGCGCTCGCGCCGAGCCGAGGTGTTCTTTGTCGGGAGCATGGATCCGAGCCTGCAACGGACGGTGATCGATCAAACCGGGGCGGCACTGATCGGCGCCGACTCGATGGCGGTCTTCATCGACGGCGATCAGGGGGATGTCGGATCCCTGATCGAACGGGTGGACATCCTGTTCCTCACCGCGACCGAGCTCGCGGCGCTCACTGGAGATCACGACTGGCGGCGGTCGGCATCAGCCCTCTGCGGGAGGGGCCGGCTGCGGGCGGTCGTGGTCAAACGGGGACCACTCGGGGCGGCGTGCGTCACCGCCGCCGGCGTCGTCGAACAGCCGGCCGCATCGGTCCCCCAGGTCGTCGACCCCACCGGCGCCGGCGATGCCCTCGCCGGGGGATTCCTCGGGCACCTGGCGCAGGTACGGCGCACCGACGATGCCGCTTTCGAGGCGGCGCTCGGGGAGGGCATCCGGGCGGCCGCGATCGCGATCGTGGAGTTCGGAACCGTTGGGCTTCGCGGGACCCGCGCCGTATGATCGCTGGCGAATGGCAACGCGGCCGCGCGACCTGGGGACACCGATCGACCGCAACCTTGCGCTCGAGCTGGTCCGGGTCACCGAGGGCGCCGCAATGGCCGCCGCCCGGCACATGGGGCGCAACCAGAAGGAGATGGCGGACCAGGCCGCCGTCGACTCGATGCGCCGGAGCCTGGGATTCGTCGACATGGACGGCGTGGTGGTCATCGGAGAGGGCGAGAAGGACGAGGCGCCGATGCTCTACATCGGCGAGCAGGTCGGCAACGGCAACCCTCCGGCCGTCGATGTCGCAGTGGATCCGATCGACGGCACCCGCCTCGTCGCTCGCGGGATCCCCGGCGGCATCGCCACCGTGGCTCTCGCCGAGCGGGGCTCGATGTTCCACACGCATCTCCACTACATGGAGAAGTTGATCGTCGGGCCGGCGGCCGCGAAGGTGATCGACATCACCGCCTCGGTCGCCCAGAACCTCAAGCGGATCGCCAGGGCGGAGGATCGCCGCGTCGAGGACCTGACCGTGGTGGTGCTCGATCGCGACCGACACGACGGGCTGCTCGAGGAGATCCGGTCGGCGGGCGCGAGGGTGAAGCTGATCATGGACGGCGACGTCGCAGCGGGCCTCATGGCCGCGATGGAGCACCGCACCGGGATCGACGTGCTCATGGGGATCGGGGGCGCTCCCGAGGCGGTGCTGGCCGCCTGCGGCATCAAGTGCATCGGAGGCGGTATGCAGGCCCGCATCTGGGTCGGCAAGGAGGAGCGGCGGGTCCAGGAGCTGGAGGGCAAGCATGCCGGCGACGTGCTCGAGCTCGACGATCTCGTGTCCGGTGACAACGTGTTCTTCGCGGCGACCGGTATCACCAGCGGCGAACTCCTCGAGGGGGTGCGTTTCCTCGGTGAGGACCGGTGCCACACCCAGAGCCTGGTCATGCGCTCGTACTCCGGGACCGCACGCTACATCGACGCGGAGCACAACCTGGCGAAGCTGCGCCGTCGCCGCGATCCGGTCGAGCTCGCATCCAAGGGCGAGGTCCGCCCCGCCCCGGGAGGCTGATTTCCGAACGGAAACCCGGGCACGTTGGAGCCGAAGTGCCAGAATCGGGACGCCGTATGAAGGTACGAATCCGCCCGAGCGCGAATCTGATGCGCTGGTTCACGCCGGGGCTTCACGTCAAGCGCTGGCTGCTCCTCCTCTTCCTGGCGATCGTGATGATCAGCCTGGCGGCGGGCTATATCCTGCGCGACCTCTACAGCGCATCGTTCCATTTCCCGTCGTGGGTCGGCGACTTCACCCTGCAGTTCCTGCCGCGCCTGGTGCGAGCGCTGCTCTTCGCGCTCGTCGGTGTCGGGCTCATCGTCCTCTGCTTCTACAAGCTCGGCCAATCCATCCTCGGGCCGTTCCTTCCCGGGCGGGGCAGTTCCGATCGCGGCCTCGCCGAGCAGCTCTACAAGTTCCGCCTGCTCGCGAAGGGCCCGCGTCTGGTCGCGATCGGAGGGGGTACGGGCCTTTCGGCGCTCCTGAGGGGTGTGAAGAAGTACACCGGGAACATCGTCGCGATCGTCACCGTGGCCGACGACGGCGGCTCCAGCGGCCGGCTCCGCGAGGAATACCGCGTGTTACCGCCCGGAGACATCCGTCAATGCCTCACCGCGCTCGCCGAGACCGAGCCGCTGATGACCGAGCTGTTCCAGTACCGATTCGGCGGGGAGGGGGCGCTGTCCGGCCACTCGTTCGGCAACCTCTTCATCACCGCGATGGCCGAGATCACGGGCGACTTCGAGCATGCCATCCGCGAGTCCGGCCGGGTCCTTGCGGTGCGCGGGCAGATCGTCCCGGCGACCTTGCGCGATGTCGTCCTCTGCGCCACCGCGGGCAGCGAGGTGAGGGTCGGCGAGTCGAAGGTCCCCCACGGTGTCGACCACATCGACCGCGTGTTCCTCGAGCCTGCGGACGCGGAGATCAACCCGGAGGCGGAAGCCGCCATCCTGGCGGCTGAATTGATCATCGTCGGACCCGGCTCGCTGTACACCTCGATCCTTCCGAACCTCCTCATCGAGGGGATGGTCGAGGCGCTGCGCGCGAGCCCCGCGGTGAAGGTGTACGTCTGCAACATCGCCGGGCAGCCCGGCGAGACCATGGGGTTCTCGGTCAGCGAGCATCTGAAGACCATCGAGGAGCACGTCGGCGTGACCCTCTTCGACTACGTCATCGTCAACAGCAACGTGGGACTGCCGCTGCCGCCGTCAGCGGTCGAGGCGGGTGTGACCCGTGTCGGATTCGACCGAGACCAGGCGACGCTGCAGCCGGTGAACTACATCCTCGCCGATGTGGCGTCATCGCAGATCTCCACGCACCATGACCCCGAGAAGCTCTCCAAGGTGATCATGAAGCGGATCTGGCGGTAGGCCCGGCCTCAGTACAGCAGGTCGTGCCGGACGCGGTACGACCACTGGTGCGCGGCACGCTCGGCAAGAGCGTTCCATGCCGCGTAACGACGTCGACCGATGGGGAGATCCCACGTTCCGACAAACTCCGTGATCCGCTCGCTGAACCCTGACTTGAAGCGGTAGAGACCGAACAGCGGGTGGGTGGGTCGCAACGCCGCGGCGGGGGGCACCGCCACCAGGTCGTACGTTTCGACACCGCGTGTCCTGAGCCAGCGCATGACCTCCCACTGGAGCAGATGCGGCGCCATGACCTCGGAGTGCTCTTTGGTGGACCCGCCGTCCTTGTACCAGGCCTTTCTGCCGATGTGCGTGGCGAACACCCCGGCGAGCACGGCATCGTCGAGTGACGCAAAGAACAGCTGGCCCTGACCCGCCGCGCCATGGAGGCGCCAGTACTGCGAGAAATATTCCTTGCTGCGCAGGGTGAATCCCGCTCGATCGCGAGTCGAGGCCATCAGCGAGTACATGGCGTCGATGCTCGCGTCGTTCAGCGCCACCGGGGCGACCGTCACACCGCGGCGCTCGGCGAGCCTGATGTTGTAGCGGCACTTCGGCTTGAACGACGCGATCAGGGCATCCTCGTCCGGCCGGAGGTCGACGATGATCGTCGCCCTGCTGATCTGCACGTCATGCCGAGACTTCTCGAGGCCCATATCGCGCAGCGCCGAGACCGCGGCCGCGCTCTCCTCGATCTCCGGCTCCACCTTGATCGCGAATGCCGAGCCGCTCGAGGCCCGCAAATCCTCGAGCAGCGCGGGCAATTGTGCGACACCGGCGACGCCCGGCCCCTTCGGAACGTATCCGAGCACGCCGAGACCAGGCACGGAATGGCGCAGGAGGAGTGTCGCGACCTGCGGCTCGGTCTCGGACAACAGGTACTGCGGCGCCCAACGATGCGCGCGCTTGAATTCCCCCCATGCGCGCGTCTGCAGGATCTGGCCGCCGTCGGGGTTCTCAGCGACGAGCTCGTCCCAGCGTCCGAGTTCCCGCGGGCCGGCGTGCCTCATCGACGGAATCGGACCGCCGCGCGATACAGGCTGTGGCGCAGTGAACGCACGCCCAGATCCCATGTGCCGGCGCGCTCGACCGCCTCGCCGCCGAACGACCGCTTGAATTGTGAGAACCCGTCCCAGGGATGGGGAGGTGCGCCGGGAGCGGGCTGACCGCTGGGAGTCACCCCCCAGAAATCGAATCGCCGCGCACCCGCCTCGCGGCCGTCGAGGATCATGCGCCACACCAGAGGAGCGGCAGCCTGGAGTGTGCGTCCCGACTCGGGATCCGACACCGCGTGTGCGTAGTACCGGGTGCCCGAGAAGTCGAAGCAGAGGGCCGCGGCCACGGCGCAGCCGGCCGCTTCCGCGGTGTAGAGCGTGGCGGCGTGCTCGGGCATGAGGGTGCGAGCCAATGCGCGGTGATACGACTGCGCCTGGCCGCGAAAGCGCCCGGCCGCAGCGGTGCGCTCCTGGAGGCGAAGAAAGATCTCGATGTCATCCGGGTCGGCGCTCGCCAGGAAGGTGAGCCCTCGCCGTGCGGCGGCATTGATCGCCCCTCGATGTCCCGCGCTCAAGCCCCGGCGCAGCACGGCCTCGTCCGGGGTGAGATCGAGGACCCAGGTCCAGCGAGGCTGAATCGATCGACTCGGATGGGCGCCGGACGCAAGCAGCGCCGGGAGTGCGGCCGCTCCGGCCGGCTCGGTGCGGACGAAATCGAGCGAACGGGCGCGAGCGGCGTTCACCGCCTGCTGGAGCGCGGCGGCCATCGCTTCGTGCGACACCGCTGTGGGACCGTGAGGCAGGTAGGCGTAGCGCGGAAAATGGCCGGCACGAATCGCGCCAGCCCACATCCAGTGCTCATCGCGGGCCCAGAGAACGTCGTGGCCCAGCGCGGTCTGGACGCGCTGCCACAGGGTGCTCTGTAGGAAATGGCCGCCCATGCGTTGCAGCGCGAAGTCCCACTCCGCGTCTGCGACGCCGGCGTGCGCCGACGACACGTCTTGCGACGCTAGCACAGCGACGGACTCGATCGATGTTGAGAAAGCACCTCGGTTTTCCTTACAATCGCGACCGTTTCCCCGTCAGACTCCTGGAGAGAACGCATGGCCACAGTCGTGACACGCGACGTGCTCGCAAAGCAACTCGCAGATCGTGCAGAAATCACCGTCACCGCAGCACGCGATGAGGTGCGCTGGTTCTTCGACACCATCGCGCAGTCGTTGGAAAAGGGCGACGAAGTCCGCATCCACGGTTTCGGCAACTTCAAGACGGCACAACGCGCGGCGCGGCTCGGTCGCAACCCGCGTACGGGCGAGGCGGTCAAGGTTCCTGCCCGTCGGGTGGTGCGTTTCTCGGCAAGCACCTCGCTCTCGAGCGCGGTGAAGGGCGCACGGGTCTCACGCCGGGCCAAGGCCTGATCCGTCAGGCGGCATGACGTGACGCCGCCGCGCGACGTCGTCGTCAGTGGGCACGCACGCATGCTACGGGTAGACGCGCGCCGGCAGGCCTGATGGCTGGGGCGCGGCGCACGTCGTGGGTGTGGATCGTGTTCATCACCGTGATCGGCGCAGCGCTGATCGCGGCGGCCACGTTCGTCGCCCTGAGACTCGCCGCGCCGCCGCCTCTGGCCACCGTGAGCATCCAGGTGCCCGCGACGTTGCTCGTCGACGGCGGCGCGCCCGCGCCGATTCCTGTTCCGGCGCGTGGGAGCTTCGCGCTCGCGACCAGCCTGAGCGGAACGGTCGCGGCCCACGATGCAACCACCGTGCGGCCGATCGGATCCGTGGCCAAGGCAATGACCGCACTGGTCGTCCTCGCGGCGCATCCCCTGGCCCCGGGCGCGCCGGGACCGCGCGTCACGATGACCGGCGCCGACGTGCTCCTGTACCGGAAGGCGGTGGCTGCGGGCGGCTCGAACCTTCGGGTGCGCGCCGGCGAGGTGCTCACCGAGCGCGACCTGCTCCTGGCACTGTTGCTGCCGTCGGCCGACAACATCGCCGAGACGCTCGCCGTCTGGGTCTCGGGCAACCGGTCCACGTTCATCGCCCGCCTCAACGCGACCGCAGCCGCAATGGGTATGGATCACACCAGCTTCGCGGACCCGAGCGGCCTCAGCGCCGGGACGGTCTCAACGGCGAGCGATCTCGTCCTGCTCGCGCATGGCGTGATCGCGAATGCGGCGCTCGCCCAGCTCGTGGGGACCCGGCAGGCCGCGCTCCCCGACGGCACTCTCCTCCGCAACCTCGACGTCCTCCTCGGCACGCAGCCCGGCTGGTTGGGAATCAAGACCGGGTGGACCGGTGCCGCGGGCGGGTGTCTCCTCTTCGCCGCCACCATGCCGTACTCGTACGGCCGGACGGTGAGCGTCTGGGGTTCGGTGCTCGGACAGCCGCCGCTCACCGCCGGGGACCCCGCCCATCCGGAGCTGGGCGAAGCCTTCGTATCGGCGCAGAGCGCCGCGATGGCCGCATTCCGAAGCTACGCGGCGGTCGACCTCGCCGGATTGTCGCCGGAGGTGTCCGGGTCGATCTCCACGCGTTGGGGAGGCAGGTCGTTCGTGCTCCTGGCCGGCCACGCGCCTGTGGTCACGCTGGTCCGTGCGGGGATGGTCCTCCGCCTGCACGTCACCGTGCTCGCCACGGCCGCGCCGGTCGCCTCGGGCTCGACCGTGGCCGAGGTCACGGGCGCGTTGAACGCGGACACGTCGATCACGTGGAAAGTGATCAGCGCCAGCTCGATCGCGGGGCCCTCACCATGGTGGAAGCTGTTCTCAGCCTGAACGGCCCGCCGTCACCACGCTGAGTCGGTCCGCTCCGCGGCGTCATGGAGCGCCGCGAGCACCTCTGCGTCATGTCCCGCGAGGTCGGGCGCGACCCGCAGGCTCTCGACCCGCTCTTTGGCGGTGACCATCTCGAGCTCGTGGAGCCCGAGACTCGTCCGCGTGGACAGGTGACCCGGGTACGCGGCGAGCGGTGCCCGCCACTTCTGGCGCAGCGCATGGGGCGAGAGCTCGCCGGCCCTGACCGTGAACCCCGCGCCGCCGCGGCCGGGAAAGAGCCGGAATCGGAACGCGTTGCGCCCGGCCCTGACGCACTGCTCGCAGCGGCCGTAACGCTCATCCGGGATCTCCGGTCGCTTCATGCAGACGCGACACATGGAGCGAGGATAGCGTGAGCCCGGGTCGCAGCCGGGGTGTGGAGGGCTCGCAGGGGGGCCGCAGCACGGATGGCGAGTCTGGTTGCGTTGACGAACACACTCACAGGTGGGTATATTTGTCCGTGTGAATGTCGAGGTGCGGGCCGTCGGCCTGCGAGCCATGCGTGACAAGCATCACCTGACGCAGCGTGAGCTGGCGCGCCGGCTCGGGGTCACGCAGAATTACATTCCCGCCCTCGAGGCGGGAACGCGCAACCCGGGCCCGAAGCTGCGTCAGTCCTTGATGCAGCTGTTCGCGTGCGATTTCGAGGACCTGTTCCAGGTGGTGATGGTCAATCCGATCGACCACCACGAGCAGGTGCTGCGACCCGAGGGCGGCGTTCGCGGAGTCTGAGGCGAGGCCGCTCCCGCCGGACTCCGATGCATCGACGGCCGTCGCGGGCGGTGCGCCTTCGTACAATCGCGCCGTGGAAGGCTCTCCTGATCTGCTCGTTCTCGAGGGGATGTCGTTCTACGGCTACCACGGTGAAACCCAGGCCGAGCGCACCCTCGGCAATCGCTTTCACGTCGACGTCGAGATCCGCACGGATCTCGCCATCGCCGGCCGCAGCGACGACATCGCCGACACGATCGACTACGCGCACGCCTTCGCTCTGGTGCGCGGGGTGGTCGAGGATCAGCAGTTCAGCCTGCTCGAGGCGGTCGCCGCCCGGATCGCCGAAACCCTGCTCGCCGAACCGGGGATCGCCGGCGTCAGAGTCCGGGTGGGCAAGCAGCCACCGATCGCCGGAGCAATCGACCGCTGCTCGGTGATCATCGAGCGAAGTGCGATGCAGACAGGGGCTGGAGAATGAGCGCAGTCATCGTCGACGGCAGGGCGGTCGCCGCCGAGCTTCGGGAGGAGCTCGCCGCGGAGATCGTCGCCATGACCGCCGACGGCAGCCGTCCCCCCTCCCTTGCGGTGGTGCTGTGCGGCGACGATCCGGCATCGGCGATCTACGTGCGCAACAAGGGTCGCGCCGCCGAGCGCGCCGGCGTCCGCTTCGCCCTGCACACGCCGCCCGCGGAGAGCACCACCGGCGAGCTCGTCGACCTGGTCAGGAGGCTCGACGCCGACGACGATGTCGATGGCATCCTGGTGCAACTCCCTCTGCCCGCACACATCGACGCGCAGGCTGTGACCGAGCGTGTGTCCCAGCGCAAGGACGCCGACGGCTTCCACCCGTGCAATTTCGGCCGCCTCGCCGAGGGACACCCCGGGCCCGTGGCCCCGTGCACGCCGCTGGGGTGCATGGAGCTGCTCCGCCGCAGTGACCTGGAGATCCGGGGACGTCGTGCCGTGGTCATCGGGCGCAGCACGATCGTCGGGCGTCCGATCGCGCTGCTCCTCACCAACGCCGACGCGACGGTGACCATCTGTCACTCGCAGACCCGGGATCTGCCCGCGGTGTGCCGGGAGGCGGACATCCTGGTGGCGGCCATCGGCAGGCCGGGCATGGTCGACTCGTCGTACGTCAAACCCGGAGCTTTCGTCATCGACGTCGGGACCACCCCCGTGAACGGCAGAGTGATGGGCGACGTGGATCGGGCGAGTGTTGAGCCCGTCGCCGGCTGGCTGACCCCGGTGCCGGGCGGCGTGGGACCGATGACCATCGCGATGCTCCTGCGCAACACGGTTTCGCTCGCGCGGGCCCGGCGGGGTGCCGGAGAGGAGGTCGGCTGATGCCATCGATTCGGATTCGCTGGAGCGAGCAGGAGGCGCGCAAACCGTACGCCCGCCCCTTCATGGTCACCTTCAGCGGTGATGACGGCGCCGACGTCGGCAGTGTGGCGCTCAACGGTGCCGACCTCCTCTACTACACCCAGTTCCAGACCGCGGTGCTGTCACTGGCCGGAGAGCTCTTCGTCGACACGGCGGTCGAGGCGTCGGCCGACCCGCAGCGCGCGTGGTTGGACCGTATCGCGGGACTCATCCCCGCCATCGCGGCGATCACGATCACCCCGCGGTCGACGTTCGACGACAACCAGGGGAGGGTCTTCCGGCTGGTGATCAGCGCCGAAGACGGGCCCGCGGCGATCGTGGACGCCGCCGGACTCCTCGAGTACCAGGAGCTGCAGGCAGTGGTGGCCCACCAGACAGGGGGCCTCTTTCGTGACCTCGTGATCGAGGGCGTGGAGGATCCCGCCGACCGGCGTCGAGCCTGGATGGGAGCGCTTCGCCTGCTCATCAGACGCCCGGATCCCGGTGAGGCGATGAACGAGGCCTGGCACTGGGCGTGACCGCCGCGACGTACGCACGGGCCGTGGCCGCGCTCGACTCGGTCGCGTGGCGCGGGATCATGCCCGGTCTCGAACGGACCCGCGCCCTGCTTGCCGCCCTCGGCAGCCCTCAGGCCGGCCTTCGCGGGGCGCTGGTGGCGGGCACCAACGGCAAGGGATCAGTCTGCGCGGCGGTTGATTCGGTGTGCCGAGCGGCGGGACATCGATCGGTGCTGCTGACCAGCCCACACCTCGTCTCGTACTGCGAGCGGATCGTTCGCGACGGCGCGCCCATCACGGAAATGGAGTTCGGAGCCCTGGTAGCACGCGTGTGGGAGGCTGCCGAAGCCCTCCCGGACGAGCTGCAGCCGACCGGTTTCGAGGTGCTCACCGCCGCGGGCATCCTCGTCGCCCGCGAGGCGGATGCGGAGGTGCTCGTCTGCGAGGTCGGTCTCGGCGGCCGCCTCGACAGCACCAATGTCCTCGATCTCGGCGTCGCCGTGGTCACCAACGTCGCGCTCGACCACCAGGATCTGCTCGGGGAGACCATCCCCGAGATCGCCCGGGAGAAAGCGGCGATCATCAAGCCGGCCAACCGGGCGGTGACCGGCGCCGCGGAGCCGGCGCTCAGCGCGGTCCGGGCGCGCGCCGCGGAGGTGGGCGCCGCCCTGACCGTGATCGGCGTCGACGTGGCATTCAGCGGGCGCTCGGCGGGGATGCGCGGGGTCGTGGTCGAGAGCGTCTTCGACGGACGCCCCGTCTCGGTGCGCGCGCCGCTTCGCGGCGGCTTTCAGGTCGCCAACATCGCCACAGCCGTTGCGGTCTGCGACGCGCTCAGAGCAAGCGGTGTCGCCATCGACGCCGGCGCGCTCGCGCGTGGCTGCGAGGACGTCCGGTGGCGGGGGCGGATGGACTGGGTCGGCGGCGAGCCGCCAATCCTGATCGACGGCGCCCACAACCCGGCCGGCATGGCGGCGATGGTGGCGTCGGCCCGCGAGTTGATTGGCGGACGGCGATGCGTCGCGGTCTTCGCGGCGATGCGCAACAAGGACGTCGAATCCATGGCCGCGGGGCTACGCGAGCTCACCCGCGAGATCGTCGTCACCGCCCCGGCGGTCGAGCGGGCGACGCCGCCCGCCGAGCTGGCTGGACGGTTCGACCCCCCGGCGGAGATTGCCGCAGACGTGAGGACCGCGCTTGATAGCGCCCGCCACCGCGCCGGCCGCGATGGCGTGGTCGTGGCGTGCGGGTCCCTCTACCTCGCCGGCGAGGTCATCGACCTGCTCGGGGCCTGAGCGGGCTCAGGCGGCGAGGACGGCGAGGAGCTTGGCCTCGAGCGACTGCTTCGGCTGGTAGCCGACGATCCGCTCCTCGGCTTTGCCGCCGCGGAAGATCATCAGCGTGGGAATGCTCATGATCCCGAACATCCCGGGAGTGATCGGGTTGGCGTCGACGTCAACCTTCGCGACCTTCACCTGACCGTCGTACTGAGTGGCGAACTCCTCGACGATCGGCGCGATCATCTTGCACGGGGTGCACCACGAGGCCCAGAAGTCCACCAGAACGGGCAGCTCCGAGTCCAGCACCTCTTCCTTGAAGGTGGTGTCGGTAACGGTGACGGGGTGGGACATGTGGGTCTCCTGGTTGTGGGGCAGCCGCTGGTCCATCGTACTCAACTGGCGGCGTCAGTCGAAGCGGGTTTCTTTACGGGGGTTGCAGCGGGTTCGGACGCCGGCGACTTCGTCTCCGACTTGCCGGTATCAGGCTTGGTGCCATTGGCCGTTGCGCTCTTCGAGTCGCCGCCGTCCGACGTGATCGACGACGAGGAGGCGCCGCGGCTGTCGGTCTTGTAGAAGCCCGAGCCCTTGAAGACGATGCCCGCGGGAAAGAACTGCCGGGCTGCGGCAGCGCCGCACGTCGGGCAGGGTGCGCCCGCGTCGTCGCGCATCGACTGCCAGACCTCGAACTCGGTCGAGCACTGCGGGCAGCGGTATCCGTAGGTGGGCAATCAATGGTTCCCTGTTCGCGGTTGAACGCTTCAACTCTACCCGCTGGCGGCCTCGCGCCAAACACGCGGCGGTGACAGCGGCTCGATCAGATCTGGAAAAGCACCAGGCCCGTCGGCACTTTCGGGTAGAAGTACGTCGATTTCTGCGGCATCGTCTCTCCCGCGTCGGCCACCGCGATCACCTCGCCGGTCGTGACCGGCGAGACGCCGAACGCGAGGACGGCGTCGCCCCGATGCACCGCGGTGTCGAGCCCGTCCGGGTCGCGTGTGTAGCTCAGCGCGCCGGCGCTGATCATGTCGCGGGATACCCCTGCCGGGGCGAGCACCTCGGCTTCGAGGACCGCCACGTCCAGCCGGTCGCGCGGCGAGCCGCCGGAATGTCGCGGACGCCGGAGCACCGCCGCTCCATCGTGTGCGACGACGGCGAACGCGTGGTGCGTCGCCCGCATCGACGACGCGGCGGCGAGCGCCGCGCGCCCGTCGGCCGCCGGTACCGCCTCGAATGCGTCGTCGAGCCGAGCCCACAGGTCGTCGAGGCTGAACGCGATGCCGTGGCCCGGTCGCACGAGGCGATGCGTCGGGAGGATCGTGATCCCCGGGTCGTCTGCGGCCGCGAGGTAGACCAGGCAGTGTTCGAACGGCGCGCCATGCGGAGCATCGAGGTCGGCGGCGCGACGCTCCGCCGCGTATGCGACTGCGGTCTCGTAGCGATGATGTCCGTCGGCAACGTAGAGCGACGCGCCGCGCAGCGCGGAGGCGATCGCCTCGACCTGTTCCCGGTCGGCAACTCGCCAGAGCAGCAACTTCTCCGAGGCCACCTCTCCGTCGATGCGTCCTCCGAGCAGTGCGGGGCCGGTCGCTGCACGGTCGAGCGTTTCGACGACGCGATCGGCATCCGTCCACACCGCGAAGACGGGGCTCGTCTGCGCTCGGGTGGCGCGCAGGAGCGCGAGACGGTCCGCCTTGGGGCCGCGGAGCGTGCGTTCATGGGGACGCAGATCCGATGACTCCCACGGCCTCGCGGCCACGGTGCCGAGCAATCCCCGGCGCGTGCGCACGCTGCCGTCCGGGTGCTGAAACGAGTGATCGACGACGTAGAAGCCCTCTGGGTCGTCGCGCACCAGCACGCCGACGTCAAGCCAGGACGTCAGAAACGATGCGGCGCGCGTGTAGCGGTCATCGACCCCCTCGATGTCGCCGGGGTATGCGACGCCATAGTCGATGCGCACGATGTTGCGAAGATCGCGACCGTACAGCTCCTCGCGCGTCGAGTCGCTGATCACGTCGTACGGTGGCGCCATCACGCCGCCGAGCTTGACGTGCTCGGGGTTGTACCGGGTGCCGTCGAAAGGCTGAACGGTGGCCATGCGGTCTGCTTCCGTCGTAGACGGAGCGTCAGGCCTTCAGAGCCGCACCTGGCGGAGCTGGTCGAGCATCGCGGTCTCGCGCACTTCCTCGAGGAGCTCCGCGCCGACGGGATCGTCGATCTCCATCAGCATCACGGCACGGCCGCGGGGTCGGTCCCGCCCCAGCTCGATGCCGGCGATGTTGATGTCGTTGCGCGCGAGCAGCGTGGAGATTGCGGCGATCACACCCGGCCGGTCCTGGTGGGTGACCACGAGGAAGGTGCCCGCCGGCTGCATGTCGACGCGAAAGTCGTCGATACGCGTGATCCTGGGGCCGTCGTCGAACTGGGTCCCGGCGATGCGCAGCGTCTGCTCGCCGACCACCTCGACGAGTAGCGATCCCTCCGGGTCGACGCTTCGTGTCGTGTGGCGCTCGTCGACATCCACGCCCATCGACGTCGCCACGACCTTCGCGTTGACCGGATTGACCCGGGTCTCGGTGAAATGCGCGAACAGACCGCGCAGCACGTGCGCGGTGACGATCGATGTGTCGATCCCCGCAAGCTCGCCCGAGTAGCTGCAGACGACGCGGCGCAGCTTGCGTCCATCGAGCTGCGCGGCGAGGGAGCCGATCCTCTCGGCGAGGACCAGGTACGGCTGCAGCCTCGCCAGCTCCTCGGGCAGCACCGTCGGCGCATTGACCGCGTAGCGGGGG
>Ga0307372_10007057_pt1 | contig 16234 bp, 12 predicted proteins | sample OX1MG_FD_202533 | JGI IMG/M metagenome (GOLD analysis project Ga0307372, IMG submission 202533) | Soil microbial communities from Risofladan, Vaasa, Finland - OX-1 | ecosystem: Environmental > Terrestrial > Soil > Coastal area > Acid sulfate soil | place: Finland: Risofladan, Vaasa | collected... | reverse complement strand
AGCCGCTGGGCATCCGCATTTCCGGCCATCACCGAGATCACTTGGTCGCTGATCCCGCGGACCGCCAACTCGGCGTCAACGGCATCGAGGAGCGCGCTGCCGACCCCCCGCCCGCGCTCATCAGGTGAGACGACCAGCGTGGGCACCTCGGCAAAACGGTCGGTGAACGGGTACGTGTCATCGGGTCCGGCGCGCAACACCACCATCGTGTAGCCGGTGGTGATGCCGTGCCGATCGGCCATGATCAGGAACCCATCGCCGGCCTCGATGTGCCGGCGGTCGTTGGCGCGGCACAGCTCCTACGAGAGTCCGTCGTCCGCCTGGACGGGTACGGCGGCCACCTCGCGGTGGTGACGATGGAGGGCCAGCCACAACGGCTCGAGGTCGTCGATGCGCTCGACCCCGGCGATTGAGAGACACAGCCCGCTGCCATCGTTCCGCGCGGACGCGCGGTCGGTCACCGGGCCGCTCCGACCCCGAGCGTGACCGAGAGTGGTGTCTTGGGCGCGTTGGCACCTGTCAGGGTGACCGTGACGACGTCGCCGGGGTGCAGGCGGTTGAGCAGCGCCGTGAGCTGCCCGGTCGTCGCGATCGGATGCGCGGGCACCGCCGGTAATGCCGTGGGCTCGGTATCGATTGCCGTGATCGTCTCACCGGCGTGTACGCCGGATCTGTCGGCGGGCGATCCGCGCTCGACCTGCACGATCCGCGCGCCACGCGGCGTCCCGGCGATGACCTGCACCCCGAGGAAGCCAGCGTAGGCCTGTGACCCGATGGCGAGTCCCGGTGACGGCGCGCCGAGGGCGATCTGCTGCTCGATTGCCAGAGCCGGCGTCAGGGGGATCGCAAACCCCGCGTGACCTGACGACCGGCCGCCGGCCGCCGCCGTGTCGATGCCGATCACCGACCCGCTGGCGTCTACGAGCGGGCCTCCGGAATCGCCGGGCTGCACGAGGGCGCTGGTCTCAAAAAGTCCGGTCAGGTGCTCGGTGGCATGCGAGCCGGCGTCGCTGGCGTCGACGTTCTGATTGATCGCCGTAATGATCCCGGAGGTGATCGTTGGCGCTCCGCCGCGCCCGCCGACGTTGCCGACGGCGCTCACGCCGATGCCCCGGACTGCATACCGCGAGCTACCGAACGGCGCACGTCGCAGCCCGTGGGCACCGACGAGCTGTAGGACCGCGAGGTCGCCCGCAGCATCGATTCCGACCACCCGCGCGTGGTAGCTGTGATGGTTTCCGAGGTCGACCGCACGGATGCTCGTGCTGCCGGCGATCACGTGATTGTTGGTGAGGACCAGTCCGGTGGCCGAGACCACAATGCCCGTGCCCGCGGCGTAACTGCCCGACTGGTATCCGAGCGATGCGGTGAGGTCGACGATGTCGGGTGTGATCGTCGACGGGCGAACCGGAGCAAGCACGACCCGATGCTGCAATGCGACACGCACCTGGCCGAGCAGGACGGCGGCGCGCGAGGCCCCACAGGCGACGCTGAGCGTCCAGGCGCGTACGCGCGTTGCGCGCGGAACTAGCCAACCTGAGTTCAAGGAACCGTTCGGGGTGGCCACGACGCCGGTGATCACGGTCGTGTGACGGCCGTCGCTGGCGCGGACCTGGCAGAACCAGCCTGTCGGGTCGGTGGCGGCGACGGGCACGAACTGGCCGCGCCGTGCGATCCCGCCGCGCGAGGTGATTGCCACAGATCCCGCGGGGGCCGTGGCGAGGCCGGTCGCCGCCATCACCAGGACCGCCGCGCATGCGGTACCAAGCGGGAGGCCGATCCAGTAGACCGTGCGCCGTCGTGCGGCGTGCTCGCGCACGCCGGCGGAACCAGCGCTCGGATGGCGACCCTTGGGGATGTGCGGCATGTGGCGTCCGGACGCTGGAGGACCAGATGGGCTCGCGGGCCGAAGGCGTTGCGGAGACCCCGTCTGAGCGTAGTCGACCCCGAGGACTGTGCCTCGGCGAATGACCGCACCGACGGGATCCCATCAGGTCCCGTCGGTGCGCGCAAAGTTCCCGGTTCCGCCGTGCGCCGTGCGCTGCTATGCCAGGTCAATCTCCGGGCACAGGTACACGTCTTGGATCGCGTTCAGCAGCGCGACGCCGTCGGCCATTGGCTTCTGGAACGCCTTGCGCCCGGAGATCAGGCCCGAGCCGCCGGCGCGCTTATTGATCACCGCGGTGGCCACCGCGTCATGGAGATCGTTTGCGCCCGATGCCCCGCCGGAGTTGATCAGCGGGATGCGGCCCATGTAGCAGTTGGCGACCTGGTACCGGGTCATGTCGATTGGGTGGTCGGACATGAGCTCGCTGTACATCCTCGGATCCGACTTGCCGAAGTTCAGGTCGACGAATCCGGGCGCCGCCGTCTCCGGCAGCTTCTGCTTGATGATGTCGGCCTCGATCGTGACGCCGATGTGGTTTGCCTGGCCGGTCAGGTCGGTCGCGACGTGGTAGTCCGGACCGCCGGACTTGGTCGTGTTGAACGCCGCGTTGCGCAGGTAGCACCAAAGCACCGTGGCCATGCCGTGCTCATGGGCGGCGGCAAAGGCGGCCGAGACCTCCTGAATCTGGCGCCGGCTCTCCTCCGACCCGAAATAGATGGTCGCGCCGACCGCGACGCAGCCCATCTCGCGCCCCTGCTTGACCGATGCGAAGATGATCTGGTCGTAGGCGTTCGGGTACGACAGGAACTCGTTGTGATTGAGCTTCAGCAGGAACGGGATCCGGTGTGCGTACTTGCGGGCGGCCAGGCCGAGCGCACCGAGGGTTGTGGCGACGGCGTTGCAGCCGCCGTCGATCGCCAGCTCGACAATCTTCACCGGATCAAAGTACTCCGGGTTCTTGGCGAACGATGCGCCGGCCGAGTGCTCGATGCCCTGATCGACCGGAAGGATCGACACGTACCCGGTGTTGGCCAGGCGTCCCGTGCCGAACAACGTTTGGATCGATCGCAGTACAGGGATGGAGCGATCCGAGTTGATTAGGACGCGGTCGACATAGTCGGGGCCGGGTGTGGTCAGACGGCTCGCCGGAATCGTGGTGCAATGGTGATCCAAGAGCCGCTCTGCGGCGTCGCCCAGTACCTCAACGATCGCGTCAATACCCGCTCGATTCTGTGTCCCCATCCCCATGCCTCCAGAGTTGTGCAGTTCAGGAGTACCACCCTGACCATATCCCAGCCCGGGGGCGGAACTGGGCGTCGACGAGCGGAATCCCACCAATCAGTCGACGATGTGGCGTGCCGAAACCGCGGTCGGCGGTCCGGTGACTTTCGCCGTGTGCGGACCGCGTCCGATGACCTGTCCGCCGATCGGGAGCGTGCCGAGCGCGGCACGGGGCCAGCACAGCACAAGCAGGCCGATGAGGGTGAGGTTGCGGATCACCAGCCACCCGATGTCGACGGTGTGCAGGTGCACGAGATCCCAGTAGTGCACCGGGAAAAATGCCTGCGTCAGCAGCATCGCGGCCACCATCGTCGCCATTGCCGCGCGCCCGAAGCGGCCGGGCACGAGCATGGTGACCGGCAAGAGCCAAATCATGTATTGCGGTGAGAGCACCTTGCCGGTGACGGTGAGCGCGACCATCGTGGCCGCCGCGCCGGCGATGAGAATCTCGACGTCGCGGCGCGGGTGGGCGCGCGTCAGGAGCCGAGCGCACCACACCGCACACGCGACCACCAGCACGACGAGCACGAGCGTCAGCACCAGGCTGAGCAGCGCCGCCCGACCGCCGCTCAGCCCGAGGCTGCCGTAGTTGTGGACCACGTGGACGTACGTGCCGGTGGCCACATGCGCGGCCAGGAGCACGCTCGATGCCATGGACTCGATCTGGGGAGGCCGGCGCACGTTGTAGGCGATGAAGTACCACGTGCCCGACGGCGTGATCATCGCGAACGGCACGATGACCAGCGCCACGAGGAGGAGCGACGCGACCGCCCCGCGTAGGGCCGCACGCCAGTCGACCCGATGGGCCTGCCAGATCACCAGCAGCGGCAGCAGTGCGATCGGCACCAGTTTGATGAGCACGCCGGCCGCGAGTAGGACCCACATGAGCTTCCAGCGCTCGGTCACGGCGGCGTACAGCAGCCATGCGATCACGGCGGCGACAACCAGGTCGAAGCGCGCCTGCACGAGCGACCCCAACATGAGTGGCGAGACGGCGATGACCGCGCCGGCGATTGCCTGGCGTACCGGCGAATACCCGAGCGCGCGCGCGGTTGCGACAACGCCAAGCAGACACACGCACAGGCACGCGAGCATGAGCCCGCTAAATGCCGTCACGTACTGGCCCGGAAGCCACCAGGTCAGATAGAAGATGCCGGTCGCGCCCGGCGGATACTCGATGCGGATGTCCCGGTAGGCGAGTGCCCCGTGGGCCATCATTCGGGCGTATCCGAAGTACAGGTTCACATCCGGGTTGATCTGGTTGTCGGTCCAGATCGAGAACCGTTGCAAGGGAACCGTCCACACGAGGATCGCCAGCGCGACGAGGCCTGCGGGGAGTGCGAGGCGGCGGGTCTGGGTCATCGCGGCGGGTCCGTCAACGTCGGCGCTGCGGGCGCGGTCCTCGGGCTCAGCGGCGTCACCGGCATTCAGACAACCGGCTCCGGCGCGGCGGTTGAGGCGCGGTCGGCGCCCGTGGTGGCCGCGTCCCGACCCGACGATGCCCGCGGCCAGCACACCACCAGCAGCGCGATGAGCGCGAGGTTACGCAACGTCAGGATACGGATCACGTAGATCTGCACCTTGGAGATCTCTGCGAAATGGGTCGGAAAGTAGGTCAGCGTGAGCAGGAACACGAGGACCGTCAGCGCGACGGCGGTGCGGCCTCGTCGCCCTTGCAGGATCAGGGTCACCGGCAGCAGCCACATCATGTACTGGGGCGAGAGCACCTTGCCGAAGACGGTCAGGGCGACGATGGTCGCGGCGGCGCCCGCCACGATGATGCCGCGGTCCGCGGGCGGGGCGCTGCCCGCCAGCAGTCGCCAGGACCACCACGCGCAGACGGCGACGGCGACGGCGAGCACCACCGTCGAGATCGTCGCGACCACCGCGGGCGCGGTGCCGTGCACTCCGATGCTGTGGTAGTTCTCGACGACCCGGAACCGGTAGTGCCCGTATTTCGCCAGCAGCAGAAACAGGTTGGAGGTCAACGATTCGAGTTGTGGCGGTCGGCGCAGGTTGTAGCCGACGAAGTACCATGTCCCCGACGGCGCGATGATTACGAACGGCAGGATGCCGACGATGACGAGCCCAATGGAGATTGCGGCGTCGCGGATCGCCGCGGTCCACCCGCGCCGGTGCGCATGCCAGATCAGGAGCAGTGGCAGGAGTGCAATCGGCACGAGCTTGATCAGTACACCCACCGCCAGCAGGATCCACATCAGGCGCCAGCGCTCGGTCACCGCGGCGTAGATCATCCAGGCCGTCACGGCGGCGACTGCCATGTCGAAGCGCTCGAGCACGATCGGGCCGAGCAACAACGGCGCCAGCGCGATGATCCCTCCGGCGATGGCCTGGCGCACCGGCGAGAGCCCGAGCGCCCGCGCGGTGGCGACGACGCCCACCAGGCAAATGCACAGGCAGACGAGCATCACGGCGCTCAGCGTGCCGCGATAATGGCCCGGCAACTGCCAGACCAGCCAGAAGATGAACGTCGCGCCCGGCGGGTACTCGATATGGAAGTCGCGGTAGGGGACCAGCCCCCGTGCCATCAGGCGGGCGTATTGCAGGTACACATTGACGTCCCCCGTGTCGGTGCGCCGGGTGTAGAAGGCCAGGCGCTGCAGCGGCCAGGCCCACGCGACCACTGCCAGCGCGATCAGCCCGACCGGCAGGGCAGCAGCGCGGCGGGTCACCCGGCGGTCGCTTCCGGGATCGGCACACCGTCAGTGGCGTCGGCCACCGGTGCCTCGGCCCGCGGCAGCGGCCGGGGCCAATGGGGGACGATGGCCACGAGAACGAACGGCAGGAACCAAGGGATGTACAAATAGAACCAGTAGTTGAGGGTCAGCTGCAGGCCGATCATGAGTGTGCCCGAGAGCGCGGTCAGCGTGAGGAGATCGCGTTCCCGTGGCCATCGAACCATGGCGAGCGCGGCAAGGGCGACGATCGCGATCAGCCCCAGCTGTACCGGCCTGAGGCTCGGATGCTGCCCCCAGATCGAAAACGGCGTCTGGCGTCCGAGCTGGTAGCTGACCGTCCGCGTCCAGAAGGTATGGATACCCCGCAGCCCGTCGAAAAGGAGCACCCAGCCGGTGAGAACGGCCGCCGCCGCGAGTCCCGCCGCGAACCACAGCGATCCGCGGGGCCGCTGCCCGCGTGGATACGGATGGCGCCACCACAGCGGTAGCAGGATGGCCGGCGTCAGCTTCGCGGCGATCGCCAGTCCGAGCATCAGGCCGCGCCCGAGCGGCCGTGCGGCGGCGACCAGCCCCCAGATGAGCATCGCCGCGACCAGCGCGTCGTTCGTGTTGCTCTCGAGTGCATAGGCCGTAAACGGGAAGGCCGCCCACGCGGTTGCCAGCGCGATCCCCAGCCGGAACCCGCTGAGCCGCCATCCAAGCGCCAGCAGGCCGACGACGCACAACACGTCAAAGGCCGCGGCCGCCGCGTGGGCAGCAGGAAGCGAATCCCAGCTGCCGTGCCACGGTGCGGCGACCTCGAACGGCACAACGGCGAGGTATGTCAGCGGGCCGTATGTGTCGCAGTGACCGCACGACGCGGGAAACGTCCCGTACGGGATGACCCCGTGCACGATCTGATGCGCACCGATGACTCCCGCGTAGCCGACGTCGATCACGTTGGAATCGAACGCGTTGAGCGAATAGCGCAGCCCCAGCGCGAGCATCAGCACCGCGATCAGCAGCCATGTCGGAGCCCAGCCGCGAAATGACGGCGTGCGGCTGTCGTCGGGACTCGCCGCTGGCGTCGTCGCGCCGCGTGACCGCTGCGTACGCACGCGTCGGGTCCCGACCAGCGCCATGCGGATCGCGAGGTAGGCCAGTGGCGGATAGACCAATGGCACAGAGCGGTAGATTTCGCCGGCGTTGAACCAGATCAGTGAGACCGAGAAGCTCAGCAGCACCGCCAGATCGAGCGTGCGCCAACTGACCATGCGCCGGATCTCGATGAGCGGGATGAAAAACAGCGCGCATAGTCCCGACCAGATCCACGGGTCGTTGATATGCCGTCCGAACGCGCCCCAGTACCCGCGGGCCATCATCCAGGCGACCTGCGGGCCGGTGCGCGTCTCCTGGACCTCGGCGGTGTTGTCGTCGATCAGGACCTCGGCCTGGGTCGTCTCGAGCCCCTTTGCGCCGGTCGAGACGTAGTACACCGTCCATTGGTGGGAGGTCGGGTCGTATTCGGGCGTCGTGCGGGAGACCGGATGGCTGCGGATCCAATTCCGGACCGCCTGAGAGCGATTGGCTAGTTCGACGACCGTGTGGGTCGACAGCGTGGGCAGGTCGCCAGCGTGCCGCGCCGGGTGCGCGGGCGTCGTGGACACCGTCGCGGCCGTCGGCGACTGGCTCGCGCGGACGGCGCCCAATGCGGCGGCATGACCCACCATGAGTCCCGCCACGACGAGCACGGCAATTGCGGCCGCGCGCACCCGCCCGCCTATTGTCAGCGGAACGCCCAACTCCTGGTAAGCAGGAACGTCAGCGGCGTCACGGCGGCGATCGCGATGGCCTGTGCGAGCAGCGTGTCCGTGCCGATGTTTACCAAGCCCCACAAGATGCCGAGGTTCACGACCAGGCCGATGACGCTGACGATCATGTACTTGGCGGCTTGCTTGACCGGCGACGAGCCGACCTTGGGGAAGGTCCATTGGCGGTTGAGGGCGAAATTGTTCAGCCAGGCGACAAGGAACGCGATCACGGACGCCACCAGGTACTGCGCGCCGAGCCAGTGGATCAGCGCGTAGTACACGATGAGGTTCACGACGTAGCCCGAGGCTCCGACGATGCAGAACTTCAGGAGTTGGAGCCATGCCGCGCGACCGGCATGGCGGATACGGGAGATGCTCAGCGCATTCAGGCGGACGGGACTCGTCGGTTGCGCCAGAGTCTCCGGAGCTTGGCCGCTGACCATGGTCGTGCAAAGTTATCAGGCACTACCTGCCGGTATGCGAACGCGCCTCCGGGCAGACCATCCATGTACCGCGTACGGTTCGGGGACGGAAATGGGGCCGCGATGAACGACACCAAGGGAGCCTCCACGGCCGATCGCACCGTCCCGCGGGATCCTTCGCGCTTCGAGGATCGGTTTGCTGCGCGCGCGACGGGCATCAAGTCGTCGGCGATGCGTGATCTGATGTCGCTTTCCGAGCGGCCCGAGATCATCTCGCTGGCCGGTGGCTTCCCGGACACCGAATCGTTTCCGGCCGAGGTCTATGAGGAAGTCTGGCGCGCGGTCGCCAGCGACCATCGCGCGTCGTCGCTGCAGTACGGCCCGACCGAGGGGCTCGTGGAGCTGCGCGAGGCGATTTGCCGGCTCATGGCCGAGGATGGGATGATCGCCCAGCCCGACGGCGTGCTGGTGACTGCGGGGGGCCAGCAGGCGATCGCGCTCGCGATCCGCACCTTCATCGACCCGGGTGACATCGTCATCGCCGAGGGGCCGACCTATCCCGGCGCCGTGCCGACGCTGACCACCTATCAGGCGCGGGTCATCCATATCCCGCTCGACCCCCACGGCATGTCGATCGACCTGCTTGAGGAGCAGCTGGACCGTCTCGCTGCGCAGGGACAAAAGCCGAAGCTGATCTACACGATCCCGAACTTCCACAACCCCGGTGGAGTGACGATGGCGCGGCACCGGCGCGAGCGCCTGGTGGCCCTCGCCGCGGACCGCGACGTGCTGATCGTCGAGGACAACCCGTACGGGCCCGTCCGCTACGAGGGCGAGTCGCTTCCCAGCCTCTGGGAGCTCGACGGCGGCGCCGGCGGGGTGATCTACCTGTCGACGTTCTCCAAAATCCTCGCGCCGGGAATGCGCATCGGCTGGGTGGCTGCACCCGCCCCGATCCTGCGCAAGATGAACCTCGGCAAGCAGGCGATCGACCTGTGCAGCTCGACCATGTCACAGCGCTTCATCGTCGAGTATCTGCGCCGGATCGACTGGCGCGAGCACGTCGGGCGGCTCAACGCGATTTACCGGAGCCGGCGCGACGCGATGCTCGCGGCTCTGGACCAGCACTTTCCGAGCGAGGCGACCTGGACGCGCCCGGAGGGCGGGTTGTTCGTCTGGGCGACGCTGCCCGAGTACATTCACACCGGTGAGCTGCTTGCGCGCGCCATCGAGCGCCACCAGGTGGCCTTCGTACCCGGCGAGGCGGCTTTTCTCGACGGCCAGGGGCGCAACAGCATGCGATTGAATTTTTCCGGGGCGCGCGAGGACGTGATCGCCGAGGGCGTCGCGCGCATCGGTGCGGCCATCGAGGCCATGATCGACCTGCAGCGTGCACTTGGGGGCAGCCGGTGAGCGGCCCGCGGCGCGTTGCGGTGCTCAAGGGCGGGCGCTCGATGGAGCGTGAGGTGAGCCTGCGATCCGGCGCCAACGTCGAGGCCGCGCTCCGGCGCCTTGGTCATGAGGTCATCCCAGTCGATGCCGACCCGAGCCTCGTGCGGACCTTGCGCGCCGAGCGGCCGGACGTCGTGTTCGTCGCCATGCACGGCAAGGGCGGCGAGGACGGCACGGTCCAGGAACTGCTGGAGATCCTCGACATCCCCTACACCGGTTCCGGCGTGCAGGCATGCGCGCGCGCGATGGACAAGGTCATGGCCAAGGCGGTGTTTGCGAACGCCGGCATCGCGACGCCCCCGGCGTTCGCCTTCGGTGAGAGCGCCTTTCGCGAACTGGGTGCGGCGGATGCCCTGATGGAGATCGAGACCCGGCTCGGGCTGCCGCTGGTGGTCAAGCCCGCCAAGCAGGGCTCGGCGCTCGGAATCACGGTGGCCCGTGAGCCAAGCGATGTCCCGCGCGCGTTGATGACGGCGCTGAGCTTCGATGACCATGTGCTGTTGGAGCGCTTCGTGCGCGGCCGGGAGATCGCGGTGACCGTGCTCGGCACCGACGACCCCGAGGCGCTCCCGGCTGTCGAGGCCGTATTGAGCGGTGACTTCTACGACTTCGAGGCGCGCTACACGCCCGGCATGACCGAGCTGGTCGCGCCCGCGGACCTGCGTCCGGAGCTGGCCGAAGAGGTCGCCCAAACCGCACTCGCCTGCTACGCGGCGCTCGGCTGCCGCGGGTTCGGGCGGGTGGACATGATCATCGACGCCGACGAACAGGTCTGGGTGCTCGAGATCAACCCGATCCCCGGGATGACCGACACGAGCCTGCTCCCCAAGGCCGCTACGGCCGCCGGTCTGTCGTTCGACGAGGTCATCGAGCGCGTGCTCGCCGACGCGTCACTCGGCGGCTGAGCTCCGCATCGCCGACGTGCGCTGGTGCGGCGCCGGCCAATCGCCCGAACGCGGCGGTCCGGTCGGTGACGCAGCCGATCTGAAAGGGCGACCACGCCGTACGGTGGCTCATCGACGGGGGTCGGGATTCTGCGACGCGGGCCCGACCGACCAGCACCGCAGAGTCAGCTGTCGGGCGGGCCTCGCCGGCAGTTGCGCCCGTGATCGCACAGAGTGCGTTGAACCAGACGCTCCACGGTAACGTGGCCGACCGGGCGCCGATGATTCGGTCGGTGACCTCGACATTCCACGACCGGGCGTCGATCGCGACGACCCGATCGACGACGCCCGAGCGCCCAGGCCCGAGTCGCCGCTCATCACTTGGACCTCGCCGCGGCGATCGAGCGCACCGGCACGGACGATCTGCAGGCCGACACACATACCAACCTCGCCAACGGCGCGGGCGGTGTGGAGTGCGGCGCGTAGAGGGCCGACGTTCTCGACGCGGTTTTGCAGGGAGATCACGACCGTACCCGGTGTCAATACCGACTCCAGCGATCGGGGCGCCTGTAGGGTGTGCTGCGACTTGGCCGTGACGATGACGGGGTCACACCCGGGCGTACGGCGGGGTCACCGGCGCGATCCACTCAACCTCGTCGGCCTCCCGGACGACGACCGCACGGCGGGCACGCAGGGCGTCCAGATGCGGAGCGCGTGTGACGACGGTGATCTCCTGGCCGTCACGGGCCAAGGATGTCCCGACGTTACGAGGACCGATGCCACCGCAGATTCCGTCCCCACCCGGGTTGCTCATCGAAGAAGACACCCATGCGATCGTGATGCGGATTCACAACCCGGACCGCGCCAACGCGATCACCGACGACATCCTCCGGGCGATTGTGCGCCGTGTCGAGCGCCCGCGCCCGGACGTGCGCGTAATCGTGCTGACCGGATCGGGCACGCGCCACTTCTCGTCGGGTCTTGATCTCGGTGACCGAACGGGTCCGGCGCTCGGAGAGCGGCTCAGACTGGGCGAGGAGCTGTTGCGTGGCGCCACGGCGGCCATCGCAACGTGTCCGTGCCCGGTCGTCGCCGCCGTCAACGGCGCCGCGTTCGGCGGGGGGCTCGAGCTGGCGGTCGCCTGCGACTGGAGGATCGCCAGCGACGCGGCCGAACTGGGGATGCCCGCGACGCGCTTGGGAGTGGTCTACGCTCCTGAGGGCCTGGCCCAGTTCCTGGCCATCTTGGGACCTGCACGCACCCGTCAGCTATTTCTGACCGGACGGCCGGTGTCCGCGGAGCGCGCACTGGTGATCGGGCTGGTCGATCAGATCGTCCCGGCCGGGGAGCTCACCAGCGCAGTCGCCGACACGGTCGCCGACGTCATTCGGGCGGCGCCGACGGCGGCTGCCGGGACCCGCGCGGCGATCACACTGCTTGCCGGCGCCCCCGCGCCAGAAGATGCCGCAACGATCGAGCGCATCCGGCTCGAGGCATATGCCTCGGCGGAGTTTGCCGAGGGCCTCGCGGCATTCCGCGAACGTCGCGCGCCCCGGTGGGCGCTTCCGTCCGCGGACGACGGCGCGCCACAGCACGCCGCCGGCTGACGCGCGGATGTCCCGGGGGGCGCGTCGACACACCCCGGGACATCGGGCAGCGTGCTACTGGCCGGCCTTTTCGGCGTTGGCCACGATGTCGGCGGCCAGTTTGGTCGCCGTCTTGTCGTAGGCGGCTGGGTCCGGCCAGGTGCTCTTGGGATCGAGCAGCGACGGCTCGACGCCCTCGATGGCGACCGGCACCGCGAACCCGAAGATCGGATCGGTGCGGGTTGCCGCGTCGGCGAGCTCACCCGACACCGCCCCGCGCACCACGGCGCGGCTGACCTTGATCGGCATACGGTTGCCGACGCCGGCGCCGCCACCGGTCCAGCCGGTGTTGATGAGCCAGACATCGACGCCGTAGTGCTCGATCCGGTCCTTTAGCAGCGCCGCATAGACCTTCGGCGGCTGCGGGAGGAAGGGGGCACCAAAGCAGGAGCTGAACGTGGCCTGCGGCTCGGTCACGCCGATCTCGGTACCGGCCACCTTGGCCGTGTAGCCGGCCAGGAACATTTGCATGGCCTGCTCGGGAGAGAGCTTGGCGACGGGTGGCAACACGCCGAACGCGTCACAGGTCAGCATGACGATGTTCGTCGGCTGGCCGGCACGCTTCTCGGGGACCGCGTTCGGAACCGACTCGAGCGGGTAGGCGCCTCGGGTGTTCTCGGTCAACGAGTCATCGTCGAGGTCGATGATCCGGGTGTCCGGATCCATGACGACATTCTCGAGCACCGTGCCGAACATCCGCGTGGTCGCGTAGATCTCCGGCTCCGCCTGCGCGGACAGCCCGATCACCTTTGCGTAGCAGCCGCCTTCGAAGTTGAACACGCCCTGGTCCGACCAGCCGTGCTCGTCGTCACCGATGAGCGGTCGGGTCGAATCCGTCGAGAGCGTCGTCTTACCGGTGCCCGACAGGCCGAAGAACACGGCGACGTCGCCGTTGGGGCCGACGTTGGCCGAACAGTGCATCGGCAGTACGCCCTCGAGCGGCAGACGGTCGTTCATTAGCGTGAACGCTGACTTCTTGATCTCGCCGGCGTACTCGGTGCCGCCGATGAGGATCTCTCCTTCGGAGAGGTTCATCACCACGAAGTTGCCTTGGCGGGTCTTGTGGACCGCCGGGTCGGCCCCAAAGCTCGGCGCGTGGAGGATCACACCGTCCGGGGCGGCCAGGCTGGCCCGCTCCTCGTCGGTGAGGTCGATAAACAGGCTCTTGGTGAACAGGGCATGCCAGGCGCTCTCGCTCACCAGACGCAAGATGATGCCGTGCGTCGGGTCCGAGCCCACACGGGCGTTGAGCACGTAGAGCTGTGGCACGGCGTTGAGGTGCGCGCGCAGATCTGCACCGAGCTTGGCGGCGTGCTCTGGGTCGATCGGCTGGTTGATGGCCCCCCAGGCCACGCGGGACTCGCTCCCGGGCTCCTTGACGATGAACTTGTCCTTGGGCGACCGGCCGGTGTGGACACCGGTGGTAACGGCAAGCGCGCCGCCGTGGGCCAAACGGGCCGATCCGTTGTTGATCGCGTGTTCGTAGAGGACCTCAGTCGACAGGTCCCAAAACACCGTTCCCGTTGGGGCCAGACCATTCGCCTCGAGCAGCGCGGCTGCACGTTCACCGACCTCAGTTGCCATGTGCCCTCCGTAATAGGTGTCAGAACCGGACAGTTTGCCTGATCGCGGGTTTGGCCCGCAACCAGTAAGGCCTCAGGATACCGCTCCTGGGGCAGTATTTCGGCCCGAGTTGCCCCTGATCACCATCCGGTAGCGCCCGGGGGCGGCGCGTCGGACATGCGGATCGCACCCGGTCGCCGTGAGCGCTCCGGATCTGGCAGCATGCCTGCCGATGCGACGTCACGAACTCGAGCGTCTCGGGATCCAGTTGCCGGCATTGGCGACGATCGCCCTCGGCGGGTTGCCGGGACCGCCCGACTGGGCGCAGCGGCTGGTGACGATCGGGGTTGACGTCGTCAGCTCCGGCGCGCTGCACGATACGCCGGACTCCGTTGCGGCGGCCGTGGCCGCGGCACCGTACCGGGCCGTCAAGGCGACCGCGCCGACGCACCCGGCGGCGGCCGCGGCCGCGGGTGCCCGCATCATCGAAACTGCTGGACCCGTGCCCGCCGGGGTCTACCGATTCGGCCCCGACGAGGCCATGGTTGTCGTCATTGACGGCGCGGACCCTGACGTCGAGGACCCGAACATCGCCGCGTGGGTCGTCGTGGAGGTGGCGCGCGCGGTGCCGCCGTCGGCGCTGTGGGTGGTCGCGAGCCCGGGACTCGATCGTCTGCCGGTCGCGCGGGCCGAGCAGAAACTCACCTCGCTCTATGAGTGCGCGTACCGCGCCCGGCTCGTATTTGCCAAGGAGCAGTTCACCTCGGACTAGGCGCCGGCGGGTTCGGTGGCCGCCGGGCGCGCCGGATCGTAGGCCAGGTTCGGCGCGAGTGCACGCTCGGCCTCCGCGAGATCCAGTCCCTGCCGGGCGGCGTAGTCGGCGGCCTGGTCGGCCCCGATCGGCCCGACCGCGAAGTAGCGGGCCTCGGGATGGGCCAGGAAGATGCCGCTGACCGACGCGGCCGGCAGCATCGCCAGCGACTCGGTCAGCGACATCCCGATCGCCTCCGCATCGAGGATCTGGAACAGCTCGCGCTTCGGGCTGTGATCCGGGCACGCTGGGTAGCCGAACGCCGGCCGGATGCCGCGATAGCGCTCGGCGATGAGGTCGTCGCTGCTCAGTTCGCCCTCGGCCTCGTAGCCCCATTCCCGCCGCGCCCGAGCGTGCAGCAGCTCCGCGCACGCCTCGGCCAGACGATCGGCGATCGCCTTGACCATGATCGACGCGTAATCGTCCTGGGCAGCGGCGAACTCATTGGCGATCTCGTCGGCGCCGAGGCCCGCCGTGACGGCGAACGCGCCGATGTAATCCGGGATCGCCGCCTCGGCAGGCGCGATAAAGTCCGCCAGGCAGTGCATCGGTCGATCGTCGCCCCAATCACGCTGCTGGCGCAACATCGGCAGGCGGGCCAGCGTCGCGGTGCGCTCGCGGTCGGTGTACAGCACGATGTCGTCGCCGAGCGCGGCGGCCGGCCAGAACCCGTACGCACCACGCGCCTGGAGCCGGCCCTCGGCGATCAGTCGCTCGAGCAGCGAGGTGGCATGCTCGTACAGCTCCCGGGCGGCCGTGCCGAATTCTGGGTGGTCGAGGATGCCGGGGAAGCGCCCCCGCAGTTCCCAGGCGTGGAAGAAGAAGGTCCAGTCGATGTAGGGGACCAATTCCGCGAGCGGGACCTCGATGTGGCGCAGGCCGATGAACGACGGCTCGGCGGGCGCCGGGCTCCACGAGACGACCGGCCGGCGTGCACGCGCACGATCGATCGGCACGAGTGTGCGCTGGCCGCGCGCGGCATGGGCCTCGCGTAGGCGCTGTTGGTCGGCACGCACCTCGGCGAGGTAGCCGTCGCGGGCCCCATCGTCCAGGAGCGCGGAAACAACGCCGACCGCGCGCGACGCATCGAGCACGTGCACGACGGGTCCCTCGTAGCGCGGCGCGATCTTCACGGCGGTGTGCTGCTTGGAGGTGGTGGCCCCGCCGATCAGCAGTGGCAGCTCCAGGCCCCGGCGGTCGAGCTCGGCCGCGATTCCGGCCATCTCCTCGAGGGAGGGCGTGATCAGTCCGGACACGCCGATCATGTCGGCGTTCTGCTCGATGGCCGCGTCGATGATGGCCTGCGCCGGCACCATCACCCCGAGATCGATCACCTCGTAGTTGTTGCAGCCGAGCACCACACCGACGATATTCTTGCCAATGTCGTGGACGTCGCCCTTGACGGTGGCCATGATCACGCGGCCGTTGTTGGTCGGGCCGCCACCGCCGGCGGCGCGCTCTGCCTCCATGAACGGTTCGAGATGGGCGACCGCGCGTTTCATCACGCGCGCACTCTTGACGACTTGGGGCAGGAACATCTTGCCGGCGCCGAACAGGTCACCGACGGTGCTCATGCCCGCCATCAGCGGCCCCTCGATGACACTGATGGGGCGACCGTACGCGATGCGCGCTTCCTCGGTGTCGTCGTCGATGAAGTCGACGATGCCGTTGACCAGCGCGTGTTCGAGCCGGCCCTCGACGGGCTGTTCACGCCAGGAGAGGTCCGGGCCGCGCTGGGCGGTCTCGCCGCTGACGCTCTCGGCAAACACGAGTAGGCGCTCGGTCGCGTCGGGGCGGC
>Ga0307372_10007056_pt1 | contig 16237 bp, 14 predicted proteins | sample OX1MG_FD_202533 | JGI IMG/M metagenome (GOLD analysis project Ga0307372, IMG submission 202533) | Soil microbial communities from Risofladan, Vaasa, Finland - OX-1 | ecosystem: Environmental > Terrestrial > Soil > Coastal area > Acid sulfate soil | place: Finland: Risofladan, Vaasa | collected... | reverse complement strand
TCATGGCTGGAGACGCCGTGGTGGCAGAGAAAGGCCAGCGCGGCGTCCCTGGGCAGCTGCGCCAGCGCTTCATAACCCTCGGCTTCCAAGGCACGCGCGCCGATCACCGCGGCGAGCGCGCGCTCGGCAGCGGGGCGTACGTCGATCAGGGTGAGGGTTGCGGCGGCGAGGCGCGCGGCTGCTTCGCGCACGTCCAGCGGCTGCACGCCGGCGCCCGGGAAACGCAGTGACAGGCCTTCGCCCTGCATGTTCTGCACCCAGTCGATGACGATGCCCTGCGCGCGCTGCGCGCTGCCGGGGTCGAGGTGCACCGGGATGCCGTTGGCGACGCTGACGATGTCGTGGTCGCCGGCGGCCGCCAGCTGGAAGCCGGCGTTGAAGTCGGGGCCGATCTCGAGATGCAGGGCCAGCGCGCCGGCGTCGGCCATGCCGGCGCGAATCGCCTCGGCGGCGGTGTCGGTGATGGTGATCGCGGGCGGCGTGCGGTCGGGCGCCGATTGGCCGAACAGCGCATGCAGCTCGCCGCTGGCGTACATCTGGCGCACGATGTCGGCGCCGCCGACCAGCTCGCCGCCGACGTACAGCTGCGGAATGGTCGGCCAGTTGCCGAAGACCTTGATGCCCTCGCGCAGCGCCGGATCGGCCAGCACGTCGACGGTGTGATAGTCCGGCAGCAACTCGTTGAGCATCTTGCTGGCGGCCGCAGAGAAGCCGCACAGCGGCGCCTGGCGATCGCCCTTCATGAACAGCACGACGCGATGCTCGGCGAGCAGCGCCTCGATGCGGGTGCGGACGGCGGGATCAAGCGACATGGCGGGTTCCGGCGGCAGGAAAACATCCATGATAGCGCGCCGGGCGAGCGCCTCCGGCGCGGCAAGCCGCCGCGCGGGTGGACAGGCTCAGGCGGCCGGGCGCAGCGTGCGCTGCCGGTCCGCATGGCGACCCAGTGGCGCAAACGCGCGCACGGCGGCCGGCGACGGCAGCACCCGATCGCGGCTGGCACGGCCCAGCGCCGCCGGCTGCTCGCTCCAATGCAGCAGTTCCATTGCGCCGTCGGCGTGTTCGACCAGGGCGGTGCAGTGCTCGATCCAGTCACCATCGTTGAGGTAGAGCGCGCCGTCGATCGCACGCACGTGACCGAAGTGGATGTGTCCGCAGATGGCGCCGTCGCAACCGGCCGCGCGGGTGCCGGCGGCGACCCGCGATTCGAAGGCGCGGATGTAGGCCAGCGCCTGCGGACTCTGGGCCTTCAGCGCCAGCGACAGTGGCAGGTAAGGCAGGCCGAATACGCCGCGCAGGGCGTTGAAGTGGCGATTGGCGCCGCAGACCAGGTTCTGCATGAAGTTGCCAAAGCGCGTCCAGGCGCGGCCCTGGCCCTCGGGGTCGTACTCGTCGCCGTGACTGACGCGGTAGCGGCGGCCATCGCCGCCGACGTGTACCGCGTCCAACGCGATCTCGATGCCGGCCACGCTGCGGCCGGCCAGCGCGCGCAGCGCGGCGTCGTGATTGCCGGGAATGTAGGTCAACCGCGTGCCACGTGCCGCATGGGCGAGCAGTTCGCCGAGCACGGCGCTGTGCAGCGGATGCCACCACGGCCGTCGCGCCAGCGCCTCGAGGTCGATGATGTCGCCGACCAGATACAGCTGCTCGCAGCGCAGCCGGCGCAGGAAGTCCAGCAGGTAGCCGGCCTTGCAGTCGCGCAGTCCCAGATGCACGTCGGAGATGAAGGCGCTGCGGCAAACGAGCGTCGCCATGGCGACTCCCCGGTGATGGCCCGGGATCGCAGTCTGCGCGCGCCACGTCGCCGGGCGATGGCAGGCAGGTTGCAGCGCGGTTGCGACGCGGACGCGGATCAGCGCTCGCCCAGCGCCGCGCGCGCCACCGGCAGCAGTGCCGTCAGCCAGCGGCGATATTGCGCGGGTCCGGGATGCAGACCGTCGGCGGCGAGTTCGGTGCCGGCCGCGCGGGCCGCACGCGAGAGCCCGGTGACGTCGACCCAGCACGCGCCGGCGACCGCAGTCAGCGCGCGCTCGGCCGCGTTGCAGGCATCGATCTCGGCGCCGATGCGCGCGGCGTCGTGGCCGCCCGCGCGTGCGAACGGCGTTACCCCCCAGTCGGGAATCGACACCACCAGCACCCGTTGCGCCGTGCCGCCGGCGAGGGCGATCGCGCGCGCCAGCAGCGACCGGAAACCTTCGCGCAGGGCCGCGACGCCGCGGCCGCGGTACTGATCGTTGACGCCGATCTGCAGGCTGACCAAGGCCCAGGCCGGCATCAGCGCCGCGCGATCCAGCGCCGCGACCAGTTCGTCGGTGGTCCAGCCGGTACTCGCGAGGATCTGCGGCGAGCCCAGCGCATGACCCTCGGCACAGAGCGCGACGGTCAGCTGCACCGGCCAGCGTTCGGCCTCGGTGACACCTTCGCCGATGCTGTAGGAATCGCCCAGTGCCAGCAGGCGCCGCTGCGGCGGCATGGCGGCGCGTGTCTCAGGCAATGGCGGTCGCGGCGGGAGCCGGTTTGATGCCGGCGGCGGCATCGGACTGGCGGCGCAGCGCGCGCTCGATGCGTCGCATCACCTCGACCAGATCGGCCGGCTCCGGCAGCAGGGTCAGGCGCAGATGGCGGCCATCGTGCAGGTTGAATGCCGAGCCCGGCATCAGCAGCACGTCCTCGCGTTCGAGCAGGTCGAGGGCGAAGACGTCGGCGTCGAACGCGGGCATTACGTCGGCGCGCACGCGCGGAAAGGCATACAGCGCACCTGCCGGCGCCACCAAGCTGAGGAACGCGCTGGCGGCGACGCCGTCGATCACGACTTGGCGCGCGGCATGCAGGCGACCGCCCGGCGCGGTCAGGCCGGCGATGGTCGGCGGGCCTTCGAGCGCGGCGCGCACCGCCCACTGCGCCGGCTGATTGGCGCACACGCGCAGCGCCGAGAGCAGGTGCAGGGCGTCGCGATAGGCGCCGACCCGCGCCGGCGATCCGCTCAGGGTCATCCAGCCGACGCGATAACCGCAGGCGCGATGCACCTTGGAAATGCCGGCGAAACTGACGCAGGGCAGGTCGCCGGCCAGCGGGGCCAGCGGCTCGAAGCGGGCGTCGTCGTAGAGGATGCCGTCGTAGATCTCGTCGCTCAGCAGCAGCAGGCGGTGGCGCGCGGCCAGCTCCACCAGCCGCACCAGCAGCTCGCGCGGATACACCGCGCCGGTCGGGTTGTTGGGATTGATCAGTACCAGCGCGCGCGTGCGCGGCGTGATCTGCGCAGCGAGGGCGTCGGGATCGGGCAGATGTCCCTGTGCGGCCGGGCAGGCGTAGTAGACCGGCCGCCCGCCGTTGAGCACCGTGGATGCGGTCCACAGTGGATAGTCGGGGCAGGGCAGCAGCACCTCGTCGCCGGGGGCGAGCAGCGCGCGCAGCGTCAGATCGATCAGCTCGCTGACGCCGTTGCCGATCAGCACATAACTGCTGTCGGCGATGCGGGTGCCGCGTGCGCGTTGCTGGGCGAAGATCGCCGCACGCGCATCGTCGAGGCCCAGCTCGTGGCCGTAGCCTTCGCTGTCGGCCAGATGCGCGTTCACCGCGGCGACCAGATGCGGCGGCGTGCGCAGGCCGAAGCGTGCCGGGTTGCCGATGTTGAGCGAATACAGCGTGTGTCCGGCGGCCTCGAGCGCGCGTGCGCGCTGCACCAGCGGACCGCGGATGTCGTAGCGCACCGCGTTCAGGCGCGGGCTGGGAATCAGGTCGTGCATGGGCGGACAGGCTCCGGACCGGCGCGCCGCATGCTAGCGTTCCGTCTGGCAAATAGCCACGCGACGCGGCGTCGGCCGTACGGCGTGATCTGGGGAATCCGGTTTGAATGATCTGATCCGCCTGGGCTGGCGTGCGCAGGACGCGATGACTCCGCCCGCGCCCGGCCTGAGCCTGGCCCGCGTCGCCGCGCAGCATCGTGCCGGCTACGTGCTGCACGATGGACGCAGTCCCTTCAATGCGCAGCCGGCGCCGGAGTTTCTGCGCCGCGGACTGGATCCCGTGTTGCGGCCGGCGGTGGGCGATTTCGTCTGGGTCGCGCCCGGGTCACCGCCGCACATCCTCAGCGTGGTGCCGCGGCGCAGCCTGCTGACGCGCGCCGCCGCCGGCGAGCGTTACCAGCGCCAGGTGATCGCCGCCAACGTCGACGTGGTGCTGGTGCTGATGGGCCTGGACGGCGACTTCAATCCGCGCCGCATCCAGCGCTACCTGGCGCTGATCGACGGTTCCGGCGCGACGCCGGTGGTGCTGCTGACCAAGGCCGACCAGCATCCCGCGGCAGCGGCCGCGCTGGCGCAACTGGGCACCACGCTGCCGGCGGGGACCGCCGCGCTGGCGCTCAATGCCAAGGACCCCGCGATCAATACGGTACTGGCGCCGTGGCTGGGCGCGGGTGTGACCGCCGCGCTGGTCGGCTCCTCGGGCGCCGGCAAGTCCACGCTCACCAACACCCTGCTCGGCGAGCAGCGCCAGGCCACCGCCGCCATCCGCGCCAACGACAGCCGAGGCCGCCACACCACCACTCATCGGGCGTTGCTGGCGCTGCCCGGCGGCGCCTGCCTGATCGACACCCCGGGCATGCGCGAGCTCAAGCTCACCGGCGAGGAGAACCTCGATCTCTACGCCGACATCGAGGCATTGGCCGGCAACTGCCGTTTTGCCGACTGCAGCCATGGCAACGAGCCCGGCTGCGCGGTGAACGCGGCGCTGGTTTCGGGCGAACTCGACGGCGAGCGCTGGCGCAGCTATCTCAAGCTGCACGACGAGCGCGAGCAGCAGGCGGCGGCGCTGGAACAGCGGCTGCAGCGCAAGACCGGCGCGCAACCGGCGCACCGCACGCTGGGCCGGCGTCAGCGCGAGAAGCCGGGGCCGCGCTGAGGCGGGGCGTAGGCTGGGCTGCAAAGCCCAGCCTGACACTGCGGGAAAGGGCGTGGCGTTGCAGCCCAGCCTAAGGCGCTGAGGGCGGCGCGCAAACTCATCCGGCGCGGTGCTTCACTCCGGTCGCTGAAGTGCGCAGGCATCGCTGCGTTTCATGAGCCGTCAGTGCCCGGCCGCCGCCGCGCTGCCGGCCGCCTTGGGCGAGAACGGCGGCTTGGCCAGCCACAGCACGGCGATCAGGCCGAGGAAAATCCAGCCGAGACCGAAAAAGATCTCGTTGAAACCGATCTGGTAGCTCTGCCGGGTGATCTCCAGATTCAGCAGCGCCGCACCGCGCTCGCCGGGGCCGAGCTGCGCCAGCGCGTGGCGCACCGTGGGGTCGTAGACGGTGATGTGTTCGGCCAGCTGCGCGTGATGGAACGCGGCGCGGCGGTTCCACAGGAAGGTGGTGATCGAGGCCGCAAAGCTGCCGCCCAGGGTGCGCAGAAACGTCGCCACGCCGGAGCCGGAGGCGATCTCGCGCGGTGCCAGATCCGACAGCAGGATGGTCAGGATCGGCATGAAGTAAAGCGCCACGCCCAGGCCCTGCAGCAGTTGCACCTCGGCGATCAGGTTGAAATCGACCTCGGTATTGAACGTGGAGCGCCAGAACGAGGTGGCGGCCAGGACCGCGAACGACATCGCCGCCAGCACGCGCAGGTCGAACTTGTGCGCGTAGCGGCCGACGAACGGGGTCAGGATCACCGGCAGGATGCCCAGCGGTGCGGCGGCGAATCCGGCCCACTCGGAGGTATAGCCGAGCTGGGTCTGCAGCCACTGCGGCACCAGCAGGTTGATGCTGAAGAACGCCGCGTAGCCGAGCACCAGCACCACCGTGCCGGCGCTGAAATTGCGGTGGCGGAACAGACGCAGATCGACGATCGGTTCGTTGTCGGTCAGCTCCCAGATCAGGAATACCGTCAGCGCGACCCCAGCGATGATTGCCAGCCACACGATCAGGGTGGAATTGAACCAGTCGGCGTCGTTGCCCTTGTCGAGCAGGATCTGCAGCGCCGCCACGCCGATCACCAGGGTGATCAGGCCGACGTAGTCCATGCGCGGCTTGTCGGTGGTTTCGGGGCGCCCGCGCATCTGCGCGGCGACGATGCTGACGGCGATGAAGCCGATCGGCACGTTGATGAAGAAGATCCACTGCCAGCTGTAGTTCTCGGTGATCCAGCCGCCCAGGATCGGGCCCGCGATCGGCGCCACCACGGTCACCATCGCCAGCAGCGCCAGCGCCTGGCCGCGTTTGTGCGCCGGATAGATCGATACCAGCAGCGCCTGGGTGATCGGATACATCGGCCCGGCCACCGCGCCCTGCAGCACGCGGAAGGCGATCAGCATGCCCATCGACTGCGCCATGCCGCACAGCATCGACGACAGCGTGAACAGGATCGTCGCCCAGATGAACAGCCGCACCTCGCCGACGCGGCGCGTCAACCAGCCGGTCAGCGGCAACGCGATCGCGTTGCTGACCGCGAACGAGGTGATCACCCAGGTGCTTTGCTCGTTGCTGACGCCGAGACTGCCGGCGATGGTCGGCAGCGAGACGTTGGCGATGGTGATGTCGAGCACCTGCATGAAGGTCGCCAGCGACAACCCGATCGTCGCCAGCGCCAGGTTGGGCGGGCGGAATGTGTTGGCACCGTCGCTCATCGGCGAGGGCCGCGCCTCAGCGCCGCGCGGCGGCGGTCGCGCCGCCGGCATTGGCGTGGATGATGCGGGCGACCAGCGCGTCGGCGGCGTCGAGCTGATGGGCGTAGACGTCGGTGGCCAGCATCGGCCGGGTGGACACGGTGGTCGCCAGCGCCGGGCCGGAGCGGTCGTGCAGGTTGACCTCGACGCTCATCGACAGGCCGATGCGCAGCGGATGCTCCGCCAGCTCCTTCGGCTCCAGCACGATGCGCACCGGTATGCGCTGCACGATGCTGATCCAGTTGCCGGTGGCGTTCTGCGCCGGCAGCAGGGCGAACGCGCTGCCGGTGCCGATGCCGATGCCGTCGACGCGACCGTGATAGGTGACGCCACTGCCGTACAGCGAGGCGGTCAGCGTCACCGGCTGGCCGATGCGCATGTGGGTCAGCTGGGTTTCCTTGAAGTTGGCGTTGACCCACACCCCGCTCAGCGGCACCACCGCCATCAGCGGCGTGCCCGGTGCCACGCGCTGGCCCACCTGCACGCTGCGCTTGGCGACATAGCCGGTGACCGGCGCCAGCAGCTGCGAGCGGACGTCGTTCAGATAAGCCTGGCACACCATCGCGGCGGCGGCCTGCACGTCGGGTTGCGAGGCGATCACGGTGTCGGCCACCAGCGCGCGGCTGCCGGCCAGCTGCTGCTGCGCGACGGTGTACGCCTGCACGGCGGCGGCCAGCGCGTCGCGCGCGTTGGCCAGTTCTTCGGCCGAGATTGCGCCGCTCGCGGCCAGGTTGCGGCGCCGCGCGTAATCGCTGCGTGCCTTGTCCACCGCGACCTTGCGCGCGGCCAGCTCGGCCTGCACCGCGGCGGCGTTGGCGTACAGCCCGCGCACCTGGCGCACCGTGCGCGCCAGGTCGGCCTCGGCGCGCTGCAGCGCGACGCGCGCGTCGGCGGCGTCGAACTGCACCAGCACCTGACCCTTGCGCACCAGATCGTCGTTGTCGGCGCCGATGCTGATCACGGTGCCCGGCACCAGCGGGGTGATCTCGACGACGTTGCCGTGCACGTAGGCGTCGTCGGTGTCCTGATACCAGCGGCCGTCGAGCCAGTACCAGGCCAGCCACAGCAGACCGGCAAGCACGATCACGATCAGCAGCAGGCGCAGCAGCAGGCGGCGCCGTCCGTTCGGCGCCGGTGCGGCCGCGACGGGGGATGGCGTCTCGGTGCTCATGAGTGGACCTCGGCAACAGCGGGAGTGGGTACGGGCGCGGTGACCGGCGCGGCCGGGGTGTAGCCGCCGCCCAGCGCCTGTACCAGTTCGATCGATTGCACGACGCGCGCGGCGTCGAGGGTGGCCAGGCGCTGGTCGGCCGCGAGCAGGCTGCGTTCGACGGTCAGCGCCTCGATGTAGCTGCCGATGCCGGCGCGGTAGCGGATCAGCGCGATCTGCCAGGCCGAGGCGGCGTCGGCGCGCGCCTGGCGGGCGGCGGCGCTTTCGCGGTCGAGCGTGCGCAACGCGGCCACGCCGCTGGCGACCTGGCGCAGCGCCTCGATCAGGGTCTGGTTGTATTGCGCGACGGCTAGATCGTAGCCGGCGTCGCGGCCGGCCAGGTTGGCGCGCAGGCGGCCGCCGTCGAACAGCGGCAGGCTGAGCGCCGGGCCGAACTGTTCGTAACGGCTGGCGGCCTCAAGCAGATTGCCGCCGCCCAGCGCGGCCAGCCCGAGCCCGGCGGCGAGGTTGAGGTTGGGATAGAACGCGGCCTTGGCGGCGCGGATGTCGCGTCCGGCGGCTTCGACCCGCCAGCGCGCGGCGACGAGGTCCGGTCGCCGGCCCAGCAGTTCGGCGGGTAGATCGGCTGGCAGCGCCAGCGCCGCCGGCGTCAACGGATGGGCGACGACCGCGAGTGTGGCGTCCGGTCCCCGACCGAGCAGAGCGGCCAGTGCGACCCGCGCCAGTGCCACGCTGCGCTGCTGCGCGGCGAGGTCGGCTTCAGCGCCGGCCATCGCGGCGGCGGCTTGATCCAGATCGAGCCGGTTGTCGATGCCGGCGCCGACGCGCTGGCGGGTCAGTACCAGCACGCGCGTGGCGCGCTTCAACTCCGACTCGGCAATGGTCTGCGTGCGCTCGGCGGCGCCGAGGGTGGCGTAGGCGCGGGCGACGTCGGCGGCCAGGGTCAGGCGTGCTGCCGCAGCGTCCACCGCGGCAGCGTGGCTGCGGTCGACGGCGGCTTCCCATGCGGCGCGCTGTCCACCCCACAAGTCGAAGCTGTAGCTGAAGTTGAGACCGATGCGGTCGAGTGCGCTGTAGTGGCCACCGTAGGGACGTGGGATCACCGTGCTCGGGATGCGGATGCCGGAAGAGGACACCGTCGCGCTGATCTGCGGCTTGCGTGCGGCGTTGGCTGCGCCGGCCTGCGCCTGTGCCAGGCGCACGCGGGCGTCGGCCGCAGCCAGGGTGGGATTGCCGGCCAGCGCCTGCTGCACCAGGCGATCCAGTTCGGGATCGGCGAACGTCGTCCACCAGTCCGCTTGCGGCCAGGCCGCCGGCGACAGCAGCACACCGGCGAGGCTGCGCGAGGTCGCAAGCCGGTTGGCCGCCAGCGGCTGCGCGGCCGGGCGCAGGCCGGCGCTGCTGACGCAACCGGCCAGAAAGAGGGTGATGACTCCCGTCAGCGCAGGAGACCGTGAGGCACGCATGGGTTTCACCGTGGAATCAGGCGAGGGGTGCAGCCGCGGCGGGAGCGTCGCTCAGGGCTTCGAGAATGCCTTTGAGACTGGCCGCCAGTTGGGCGCGGTCGGCCGGCTGCAGGCGCGACAGCGCTTGTTCGAGCACGCGTTCGCCGCAGTCGCTGAGCTGCGCCCACAGCGCGGCACCAGCCTCGGTCGGAATGATCCGCAGCGCACGACGGTCGCTGGGATGGGGCTCGCGGCGCAGGTAGCCCTTGGCTTCCAGGCGATCGATCACCCGCGTCATCGCGCCGGCGTCGTGGCCGACGGCCTGCGCCAGCTCACCCGGTGATTGCGGGCCGCACAGGGCCAGCCGCTTCAGCACCACGTACTGGGTCTGGTTGAGATCGAAGCCGCGTCGCGTCAGCTCGGCCTCGAGCGCTGCCGCCAGGCGTGTGCGCACGCAGCCGAGCAGGACGCCGAGGTTCTCCTCGGCCGCAGAAGGAATGGTCGGGCAGGCAGACATGGCCGAACATGATATGGCTACGAATGTAATTGTCAAGGCAGAATTAGCCAAAATACGTACCGGATCGATCGCCTGGCCTCGAGGCCTTGTTTTACTTGCTTGAACACCCATTTGCTGACGCTGTTATATCTGTTGATATTTCTAGAATGAATGGAGTACCGAAGCCCCCTATGACCGCTTTCGCCAAACCCTGCCTCCCTGTTGCGCAGCGTTGGCGTCGCCATCTGGCGCGCTGGCAAGCGGCACTTGCGGTCTTGCTGGTCTCCCCGATCGCCGCGCATGCCGCCGATTACTCGCTGAACGGGGGCCCCAGCATCACCGGCCACCAGCACTGGACCCGCGTGCTGTTTGCCGAGCGTATCGGTGCACCGCTGCGCTGGCAGGGACTCGACGTGGCCAGCGATTTCGGACTCGGCTTTGTGCGCGCACGCGACACTCCGGTCGATCGTCTCGACCACGATGTCTGGGTCGGCTTCGGCGGCGTGCGCGCCAGCCTGCCCGACGCCGGCGAGTGGCGGCACGTCTTCCTCGGCTTCGGGGTCGGCATCACCCACGGCAAGACCAACGCGCTGTCCAGCACCGGCGAGTTCGTCGACACGCTGGGCTGGCAGGAGGAGCACTGGGGCGTGATGATCCGGCATATCTCCAACGGCCATCTGTCCACCGGCCCCAACGTCGGCGAGACCATGCTGCTGGCCGGCGTGCAGTTCTGAAAGCGGCGGGCTTCTGGGCCGCTCGCGCTTGCGGCATGCTGTCGGCGCCCATCGAGGACAGCGCATGCCTCTGACCTGCATCGAGACCGAAACCGGCCCCAGCCCGCGCCACAGCATCGTCTGGCTGCACGGTTTGGGTGCCGACGGCAACGACTTCGCCCCGATCGTGCCGCAGCTCATCGACCGTGCGTGGCCGCCGCTGCGCTTCGTGTTTCCGCACGCGCCGGTGCGTCCGGTCGCGGTCAATGGCGGCATGCGCATGCGCGCCTGGTACGACATCCAGGCATTCGACTTGCATGCGCGCCAGGATGAGGCCGGCATGCGTGCCTCGATCGCCGAGGTCGATGTGCTGATCGAACGCGAGGTCGAGCGCGGCGTAGCCGCCGAGCGCATTCTGCTGGCGGGCTTTTCGCAGGGTGGTGCGATCGCGCTGGCGACTGCGCTGCGTCATCGCCAGCCGCTGGCCGGGGCGATCGCGCTCTCGACCTACCTGCCGCTGCAAGCCCACAGCGCCGCCGAGCGCAGCGCCGCCAATGCCAAGCTACCGGTGTTCATGGGTCACGGCAGCCTCGATCCGATCGTGCCGATGGCGCTGGGCGTGCGTTCGCGCGATGCGCTGACGGCGCTGGGTTGCGCCGTGGACTGGCATAGCTACCTGATGGCGCATCAGGTCTGCGCCGAGGAAATCGCCGATCTGCGCGCCTGGATCGGCGCCCGTCTGCGTGGTGTGCCGGGATGATTCCGAGCGCCGCTCGCGAACGCGCGCCGCTGCCGGATTTCTGCAGCCTGCCGGTGCTGTTCGCGCTGCTGCTGGTGGCGACGATCGTGGCGCTGGTGATGCTGCTGGCGCCGGGCAGTGCGCTGACATTGCGCGGATGCAGCCAGACGATGCTGTTCGCGGCGTGGCTGGCGCTGTTGTGCGGCGTTGCGCTGTGCAAGTTGCGCCCGCTGCTCGACCGCCTGCCGGGCGCTACCAGTTACGCCGCGGCGTGGTTGCTGCTGGTACTGATCGTGCTGATGGCCAGCGCGGTCGTGCACTGGCTGGATCGCGCGCTGGGCACCGGGCTGATCGCGCCCTCGACGCCGCGCTTCATTCTCGGCAATGCGGCGGTGACGGCGCTGATCGGCGCCGCGCTGCTGCGTTATCTGTATGTGCTGGTGCAGTGGCGCGCGCGCCTGGATGCCGTCGCTCGTGCCCAGGTCGAGGCGCTGCAGGCGCGCATCCGCCCGCACTTCCTGTTCAACAGCCTCAACACCGCGGCGGCGCTGGTGCGGCTCGATCCGCCGGCGGCGGAACACACGCTGGAGAACCTGGCCGATCTGTTCCGCGCGGCGCTGGGGGCGGACGATCGGCCGGGCACCCTGGGCGAGGAACTCGACCTGATCGAGCGCTATCTGGCCATCGAACAGTTGCGCCTCGGCGCGCGACTGGTCGTCCAGCGCGACCTCGACACCCTGCCACGGGACCTGCCGGTACCGCGCCTGCTGTTGCAGCCCTTGGTCGAAAATGCGGTGCATCACGGCATCCAGCCGCGCCGCGAGGGCGGCGTACTGCAGCTGAGCGGCCGCCGCGTCGAAGGCGGTGTCGAGATCGTGATCGCCAACCCCATGGCCGAGACAGCAGAGGCCGCCGCGGGCAGTGGCCACGGGCTTGCCAACGTCCGCGCCCGTATCGGCTACCATTTCGGCACCCGCGGTGCGCTGCATGTCGCGACCGCCGACGGGCGCTGGACGGTGACGGTGCGATTGCCCGATGCGAGTCCTGATCGCCGATGACGAACCGCTGGCGCGCATGCGCCTGGAGGCGCTGCTGCGCGAGTGTCCCGGCGCCGAGCTGGTCGGCAGCGTCGGCGATGCCGAAGCGGTACTGGCAGCGCTGCCCGAGGCCAGGCCCGACGTGCTGCTGCTCGACATCGAGATGCCCGGCCTGTCGGGGCTCGATCTGGCGCGCCGCCTGAAGGCGCTGTCGGCGCCGCCGCAGGTGGTGTTCTGCACGGCCTACGAACAGCATGCGGTGTCGGCGTTCGATCTGGCGGCGGCAGACTATCTGGTCAAACCGGTGCGCGGCGAGCGCCTGTGCGCGGCACTGCGGCGGGCGGCGCTGCGGCGTGCCGAGGCGCCCGCGTCGGCGCTGCGGCGCGATCATCTGTGCGCCCGCATCCGCGGCGAGCTGCGGCGTGTGCCGCTGGACGCCGTGCTGTGCCTGCTGGCGGACGACAAGTACGTCACCGTGCATTACCGCGAGGGCAGCCTGCTGATCGAGGAATCGCTCAAGCAGCTCGAGCAGGAGTTTCCGGGCCGCTTCGTGCGTCTGCACCGCAATTGCCTGGTACCGCGCGAGCGCCTTCTGGGCCTGAAGTTCCTGCCCGACGGCCGTACCGTCGCGCAGATCGCCGGCAGCGATCTCGCGCCCGAGGTCAGCCGCCGCAACCTGCCCGCGTTGCGCGAACTGTTGCGCGCCGAATGACATCGGGAGTTGCCAGCGCTTGAACATCCTGCGCATCGCCACTCGCCAGAGCGCGCTTGCGCTGTGGCAGGCCGAACACGTTGCTGCGCTGCTGCGTGCCGCGCATCCGCGGCTGAGCGTCGAACTGCTGCCGATGACCACGCGTGGCGACCAGGTGCTCGATCGCGCCCTGGCCGAGCTCGGCGGCAAGGGTTTGTTCCTGAAAGAACTCGAAGTGGCGATGCTGGAGCGCCGCGCCGATCTGGCCGTGCACTCGCTCAAGGACGTGCCAGCCGAACTGGAAACGGGCTTTGCGCTGGCCGCGGTGCTGCCGCGTGCCGATGCCGCCGATGCTTTCGTCAGTACCCGCCACGACGCGCTGGCGGCGCTGCCGGCCGGCGCGCGGGTGGGTACCTCGTCGCTGCGGCGTACCGCGCAGCTGCGGGCGTTGCGGCCCGATCTGCAGATCGTCGATTTGCGCGGCAACGTCAACACGCGGCTGGCCAGGCTCGACGCCGGCCATTACGACGCCATTCTGCTGGCCGCGGCCGGGCTCGAGCGGCTGGGGCTGGCGGCGCGCATCCGTGCCCGTCTCACGGCACCGAACTGGCTGCCGGCACCGGGACAGGCGGCGATCGCGGTGGAAATTCGTGCCGGCGATGCGCGCGTGGCCGAGCTGCTGGCACCGCTGGAAGATGCCGACACGCGCACCGCGATCCGGGCCGAGCGTGCGCTCAACGCCGCGCTGGGCGGCAGTTGCACGGTGCCGGTCGGCGCCTGGTGCGTGGTCGGCGAGCGCGGACTGAGCCTGTACGGCATGGTCGGCGACAGCGCGAGTGGCCGCCTGCTGCGCGCGCAGGGTGAGGGCGCGCTGTCCGCACCCCAGGACCTGGGCCGTGCGGTCGCCGCCGCGCTGCTGGCGCAGGGTGCGGGAGCGCTGCTGGGTCGCTAGAAGTTGTAGACCAGGTTGGTGGTCAGCAGGGTGTCGGTCTTGGCGTTGCCGGTCGCCACGCCGCTGACGATCGCGGCGCCGATGTTGCTGTTGTGGCGCACCTGATAGCCGACCTTCAGTGCCAGGCGTTTGTTCATGTCTACCACCAGACTGGCGTCATTCTGGGTGTAGGTGTTGAAGCTGGCCGCCTCGATCAGCAGGTGGTCCTCGATGCGGGTGCTGGCGGTCAGCTGATGGCGGAAGGCCATCAGGCCGCGGCCGATCAGCGCGCCGCGTTCCTGGCTGATTCCGGCTTCGCGGTAGCGCTTGTAGCCGGGGCCGGCCTCGAACGCCAGCTCGGTCGCGGGGGTCTTGATCACGGCGCGGTCATAGCCCACCGACACCACGGTCTGGTAGCGGTAGGGCGAAAAATCGTCGTGGTCGTAACGCAGGTCGCTGAACAGCGCGTTGCGGTTGTCCAGCTTCAAGCCGGATGCGGCATCGAAGGTGTAGCGGTTGGCGGTCACCGCGAAGCGATTGAACGTGACCGGCTGGCCATTGACGATGGTGGCGGTGCTGACCTCGCCGCGGCTGCGCAGGGCGCTGAAGTCGAAGGTGTCCTTCCACTGGCTGTCCTCGTAGCTGAACTTGAGCCCCGCGTTGAGGCTCTGCGAACGGGTATTGCCGGTGGTGGCGGCGAGACCCAGCTGGCCCTCGCCGTTCCAGCCGGTGCTGGTGGCGGCGGTGGGCAGGCGCGCGCTGCCGGGCAGGGTGGTGCTGTCGTCGGCGCAGGCGGCGGCAGGCAGCAGGGCGAGAGTGAGCAGCGGGACGAGCAGGTGCGTGCGCATGAGGGGTCCGGATGGCGGGCGATGGGAGCAGGGACTCGGCGTGATGCGACGGTACCCCGGTGGACCCGCGAGTTTGCCAGCGTGGCGGGTCCGGATCGAGGGCTGACGCTGCGGCCGTTCAGAAAGGCCACAGACGCGGGATCAGCAGCATCGCGATCGTGCAAAACAGCAGGATCAGCGGGATGCCGACCTTGACGAAGTCGGTGAAGCGGTAGCCGCCGGCACTGTAGACCATGGTGTTGGTCTGGTAGCCCACCGGGGTGGCGAACGAGGTCGCGGCGGCGAAGGCCACCGCGACCAGGAACGGTCGCGCATCGACGTGCATTCCGGCCGCGGTCGAAATCGCCACCGACACCATCAGCACCACCGAGGTGATGTGGCCCATCATTTCGGTCAGCAGTGCGGTCATCAGGTACACGGCCAGCAGCATCGTCCACGGACCGTAGTGCCCGATCGCGCCCAGCACCGCGCCGGCAAACAGGCGGGTGACACCGGTATGGTCGAGCGCCAGCCCCAGCGGCATGATCGCGCCCAGCATCACGATCACTTTCCAGTCCACCGCCTCGTAGGCGCTTGCGGTGTCGATGCAGCGGGTCGCCCCCATGAGCAGACAGCCGAGCAGGGCGGCGATCATGATCGGCAGCCAGTTCAGCGCGGCCACCACCACCACCGCCAGCACGATGCCGAGCGCCAGCGGCGCGCGTCGTCGCGCGGCGGCGGCGTGTTCGCGTTCGCTGAGCACGATCAGGCCGGAATGCTTGCGGATCACCGCCAGCTCGGTCGCCGGCAGCAACAGCAGCAGCACGTCGCCCGGATTCAGGCGCACGTCGCGCAACTGCTCGCGCAGAACCTGGCCACGGCGGTGCATCGCGAGCACGGTGGCGTTGTAGCTCCAGCGAAAATCGAGTTCGGTCAGGGTGCGGCCGATCAGCCGCGAGCCCGGCGCGATCATCACCTCGGCCAGCACGCCCTCGCCCTTGCCGAAGTCGGTGTCGTGCAGCTGGAACTCGGGCTCTAGCTCCAGCCGCTGGCGCTCGCGCAGCTGGTCCAGCGCGCTCCAGTCACCGCGTGCCAGCAGGATGTCGCCGGCGGCGATCGTCTGTGCCCGCGGCGAGCCCAGATGCTCCTCGCCGCGCAGCAGTTCCAGCACGAAGATGCCGTGGTCTTCGGCAAGCTTGGCTTCGGCCACGCTGTGACCGATCAGCGGCGAGTCCGGCATCACCCGCAGCTCGGTGATGTACTTGCCAAGCTGCCAGGTCTGGGTCAGTTCGACATCGTGATGCGCCGGCAGCAGCCAGCGCCCGACCAGCATCATGTAGGCGATGCCGACGGCGGTGCTGATCGCGCCCAGCAGACTGAACTCGAACATGCCGAACGGCCGCATCCCGCGTTGCTGCGCCAGCGTGTCCATGAGCAGGTTGGACGAGGTGCCGATCAGCGTCGACACGCCGCCCATCTGCGAGGCGAAGGCCATCGGCATCAGCACCCGCGACGCCGACATGCCGTTGCGCGCGCATACCGCCAGGA
>Ga0307372_10007055_pt1 | contig 16238 bp, 11 predicted proteins | sample OX1MG_FD_202533 | JGI IMG/M metagenome (GOLD analysis project Ga0307372, IMG submission 202533) | Soil microbial communities from Risofladan, Vaasa, Finland - OX-1 | ecosystem: Environmental > Terrestrial > Soil > Coastal area > Acid sulfate soil | place: Finland: Risofladan, Vaasa | collected... | reverse complement strand
CGCGTGCTTCGCACGGAGATCCGCTACCCGAGCGTGGCCGCGGCGAACGCCGCGGGGGAGGTCCCCGGAGCCGGTCCGGACACCCGACGCGGTGCGCTCCCGACCATCTTCTTCGCGCCCGGCTACGACGTCACGCCCGACGCGTACACGGCGCTGCTCGACGCGTGGGTACGTGCGGGCTTCGCCGTCGTCGCGCCGAGCTTCCCGGACACGCGGCCGGCCGCGGTGAGCGCGGCACGCGTCGGGGGGAGCCCCGAGGACGACATCGTGAACCAACCCGCCGACCTCGCGTTCCTCGTGCGGGCCGCGCTCGCGGCGTCGCGCACGCTCGACCCCGCGTGCCGGGTCCTCCACGGCCTGATCGACCCCGCTGCGGTCGGCCTCGCGGGCCAGTCGGACGGCGGGAGCACGGTCGCGATGCTCGCCTACGACCGGTCCCCGGCGTACGCGGGGCTGCAGGTGGGCGTGCCGGTCCGCGCGGCCGCGGTCCTGTCCGGGAGCGAGGAGCCGGGCACCGGCCCGTACGAGGCGACCGCGGGCGACCCCGCGCTGCTCGTCGTCCAGAGCGCGACCGACCGGTGCAACCCGCCGCAGGAGTCGGTCGAGCTCTACGACGCGGTCGTCCAGCAGGACCGGTGGTTCCTCGCGATCCACCGGGCGAACCACCTCCCGCCGTACGACGGGAAGAACGCGGCCGCGTTCGCGGACGTCGCCCGCGTGACCACGCGGTTCTTCCTGCTCGAGCTCCACCACGAGGTCCCCGCGGCCGGGTTCGTCGCGTACGGCAACGCGAACGCGGCCGTCGCGACGCTCACGACTGGGCCCGCGGCACCGGCGCTGCGGGCACTCGGGTTCAAGATCGCCGCGTGCTATGCCGACTGACCGCCGCCCCGCCGCGGGCCCGCACCGCCCCGTTCGCCCCGCGCCCCGCCGCCCGCCCGCACCCGCGGCGCGCCCGCGTGCGCGTGCGAGCTCCTCGGTCCGACGCGCGCGGACGGCGGCCGCGCTCGCGGGCGTGCTCGTCGTGCTCGCGGGCGTGCTCGTCGTCCGCGGCATCCACCACGCGCCGCCGGCGCGCGGAGCGCCCGCCGCCCCGGTCCGCGTGCAGGTCTCGGTCGCGCTCGCGCGCTGCACGTTCGTCGACACCTCGCGCTCGACGATGGACTACGTCGACCACGTGTCGACGCCCGGGCGACGGATCGTCGCGGAGGTCTACTACCCGACCTACGCGCTCGCGTCCGGCGGGCGCGCGCTGGTGAGCGAGCTCAGCGCGTCCGAGCGGGGCCCGCATCCCGCGGTCTTCTTCGTGGGCGGCTACAACGTCGACCCCTCGCGCTACAGCGCGCTGCTCACGCAGTGGGCGGGCGCGGGGATCGTGGTCGTCGCGCTCGAGCCTCCGGACGCGAACGAGGCCGCAATCGCGAAGATCGGCGGGAGCTTCGCCGACGAGGCGGACATCCCGAACCAGCCCGGCGACGTCGCGTTCGCGACGCGCCGGGTGCTGGCCGACGCGGCGGGCCGCGGCGCCGGCTGCCGGGTGCTGCGCGGCCTCGTGGACCCGGCAGAGATCGGGCTCGCGGGCCAGTCCGACGGGGGGACGACCGTCGCGATGCTCGAGTTCGACCAGGGCGCCCCGCCGGGCCAGACGGCGACCTACCGCTCGCTCGCCGCGGGGCTCCACTACCGCGCGATCGCGGTGATGTCCGGCGCAGCGTACGGCGACGACCCGTACGCGGCCCTCCCGGGGAGCCCGCCGCTGCTCGTCGTCCAGAGCGCGACCGACCGGTGCAACCCGCCCGTCGCCTCGGTCGACCTGTACGCAGCGCTCGCCGCGACCCGGCGGTGGTTCCTCGGGCTGCGCGACGCGAGGCACCTCACCCCGTACGAGGGCCAGGCCGCCGCGGCGTTCGCGGTCGTCTCGAAGGTCACCCTCGCGTTCTTCTCGGCGGCGCTGCGCGGCGGGGACCCCGGCCCCGCGATGCTCGCCGCGGGCAACGCCCGTCCGTCGGTCGCGGCGCTCACGAGCGGCGCGACGGTCCCGCCGTTCGTCGACGTCCCGAGGGTCCAGAGCGCCGCGTCGTGCTATGAGACCTGACCCCGCGACCGTGCCGGACGGGCCGTCGGCCTACCTCGACCACGCCGCGTCGACGCCGATGCGCCCCGAGGCGGTCGAGGCGATGCTCCCGTTCCTCGCGGGAACGTTCGCGAACCCGTCCGGCGCGCACGGCCCGTCGCGGTCGGCCCGGCGGGCGCTCGACGCCGCACGCGAGGAGCTCGCGTCGGTCGTCGGCTGTGAGCCCGACGAGGTCGTGTTCACGTCGGGCGGCACCGAGGCCGACAACCTCGCGGTGCTCGGTGCGCACGCGGGGCGCCCCGGCCCGGTGCTCGCGAGCGCGGTCGAGCACCGGGCGGTGCTCGCGCCGGTGCGGGCCGTCGGGGGGACCGTCGTCCCGGTCGACGCGCGCGGCGTCGTCGACCTCGACGCCGCGCGCGAGCTCGCGACCGGGGCACGGCGGGACGGCGGCGCCGTGACCCTCGCGTCCCTCATGGCGGTGAACAGCGAGACCGGTGTCGTGCAGCCGGTCGAGCGCTTCTGCGAGGCGGTCCGCGCCGTGGACGGCGACACCCTCGTCCACTGCGACGCGGCGCAGGCGCTCGCGTGGCTCGACGTCTCGGCGGCGACGTCCCGCTGCGACCTCGTCACGTTGTCGGCGCACAAGTTCGGCGGGCCGAAGGGGACCGGCGCGCTCGTCGTGCGCGGGCGCGCGGCGCGCGTGCTGCGCCCGGTCGCACACGGCGGGGGCCAGGAGCGCGAGCTGCGGCCGGGTACCCAGAACGTCGCGGGCGCGGTCGCGATGGCCGTCGCCGCCCGGCTCGCGGCGGCCGAGCGTGACGCGACGGTCCGCAGGGTCGCGGCGCTGCGCGACCGGCTCGCCGACGGCCTCGCCGACGCCGTCGGGGCGCTCGAGCCCGCCCCGCGGGCGCTGCGCGTCGCGGGCAGCTGCCACCTGCGCTTCCCCGGGGTCGTCGGCGAGGAGCTCGTCCTGCTCGCGGACCGCGAAGGCGTGTCGACCTCGACGGGGTCCGCGTGCGCGAGCGGCGCCCGCGAGCCGAGCCACGTGCTCGTCGCGATGGGCTGGGACGAGGCGAGCGCCGCGCAGGCCGTGCGCATCTCGCTCGGCGCGACGACGACCGCAGCGGAGGTCGACCACGCGCTTCGGGTCGTCGTGCGCGCCGTCCGGCAGCTGCGCCTGGGCGCCGCGCCCGCGCGCTGAGCCGCGACGCGCCGGACCGGCGCGACCTGCTGGCAGAATTGGCCCGTGCGGATCCTCGTGGCCATGTCCGGCGGCGTCGACTCGTCGGTCGCGGCGGGCCTGCTCGTCGAGGACGGGCACGAGGTGGTCGGGGCGACGATGAAGCTCTGGGGCGGCGCGTCCGACTCGGGCTGCTGCTCGGCGGCCGACGTTCGCGACGCGCGGCGGGTCTGCGACCAGCTCGGGGTCGAGCACCACGTGTTCAACTTCACGACCGAGTTCACCGCGTCGGTCGTGGAGCCCTACGTCGCGGAGCACGCGGCCGGCCGCACGCCGAACCCGTGCGTCGAGTGCAACCGGCACCTCAAGTTCGGCGCCCTGCTCGAGCGGGCGGCACGGCTCGGCTTCGCCGCGGTCGCCACGGGTCACCACGCGCGGGTCGAGCGCTCGCCGGGCACCGGCCGGCCGCGGCTGCGGCGCGGCGCGGACGCCGCGAAGGACCAGTCGTACGTGCTCGCGGCGCTCACCTCCGCCGAGCTCGACCGCGTGCTCTTCCCGGTCGGCGCGCTCACGAAGGCCGAGGTGCGCGCGTTCGCCGAGCGGCGCGGCCTCGCGACGGCCGCGAAGCCGGACAGCCAGGACGTCTGCTTCGTCGCGTCGCGCGCGCCCGGCGGCGGCCCGTCGTCGGGCCGCCGGTCCTTCCTCGAGGACCGGATGGAGCTGCACCCGGGCCGGGTGCTCGACGCGGCGACCGGCGAGAGCCTCGGCGAGGTGCCCGCCGTGGAGCTCGTGACCGTCGGGCAGCGTCGGGGCCTCCCCGCCGGCGGCCGCCGCCGCAGGTTCGCGGTCGCGATCGACACGGCCGCGCGCACGGTCGTCGTCGGGGACGAGCACGACCTGCTCGCCGGCGAGGTCGTCCTCACCGCGCGCACCTGGGTCGGCGACCCGCTGCCGGTGGGGGCGCGCTGCACGGTCCAGGGAAGCGCGCACGGCCGGCCGGTCGCTGCGACGAGCCTCGCCGACCGCGTGCGCTTCGACAGGCCGTCCCGGCGCGTCGCCCCGGGGCAGCTCGTGGCCTGCTACCTCGGCGACGAGGTCGTCGGCTCGGGCGTGGCGTGCTGAGCGAGCGGTGCCGGCCCGGGCGAGCGCGGCGCGGGAGCGCCCGGGCGTGCCCCGTGCGCGCGTGACCGCGGCCGAGCCGCCGTCACGGGACCCGGCCACGCGGATCGCGGAGCTCCGTCGCCTCGTCGCGCACCACGCGGCGCGCTACTACCAGGAGGACGCGCCGGAGATCGCCGACGCGGACTACGACGAGCTCGTGCGCGAGCTCGAGGCGCTCGAGCGCGCGCACCCCGGGCTCGCGGGCGACCGGCCCGCGGGCCCGCCGGTCGGCGCCCCCCCGTCGCCCCGGTTCGCCCCGGTGCGGCACGAGGTCGCGATGATGAGCCTCGACAACGCGTTCTCGCCCGAGGAGCTCGAGGCCTGGGGGTCGAGGCTCCGGCGCCTCGTCGCGGCCGCGCTCGGCTCCCACGCCGCGGACCCCGGCGGCGCCGGCGACGAGCCGCACGCCGTTCGGCTCGTGTGCGAGCCGAAGATCGACGGCCTCGCGATGTCCCTCCGCTACGAGCACGGCCGGCTCGTGCAGGCCGCGACCCGGGGCGACGGCGTGACCGGCGAGGACGTGACCGACAACGTGCGGACGATCCGCTCGGTCCCCCACGAGCTCGCGCTGGCGGGCGACGACGTCCCCGACGTGCTCGAGGTTCGCGGCGAGGTCTACATGGCGCGGGCGGACTTCGAGGAGCTCAACCGCCGTCAGGCCGAGGCGGGCGAGCGGCTGTTCGCGAACCCGAGGAACTCGGCGGCCGGCTCGCTCCGCCAGAAGGACCCGGCGGTGACCGCGACTCGGCCGCTCAGCTTCTGGGGCTACCAGCTCGGGGCCGTGGACGGCGGCGTCGCCGGACCCGGCGGGAGCGCGCTCACGACGCACGCCGAGTGCCTCGCGCTCATCGCGGGCGCGGGGCTCCCGGTGAACCCGGAGGTCGCGGTCGTTCACGGGCTCGAGGACGCGTACGCGTACTGCCGCTCGGTCGAGCAGCGCCGCCACGACCTCGCCTACGACATCGACGGCGCCGTCGTGAAGGTCGACGACCTCGCGCTCCAGCGTGCCCTCGGAGCGACCTCGCGCGCCCCGCGCTGGGCGATCGCGTACAAGTTCCCGCCGGAGGAGCGGACGACCGTGCTCGAGGAGATCCTCGTCTCGATCGGCAGGACCGGGCGCGCGACGCCGTTCGCCCGCCTCGCCCCGGTCGTCGTCGCGGGCTCGACCGTGCAGCTCGCGACGCTGCACAACGAGGACCAGGTGCGGGCGAAGGACGTCCGTGCCGGTGACACGGTCGTCGTGCGCAAGGCGGGCGACGTGATCCCCGAGGTCGTCGGCCCCGTCCTCGCGCTCCGCCCCGCGACGAGCGTGCCGTGGTCCTTCCCGCGCACGTGCCCGGCCTGTGGCGGCCCCCTCGTGCGCCTCGAGGGCGAGAGCGACACGTACTGCGTGAACGCGGACTGTCCCGCGCAGCGGGTGCAGCGCCTCGCGCACTTCGCGTCGCGGTCCGCGATGGACATCGAGGGGCTCGGCGAGCAGCGCGTGACCCAGCTCGTCGACGCCGGGCTGCTCGCGGACGTCGCCGACGTCTACTCGCTGTCGGTCGACGCGATCTCGCCGATGGAGGGCTTCGGCGAGCTGTCCGCGGCGAACCTCGTCGCGGCGGTCGAGGCGTCGAAGTCGCGGGGGCTCGCGCGCGTGCTCGTCGGCCTGTCGATCCGCCACGTCGGGCCCACGATCGCCGCGCTCGTGAGCCGTGCGTTCGGCGACCTCGACGCGCTGCGCGCGGCGACGCCCGAGGAGCTCGCCGCGATCGACGGGGTCGGGCCCACGATCGCGGCGAGCCTGTCGGCCTTCTTGTCGCTCGAGCAGAACGTCGCCGTGATCGAGCGCCTGCGTGCGGCCGGGGTGGTGCTCGCGTCACCGGCCGCGCCCGGCGCCGCGCCCGGCGCCGCGGGCGGTGCGACGAGCGCCGGCGACGCCGGCGGGGGCGCGCCGCCGCGGACGCTCGAGGGACGGTCGGTCGTCGTGACCGGGACGCTCGAGGGCTTCACACGCGAGCAGGCCGAGGCGGCGATCGCTTTTCGGGGCGGGAAGTCGCCCGGGTCGGTGTCGGCGCGGACGTACGCGCTCGTCGCAGGCGCGCAGCCCGGCGGCTCGAAGGTCGCGAAGGCCGAGGCCGTGGGCGTGCCGATCCTCGACGAGGACGCCTTCGCCCACCTCCTCGAGACCGGAGAGGTGCCGGCAGAGAGCCCCTGACCGGCACGTTTCGCGCGCAGCGCACGACCAACACCTGTCACCCTGCCATCTCTGGCAACATATGGGCGTACCCGAGGGAGCAGCGATGACGACCATCACCGAGCAGCTCGGACGCGTGCTCGCCGGCCGCTACCGGCTCGACGCCGGACTCGGCACCGGCTCGTCCGCCCACGTCTACGCGGCGTTCGACACGCGGCTCCAGCGCGTCGTCGCGGTGAAGCTGCTCCACCCCGGCCTCGCGAGCGACGACGGGTTCCTCCGCCGGCTCCGCGCCGAGGCCCAGGCGGTCGCCGCGCTGAACCACCCGAACGTCTTGAAGGTCTTCGACTGGGGCGAGGAGCACGACGGTCCCTTCCTCGTGCTCGAGTACCTCGGTGGCGGGAGCCTGCAGGACCTGCTCGACCGCGGTGAGCGGCTCGACCCCGCGCAGGCCGCGGCGGTCGGCGCGCAGGCAGCGCGCGGGCTCGCGTACGCGCACCGCAGGGGCTTCGTCCACCGGGACGTGAAGCCCGGCAACCTGCTCTTCGACGAGGACGGCGGCCTTCGCGTGGCCGACTTCGGCCTCGCCCGCGCGCTCGCGGAGGCCGCGTGGACCGAGCCGGCGGGCGCGGTGCTCGGGACCGCCCGCTACGCCTCGCCCGAGCAGGCCGAGGGCCGCCCGCTCGACGACCGCTCGGACGTCTACTCGCTCGCCCTCGTGGTCTACGAGTCCGTCGTCGGGCGCGTCCCGTTCTCCGCGGACACCACGCTCGCGACGCTCATGGCCCGGGTCGGTGCGACGCTGCCGGCGAGCGCGGAGCTCGGGCCGCTCTCCCCGATCCTCGCGCAGGCCGCGATCGCCGAGCCCGTCGCCCGTCTCGACGCGGCGGAGCTCGCGGACAACCTCGAGCTGCTCGCTCGCCAGCTCCCGGCGCGGCCGCTGCCGCTCGCCGGTCGCGCGGCGCGCGGTGGGACGCGCGGCGCGGCCGAGCGGAGCCGCGCGGCGCCCGCGGGCGCGCCGGCCGGCGGCGGGGAGCCCGCGACCGCGACCCCGTCCGCCGGCGCGGCCGGCGACGGCGCGCGCCCGCTGCTCTACGACCGCGAGGCGGACGACCGGGGCGCCGCTCCGCGGCCCGCTTCGGGGTCCGCGGACACCGCGATCCCCGCCGCCGCGGCCGGGATCTACGACCACGAGGCCGACGGCGACGGCGGCGACGACCTCGACGCCGGACCCGACGATGCCGGCGGGCGCGGGCGCGGGCGCGGGCGCGGGCGCGGGCGCGGGCGCGGGCGCGGTCCGCGGCGCCACCGTGCGCTTCGCACGGTGCTCGTGGCGCTCGTCGTCCTCGTCGTGCTCGCGGCGGGCGCGGCGGCCGCGATCCGCTTCGTGGTCTACGGGCACGAGGTCCCCGCGCTCCGGGGGCTCCCGCTGGCGACGGCGCGCGCCGAGGTCGCGCGCGCCGGCTTGCGCCTCGAGGTGAGGTCGACCGAGTTCTCGCCGAGCGTGGCCGCGGGCGCGGTCCTCGCCGAGTCGCCGGCACCGGGCACGCGGGAGCGGTCGCGTGCAGTCGTCGCCGTCGTCGAGTCGAAGGGCCACGAGCCCGTGGCGGTCCCGACCCTCACCGGGCGGACGCGGGCGGCCGCCGTCGCGCTCGCGCGGGCCGCGCACCTCGTCCCGGTCGTCGCGACCACCTACAGCGAGACCGTCCCGGCGGGCGAGGTCGTCCGCGCGACCCCGTCGTCGGGGAGCGCGCCGTTCGCGAGCGCGGTCCACCTGACGGTCTCCGCCGGGCCCGCGCCGCGCACGATCCCGACGGGTCTCGCCGGGTCGACCTGGCCCACGGCCGAGGCTCGGCTCGCCGCGCTGCGGCTCGTGCCCGTCGAGTCGCTCGCGTACTCGGACACGGTCGCGAGCGGTGACGTGGTGTCGACCGCCCCGGCGTCGGGGGTGTCGGGCGTCGCCGTGGGCAGCCACGTCGAGGTCGTCGTGTCGCGCGGGCCGCGGACCGTCGCGGTGCCGAGCGTGCGGAACCTGTCGATCAAGGACGCGGTCGCGCTCTTGACCCGGACCGGGCTGAGCGTGACCGAGCAGATCGGACCGCCGTTCGCGACGTACGCGACGACGACCGATCCCGCACCGGGCACGCAGGTCCGGCCGGGCTCGTCCGTGACGCTCTACGTGGCCTGACGCGACCGGGCGCGGAGCGCGGCCCGCGTCTCGGGACCTACCGCCCTTGACCTTTCGCGCCCCGGCTGGCAACGTCGCGCCCGACTCGCCTGGCGCGCGCTCGGGCTTGCGGCACTCGGGAGGTATCGCCGATGGGTGAGCTGGACGGCAAGGTCGCGATCATCACCGGGGCGGGTCGCGGGCTCGGGCGTGCGCACGCGCTCCTGTTCGCCGCCGAGGGCGCCAGCGTCGTCGTGAACGACCGCGGGACGGCGGTCGACGGCACCCCCGAGGACTCCGGCCTCGCGGAGCGCGTCGCGGCGGAGATCCGGGCGGCCGGCGGTCGGGCCGTCGCGAGCACGCTCGACGTCGCGTCGTGGGACACGGGCGAGGAGCTCGTGAACCAGGCGGTCGAGGCCTTCGGCGACCTGCACATCGTCGTGAACAACGCGGGCATCCTGCGGGACCGCGCGCTCGTGAACATGACCGAGCAGGACTGGGACGTGATCATGCAGGTCGACCTGAAGGGCCACGTCGTCCCGACCCGGTTCGCCGCCGCGTACTGGCGCGAGCGCTCGAAGGCGGGGGAGCCCGTGCAGGCCGCGGTCGTGAACACGGTGTCGACCTCCGGCCTCGTCGGCAACCCGGGACAGTCGCACTACGGGGCCGCGAAGGCCGGGATCGCGGCGTTCACGGTCATCTGCGCCCAGGAGCTCGCCCGCTACGGCGTGCGCGTGAACGCGATCTCGCCCGCGGCCCGCACGAGGATGACCGAGACGAGCCCAGGCCTCGCGAAGCTCCTCGAGGCCCCGGCGGAGCCCAACGTGTTCGACATGTGGGACCCGGCGAACATCTCGCCGCTCGTCGCGTACCTCGCCTCGCCGCGGTGCGACGTCACGGGCCGCGTCTTCTTCGCGCAGGGCGGCAAGGTCCAGGTGTTCGAGCCGTGGGCGCTCGGCGGGACCATCGAGAAGGGCGGTCGCTGGACGATCGACGAGCTCGCCGAGTCGTTCTCCGGCCTGTTCGGCTGACCGGGTCGGGCGGGCGCCCCGCGGGGCGAGCGGCCGCGCGTCCTACTCGGTGATCGCGCGGATCTGGTCGGCGGCCTCGAGCGCCCGCCCGGCCGGCGGGGTCGCCTGGAACGCGAGGAGCTTCGCCATGTCACCCTCGACCCGGATCCGGCCGGCCATGAACGCCTGCATGGCGACCTGGCCGTCGCCGTCGACGAGGATCGCCTTCGCGGTCGTGTAGTCGAGCGAGACCTTCACGTCGGCGCCCTCGAGGTGGCCGAGCTCCAGCTCGATCGCCCCCGCGCTCGTGTCGAGGTGCGCGTCGACGGTCGGCTCGCCGAAGGGCATCTGCTCGACCACGAGGTTCATGCGGACGCTCGTCGACGGCGCGGGTGCGGCGTCGGCGTGCTCCTGCTTCACGACACGCGCCGCGTCGATCCAGTCCGGGCTCAAGAACGCGTACTTCGGCATCGTCAGGCTCCTCGCGCCGGGGCGCACCCGTGCTCGCGGGGTGCGGGTGGGCCCTGGGTAGCATACGGCCATGACCGCCAGAGCTTCCGTGGACGTCGCGCCGTGAGCGAGCAGCTGTCGAGCGAGGCGGTCGCGCACATCGCCCGCCTCGCGCGCCTCGAGATCACCGCCGAGGAGTCCGCGACGTACGCGGGGCAGCTCTCCGCGATCCTCGAGCACGTCGAGGCGGTCCGGCGCCTCGACACCGCGGGCGTGCCGCCGACGTCCCACGCGCTCGAGCTCCGCAACGTGCTGCGTGCCGACGAGCCCCGGCCGTGCCTCGAGCGCGACGAGGTGCTCGCGGGGGCGCCGCGCGCCGAGGACGGCCGGTTTCTCGTGCCGCGCATCCTCGGGGAGGAGCCGTGACGACATCGGTGGGCGGAGCGACCGAGCCGGTGGGCGGAGCGACCGAGATCGCGGCGCGGGTCCGCGCCGGCGAGCTCAGCGCGGCGAGCGTGCTCGACGGGGCGCTCGCGGCGATCGAGGGGCGCGACGGCGAGCTGCACTGCTTCAACTCGCTCATGGGCGAGCGGGCGAGGGAGCGCGCGACCGAGATCGACCGCATGGTCGAGGCGGGGCAGGACCCCGGGGCGCTCGCCGGCGTGCCCGTCGCGCTGAAGGACAACATCTGCACGCGCGCCGCGCCGACGACGTGCTCGTCGCGGATCCTCGAGGGCTGGACGCCGCCGTACGACGCGACGGTCGTGCGCCGCCTCGCTGCGGCGGGCGCGCTCCTCGTCGGCAAGACGAATCTCGACGAGTTCGCGATGGGGTCCTCGACGGAGAACTCGGCGACCGGTCCGACGCGCAACCCGTGGGACACGTCGCGCGTGCCGGGCGGCTCGTCGGGCGGCAGCGCGGCCGCGGTCGCCGCGGGGATGGTCCCCGTCGCGCTCGGCTCCGACACCGGTGGCTCGATCCGCCAGCCGGCCGCGCTATGCGGCGTCGTCGGCGTGAAGCCGACCTACGGCGTCGTCTCGCGCTACGGCCTCGTCGCGTTCGCGAGCTCGCTCGACCAGATCGGCCCGTTTGCGCTCACGGTCGCCGACGCGGCCGCGGTCCTCGAGGCGATCGCCGGTCACGACGAGATGGACTCGACCTCGCTCGAGCTCGCGGCCCCACGCTGCTCGGAGGTGCTCGACGACGGTGCCGACGGCCTGAGGGTCGGGGTCGTCTCCGACTTCCTCGCCGACGCCTCGCCGGACTGCGCGTCCGCGGTCCGCGCCGCCGCGGAGGTCCTCGCGGCCGCAGGGGCGAAGGTCGACGACGTGGCGCTGCCGGAGCTGCTCCACGGCCTGTCCGCGTACTACCTGATCGCGCCCGCCGAGGCGTCGTCGAACCTCGCCCGCTACGACGGCGTCCGCTACGGCCTGCGGGTCGACGCGCCGGACGTCGAGACCATGAACGCGCGGACGCGGGCCGCGGGCTTCGGCGCCGAGGTGAAGCGCCGCGTCATGCTCGGGACCTACGTGCTGTCCGCGGGCTACTACGACGCCTACTACGCCCAGGCGCAGCGGGTGCGCACGATCGTCGCGCGGGCCTTCGCCCGCGCGTACGGCCACTTCGACGTGCTCCTCGCGCCGACGACGCCCTCGGTCGCGTTCGCGTTCGGTTCGAAGACCGACGATCCGCTCGAGATGTACCTCGCGGACCTGTTCACGATCCCGACGAACCTCGCGGGCCACCCCGCGATGAGCGTGCCGTTCGCGCTCGGCGAGGCCGGCCTGCCCGTCGGCGTCCAGGTCCTCGCGCCGGCGCTCGGCGAGCGCGAGATGTTCCGGGCCGCGGCCGTCGTCGAGGCGGGCGCACCGCCCGGCGTGCGCGGGCCGGTCGGCACGAGGAGCGCACGATGAACGGGAACGGGAGCGGGAGCGGGACGCCGGCCGGCGCGCCCGCGCGCGCCGGCGAGGCGGGCGTCGAGGGCTACGAGATCGTCGTCGGCCTCGAGGTCCACTGCGAGCTCGCGACCGCGACGAAGCTCTTCTGCGGCTGCACGAACGCCTTCGGCGCCCTGGCGAACACCCACGTCTGCCCGGTGTGCCTCGGCCTGCCCGGGTCGCTCCCCGTGCTCAACCGCCGGGCCGTCGAGCTCGCGATCCGGATCGGGCGCGCGCTGCACTGCGAGGTCCGGCCGTCGACGTTCCACCGCAAGAACTACTTCTACCCGGACATGCCGAAGGACTACCAGATCAGCCAGTACGACGAGCCGATCAACGTCGACGGCTACCTCGAGCTGCCCGACGGCCTGCGCGTCGGGATCGAGCGCGCCCACATCGAGGAGGACACCGGCAAGACGACGCACGTCGGCGGCGGGGGACGCATCCACGACGCCGACTACTCGCTCGTCGACTACAACCGGGCGGGCGTGCCGCTCGTCGAGATCGTCTCCCGACCCGACGTCCGCGGCGCCGAGCAGGCGCGCGCGTACGTCTCCGAGCTGCGCGCGGTCCTCGTCGCGTCCGGCGCGTCCGACGGACGGATGGAGGAGGGGTCGCTCCGCGTCGACGCCAACGTCTCGGTCCGCCCCCTCGGATCGGACGTGCTCGGGACGCGCTGCGAGGTGAAGAACCTCAACTCCCTGCGCTCGCTCGGCCGCGCGATCGAGCACGAGGCCGCGCGCCAGGTCGCGCTCCTCGAGTCCGGCGGGCGAGTCGTCCAGGAGACCCGCCACTGGAACGAGGCGGAGGGCCGGACGTCCTCGATGCGCTCGAAGGAAGAGGCCAACGACTACCGGTACTTCTCCGAGCCCGACCTCGTCCCGCTCATCCCGGACGCGGACCTCGTCGAGCGCGCGACCGTCGGCATGCCGCTCATGCCGGCGGCCCGGCGCAAGCGCGTCGCCGCGCTCGTCGGGGACGCGCTCGGTGGCGAGGCGGGCGCGGCGGACCAGGTCGCGACCGTCGTCGACCTCGGCCTCGACGACCTCGTCGTCGCAGCCGTCGGCCTCGGCGCGGACCCGTCGCTCGCGCTGCGGCGCGCGGCCAACGAGGCCGCGCAGCGCCCCGAGGAGGCCCGGCGGCTCGACGCGACGGCCTTCTCCGACCTGCTCGGCCTCGAGATGACGAGCAAGCTCTCGTCGACCCAGGCCAAGACCGTGCTCGCGGAGCTGCTGGATCACGGCGGCGAGCCCGAGGAGATCGCGCGGCGGCTCGGCTACGAGGCGCTCTCGTTCGACGAGCTCGCGGGCGTCGTCGACGACGTGATCGCCGCCCACCCGGCCGAGTGGGAGCGCTTCCTCGGCGGCGAGTCGAAGGTCGCCCAGCTGCTCACCGGCCAGGTGATGAAGGCGACGAAGGGCCGGGCGAACGGCCGGGCGGTCGCCGAGGCGCTCGAGGCGCGGCGGGGCTGAGCCCGCCGTCCCCGCCACGCCGCCCGACGCGCGTGCCGGCGCGTGCAGTCCGCGGCCCGACGCGCGTGCCGGCCCGTCTCGGGAGCGGACGGGCGCCGCGGCCACGCCTAGGCTCGGCGCATGGCACACGACGCATCCGAGCCCGGCCGCTCGCTGAAGATCCACAGCCAGGACGTCACCGAGGGGCCACGGCGCGCCGGCGCGCGGGCGATGCTCCGTGCGGTCGGCATGCGCGAGGACGACTTCGCGAAGCCACAGGTCGGCGTCGCGTCGACTTGGAACGAGGTGACGCCGTGCAACCTGCCGTTGCGCCGGCTCGCCGACCGGGCGAAGGAGGGCGTGCGGGCGGCCGGGGGATTCCCGCTCGAGTTCGTCTCGATCTCGGTCTCCGACGGGATCTCGATGGGTCACGAGGGGATGCGCGCCTCGCTCGTGAGCCGCGAGGTGATCGCGGACTCGGTCGAGACCGTCATGCACGCGGAGCGCTTCGACGCGTTCGTCGGCCTCGCGGGCTGCGACAAGTCGCTCCCCGGGATGCTCATGGCGGCAGCGAGGCTCGACCTCCCGATGGTGTTCGTGTACGCGGGGTCGATCCTCCCCGGGCACTGGCGCGACCAGACCCTCGACATCGTGAGCGTCTTCGAGGCGATCGGTGCGAACGCGGCGGGCGAGCTCGACGACGAGACGCTCCTGCAGATCGAGCGGAACGCGTGCCCGACCGAAGGGTCGTGCGCGGGGATGTTCACCGCCAACACGATGGCGTCGGTCGCCGAGGCCATCGGCATGGCGCTGCCGTCGGGCGCGAGCGCGCCGGCCGTCGACCGCAGGCGCGACGTGGTCGCGTACGACTCGGGCCGCGCGGTCCTCAACCTGCTCGAGCTCGGGATCCGGCCGCGCCAGATCATGACGAAGGCGGCGTTCGAGAACGCGATCGCGGTCTCGATGGCCCTCGGAGGCTCGACGAACGCAGTGCTCCACCTCCTCGCGATCGCCAACGAGGCGCGCGTCGAGCTCACGATCGACGACTTCGACCGCGTCGGGCGCCGGGTGCCGCACCTCGCGGACATGAAGCCGCACGGGCGGTTCCACATGACCGACCTCGACCGCATCGGCGGCGTCCCGGTCGTCATGGCCGAGCTTCTCGAGGCGGGGCTGCTCGACGGGGACTGCCTCACGGTCACGGGCCGGACGGTCGCGGAGAACCTCGCGATGCTCGACCCGCCGTCCCCCGACGGCGACGTCGTCCGGCCGATGTCGGCGCCGATCCACGTGCGTGGCGGCACCGCGGTCCTGCGCGGCTCGCTCGCGCCGCGCGGGGCGGTGGTGAAGATCGCCGGGAGCGACGTCTCGAGCTTCGACGGCACGGCGCGCGTCTTCGACGGAGAGGACGCGGCGATGGACGCGATCCTCGCGGGCGAGATCCGTCCGGGAACCGTGCTCGTCATCCGCTACGAGGGACCGAAGGGTGGCCCGGGCATGCGCGAGATGCTCGCCGTGACCGGGGCGCTGACCGGCGCCGGTCGTGGGGCCGACTGCGCGCTCGTGACGGACGGCCGCTTCTCGGGGGGAACGCGCGGCTTTTGCATCGGCCACGTCGCGCCGGAGGCGACCGTCGGCGGACCGATCGCGCTCGTCGCGGACGGGGACCGCATCGTCGTCGACGCGGACGCGGGGACGATCGAGCTCGACGTCGCGCCCGAGGAGCTCGAGCGGCGCAGGGCCGGTTGGAAGCCCGCCCCCGCGCGCTACACGACCGGCGTGCTCGCGAAGTTCGCGCGCCTCGTCACCGGCGCGGAGCGCGGGGCGATCACCGAGGCCTAGGTGCGCGGGCTCGCCCCGCCGTCGCGCGCGGCGGCCCGGCCCCCGGCCCGCCCGCGCCGTCGGCTTGCTCCCGTCGGCGCGTTCTGGCACGATTGCACCGTGACGACCGCCACCATCGTCGTACTTCTCACGTAGCGCACGACGACGTCGTCGTCGATCGTGCGCTCACGGCCTCCCGAAAGGGAGGTCGTTTCGTTTCCGGGCGCGAGTCGTGGCGGCGCTGGCTCCCGGTGGGTGGAGCCGCCAGCTGGGGCCGCGGGCCGGCCGGGACGCGAGGGACGAAGGGGACACGATGGAGCTCACCGGGGCGCAGTCGCTCATCAAGAGCCTTGAGCAGCAGGGCGTCGAGGTCGTGTTCGGCCTCCCCGGGGGGGCGATCCTCCCGGTCTACGACCCGATCATCGACTCCTCGATCCGGCACATACTCGTCCGCCACGAGCAGGGTGCGGGGCACGCCGCCGAGGGCTACGCACAGGCCACCGGCCGCCCGGGCGTCGCGATCGTGACGAGCGGCCCGGGCGCGACCAACGTGGTCACGCCGCTCGCGAACGCGTACATGGACTCGACGCCGCTCGTCGTGGTCACCGGCCAGGTCGCGAGGAGCGCGATCGGCTCCGACGCGTTCCAGGAGGTCGACATCACGGGGATCACCGCCGGCGTCACGAAGCACAACTGGCTCGTGACCGACGCCGCCGACATCCCGCGCGTGGTCGCCGAGGCCTTCCACGTCGCGACGACGGGCCGGCCGGGTCCGGTGCTCATCGACTTCCCGAAGGACGTCGCGAAC
>Ga0307372_10007053_pt1 | contig 16238 bp, 16 predicted proteins | sample OX1MG_FD_202533 | JGI IMG/M metagenome (GOLD analysis project Ga0307372, IMG submission 202533) | Soil microbial communities from Risofladan, Vaasa, Finland - OX-1 | ecosystem: Environmental > Terrestrial > Soil > Coastal area > Acid sulfate soil | place: Finland: Risofladan, Vaasa | collected... | reverse complement strand
TGCCGACCACCGCCCCGACCGCTCCCGTGACCCAGCCATCACCGCCGGCACCCCACCTGCCGTCGGGCCCACTCGCCCGCTACCTCGCACACCCCGGACCGACCACCGCCCGCCTTCTCCACCACGTCGCCCACGTCTTGGCCCACGTGGCCGCGACGGCCGGCCCGGTCGCCCTCGGCGTAGGTGTCGCCGCCCTGTTGGCGCTGTCGGCGTCACGGCGCGCCCAGGACCGGAGGATGGCCCGGGGCGCCCGACTCGTCGAGGTGCTCAGCCCGCCCGTCGTCGATCCCGAAGGGGCGGCCACGCTGTGGACCAACCTCGTCGCCCTGCTGCGGCCCGCCTGGCGTCGCGTGCTGTTCGGCCAGCCGCACCTCGGCTTCGAGCTGGTGGCCTCCGACGCGGGGCTCACCATCTCGCTGTGGGTGCCCGGCGGCATCCCCCCGGGCCTCGTCGAGCGGGCCGTCGAAGCCGCCTGGCCCGGAGCACGCACCGAGACCCGGGCCGCCACCCCGCCGCTCACCGGATCCGGCGTGGCGACCGGCGGGAGCCTCACCCTGGCGGTCGGCGAGCAGTACATGCTGCGCACCGGGCACAAGGTCGACCCCATCCGCCCGCTCCTCGGCGCGCTCGCCGCCCTCGGCGAAGGCGAGACCGGGTGCGTCCAGGTCCTCGCCCGACCCGTCACCGGCCGGCGCCTCGCCCGGCTCCACAAGACGGCCACGGCACGGCGTGCCGGGCGCCCCGCCACCCGGGTAGCCCGTGTCCTCGACCTCGTCACCCCCGGACCGGCCACGAAGCCCACAGCCGTCGACCCGACCCGGGCAGGCGATGTGGCCGACATCTTGGACAAGGCAGCCCAGCCCTGCTGGGCGATCGCCATCCGCTACGCCGTTGCGACCACCGCCACCGACCGTCAGGCCAAAGCACGCCTGCGTGGCCGGGCCCATGCCGTCGCGACCGCGTTCGCGCTGTTCTCGGGCCGCAACCGCCTCGAACGCCACCGCCTCGCCCACCCCGCCCGGGTGCTCGCCGAGCGCCAGCTCGGGAAGGGCAACCTCGTCTCGGTCGCCGAGCTCGCCGCCCTGGCACATCTGCCGACCGACGTCTCGGTGCCAGGGCTCGCCCGAGCCGGCGCCAACGCCGTGCCCCCACCCCCCGCCGTCGCCCGCCCCGCTGCCGGCGTGGACATCCCGGACGCCTCCCGGGCGACCGGTGCACCGAAGGTGCTCGGCGACGCCCAGGCCGGCGGGCGCCGACCGGTCAGCCTCGCGGTCCCAGACGCCCGCTACCACCTCCACGTCATGGGGGCGACCGGCTCGGGCAAGTCGACGCTGCTCACCAACCTCGTCCTCGAAGACGTCGAAGCCGGCCGCGGTGTGGTCGTGATCGACCCCAAGGGCGACCTGATCACCGACCTATGCGACCGGCTCCCCGACGGCGCCGAGTCACGCACCGTGCTCGTCGACCCCGAGGACCCCGACGCCGCCCCTGTCCTCAACGTCTTGTCGGGGCCGGACCCCGACCTCGCGGTCGACAACCTGGTCGGGATCTTCCGCTCCATATTCTCCGCCTTCTGGGGACCGCGCACCGACGACGTGCTGCGATCGGCGTGTCTCACCCTGCTCCGCCACGCGGCCGCGACGGGCGTCTCGACCAGCCTCGCGGATGTGCCCCGGCTGCTCTCCGACGACGAGTTCCGGGCACCTCGGGTAGCTGTGGTCTCGGGCGACACCGTCGGGCTCGGCGGGTTCTGGTCCTCCTACGAGCAGATGTCCGAGGCGAGCCGGGCCCAGGTCATCGGGCCGGTGATGAACAAGCTGCGGGCGTTCTTGCTCCGAGACTTCGTCCGCTCGGTCGTCGGGCGGCCCGACTCGAGCTTCGACATGGGCCAGGTCCTCGACGGCGGCATCTGCCTCGTGCGCGTCCCGAAGGGCATCTTGGGCGAGGAGACCGCGCGGCTCTTGGGCTCGTTCGTCGTCGCCAAGGTGTGGCAGACCGCCACCCATCGGGCCCGGCTCGGCCAGGCCGCCCGCGTCGACGCGTCGCTCGTCGTCGACGAAGCCCAGAACTTCCTCCACCTCCCGCGCTCCTTCGACGAGATGCTCGCCGAAGCACGCGGCTACCGGCTCTCCATGGTCCTCGCCCACCAGCACTTGGGCCAGCTCCCCAAGGAGCTGCGCGACGCGGTCTCGGCGAATGCCCGGACCAAGGTGTGGTTCTCCATGTCCCCCGAGGACGCGCATGTCCTCTCCCGCCATGTGGCCCCCGAAGTCTCCGAGCACGACCTCTCCCACCTCGGGGCGTATGTCGCGGCGGCACGCCTCGTCGTCGGCGGCGAGGAGACCCCCGCCTTCACCCTTCGCACCCGACCCGCACCACCGCCCCAGCCCGGCCGGGCCGACGCGGTCCGTGCCGCCAACCGGACCGCGCACCACCGGCCCCGCCCCGAAGGCGCCAAGCCCCTGGCCGGACGCACGCTTCCCGCCGGTACGCGCACTTCCACCGCCGAGGACAACCGCGGGAGGAGTGCCGGCACGGTCACCGAGATCGCCGCGGCACGAAGCGCGCGGGCCGCCCGGGAGGCCAGGCCACGCTCCGACCCGGACAGCGTCCAACCGGGGCTCCACGAGGGGCTCCGTAACGGGCTCCGTCAGGGGCTCCACGAGGGGCTCCGACCTGGATTGGAGCCCTCGGGACCGGCTGAACCACCAGCACGCGGTGCCGGGGAGGGCTCCGCCGCGCCGGCGGACTCAAGGGGTAGGGGGGTATGAGCGCGCTCGATAATGCCGGCCGGGGGCCGGTCCGCACTGGGTCGGCGGGTACTGCGTCGGTCAGCACTGGGTCGGGCTCGGCTGTAGCCGCTGGGCCGCTCACGCCGGCAGCTGGTCCATCCGCTCCGGTATCACCGGCATCGCCGGCAGCTCCAGCCAGCGCCGCTCGGTCCTCGCCAGCTCGGCTCCCGTCCGCATCCGCCTCGGCAGGTGGTCGGGCGCCGTCAGGCGCTCCGCATCGCCTCACGCCACAGCCAGACGGCGCTCCGCATCGCAGCGGGCCGCGCGACACCAGCCGTCGTGGCTGGCGGGACCTCGACTCCCGGCTGCTCGCCGTCCTCGGCCGGCTCACCGAACGCGACCGCCTGCTCTGCCGACTCCTCGACGACCACCGGGTGCTCACCAGCTCCCAGGTCGCCGACATCTGCTTCACCGGTGAGCGCCGGGCCCGGATGCGCCTCGCCGAGCTGTACGCCCTCGACGTCCTCGACCGCTTCCGACCACGGCACGGCGGCAGCCCGGTCCCGTTCCACTGGGTCCTCGGCCCGCTCGGTGCCGCCCTCATAGCCGCCGAGCACGGCGTCGAGGTGGCCGACCTCGCCTGGCGGCGCCGCCTCGCCGGTGACCTCGCCGCCAGCCAGCGCCTCGCCCATCTCGTCGGGACCAACGGCTTCTTCTGCGCCCTCTATCGCTCGGCACGCACCAGGACGGGCTGCCGGCTCGAGGAGTGGTGGTCCGAGCGGCGCTGCGCCACGGAGTGGGGCGAGGTCGTCCGACCCGACGGCTACGGCGTCTGGACCGAGCACGCCACGAGCCTGCCGTTCCTCGTCGAGTACGACAACGGCACCGAACGCCTCGAACGCCTCGCCCGAAAGCTCGACGGCTACGCCCGTCTCGCGGCCGCGGCGGGGCATCCCAACTGGGTCCTGTTCAGCTTCCCGAGCCCCCGGCGCGAGGCCGAGGCCCGCCGGGTGCTGCGCCACCCGGTCGTCCCGGTCGCCACCACCGCCCGCGCCGGCCGCGTCGCACCAGACGGCCCGGCGTGGCTCCCCGCCAGCTCCACCGGCATGGCACGCGTCCGCCTGGCGGGGCTGGCCGGCCAGCCCATCCACGGCGCGTGAGCATCGCCCTCGACGACAGCGCCACCTCCGGGTTCGCCAGCAAACTCACTGCCGCGGCTGGCGGGCTCGTCCTCCTCGTCGCGCTCCTCGCGGCAGGAGCGGGGGCGGGGATTGCCTCGCTCCTCGGCGGCGGGGACACCGCCCCCTCGGCGTCGGCCACGAGCGCGATTCCCCCGGCGATGCTCGCCCTCTACCAGCAGGCCGCCACCACCTGCCCGGGGCTTCCCTGGACCGTGCTCGCCGCCATCGGCACCGTCGAGTCCGACAACGGCCAATCCACCCTGCCCGGCGTTCAGTCCGGGGCCAACAGTGCTGGTGCCGAAGGTGACATGCAGGAGCTCGCCTCCACGTTTGCTGAATACGACCAACCGGTCCCGCCCGGCGGCGCCAACCCGCCCAGCCCCTACGACCCGACCGACGCGGTGTACGCGGCAGCCCGCATGCTGTGCGCCAACGGCGCAGCGAACGGGGCCAATCTCAACCAGGCCATCTTCGACTACAACCACGCGACCTGGTACGTCCATGAGGTCCTCGCCCTCGCCCAGACCTACGGCCAGACCCAGGCCCAGACCGTCGCCGCCGGCACCGCCGGAGGCGTCGCCGTCGACTGGGCCCTCGCCCAGGTCGGCACCCCCTACATCTGGGGCGGCGAGACCCCCGGTGTCGGCTTCGACTGCTCCGTACTGGTCCAGGCCGCCTACAAGGTGGCCGGGATCAGCCTTCCCCGGGTCGCCCAGGACCAGTACGACCGCACGGCCAAGCTCGGAGCCGGCAACCCCGTCGAGCCAGGTGACCTGATCTTCTTCGGTGCAGGACCGAGCGACGTCACCCACGTCGGCATCTACGTCGGCAACGGCCAGATGGTCGATGCCCCTCACACCGGCGCGGACGTCCGAGTCGAGGCCACGCCGACTACCCCAGGGGCGCCCTGGGGGACCGACGTCGTCGTCGGCGTCACCGACCCGGCGGCGTGAGAGCCACTAGGTTGTCAACTTCGCGTATCGCGTTGCCGACATTCCTGATACGATGTCAGCCATGAGCACGACGAGCGTGGCACCGGAGGTCCGCAAGCGGATCCTCGCCTCGCGGGACCGGTTCTGGCGTCCCGAGGACTTCGACGGCTCCCCCGGCGCGGTCGCCCAAGCCCTGTCACGGATGGCCCGCTCCGGGGAGGTGCGCCGTGTCCGCCGCGGCCTGTACTGGCGCGGCGCGCCGACCCGGCTGGGCATGGCTCCCCCGCCGGCGGGTCGCCTCGCCAGCGCGGTCGTGGGCGGCACCGGCTCCGGTCCGGCCGGATGGAGCGCCGCCCTGGCGCTCGGCCTGTCCACCCAGGTGCCCCGCCGGGAGGCGATTGCGGTTCCCGGCAGATCACCTCGCAGTCCCGGCTCTGTCCGCTACGTCAGCCGAGCGGCGAGCACCAAGCGCCGCGACGAGCGGCTGCGCCCGACCGAGGTCGCGCTATTGGAAGTGCTGCGGGACTGGGACGGCCTCGTCGAGGTCCCCCCCGCCGACGCCGTCGCGCGGATCGCTCGGCTCGCCAACGACGGCACGGTCCGTCTCGACCGGGTCGCTCGGGCATCGGAGACCGAGCCACCCCGGGTCCGCGAACGCCTGCGCCGCCTCCTCGCCGCGCTCGGCCGGCCAGACATGACCGACGTCGTCCGCCCAGCGCGCAGCCGGTCCGTCCGCCGCGACCCGGCGCTCGCCGGCTGAGGCGATGGCCCGCTTCGCTGACCTGAGCGAGTTCGCCCCGACCCTCGATGCCGCCGCCGAGCGGCTCGGCATCAGCCCCACCGCGGTCGAGAAGGACTACTGGGTCAGCCAGGTTCTCCGCGTCCTCGGCCGTGACTTCGGCGGCGATTTCATCTTCAAAGGCGGCACCAGCCTCTCCAAGGGCTACCGGCTGGTGGAGCGATTCTCCGAAGACATCGACGTCCTCGTCCTGCCCGGAGAGCGGGGGAACGGGGACGGGGGACGACCGACAGGCTCATGAAGGCCATGGCCGACGCCGCGGCCGCAGATGTCGGCGGCTCGGCGACTGGGGTCGGAGGGAGCGAGACCGGCCGGCACCGCTCCTACGAGATCGCCTACCCCGCCACCCGAGCGCCGACCGCGCTCATCCGCACCAGCGTGCTCCTCGAGATGGGCGTCCGAGGCGGGCCCCATCCTCACACCTACGTGCCCATCAGCTCCCTCCTCGGCGACGCGCTCGTGGCCGCCGGGACCGATCTCGGCGAGTTCGACGACCTGAAGCCGTTCGAGGTCGCTGTCCTTCACCCGGGACGCACGCTCCTCGAGAAGCTCGTCCTCATCCACGCCCTGGCCCAGCAACTCGCCGCCAGCGCCGCTGCGTCGATCGACCGGCGCAGCGGCCGGCACTTCTACGACGTCTACCAGCTCTTGGGGGACCGACAGGTGCTCGACCTGCTCGCGGATCGAGATCAGACCGAACAGGTGATGCGCAGCGTCGAGGAGATCAACCGGGCCTTCTTCGGAGGCGACGGCATCGAGGTTCGCCCGGCGGGCGGCTTCGCCATGTGCCCGGCATTCGATCCGACCAGCGGTATCTGGACCCGGCTCCGAGCCGCCTACGAGTCCACCATGCCCGAGCTGTACTTCGGCGCCGGACCGCTTCCTACCTGGGACGAGATCTGCGGTCGTGTCACCGAGCAGCACACGCTGCTGTGAGCAGACCTGACCCGGCGGCATGAGAAAGGATCGCAGCGGAGAAACATGCGACCCGGAGCTGATGCCGAGCGGCCGGTATCGCCGTATGAAGGCCCGATCCAGCTGCGCGGCCTTGCTTTCCGGGCCCAGCGGAGGTCTCATCGCCACCGGCAGGCGACCAGGAAGGAGACGGCCGTGTGGCGAGTGGCGATCTACGCCAGGGAGGCGCCAGGGGGCGCCGGACGGGCGAGGCTTGACCGACAGGTGGCTGGCCTCGCGGCGCAGGTAGCCCGCCAGCCGGGGTGGTGCCACGTTGCCACCTACGCGGACCAGGGCGCGGGCGCTGTCCGGCCGGGTCTGTCCCGAATGTTGGCCGACGCGCCGAGCTACTTCGCCCTGGTGGTGGCCGACGGGTACGGACGCCTGTCGCCGGACCACCGTGAGCTGCAGGCACTTCTGGCCCAGCTGGGCGGCGCGGGGGTGCGGGTCGTGGTCCTTCGGCCCGCCGCGGGTCGGCGCTTCGCCCGTCTCGTGGCCAACCTGGCGCTCGCCGACCTCGTCGGCGCGGCCGCACGCTGACGCTGCGGGCGGCCCACAGCGGGCTACCTGGCGGCGAGAACGGCAATCAGCGCACCGAGCCACAGACACGGTCCCGCCGGTATGGCGGGGGTTCGGCCCGGTCGGCGACTGGGGCGCCAGAGCACGACGGCAACCAGGGCGATAACCCAGCCGAGGATCACCCCGGTCGACAGCGCCGACCAGCCCACCCAGCCGAGGAGGAGGCCGACCAGGCCGCCCAGGATGACGTCGGCGAGGCCGAGCCGCTGCCCGCCGGCCACCAGGGCGATGGCGAGGTAGAAGCCTGCCACCGCGGCCATGGCGATGACCGCCCGGCCGAGCGGCCACCACCGGCCGTCGGCGACCGCTGCGACGACGAGCAGCCCGATGCCGATCGGGTACGACGGCAGCAGCAGCGCGTTGGGCATCGTGAAGGTGCGGGCGTCGATCACCGCGGCGACGGTCAGCACCGCCCCGAGGTAGAAGTAGGCGGCGAGCGGCGCCGTCCACCCGAACCGCCACACGAGCGCAGCCTCGACGACGGCGACGGAGGTGACGGTGAGCGCACGCCAGCGTGCCGGCGCCAGGGCGGGGGCGGGAGGGTCGCCGGTCACCGCGGCGAGCGCACTCGGTCGGGGCCCGGCCGCGGCCGCTGGTCGGCGGTGAGCTGATGGTAGAGGGTGGCGGTGGCGGTCTCGACGTCGAGGTCGAGCTCGGCGAGCCGCCCCTGGAGCAGGCGCCAGACGTCGCTCACCGCGCCCGGGCGGCCGTGGGCGGCGTGGAGGACCATGAGCCGCCGGTAGGGCTCCTCGGCGTAGCGATCTCGGGCGATGGCCTGTTCGAGGACCTCGACCGCGGCGTCGGGGCGCCCGGTCTGCTCCTCGAGCTCGGCCAGACGCAGCTGGGCGTCGAGGGCCCGGCGGTGCAGGTCCTGGCGGACCGGTTCGACCCACGGCCGGTCCATCCCGGCCAAGAGGTCGCCCCGGTAGGCCTCGACCGCCCGGCGCAGCGCGGCCCGAGCGACCTCGTCGTCGTCGGCCCGGGCGGCCTCGCCGAGGGCGGCCTGGAACTCCCACAGGTCACAGGCGATCTCGGTGCTACACGGCCGGTAGTGCTCGCCAGCCTTGGCAAGCACCTCGAGATCGCCGCCACCGGCTTCTCGGAGCCGGGCCCGCAGGTCGCTGAAGGACCTCCAGAACTGGCCGTGGACCCGGCCGGGCGCGGTGTCGGGCCACAGGGCGTCGACGGCCTCGTCGCTCGTCGCGCCCTCCGGGCGCAGCAGGCACCAGGCGAACACGTCGCGGGCCCGGCTGCGCAGCCCGGTCACCACCGCCTCGCCGTGCACCGCCACCTCGAAGTAGCCGAACATCCGCACGGTGATCGGGCGCTCCGCCTGCCGGTCACCACTTCCGTTCGCTGAGAGAGACGGTGACGGCTCGGGCCACGGTTCGCTGGGGTTATCAGTCGGCGGGTCGTCGGTTGACGGGCCGTCGGCCCGCAAGGGGATGACGGTCGCGTTGGTGGCGAAGGGGTCCTCGTCGAGGTCGCCCTCGCCGGCCACCTCGGTGACCGCGGCGAGCACCTCGGTCGCTTCGTCGGCGCGCAGCCCGAACAGCTGCGCGCCGAGCAGGCCTCCGAGACGGTCCGCCGGTGCTGCGTCGAGCACGCGACGGCCGGCGTCCATGCGCAGCAGTCCGGTGGCGATCGGGGATGGTGCGAGGAAGATCACGGCGATGGCGAGGCGGGGGGCGTCGGCGACGAGTGCGGCCCACCGGCCGAGTGACTCGGCGGGCAGCGCGTCGAGGAGCACGAGCAGCAACGGCAGCGGGTTCTCGGGGTTCTCGGCCCGGAACTGGGTGGCGTCGGCTGCCCCTGCGGCCTCGAAGCGCCGGCTGCGGGCGACGCGTTCGGACTCGATGGCCCGAGCGGCCTGGTCGGCCGTCGCTGCGCTCCGGACGGACCGGTCCGGGGCGAAGCCGGGCAGCAGCCGCCCGGCGAGGTCGTCGGTGAGGAGCACCTCGGCGGCGCCCGGCTCGGCCCGCACCAAGAGCGCGGTCACCAGGGAACGGGCGACGTCGTCGACACCGGGGCCGCCGAAGGCGATGCCGGAGAGGTCGGTGAGCTCGACGGTCACGACCTCGCCGCCGCGCGACGCCACGTCGAGGCGGCCCGGCTCCACGATTCGTTCCTCCTCGCCGACCGGCATGGCCGGGACCGGACCCGACCCGTCGAGCGGCGCGGTCGCCGCAGCCGCGTGGCGCAGGTGGTGGATGGTGGGGCGGGGCGGCTCGGTGGCGCGGGTGCGGCCCGGCTCGGGTGGGCGGTAGCGGTAGGCGTGGCGGCGACGGAGCCGGCCGATGGCGATGGTGGCGGCCACACCGGCCGCGAACGAGCCGGCCACCACCGAGCCCGACGGCAGCCGGACCGGGTCGCCCCCGGGGCCCGTCACGATTGGGTCGGTGGCCCGCGAGGCCGGCGAATGGCCAGGCGTGACCGGGGCCGCCGCGGACGGCGCCGTGTGCGCTGGAGCCGTCGTCGCCGGCGCATCGGCGGGAGGATTGGTCGGGCCGGCGCTTGTGGGAGGTGGCGGCGGGGTTGGGGCTGGTTGGCCCGTGCCCGGTGCCGCGGTCGCTGGTGGCGTCGTGGCCGGAGAGGCCGGCAACAGGAGGGTCCACCCGGGGTCGATCCAATGCGGGTCGGTCATGGTGACGCCGCCCGGTTGGGGCCGGCCCTCGTTGAGCTGGTAGATCTCCGACCAGCGCAGCGGGTCGCCGAGCTGGCGCTCGGCGATGCCCCACAGGGTGTCGCCGCGTTGGACGACGTAGGTGCTCGTCGCCGACGCAGCGTCGGCCGGGTTGTCCGGCGCGGCCACGGCCGGGGACGTCCCGTTCGCCGCCACTGGACCAGCCGATGTGACCGGGCTGGCGGCGACGGGAGCCGGTTGGGTGACGCCTGCAAGGACCGTGTCCCGCACGACCAGCGCGGCGACCGGTCGGCGCGCCGTGACGGCAGCGACCCCCGAGCCCAGCGTGGCCGTCTCGTGGCTGGGTCTCGGCGCCAGGGTCAGGCAGGCGACGACGATGGCGGCGACGAGGTGGCCGGTGACCGGCTGGAAGATGCCGGCGACTGGCAGCCGCGGGGCGTGGCGCCCCGAGAGGGCGGCGGGAACCTCGACGGCGATCGAGGCGACGAGCACCGCCCAGGTGAGCCATACCACCACGGCGAGGGCGTCGATGAGGGCCTGGTCGGGGATGCCCTGGCGGTTGAGGGCGCGGCCGACCTGGCTGGCGGAGGGGATGTGGTGTGGGAGGGGCCAGCCGACGAAGTGCCACAGCGCCCAAGGGACCCCGCCGACGAGGGCGGCGAGGAGCATGAGCGCACCGAGACCCTTCACCACCCGTCCGACCCGGGACAGGAGTCCTCTGCTCACGGGTTTCCTAACCATTGCCTTGCTCGGCGGTGGCGGTCCCGGTGCCGGTCTCGGTGAGGTGGTCGATGCCGGCGAGCGAGAGAATCTGGGTGGCCTGGGTGATGGTGACCGTCACCGTCACCTGCTCGCCGTTCACCGAGACGGTGCCGGTGTGCCCAGCGGCGGCGAGGTAGCGCTGGGCGTCGGCGGTGGCCTGGGCGGGGTCGAGGGTGACCTGGCCGCTGGCCCGGTAGGTGGGGATGTCGATGGCCTGGGCGCCGGCCCGGGCGGCGGCTTGGGCGTCGTCGATGGCTTGGACCTTGGCGGCGAGCGCGAGCCCGCCGTCGAGGACGAGACCGGCCATGAGCAACAGCGCCAGGGTGAAGATGACCACGAAGGCGGTGACCATCCCCGACTCAGTGTCGCCGAGCCTGGCGCGCAGCCGTCCGAGGGTGGCGGTCATTGGGAGGTCCGAAACGTGTCGATGACCGCGGTGGCCCGCGACGTGACCGACTCGGAGACGGGGAGTCGCAGCCCGGTGAGGTCGGAGAGGGCGACGTGGCATGTGACGGTGACCGCCACCGAGCCGCCGGGGGCGAACTGGGCGGTGTTCGTGCTGACCGTGAGCTGGGCACAGGTGACGTGATCCGAGCCGAGCGCAGCGGTGGCGGTCTGGGTGGCCATGACCACAGCGGTGCCCGGGTCGCGGGCGATCGACGCGGCCCGGGCGGCCTGGGCGGCGGCCCCGTCGACCTCGAGACGGGCGCCGGAGAGGCGGCCGAGGGCGACGACGAAGAGCAGCATGAGGATCAGCAGCGGGGTGAGCAGCACCAGCTCGGCGGCGACGCTGCCGCACTCGTCGCGGCCCAACCGTTCACGCCACCGGCAGCGGACGGCGGTCATGGGATGGTGCCCGCGGCTGGCTCGGTCGGCCCGGCGGCGACGGCTTTGACCGGCAAGGAGAACAGCCCGACGATGCTCTCGGCGTGGCCGGTCACCGTGACGGTGGTCGTGACGTTGGTGCGCGTCGCAGTGATGTTCGAGCCGACGAGGACCGTGGAGCCAAGCTGGTCGAGCACACTTTGCGCTTCGCTCTGCCCGGCCGTGGCGGTCTCGCCTTGGAGGCGGCCGACGGCGACACCTTGTTGGGCGACGGCGGAGGCGATGTGCTCGGCGTGCTGCCACAGGGCGAACTGGATCACCCCCATGATCAACACCAGCAGCAACGGGGTCGCGATGACCAGCTCGGCCGCCACCGCGCCGCGCTCGTCCCGTCGCAGGGCACCGAGCCGGCGACGCCGCACCGACGCTGCTGTCTCCGGGGACCGGCAGCCGGTCATGGGGGGCGGTCAGGGTCCAGTCGAGATGTTGCCCGCCGCGGAGACCACCTTCGCCACGATGATCCCCACCGCGGTCAGCGCCAGCGCGGCGAGGAGGGCGGTGACGATGACGGCTTCGGTGGAGTAGCCGGCCTCGGGCTCGGCCCGCAGGGATTGCCACCGGTCGTGGAGCAGGGTGAGGAGGTGGCGCAGGATGGTCAGTTCGGGGAGCACGGCGGTCCTTTCATTTCGTTGGTCTTCCTTTCTGTTGCTGTTGGCGGGAACCCACGGCCTTACCCAAGACCGGTGAGGACTTTCTCGACGGCCGGGTACCCCAAGAAGAGGAGGAACCCGGCGAAGAGCAGGACCACGGGCAGGCTCATGCGTTCGGTGGCGGCCTGGTCGGCGGTCTCGGCCTCGGCCAGCTCGTGGGTGCGCAAGGACGCCGCCTTGGCCGCCAGGCTGGCTCGGACCTTCGCCCCTTCGGTGCCGGCCAGGGCGACAGAGGCGGCCAGCTCGGTCAGCTCGCCCACCCCGAGCTCTTGGCCCAGTCTCCCGAGCGCGGCCCAGGGGGTCTGGCGGGCGAGGCGGGCCTGGTCGAGCGCCCGGCGCAGGTAGGCGAACGGCCAGCCAGCCCCGACGCTCGCCGCGTCGGAGAGGGCCGTCTCCACCCCGCCGCCGCCCGCCAGGGCGACCACCACCAGGTCCAAGAAGCTGGACAGTGCGTGGCGGAAGTCCCGGCGGCGCCGACCGGCGTCGGCGTGGATGCCGAGATCGGGCAGCACGAACCCGGCCACCATGAAGATGAGCGACGCCCACAACGGCACCACGAGGGGAACATGGGCACCGCCCGCGAGGAGCAGCGCAGCGACAGCGGGGGCGAAAAGCAGGCCGACGAGAGCGAGGGTGATCTTCTCGGCCAGGTGGCGCTCGGGGCTGCGGCCGAGCACCGCGAGGTCGCGGCGCACGGTGGCCGGGACGAGCCAACCTGCCCCGGAGCGGGTGAGGACACGGGCCGCGGGCCGGCCCAGCCGGGCGGCGTACCCGGCGTCTGGCTCGGGGGTGAGGACGGGGGTGGGGTCGGGCAGGCGGCGGAGCTGGGCGAGGGCGTGGGCGAGGGAGGGGCGCGGTGGGTAGAGGCCGCGGGCGACGAGGAACAGGCCGCCGCCGACCCCGGCGCCGCAGACAAGGGCGAGGATCACGTCGGGATCTCCGAGGTTCGCTCGGCAATCGCGAACCCTGGGCTGGATACGGTCAAGAACCGCTCGGTGACAGACGGCCGGGTCATCTTGGCCAGCCACAGGAACGACACCGTGAACACCGCGCCCACGAGCAGGAGGACGAGCTGGCCGACCGCTGAGTCGTAGGGGGCGAGGTAGCCGCGGTTGAGGATGGCCAGGCCGAGGACGAGGCCGCCGGTGGCCCCGACGATGACCTTGACCGACGTTCTCGTCCGTGCCCGGCCGGCCTCGACCCGCAGGCGCATGGTGGCCTGGTCCCGGGCGGCCTGGGCGAGCGAGCCCAGCAGCTCGCCGAGGCGTTGGGCCTGGTGCTCGGCCGCCAGGATCAGCGCGGCGACGACCAGGTCGCAGGTCGGGTCGGCCACCTCGTCGGCGAAGGCCCGAAGCGACGGCGCGAGCCGTTCGCCTTCCAGGCGGAGCGCCAGGGTGGCGACCTCGGCCCTGACCGGCAGCGGGGCGACCGGGGCGGTGGCGACGATGGCCTGCTCCAGGCCAGCGGCGCCGGCCATGGTGTCACGCAGCATCTCCGCCCAGCCCGCGATCGCCTCGATCCGCCCCACCGCCGCCTGCGCGCCCTTGGTGCCAGCCAGCAGTCCCGGGGCGCCCCAGCCGGCCAGGGCGGCCAACACGGCGCCGACAGGCCAACCGGTGGCCGCGCCCACGATCACGGCGGCACCGGCGGCCAGGCCGATGCGCAGGTTGGCGCGCTCGACCTTCGGGCGGGCCGACGCCCGGGTGGGGCGGGCCAGGTCGATCCCGCGCAGCCCCGCCCAGATGATGACCAGGCCGAGGCCGACACCGGCGCCGCAGAGGGTGGCGAGGGCGGTCACTGCTCCCACCACCCCTGGGGTCGGTCCAACAGGCCCGGGTCGAAGCCGACCGCGGCCAGCTGGTCGAGGGTCTCGTTTCGTAGCGGGACGCCGGGGACGGCCCGGCCGTCGGGTCCGGGCCGGAAGATCTCGTTGGAGACGATCATCGGTCCCTCGGCGTCGACGACCTCCCTGATCGAGGACACAAACCGCCGGTCGCCGTCCTGGGCCAGGTGGATCACGAAATGCACGGCGTTGGCGACGAGCAGGTTGGTGGCTTCCAATGGCAGGCGTTCTGGGGCCTGGATGGCGTAGGTCGCGAGCTTGGAGAACGCCCCCTTCGACGACGAGGCGTGCAGCGTGGCCATCGACCCGTCGGTGCCCTGGGACATGGCGTTCAAAAGAGCGAGGACCTCCTCGCCTCTGGCTTCGCCGACGATCACCCGATCAGGGCTCATGCGCAGTGCCCAGCGGACCAGCTCGGCCAGGCTGACCCCGCCCTCGCCTTCCAGGTTCGGCTCGCGGGCTTCGAGGGCGACAACGTCAGGGTGCAGGTCACCGAAGCGGTCGAGTCCCAGCTCGAGGGAGTCCTCGATGGTGATCAGCCGCTCGGACGGCGCGATGTCGGCCGCCATGGCCCGGAGCAGCGTGGTCTTGCCCGCCCCGGTGCCCCCGCAGATGATGCACGACTTCTTCGCCAGCATCACGGCCCGCACGAACTCGCGTAACGCGAGGTCCAGGGTGCCCATCTTGATCAGCTCGTCGGGGGTGATGCGCAGGTAGCGGTGCCGGCGGATCGACAGGCACGGCCGGGCCGCCACCGCCATCAGCGCGAACAGCCGCGACCCGTCGGGGAGCTGGAGGGACAGGCGAGGCGAGCCCCGGTCGAAACGGCGCTCGCCGATCCCGGTGCGGGCCGCCGCGGTGCGCAGCATCTCCTCCAGCTCCTCGTCCGAGCCGGCGATCGGTGCCACCTGCTCGCTGCGCCCATCCGCGTAGCGGACCCACACCTGGTCGCAGCCGTTGGCGTTGATGTTCTCGATGCCGGGGTCGTCGAGCAGCCGCTGGAGGCGGTTGAGGCGGAACAGGGCGTCGAAGACCGCCCGGGACAGCTCGTCCTCCTCCGGTGCCGTCATGACCGCGGTCTGCTCCCGCAGCGCCTGGCTGGCCCGGCGTTCCAACGCCTCGGCGATCAACTGGCGCCCGAGCGCCTGCTCGTCGGCGGCGCCGAGCGGCGGGCGACCGGACACGGCCAGGTCACGCTCGCGCCCCGACAGGGCGGCGAGCACCTCGGCCCGCACGTCCCCGACGAGCGCGTTGTCCGCGCTCACCGTGGCATCCCCAAACGCGCAACGCTCATTGCGATACCTCCTCGGGCGTGCTGCCGTTCGTCGATCGGGGCACCGGCGCGGCTCGCCAGGCTCCGAGCACCCAGGTCCGCCACAATCCAGTCCGCAACGCTCCCACCCGCGACGGCCGCGTCGACGCCGCCAGCACCTCGCCGGAGCCGCACCCGACGGCCTGGGGTGCGCCTGCCAGCTCCTTGGCGAGCCGGTCGGCCAGCGACCGGGCGGCGCGCACCAGCGGCGAGAGGCGCAGCTCCCGGGCCGACGCCGGGACCGATACGAGCGCCTCGGCGGCCTCGGGATCCCACGGCAGGCGGGCGAGGACCTCGACGCCGAGCGCCTCGGCGATCTCCGCGTCGGGGTAGGGGCCGTCGCCCACAAGCACCAGGCCGACGTGACCCGAGTCGAAGGGGTTGGCCTCTCGCCAGGTCGCCAGGGCGTGCAGGTCGGCCAGGCGCGGCCGGGCGGCGAGCACCACCCGGTCCGCTCCATCGAACACGTCAAATACCGGCGACGCAGGATCGAACCGGCCGCAGTCCACCAGCACATCGGCGTCGAGCATCCCGAGACTCCCGGCCAGGCCGGCGAGCATCCCGAGGGCGCTGCGGGCCTGGTCGCCCGACGCAGGGCCGGCCAGCACCGCCGCCCCGCCCGCCAGCTCCTGGCAGCGCTCCCAGACGAGGTCGGGGTCGAAGCTGCGCCGGGCTGCCGCGGCCAAGGAGACCAGGCTCGGCTCGGCTGGCCACCCCGATGCCGCGGCCAGGGTCCCGCCGGCAGGGTCGAGCTCGATGAGTAGGACCCGGCGATCGGCGGGCCAGGTGGCGGCCAACGCCAGCGCCAGGGTGGTCACCGCGCACGAGCGCACCGAGGCGAGCGCCACCACCCCCACCGTCAGGCCCCCGACCCGACCTCGACGAGACTTGCCTGGCCGGCGGCGGCCAGCGCGGCGACCTCGTCGGCGTCGGTGTTGGATACCTGGAGGGAGAACACCGTCGGG
>Ga0307372_10007048_pt1 | contig 16243 bp, 13 predicted proteins | sample OX1MG_FD_202533 | JGI IMG/M metagenome (GOLD analysis project Ga0307372, IMG submission 202533) | Soil microbial communities from Risofladan, Vaasa, Finland - OX-1 | ecosystem: Environmental > Terrestrial > Soil > Coastal area > Acid sulfate soil | place: Finland: Risofladan, Vaasa | collected... | reverse complement strand
CTAGCCGTCACCCCCTGTTGCACGAACGGCGCTCGTTTCGCCGCCTGTTCAGGTATACTCTCGATGTTCGGCCAAACTTACCGAGTGCAGGGGGGATACGCATGTCCGTGAATAAAGTGATTCTCGTCGGCAGGCTCGGCCGCGATCCTGAGACACGCTTCACCGGCAGCGGCCAGGCCGTGGCCAATTTCACCCTCGCCACGGACTCCACTTACAAGGATCGCTCCGGCGAGCGCCAGAAGCGCACGGAATGGCACCGCATCGTCGCATGGGCAAAGCTGGCCGAAATATGCCAGCAGTATTTGAAAAAGGGATCATTGATTTACATCGAGGGGCGTCTGCAGACCCGCGAGTGGGAAGACAAGGCCGGCCAGAAGCGCACAACCACGGAAATCGTCGCCTCTGAAATGAGAATGCTTGGTTCTCGCGGCGATTCCGCGAGCGCTGGCGCCTCGCATGCCGCCGAACCCGACGCCATGCCCGCGGCCGAAGACGTGGGCGCGCACGACGCAAATATCTCCGACGAAGACATTCCCTTCTAGCGGCGAAAAATCGATCTCTGCCGAATTTCGCGGCCGCCTTCAATCTATCGATTCGACAATCGTGGGGAATGCTTGCGGTGGAACATCTAACCGGGAGGGATTGCTGGCGTCCTGCTCGGGTGGTTCACCGGAAGAGATTCCTGGGCGTCGACGTCATCATCGGTATCGTCGTCCGGCAATTTTAACGTCGGCAAAACGTCGCGCGCGATCAAGCGCTTCTGGATGTGCATGTCCTTCCGCATTCTTCCATCGCGAAATTCGAGGGCGCGCCGCGCATAGTTCGCGATGTCCATCTCGTGCGTGACGAGCACCACGGTCAATCCTTCGTCTTCATTGAGGCGCTGGAGAATGTCCATGATTTCGATGCTGGTGCGGCTATCCAGATTTCCCGTCGGCTCATCCGCGAGCAGGATGGCCGGCTTATTGACGAGCGCCCGGGCGATCGCGACGCGCTGCTGCTGGCCGCCCGAAAGCTGCGAAGGATGATGCATGGCGCGGTCGGCGAGCCCCACGCGCTCGAGGGACTGCTTGGCCCGCGCGGTCCGTTCCTGCGCGGGAATACCCGCATACAATGTCGGCAGCTCCACATTCTCCAGCGCAGTGGTTCGCGAGAGCAGGTTGAACTGCTGGAACACGAATCCGATTTTCCGGTTTCGAATGTGCGCCAATTCGGTTTTGCTCAGTAGCGAAACGTCCGTGCCATCGAGCAAATACCGGCCCTTCGACGGGCGATCCAGACAGCCCAGAATATTCATCAGGGTGGATTTTCCCGAACCCGAAGCGCCCATGATGGCCACGAATTCGCCGCGTTGAACTTCCAGGGTCACTCCGCGAAGCGCATGCACCTGAATTTCGCCCAGGTCGTAGGTCTTGTGGACATTTTCGAGCGCAATTACAGTCTCTGACGCAACGGGTCGCGTGATTTCAGATTCTCCGGGAATCGTAGCTCCGTATGCCATGGGATTGGATGGGCCGCAAGAGCAGCGCCCGATCAGCGTCCTTCGTGTTTTCGTCGCTCCTCATCGAGCCGTTTTACAAACGCATCGAACTGCGAGCGCTGCGCGGGGGTCAAAATCGCGCGAATACTGTCGCGGCCCTGGTGGCGCACCTGATCCCATTTCGGGTCCCATTCGGCGTGTTCCTGCGCCGCAAGGGCCCGGAATTTCGGGCTCCACTCGGCATGCTGCTGCGCGTCAATCGCGTGGAATTTCGACTGCTCATCCGCAATGATTGCATCGAATTGCTTCTCCTGGGCCGGTGTAAGCCGCAGTTCGCCCTTTAGTTCCTTTACGATGTTGCGGTGACCTCGTTGCGCCTGCACATGAGCGTCCCAGCCATGCACTCCCACACCGCCCAGCGCGATGCCGAGGACGAACACGGAGGCCACCAATCCGACAGCCTTCCAGGAAATGCTATTGCCGCTCATGATATTTTTCCGCAATCGCCAGCAAGACTTGGTCTCCGCCCGAGGGAGGAGAAGACACGGGTATTGTCACGACATCTGTTTGGTGCGCCAGAGCCGTAGTTTCCGTTGGCGGAGCCGGGGGGTTGCCTGCTCGCAAGTCGTAGGTAAAAAGCAGGACGAGCGCCAGTGCCGCCGAAAACGCCAGCCGCCATGCCAGGGTTTCAATCGGATGCCAGAAACTTGCCTGCTCGCGCACCCATCGTTCCGCCACGCCGATTCGGGCCATCACGCCCCGCGTAAAGGCCGGCCCGGGATCGCCGGCTTCTTCAAAAACCCCGGCCAATCGGGACGACAACCGCGCGTCATCGAGCGCTGCGCGGCAATCGGGACAGAACTCGAGGTGTGCGGCCAAATTTTCCGCGAGGGGACGCGAGAGAGCCCCGCCCAAATAATCCTCGAGAAGGACCTCGAGTTTCTTACAGTCAATTTTATTTTGTTCGGACATTTTCGTTTCTCTCCGAACCTACGCTTATCGAGCTTCTCTTGCGTTGGGTCCCAACCGCCGCCGGTAGTTCTTCGCCAGACGCCGCCGGGCGCGGAACAGCCGAACCTTCACGGTGTTTACGTTCAGGTCCAGCATGGTTCCGATTTCTTCCACCGCGAAACCTTGCGCTTCCTTGAGAACGAGCATCGTGCGGTCTTCCTCGGAGAGATCCGCGAGCAATCGCTCGACAATCTCTCGCAATTCGGCGCGCTGGCCTGGATTGTCCGCAACGCCATCGGCGCTCACGAACTGTTCCACGCGGCGGGCCTGCTCCTCGCTCAAATCCGCCTCGTAACTGAGCGGCCGCACTTTCTTTTTCCTCAAATAATCCCAGCATTCGTTGACGGCAATCTTGTAGAGCCACGTCGAGAATGCCGACCGCATATCGAACCGCTGAATCGAGACGTAGGCTTTCAAAAACACCTGCTGCGCAACGTCTTCGATATCTTCGCGCCGGCGCAGAATCCCGCCGACGACGGCCGTGACCCTCCGCTGGTGTCTGCGTACCAGTTCCTCGAACGCATCGCTCGCGCCCTTCTGCGCTTGCCGGACCAGTTCGCGGTCGTCTGGCTTGCCGGTACGCGAAACAGCCGAAATTGCCAGAGCGCTTGCGGCCACGTATTTTGGGACGTTATCCATGCCTTCCCGGTTACATCGGACTGCCGCGAGTTTCGAACACTTAGCTCTTGCGGTAGTCATTCATTCATGTGACAATCCCTGCATGATAATCGGAGATCGTTTACGGTTGTTGCGTGAATTCAAGAAACTTTCTCAGGGCGACATCGAGAAGCGCACCGGCCTGCTTCGCTGCTATATTTCGCGAGTCGAGAATGGACATACCGTTCCGGCAATCGAAACTCTCGAGAAACTGGCCAGGGCCATGGAAGTCCCCCTGTACCAGCTATTCTACGACGGCGAAGAGCCACCCGAGGTGCCAAATCTTCCGAAGCGGAAGTCTTCGGACGATATTGCATGGGGCAGCAAGGGAAAAGAAGCGCGACTCCTTGGCCGGTTCCGCCGGCTCCTGGGACGCATCGACGACGGTGACCGCCGCTTATTGCTCTACATGGCCCAGAAAATGGCCAGCCGTTAGAGCCGGCGCTTCGCCTCGTTTTGCGGTTCACTCCCACTCGATCGTGCTCGGTGGCTTCGAGCTGATGTCGTAGACTACCCGCGTGATCCCGCGGACCTCGTTGACGACACGCACGGAGATCCGCTCTAGCACGTCCCACGGCAGGCGCACCCAGTCGGCCGTCATGGCGTCTTCTGATGCTACGACGCGGACCGCAATGGTATACCCGTACGTGCGGTAATCTCCCATCACGCCCACACTGCGCACGGGCAGAAGAACCGCGAAAGCCTGCCAAACCTTGTCATAGACTCCTCCGCGCCGAATTTCTTCAACTACGATGGCATCCGCGGCACGAAGGATTTCCAGCTTCTCCGGCACGATTTCGCCAAGTAAGCGCACGGCGAGGCCCGGCCCGGGAAACGGGTGCTTCGACAGAATTTCTTCGGGAAGACCCAGTTCCCTGCCGATCAATCGCACTTCGTCCTTGAAAAGATCCCGCAAAGGCTCGATCAATTCGAATGGCAAATCCTTGGGCAGCCCACCGACATTGTGGTGCGTCTTAATTACGGCCGAGGGTCCCTTGACCGAAACCGATTCGATGACATCCGGATAGAGCGTGCCCTGCACCAGAAAACGGATTTTCGCGTCCGCGTTTCCGGTCACGCCTGTCAGGCGCCGCGCCTCTTCCGCGAAAACCGCGATGAATTCCGCGCCAATGCGCTTGCGCTTCTCTTCCGGTTCGGTGACGCCCTTGAGCCGCGCCAGAAAGCGCTCCGAAGCACTGACGCCCGTGACATGCAGTCCCAGCCTTCCGCGCAACAGCTCGAGCGTTTCCTGAAATTCGTTCTGCCGCAGTAAACCCGTGTCGACGAACACATTCGTCAATCGGTCTCCGATGGCACGATGCACCAGCGCCGCGGCGACAGCGGAATCGACTCCTCCGCTAAGAGCGCACAACGCATGAGCATCGCCCACGCGCCGCCGAATGCCTTCGACCGTCTCGGCAATAAACGCAGCCCGATCCCAATTCTTTTTCGCTTCGCACACTTCGAATACGAAATTTCGCAGGATCTGCGTTCCTCGCTCGGTGTGCAGCACTTCGGGGTGAAATTCAACGCCGTAGAGGCGGCGCGCCGCGTCTTCGATGGCCGCCACGGCATTGTCCGTCCGGCCAATTGTTTCGAATCCCTCGGGCAAGCGGACCACGTGATCGCCATGGCTGTTCCAGACCTTAAGATGATCGGGAACGCCGCGGAAAAGCGCCGAATCTCGCTCACGATCCAGCACGCCGGGGCCGTATTCCCGGCGCTCGGCTTTTACGACGTTCCCGCCCAGCGTGCGCGCCATCCACTGCATTCCATAACAGATTCCGAGAACGGGCACACCGAGGGAAAGAACTTGCGGATCACAAACCGGAGCGTCGGGGTCGTACACGGAACTGGGTCCGCCCGAGAGCACCACACCGCTCGGTTCCAGGCGTTTGATTTCGTCGATCGACGCGCTGCACGGCAGAATGGCGGAGAACACTTCCTGCTCGCGGATTCGCCGCGCGATCAGTTGCGTATACTGGCCGCCGAAATCCAGGACCACAACTCCGCCGCGCGCGCTCACTCCAAAATCCCCGCCCTGAAGCGATGCCGGTTGCTCACCCGGAACTGCCGCGGAGTTCGCCATCCGAGTTATCCTTCTCGCGCGATTCGATTACCGCACGACGATATTCACGATCTTTCGCGGCACCACGATCGTTTTCACAATCGTGCGGCCCGCCAGCAGCGGCGCGATTCGTGGATCATTCACCGCGCGTTCGACCAGCTCATCCTCGCTCAAACCCTCACCAACAAGAATTTTGCCGCGCAGCCGCCCGTTGATCTGGATGATCACCTCGAACTGCTCTTCCTTGGCGAGGTCCTCGCGAAACGCGGGCCATTCGACGCGCGCCAGGCCTCCGGAATGCCCCAGCGTCGCCCACAGCTCCTCGCTGATGTGCGGCACGATCGGCGCGAGCATCAGAACAATCAGCTCGATAACATTCTTGATCACTCGAGGGTCCGCGCCTTCGTCAAGCGGTTCCTGGGCCTGCATCTCATTGACCAGTTCCATGATGAGAGCGATCGAAGTGTTGAAGTGCCAACGCGCCTCGAAATCATTCGTCACGCGCCGGAGCGTTTGGTGCGCCTGGCGCAGCAGGAGTTTCTCCTTCGCGCTTGCGTGCGTGAGATCCATCGCTCGGCTCTTCTCCGCCTCGACGCCGCGCAATTTTTCGGTATGGCGGTCGACGAGCCGGTAGACCTTATTGAGGAACCGCGCGCAGCCTTCGATGCCGTCCTCGTTCCATTCCAGATCCTTCGCAGGGGGCGCGGCAAAGAGCGTATACATGCGCGCCGTGTCGCAGCCATATCGCTGCGCCATTTCATCCGCGCCGACCACATTGCCGTGGGACTTCGACATCGCCCGGCCGCCCTTTTGCACCATGCCTTGCGAGAAAAGCCTCAGCACCGGTTCGCGATGCTGGATCATTCCCAAGTCGCGCATCACCTTGGCGAAAAAACGCGAGTAAATAAGATGCAGAATCGCGTGCTCGATCCCGCCGATATACTGATCGATAGGAAACCAGTAGCCGGCCTCTTCGGGACCATAAGGCGCGCGATCATTGCGCGCATCCGTGTAACGGTAGAAATACCACGACGAATCCACAAACGTGTCCATCGTGTCGGTTTCGCGTCGCGCCGCTCCTCCGCACTTGGGACACTTCGTGTTCACAAATTCCGGAACGCCCGCGAGCGGCGACTGTCCCTGCCCCGTCAGCGCCACGTTTTCCGGCAGTCTCACCGGCAACTGCTCATCGGGAACCGCGACGATTCCGCATGTCTCGCAGTAAACGACCGGGATGGGCGTGCCCCAGTACCGCTGGCGCGAGATGCCCCAATCTTTCAGCCGGTAGCTCGTCTCGCGCTTAGCGATTCCCTTCGCCTCGGCGTCGGCGGTCATCTTCTCAATGGCCTTCGAGGAATCCATTCCGCTATAAGGTCCGGAGTCGGCCGCGCGGCCGTATTCGGTGTACGCTTCGCTCATCTGATCCAGTTTGAGGGATGGCCCGGTGAGCGGCTGAACGACAATTTTCACCGGCAGACGGTATTTCCTGGCGAATTCGAAATCGCGCTGATCGTGCCCCGGCACGCACATCACCGCGCCCGTTCCATACTCCGCCAGCACGAAATTCGCCACCCAGATCGGCAGCAGCTCGCCAGAAAAAGGATCTACGGCGAATCGGCCCGTAAAAACTCCTTCTTTCTCCGCTTTGGCCAGGTCGGCGGCCCGCATGAGTTTTTGGCGCAGACGATTCCACTCGGTCTCGATGCTCCCGCTTCCAGGAACGCCCTCGAACAGTTTCGGCAGCAACGGATGCCCCGGAGAAAGAAGCACAGCGCTGGCCCCGTAGATCGTGTCAATTCGCGTGGTAAATACTTCGATTGACGCGCCTTCCATCTTCGCCACGGGAAATTTTATGCGCGCGCCGCGCGACTTGCCGATCCAGTTCTGCTGCATCACGAGAACGCGCTCGGGCCAGCCAGCCTTCAGCTCGCCCATGTCGTCGAGCAATTCGTCGGAATATTTGGTGATGCGCAGGAACCACTGCTCGATTTCCTTCACTTCCACGGGCGTCGTCTCGTGGCGCCAGCAGCATCCGTCCACCACCTGTTCGTTCGCCAGCACCGTCTGGCATTGCGGACACCAGTTCACGCTGCTGCGTTTGCGATAGGCAAGCCCGCGCTCGAGCATCCGAAGGAAGAACCATTGATTCCAGTGGTAGTATTCCGGCTCGCACGTCGAAATCTCCCGCCGCCAGTCATAGCTGAACCCGAAACGATTGCAGGTTGCTTTCATCTGCGCGATGTTCGAATGGGTCCACTCGCGAGGAGGAATGCCGTTCTTGATGGCCGCGTTTTCCGCCGGCAGGCCAAATGAGTCCCAGCCAATTGGGTGAAGGACGTTAAAACCGCGCATCCGCTTGTAGCGCGCCACCGCGTCGCCAATCGTGTAATTTCGCATGTGGCCCATGTGCAGCGTCCCGGAGGGATACGGCAGCATCTCGAGGACGTAGTATTTGGGCCGCTTCGCGTCGCGGTCGGCGTGGAATGCCCCCTGCTCATCCCAAATTTTCTGCCACTTCGCTTCAATTCGTTGTGGTTCGTACTCGCCCAATGGCTCCATCACCCCTTGTGTCGTTTGGATTTCGCGCTGCGTTTGCCTTTGGCGCGGCGCGGTGCCTTTGCTGTCCGCCGTTTGGCGCGTCGCGCCGCCGGAAAACCATCGGATGCGCCAACCGCGCGTTTGAGCTTCACGCCCGCCAGACGCCATAAAAGCTGAACGTTTCGCCGGTCGTCGCCGGGCCGGTCAATCGGCGTCTCCAGGATAAAGGCACGGCCGGCCAGCAGTCGATGATTCAAGATGCGGCGAAAGGCGTCAATGCCAATTTTCCCCTTGCCAATGTGCTCGTGACGATCCACGCGCGACGCCATGGCCGCCTTCGAGTCGTTGACGTGCACGACAAAAACACGTTCGATTCCCACGGTTGCCTGAATTTCGCCGAGCGCGCCCTCCAAACCCTCAGAGCTGCGCAGATCATAACCCGCGGCGAATAGATGCGCGGTGTCGATACAGACGCCAACCGGAAGGTCGCCACACAGATCGAGAATGCCTTTAATCTCCGCAAATCGCGAGCCGACCGAAGTTCCCTGCCCGGCGGTATTTTCGAGCAGAATCCGCAGGCCCTCGAAATTCACTCCACGCGCCGCCTGTTTCAATCCATCGGCGATTGCCGCAATGGCCGCGCTCATGTGCGAACCTCGCGCGCTTCCCGGATGCGCGACCAGGAAGTCCGTGCCCAGGGCAACGGCGCGCACCAATTCATCGTGGAACGCCTGAATGGATCGAACGCGGAGGACCCGGTCCGGCGACGCGAGATTGATCAGGTAGTTGCCGTGAACCACCAGCGGGCCGAGGCCCAGCTCGTTGCGGCGCTCGCGGAAGCGCTGCGTTGCGGCATCCGCGCCTTTTGACCCGCCGGGGCCACGGCTCCACATGCGCGGGCTGGCCGAAAATATCTGCAGGGCGTTCGCGCCTAATTGGTAAGCGATTTCCAGTGAGGAGGTAATATCGCCGGCGATTGACGTATGGATTCCGATGCGGACGCTGCCATCCATCCAAGCCGGCAGGAGCGGCTTCGCAACAGGCTCCGGACGATATTCATCACTTGGGACGTACGATTGCGTTGAACTGTGCTGGGGCTCTTCCATTCCCTCTGGGCGCTTCGCGGTTGGCAATTGAAAATCTATTTTAGCGGATTCGCGCCCCTTCCGCAAACGATAACGCCGCATAGCACCTGATACAGCGGATAACGATTGACGCGGAACGTTCTCTCCGCTTATACTGCCGCTTGAAAATGATTGCTCAGACGGCAACGCGCGGATATTTTTATTTTAGCTTTACCTACCGCTATCCTTACGGGGTAGCGGCCTCGGTGAAGCGCATGCGCGCAGGCGACTCAAGCATGTAGCAGCAAGCGCAGACAAAGTTCACCGAAATTGGCCGCAAACCTCGAAAAGGGTTTGCGGCTTTTTTTTTGCGATCTTTGCTTGCGGACCACCGGACGCGCCTGGCGCTGCGCCGGATATCTCGCAAAAGGAGAAGTGGAATGACACTCAGTGACCATCGAAGACGCATCGACGAACTGGACCGCGAACTCGTTCGTTTGCTCAATCGCAGGGCCCAAATGTCGATTCAGCTCGGCCAGCTCAAGAAAGAGACCGGCCTGCCCATGCGTGACGAAGCGCGCGAAGACGACATCTTCCGCAACGTTCAGCGTTTCAACCCCGGCCCGCTCGATCACGATGCACTTGTCTCGGTCTTCCAATTGATTCTCGCCGAATGCCGCCGGGTCACCTGCGAACTGCTGGCGGAACCGGCCAGCAACGTGCCGCAATGACGGAGGATCTCCGCATCGCTCCAAACATTCACAGCGGCGCGGATTGCAGCGCTCGTTCCGGATGCAGTACACTGCTTGTTTCATTCCGCCGCTCCGCGGCGCGCTGTCGCGCCGTCGAGCGCAGCCGAATTCGTTTGGCCATCCCGGGGAGATCGCCTCAATGCTCGTAGTCATGCAATCTCATGCCACGGAGGAGCAAGTCCGCGCCGTCTGCGAGCGCATCGAGTCGCTCGGGCTGCGCGCTCATCCCATCCCTGGATCCAATCGCACCGCCATTGGCATCACCGGAAACTCGGGAGTCATCGACATCGGCTCGCTGGAAGCGATGGCCGGAGTGGTCGAATGCATCCCGGTCAGTAAACCCTATAAGCTCGTCAGCCGCGACGCCAAGGAAGAAAATACTGTCGTTCGCATTCCTACTCCGGCAGGAGAAGTGTGCATCGGAGGCGCGGCGCTGGCCATCGTTGCCGGGCCATGCGCTGTGGAGAGCCGCGAGCAGGCTATGGCCGTTGCGGCGCGCGTCAAAGCCGCTGGCGCGCATCTTTTCCGGGGCGGCGCGTACAAGCCGCGCACATCTCCTTACAGTTTCCAGGGCTTGGGCGAACCGGGCCTGAAAATTCTTGCCGAAGTGCGCGAGCGGTACGGCCTGGGCATCGTCACGGAAGCCATTGATATCGAGAGCCTCGATCTGGTCGAGGAATACGCCGACGTCATTCAGATCGGCGCGCGCAACATGCAAAATTTCTCCCTGCTCAAGCGCGCGGGCAAGGCGTCGAAGCCCGTACTTTTGAAGCGCGGCATGTCCGCCACGCTGGACGAATTCCTGATGGCGGCGGAATACATCCTCTCCGAAGGAAATTACCAGTTGATTTTGTGCGAGCGGGGAATTCGCACGTTCTCCGAGCATACGCGCAACACGCTGGACCTGAGCATCATTCCCGCCGTGCAATCGCGCAGCCATCTGCCCATCCTCGTGGATCCGAGCCACGGCACGGGCCGCCGGAATAAAGTTCTGCCGCTTTCGCGCGCGGCCATCGCGGTGGGCGCGGATGGTTTGCTGATCGAGGTGCACCATGACCCCGATCACGCGCTATCCGATGGCATGCAATCGATCATTCCCGAGGAACTTGAGCAATTGATGACAGAAGTGCGCCAAATTGCAACGGTCGTTCATCGCACGCTCAATTAGACTGCCCGTGCCCGCCTCGTCATCGTCTTCTTTTTTTCCTTCTCCGGCGCCTCCGCCGAACGGCGGACGCATCGCCCGATGGAACATCCGTCTCGTGTTCATTCTGGTTGTTCTTCTGGGGATCGCGATTGTCGAAATCGCACGCGAACATCGGCCCTCGCTGCTGGGTCCTGGCGTTCACCTATACGCCTACGTCGCGAACACCGCCGACGGCACGCTTACGGCCATCAATCTGGTGAGCCTCGCTCCGGTCGCCACCATTCCCGTGGGGCCCTCGCCGAGCGGCATACGCGCGCATCCGACGCGCGACGAAATCTGGGGCGTAAGCACTTCGGGCGGGTACGCGTGGGTCCTCGATACGAGCTCGGATCAAATCGTGGCGCGCATCCCCGTTGGAGCCGATCCCTATGCCCTCGATTTTTCGCCGAACGCGAAGATTGCGTACGTGGCCGCCTCGGGATCGGGCGCCGTGGTGGCGATTAATTGCGCGACGCGCCAGATTATTGCGCGAGGCCGCGCGGGCCGCCAGCCGTGGATTGCCCGCGCGACGCCGAATGGCAAGCTGGTCGTCGTCACCAATCGCGGCGATTCCACCGTCTCGCTGCTCAATGCCGCGACGCTCGCGCCTGTCGCGGTCGTACCTGTCGCGCCGCAACCGGAGCAAATCGCCATTCTTCCTGACAGCTCGAAGGCTTTCATATCCTCCGGCAATTCCGGCCAAATCTCCGTCGTCGGCCTTCGCAAACCCGCACTGATCGCCAATTTGGAGCTGGGCGGGACAGCCGGAAGTTTCGTCGTCAAGAGCGATGGCGGTGAGCTTTACATCCCCTCGCCGGATGCTCACGGCCTGATCATCGTGGATACCTGGACAAACGAAGTGGCCGATTACATCCTGCTTGGCTCGGCTCCAACCTCCGCCATTCTCTCTCCCGACGGCCAAATCCTTTATGTGGCTGACACCGCGGCATCCAAAATTATTCCCATTCAGATTAATTTCCGGCAAGTCCTGAATCTCGATCTGATCGCCACGGGCCAGCAACCCACGACCATGGCGTTCACACCTGTGGGGCGAATGCTATTGGTGGTCGATAGCGCCTCGGACGACCTCGCTGTGATTCGCACGGTCGGCTGTTCGCAGCCCGGCAGTTCCGCGGGCTGCCTGATCACCATGGTGCCCACCGGACGCAGCCCCCGCGACATCGCGATTAAGCAATTCTGATGACGCGCGGGCTGCCGCGCTCGTAGCTCCGCGATGCCTTCGTTACAACGGAAATTGGCGCGCAGTTAGCTTGGACGGAAATAAACTGCGGAAAAGAATCTCCTATTGAACCGTGATGGAGAGATCGAGAGTGCGCGTGGTGCCCGCGCTTGCGCCTCCGGTCGTGACGGTGGCCTGAACCGTGTAAGTTCCCGCCGGCGTCCCGCTTGGAGCGGCCGTCCCGCCGCCTCCGCAAGAGGAGAGCAGCAAAATGCTCAGCATCAACACTGGCCGCAACACGCGCCTGCGGCCGCTGCTGCGAATCCATAAGAGCAGGAACGCAATCGCCAGCAGCGACAGCAAGGCCACGGACAGTTCCGAAGGCCCCCGCAGGCGCGGGCGCACCCGGCCAAGCGGCAGCATCAAAAACCCTCGCGCCGTCGTACTCACATTTACGGTAAAAGACACGGGTGTTCCCCCAGACACAACGGCGGAGGGGGGGCGAAGCCGTGCAACTCCCCGCAGGCGGAGGATTGCTGCAGCCAAAAATAATAGTTCCCGAGAAGCCGTTGACGGGCGCCACTTGCAAGTTGATGGTCGCCGTCTGCCCGGCCGCGACCGTGGCCGACGTTGTCCCGTTCGCCGCCGGACTGATCTGGAAATCAGTGGCTGTTCCCGTCAGCGACACGCTCGGATTCGTTGCGGCATTGTCATTGAGAGTTAGCGTGGCCGCGCGCGCGCCCGAGGCAACTGCAAGAAAACTCACGTTGACCGTGCAATTCCCTCGCACAACCACTGTGACGCTCGTGCCATTTGCCCCGATGCAGCTCCCCGAGGCTTGAAAATCGCCGCCGTCCGCGCCTGCGAACGTCGCGCCGGTTATCATCAGCGCTCCGGTGCCGCTGTTACTGACTTGCACAGGCTGGCTCGCGCTGCTGATGCCGACCACGATCGACCCGAATTGAATCGCGGCAGGCGCAACTTGCACGGCAGGCGCGGTTCCTGTTCCGCTGAGTCCAACGGTCTGCGGAGATGGCGCCGCATTGTCCGCCACCGAAAGCATCGCCGAGCGCTGGCCGGTTGCGGCTGGCTCGAACGTCACCGCAATCACGCACGCATTGCCCGCATTCAACGTACCCGCCGGAGCTAACGGGCAATTATTTGTCTCGGCGAAATCCCCCGGATTCGCGCCTGTGAAGCTGATCGAGGAAATGGTCAGCGGAGCCGCGCTGGTGTTTTTCAGCGTAACGTTTTGCGCCGCACTCGGCCGTGGCCCTATATTCTGCGCGGCGAAAGTCAGGTTCGCCGGCAAAAGCGAAACCCCGGGCATCGTCCCCGTCCCGCTCAGCCCGATCATTTGCGGGGATAGAGGCGCATTGTCGGTGATCGAAACATCCGCGGCGAGCGGGCCCGTGGCCAGCGGCTGGAATGTTACCGTGATTGTGCAACTTGCCCCGGCGCCCAGCGTCGTGGCCAGCGGACACGTATTCGTCTCGGAAAAGTCATTGGTGTTCGCGCCTGTGATCGCGATGCTCGAAATCGACAGAGCGGCGCTGCCTGTGTTCTTGAGCGTCACGGGCGGCTGCGTCGTCGAACTGCCCACGTTAACGCTGCCAAAATTCAGCGAGCTCGCCGTTAATCCGACGGCTGGCGTGGCCGCTGCCGCTTCGGTTCCCGCCAGCGCGACTCCTGCCGTGCCCGTCGCACTGGTGCTGTCGTTGGCGAAGGAAATTTCCGCCTCGGCGGAAAGCGTTTGCGGCGGATTCGGCTCGTTGGGAGCGAACTCCACTGCGATCGTACAGCTTCCTCCGGCCACGACAATCGCTCCCGCCGCGCACGAATTGCTGTTCGTGGCCGCGAAAGCAAAATCCGTGGGATTCGCTCCGGTAATCGTTGCGTCGGTAATGTTCAGCGTGCCGTTGCCCACATTCGTCAAAATGGCTGTTTCCCGAGCCGTTGTCGTACCCTGCGCCACATTGCCAAAACTGAGCGAATCCTGCGAAAGGCTGACCTCGCCGGAGGATCCCGTGCCGCTGAGCATCAAAGTCTGCGGCGTTCCCACTCCGTTATCCGCGACCTCGAGCGCGGCCGTTTCCGCTCCCACAATCGCGGGCGTGAACGTCACCGCGAAATCGCAGTTTGACCCGGGGGCAATCGGTGAATTCGCCGCGCAATCATCCGTCTGCGAAAAATCCGCGCTGTTCGGCCCGGTGATGGTGATCCTGCTGGCACTGATGTTCAGACTCGAGTCGCCGTCATTTGTCAGCAAAATGTTGATTGGCGGAGACACCGTCCCCGCCTGCAACGCGCCGAAATTGGCCACCGCGGGGCTGAATGCCGCGCACGCCGCGGGAGCCGTCCCCACGGCGACTTTCGTGAGCAGCGCATCCGCCATCGCCGGCGCCGCGGCGCAGCTCGTGCATGTTGGCTGAAAGCCATTATGCGGATTCGCCGCCAGCGGATAATCGTGCGAAATCGTGTCTCCGGAAATGATGGCATCGCCCGCCGAATCCGCGGCCACCGCATTCGCTTCGGTGGTCACGCTGCCGCCCAGCAACGTCGTATAGATCAACGACGCGGCGCCGCTGGCTTGCGGATCGAACTCCGCGAGAAACGCATCCGCAGTGCCGCTGAACCCCTGAAGCGAGCACAAAGTTGGGAAGTCGCCGGAACCGGCGTTCCCGGCGACGTAGATCTGCGTGGGCGATACCACCGCGATTCCCTGGCCCGAATCGATCTTCGATCCGCCCAGGTAGCTCTCGTATTCGAGCGACGGTATTCCGGCTGTCGTTTGATTGATCACCGCGAGGAAAGCGTTGCTGCTTCCCTTCAGCGACGCCTGGTACGCCGCATTCGTGACGCCCGTGCCAGGGATGAAGTCGGTCGAGTGCGTCACGCCGGTGACGTACGCGCTCGGCGGAGTCGCGCCGTCCACCGCGATTGACAGCGCCTGGTCGGAGCCGCTGCCTCCGAGCAAGCTGGCATACACCAGGCCCGACGCGCCGAGCTGCGGATTAATTTTCATTACGAATCCGTCGAACGCACCTCCGCCATACGCCGGCTGAAATGCATTCATCGCGGGGAAATTCGTGGGTGACGACGTAAATCCGGCGACGTAGGCATTGTTACTCGCGTCGATGGCAACGCTCGCGCTTCCCACCGTCGCGTTGATGCCAAAGTACGTGGAATAAAGCAGCGCGCCTGATTGCGAAGCAAACTCGGCGAGGAATCCATCGCTGGCCCCGCCGCCGTATGTCGCTTGGAAACCGTTCGGCGCCGACGACGTCATGGGCAAGTCCGTCGACGTGGTGTCTCGCGATGCCACTGGCGTTTTGCGTTGCCTCCGCGCCGCTTCCGCCGAAATACTTCGAGTAAATGAATCCATTTCCGGCCGCGTTGAGCTTCGTCACGGTCAGATCGGATGCGCCATCGAGCGTGCTTCCGTCGGTCGCGGGAAAATCCGGCGACGTGGTCCAGCCAAGCACGGCCACGCTCGCACGCGTGGCGGAATCGTCCGCTGCCACCATGCCGCCCTGATCGTCCTTGCTTCCGCCGATAAACGTCAGGTAGACCAGCGAGGACGCACCCGTCTGCGTCGGATCTATTTTCGCTACAAACAAATTCGACGTGCCATCGAGAGGACCTTCGCTGCCCGTCGCGGCTTCGGGAAACGCCGGAAGAGTCGTTGTACCGCCTGCGTAGACATTTCCGGCGGAATCCACGGCCACGCTGCTTCCCTGCTCCGCGCCATTGCCTCCCAGGAACGTCGAGTAGGTAATCGAAATGGAGGGATCAATGACGATGGGCAAATCCGCGCGATGCTTCCCCACCACAAAACCTATAGTGTCGCCGGACGTCACCCTGTATCCGCCAGCGACCGCAATCCTGCGCGTCCCGTCCATCTGATAAATTTTGGGCCGGTACATTACGAGCTGATGTCCGCGCGCGCGAAGAACCAGATCGCCGCGGCGGTCGAGGCGAATTCCCTCACCGCCGCGTATCCCTAGCCGCCCATCTCGATACGCGCTGCCGGGAGGCGCCATAAGATCGTATTCCAGCCCGGCATGTCCGCCGTAAAATTTGGCGCTGACGCCGCGATACAGCCCGTGGTACTGCACCGCCGAATATTGCGGGATGTTCCTCAGCCACAGTTTCGGATCAGGGCCCAGCAGATAATTTATCGGCTCTGTGCAGGAATTCGTAAGACCACAGCTTTTTGTTGGGTTTCTATCAATGAACGCTATCCATGAGCCTCGGCTTGAGCATGACCGGCGGCCTTTATCGCCCTGTTTACTGGGCTTTTCACA